>Ga0316576_10001926_pt1 | contig 11578 bp, 12 predicted proteins | sample S0NA_FD_203075 | JGI IMG/M metagenome (GOLD analysis project Ga0316576, IMG submission 203075) | Rhizosphere microbial communities from salt marsh grasses in Alabama, United States - S0-2_050615r3r5 | ecosystem: Host-associated > Plants > Roots > Rhizosphere | place: USA: Alabama | collected... | reverse complement strand
TCACGACAAGGCGCTCCCAATGCCGTTTGAAGCAACCGCCCCCATCTTGGCAGGATTGACCGGCGGCATTGCCTCGGGGAAATCTACCGTGTCCGCCATGCTGGCGGAGGCCGGCGCCCGGATTATCGATGCCGACCGGATAGCCCATCAAGTGGTACGGCATGGCCGCCCTGCCTGGCAGGACATTGTCAGCCATTTCGGGTCAGGTATATTGCGCCCCGACGGCGAAATCGACCGGGAAGCGCTGGGCGCTATCGTCTTCAACGATACGAAAGCCAAACATACCCTCAACGCCATCGTTCACCCAAGGGTTCACGCGGTCATGGAGCAGGAAATCGGTCGGCTGGCCGCCGAACGTCCTGAAACGCCCGTCATTCTTGACGTCCCGTTGCTGATTGAATCCGGCTGGCATGAATTCCTGCCGTTGGTCATTCTGGTCTACGTACCGGAAATCGTGCAGAAAGTGCGTCTCATGAAACGCGACGGCCTGAGCGAAGCCGAAGCCATGGCACGCATCCATGCGCAGATGCCCATCGATTCCAAGCGCCATCATGCCGATTTCATCATCGACAATGGGGGGACGCTTGAAGCCACGCGACGGCAGGTGCAGGCTATTTATGAGCAGATCCTTGCCGGTGGCTGGCCGTCGGCTGGTTCGAGCGAACCGGCGCAACCGTAATGGAAGCCTCGCGTTTATTGACGACCGGCATCGTTCTCGGGCTGAGTGCCGGCCTGTCACCCGGCCCTTTGATGACCCTCGTTATAACGGAAACCCTTAAAGGCGGCATTCCGGCCGGTGCCCGGATTGCAATGGCGCCCCTCATCACCGACGCCCCCATCATCGCCGGCTGCCTTTTCCTGTTGGCGACTCTGGCCCACGCCATGGCGTTTATCGGCAGCCTGGCTCTGTTGGGTGGGCTTTACATCGCCTGGCTGGGTTGGGAAAATATTCGTTTTAGCGGAGCGGAGGCCGACCCTGCCCCTCCGGCAGCCTCACAACTGCGTACGGGAATCATCGCCAATCTGTTGAACCCCAACCCGTATGTATTCTGGTTGACCGTGGGAGGCCCTTTGATTCTCAAGACCGCCCGAACCGGTGCAGGTGCCGCGGCCTTGTTCCTGCTCCTTTTCTACGGGTGCCTCGTGGGGTCCAAATTGGGGATGGCGGTGGCCGTCGGCCGCTCACGGCACTTTCTGCACAGCACGGCTTATATCTGGGTCATCCGGTTTCTGGGGATGGCGCTCGTGATCTTCGCGGCGTTTTTTGTCAAGGAAGGGCTGGGTTATCTGGGCTGGCTGTAGATCGGACTGGCCGCTGCCGCCAGCCGCCCGACACTGCGCACGGCCATAAAGCTGCGCTCCGAAAGAGCGCGTCGCCAACGGAAGACGCAATAAGCCCCACTTATAGGGGCTGCCTTTCCTGCAGTTCTTTTATTTCGGCCTTTTCGAAGGATGTCAGCGCCCGTTGTTCCAGGAGAGTTGCTGAGTTGGGGGTCGCCCCCCGTTCCAGGAAGTCGTAGACTTGGTCTTCTTTGAGATAATAAAGACGAATCCCGTTGTGGGCGGCTTTATTGTACTCGAAAATGAAGTCCGGATAGCCATGTGTCAGAACAAACGCATTGAGTTGTTCGCGCAACCGGCAGTTGATGACCAGCCGCTGGTAGCCAAAACTGTGCGCCTCGGCATCCACGGGAAGGTAGCGGGCTCCCGAAGGCACCTTGGTTTCCTGGTAGTCCAGCCAGGCGCATCCACCCGGCACCCAAAGCGCCATCAACATCAGACTCCACATTATCTTCTGTGTCACGATTGGTAGCCCCTATAGAAATTTGGTAGCCCCTATAGAAATAAGGTATATTGTACTGTCGAACCCACTTGGGCAGCGGAACCATACCACGAATCCATCCGGAGTAAAATATAGCGGGCTGGTCCATCCGTTTTCAGCTTAGCCATCCACACCGCGTTTTAGGATCTCCTCAAGCAAGTAGAGCGCCATCAGGTATGCATTTTTTTGGTAGCTGAACCGAGGGGTCAAGACCGGGCGGTGTTCTTTGGCAAACTGGCGCAGAATTGCCGGTGCAATGATGGCGACATCGGTTCGGGGGTATAATTGCAAAAGCCCCTCAAGTTTGAACGTGGTGCCCCCCGATGCGAAGTGCCCTTTTTTCTTGCGCTGAATAACGGCAATGCGATGCGGCTGCATCTGGTGGAACAGCTCATGGGCCGACCGGCAGAACCGGCGGATATCTCCGGGGGCTTCCTCGTTTTGAACAACCACCTGTGTCTTATTGCCGGTCACATCCACGATGTCCCCACCCTCCAGACGAAGAAAAACAAAAATCGCCCGGCGGGCGGCGATCTCGATACCGCAACTGGTTGGGATTGCATTCGTCATATATGCGGCTTCCCGGTTCCCTTCCCTTAAGTTTGAATTACCAGATCAAGGCCGGTTGCGACTCTGGCCGGTCACCAGGGCACCGGCAATCAAATGGGCACAACGCAGCGGTTCCGGTATCCGACTGTGGATCGACCACTGATCAATCGCTTCGATGGCCTGGGGCCGGGACAGTCCCACACGTTGGATAAACACGCCCCCGGCCGGCTCCATTGCACCGGCCTTTTCGATCAAGCCCCATTTTTCCCGACCTTCCGGCAAGTGCCCTTCCAACGCACGCCGGATGGCACCTAGATCCGGCATTCGGCGAACAACCACCAAAATAGGCATCACCAGGCGCTGGTGGAGATCGAAAACGTCGACCACATTGAAGCCCGCCATGGTGATGCCCTGAAGCATAATCAGACGGGCATGCCCCAAAAACTTGGACTTCTGCACCAAATCAGCCAATTTTTCGGCCGCATCGCCACCGTCTTTCTCGATCTCGCCGACGAGCACACCGTCCAGGCGCCGGTCGGCAAAAACCGCCCCGACGACTTTGACCGGCCCTCGGTGATCTCTCCGGAAGGGCGCATCGTCAAAACCGATCACGTTGGAAAACCGGCGTTTCCGCATGGGGTTGTTTTAGGTGCCCCTGGAGGGAAAGTCAAAATGTTTCCGGATACCGCGCCCTGATAGCAGGGTGTCCAACAGGTATTGCCGAGATGACCGTCGGACGCTCAGGTGGGCATAACGCTAAGGGCTATGCATCCTGGACCGTCGTGGGCCGTCATCGTCGGCCCGATATCGGCGATTTGAATGTGGTCGACTGCCATCGGCATGACCTGTCGCAGCTCTTCCAGTAAACGGTCGCGCTTATCTTCGGCCTCTGCGTGGGCGATCCATATATCGCATTCCCCACGATGGCGCTGATAGTCCTCGTAGGCGCGCTGCGCCACGGAACCCAGGGCGGCCTCGTGGCCGCGATCTTTGGTAAGGGGCACCAACTTGCCATGACGCAAACCAATGACAGGCTTGACATCCAGCATGCCGCCCAGAAGGGATGAAAATATATTGAGTCGACCGGCACGCTTTAGCCAGTACAGATTTTCAATGAGGCGCAACATGCCGACAACCCCACCCGGCTTAGGGGACGAGCAGTTCCGCGGTTGGGCCTCGACCAGGGTAAACCACGCCTCAATCAACTGGTTTTTAGGTGTTATCGTCTTATTGGGCTTTCGCTTTAGCGACGGAAGAAAAAACGCCGGGACTAGGAATTGATGAACCATAACCTCACGATAATCCAAAGCATCTATGCGCTTTCTTTGCACAGCGCCTTTGCGGCTATGCAAAGGGGTCAGCGCCCATCCATCGTGGTTCGCCGTTCAAGTTCGCGCAAGGGGTCTTAGTCTTTATGGATTCCAAGAACCGCGGCAGGTGCTCACCCTGCTTGATACCGTTTGGCGATGAAGCCGGATCCTTACGGCACAAAAGGCCAGCCTGCTTAACGGCCATAACGGACACCTAATCAAGACCTCAATCACATGGTATCCGAGGGCCTGCCGGGAAGTGGGTGACGCGGCCGTTATGAGGGTTTCCAAATCCCATGGTCGGCATGCCCGTCGGGGATTGACGTCCTCTTGGGAATCGCCTATCGTGAAAGAAATGGATTTGCCTTGAACCAAACCTCTTTTGGGAGATCACGACCATGGCACGTATCGTCCAGCTCCTGGATGGCATCGCCACCGCGCAGTTTGAAATCAACAAGCCGGAGATTCGAATCGGGCGTTCACCGGATAGCGATATCTATATCGACGATGCCTCCGTCAGCACACAGCACTGCTTGATCGAGGTCGTTGAACCGAAGGAGGAGAACCAGCCGACCGCATATTTTGTTCGGGATTTGGGCAGCACAAACGGCACCTATGTGAATATCGATCGCGTGGAGCACCAGCGGTTGGAGCACGAAGATATGATTCGGGTGGGCTTGAAGAATTTCAAATTTATCGACGAACAAAGTGCCAAATACGTCAAAACCGCTAAAATTAAAAAAAGCTGGATTCCGGGCGTATACTATACCAAATAAATCGCATGCTGACGGGAACATCAGAATGAAACGGGCGACAGCCAATAAGGCTGCCGCTCGTAAAGTTTGGGCGCGGTAGACGCCTCGAGGTCCCGCGCCGCAGCAACGCCAGCCATGGCAGAGCGCTTCCCTCGGAATAATGTACCGCGCGTCGCATTACGGATCTGGATTTAAACTTCGGCCGAATGTTGATAAACGTGCACATCGCGCTGCGGGAAGGGAATCGTAATGCTCTCCGCATCGAAGCGTTTCTTGACGGCTTCGGTGGTATCGAAAAGGACATCCCAATAATCCCCCGTTTTCACCCATGGGCGGGCAACAAAATTGACGCTGCTGTCGGCCAGTTCAGACAGGGCCACCGTGGGGGCCGGATCCTCGAGGATGCGATCGTCGGCCGCGAGGATCTCGAAAATGATCTTTTTGGCCTTGTCGATATCATCCTCGTAGCCGATCCCGAACACCATATCCACCCTGCGGGTGCCGGTAGCCGACCAGTTGACGATATTGTCACCTGTGAGGCTTGAATTAGGAATGATAATTTTCTTGTTGTCGGGCGTCCGCAGTTGCGTGGTAAAAATCTGGAGGCTTTCCACCGTCCCGGACACGCCTGCCCCCTCGATGAAATCTCCTACTTTGAAGGGGCGAAAGATGATCATCAAAAAACCGGAGGCAAAATTAGCAAGGGAGCCCTGTAAGGCCAGACCGACGGCCAAGCCGGCGGCACCAATGACGGCGATAAAGGATGTGGTTTGAATACCGAGTTGACTGAGAGCTGCCAGGATAACAAAGGTCAGCAGGGCATAATAGATCAAATTGCCGGTGAACGATCGCAGGGTCTCTTCGATTTTGCGCTTTTCCATAACCCGCTGGGTCAACTTGCCGAAAAGCTTGGCAACCCACCGACCGACAACCAGGATAACGATGGCGAACACTATCTTGAGGCCATAGGCCGCCAAAAATACGTATCCTTTCTGTACCAGATCTTCCATGAACAAACCTCCTCGCAAGGATTAATATTTAATAGCACAAATAAACGGCTGAAAACGTTTGGCTCGGTAATAGCCTGGGGGAGACAGAACGATAAAACAAAAATGATTTGGAGGAAAAAATAAGGTGGATTAGCCGTTGGGTCAAGCCGCAGGCCGGTAAAAAGTATGGACCGTCGGATCCATTATATCAATGAAAACAACCGCGCCAGTGCACTCTGATCCAGATTTACACCCGGCCGCCAGTAAATCTTTACCCGGCGCCCTTCGGCTACCAGGCGTCGTATTTCGGTCGTCAAAACCCGCATACGCGTATAAACGGCCCCGTCGAAACAGGCTCGGTGCTGAATGGGTGCGAGACGATGCCCACGAGGTGATGAAACAGCGTCCCAACTGGAAGGACTAGGCAATGGCGTCACTTGGCCGCCGCGGATAGCGACCATCCGCAGCGTTTCACCCCTATGGGGCGTCTCCCACGCCAGGGTTGCCTCGCTCAGCAGCTTGAACCATTGGCCCCGGCGTACGAGGAAGGCCCCTCGGCAAGCGACGCTCTCACAAAAGGCTACCACGTCCTCCAATGTCCAAATGGCTTCCGACGAATCTTCGGCGTCTCCTTGCGTATCCGGTTTTTCAACCGCTTCCTGCGCCACCCGCCACCAGTAGGCACCCCGCATCAGCAGTCGGCGGGCAAGAGGTGTCGGTTCGTCCGGCAGATCGTTCAACCTGCTAAAAAGGGCCAGTCCTTCGCTGAATAGATCCATCGACGGCATGAGGTCTCGCGGACAGTTAAAATTCCTTGTCAGGCACTCCGCATCCCCCGTCTGCGGCGTTGGCGGGCAGGAAAGGTATTTGACGAGCGACGCCATCGGTTGCAAGGCCTGTTGGGAAGGGAAAGGCCCCATTGGCAGGCTTGTGTCGACAGATGCCTCCATCAACTGAAAATCACGCGAACTGAACACGGGTGGTTGATCACCGATCTGCAACTGGATGTTGTAATCGGGAGCCAGACGATGGATGTCTTCCGCCTCCTGCAGGGCGGCTTCCAAAGCTGTGGCGGTCGGAGCATAATCGAAATCGACGGCTTGGGTCAGCATCTCCAGTATGTGCTCGGGATGGCGCCGGCGGGGCTGGAAATAAGTCCCAACCCGATTTTTCAGGGATTTGGCCTTGCCGACATAGAGCGCATCACCATTGACACGCCGAAAGCGGTAGACGCCCGGCCGGTCGGGAACCCTGCTCAGCAGGGATGGTGGCATGGGATAGACTCGCGGTTGCCGGGCTGGCCGCGGAGTGGCCTTCATCCACTGTTTCAGGTCGGCAAAGCTCGTGATTCCCTCCGCTTCAAGGCGTACCACCAGCTGCCTCCATATCAGTTCCGTCGCGGCCACATGGGGTGCACACCGCTTTTCCGCCGGCAGCCCCATGCCGAAGTAACCGGCCAGGGCCTTCAAACCGCAGCGCGGCAAAGCAGGATGTAACCGGCGGGCGATTTCATGGGTACAGATGGTTTCAAAAGGAAAAGGGATAGCAGGTGCGCTCTCGGAATGCCAGGCATGGAGAAAGGCCAGTTCGAAACGGGCGTAGTGGATCACGGCCACACAGGGTGAGCCTGATCGTTGGCCGACCTCACGGGCCTTCTCTTCCAGGCGCTGCCAGACCCATCGTGCGTCCTTCGCCCCGACCATTTCTTCGGGCCGGATGCCGGTCAGCTTGTCGATGATTGGAGGATGATTCTCATCATCGGGGGACCGGATCAGGTAGGTTTCCGGCGAAGCGGGCCGGCCGATCGAGGGTTTGGCCACGGCCCATCCGACTTCCAGCAGCCTGCCTGAACGAGGGGTCGCACCCGTCGTCTGACAATCGATCACCAGAACGTCCCGATCGGTCAGTGAATTTCCGGGGGCCTCCATGACGGTCTTCGAATCATGTAGCTCAAACACGCCCATCACTGACGAGGCGGGCAAAATGCTCGAAAGAGCGGTCGTAGGTGCGTTCGGCATCGGCCGGGAAAACACAGGCGGGAAGCTGGCGCATTCCGGCATGATAGCGAAGGCATTCGCAGCAATTGCCTTTGCGGGAGCAGGGTTCGTAGGTGCAGTTGCACCGGGAGAGGTTCTTTTCTTTGATACAGTCCATCCATGACTCCTCGGAAACGGGGTTACCGCGCTAGAACCGGCGGGGACGCTTTGGGCATGATTTTATCGCACTTTCGGAAAAAGCGGTCTCAAATAGCTTAAATCGCTTTAACACAATATGCCCATCAATCCCATCGCCTTTCCAATTCAAGCGGTCGACACCGGATTTCCTTTTGACATGCGTGGGAATTTCACATATTCATTAAGATATTGACATAACCATCATTGCTCTTCGTTGAAGAAGAACGCCAAACCTGCCGTGAGGCAGGGACGGAAAGCCACGGGTCTTGTGCGAGACAGCCGGGCCGCCGATGATAGGATACGGCCGAATCGCATCAGACAACTGGACGATTCGGTTTTTTTTTGCCGCAGCGTCCATAGGAAGGAGCGCATTCCCGATACCGGTATAACGCTATGAAAATAAAAAGAATGCTTTTATCAACCAGCGGTATCATCGGCGTCACCGCCCTGCTGCTGGTCGTCAGTCTATTTGCAGAATGGTCGCCGCTTCAGCGCCCGGAAAATGCCCTTTACGATCAGCTCCTGAGGCTGCGTACGGCCAAAGCCCCAAGCCGGGTGGTCATCATCGCCATCGATGACGCGAGTGTTCACGCGCTGGGGATGTGGCCCTTGTCCCGATCGCGAATGGCCGAGTGTTTTAAACGCCTGAAAACATTGGGCGCCGAAGCGGTTGCCGTGACAACGGTATTCCCGGCCCCGGCGGACAATCCGGCCCTGGCGGAACTCGACCAGCTGCAAACCCAGTTGCAATCCGCCGGCGCAATTCGCCAGAAAAAGACCGCCCAAAAAGTCTTTCATAAACTGAGGGAAATCCAGGGTCGCTTAGACGAAGACCAGCACCTGATCGACGCGGTGCGAACCGGACACAACATGGTGCTGCCCCTGCGCATCGGGTTCGCCCCCTTGAATACCGAGGAGCCTGCCCCGATGAGCGGCCTGCTGCGGATCAACTCGCTTCCCCGAACGGAACCGGCCCAGGCCCCCTTGAAAGGGCGGCTGACCCCCATGCCCTTTCTTTTGGATTGGATGCCGCCCAAAGCCGTTGAAGCAACCCATGTCACGGAAACCTTTCGCGAATTGGCAGGCAAAGCTGCCGCGTTGGGCGCCGTCAATCTTTCGGTCGACCCCGATGGAAGTGTCAGGCAGATACGGCTGCTCTGGCCCTACCGGGATCGTTATCTTCCTTCCCTGTCGTTGCAGCTGGCGTTGAAGGCCATAGGACTATCCTTCCGTCAAATCGCCTCGACACCAGACGACTGCCCCCAGTTCGGTCTTTGTATCGGCGATCGTGTTATTCCTACAGATGCCGACTACAGGATGCGCATCGCCTATCATCCCCCGCCGGTCCGTTTGAATCAGATCCCCATCAGCGACCTCCTCGCAGGCAACCTCGATCCAGCCCTTTTAAGGGATCAGGTCGCCATTGTCGGCGTAACGGCCACAGGCATGGCGCCCACCTTCCGAACACCTTTTGGTAGCCAGGCCACAGCACCGGAAATCACGGCGGCCGCAGTCGATACCATTCTTCGCCAAGACCACCTCGTCAGGCCGAACTGGGCGCCCCTGGCGGAAGGGGCTGTTCTGCTCTACTTCACCCTTTTCCTCCTGCTGGTCATTCCAAGGGTAAAACTGAACATCGGCGCTTTGATTCTGACGGTCTTCCTGGCCACCTGCTGGGGCGGCGGCATCTTTTCTTTTCTGCAGGCCGGCTACTGGTTTCGTCTGTTCCCATCGCTCTTCCTGTGTATCTTGGGCTTTAGCCTGATTGCTTATCGCCAGATGACCCAGAACATCCGAAGCGAGAACCTGGAACTGAATCGCTCTCTGGGTCTTTCCTTTCAGTCCCAGGGCATGCTCGACATGGCACTTGAAAAATTCATGCAATGCCCCGCCGAAAACAAGTCGGTGCGGCGCCTCCTGTATAACCTCGGCCTTGATTTTGAACGCAAGCGAATGCCGGACAAGGCCCTGGCGGTCTACGAACATATTGTAACAAATGGCGGCTATCGGGATGCCAAACGCCGTATCCGCAAATTGAAGGCCGCCCGGAAACCCGTTGGGGCGGTCACGGTCACGGACGGTCCCGTCGCAACGTTGAAACTGGCCGATACGGAAACCCGCCCCACTCTGGGCCGCTATGAAATTCAGGAGGAAATCGGTCAGGGCGCCATGGGCACCGTCTATCTGGGCCTGGACCCCAAGATTAACCGGCAGGTAGCCATAAAAACATTGGGCTACGACACGGTGCCGGCAGAAGAACTGGAAGAGGTCAAGACACGCTTTCTGCGCGAGGCCGAAGCCGCCGGCAAGCTTTCCCATCCCAACATTGTCACCATCTACGACGTGGGGGAGGAACATGACACCGCCTACATGGCCATGGAATTGCTGGAGGGCAGTGATCTAACGGCTTATTGCCGGGAAGACCGCTTGCAGCCGGTCCCGGAAGTGCTCGACATCATGGCTGCCGTAACGGACGCTCTCGGATATGCCCATGCAAAGGGGGTCATTCACAGGGATATCAAACCAGCCAACATCATGCGATTGAAGGACGGCCGGGTCAAGGTGACCGATTTCGGTATTGCCAAAGTACGTGACAGTGCCAAAACGCGCACCGGTATCGTCATGGGGACGCCCTCCTACATGTCACCGGAACAGGTGGGAGGCAAAAATCTCGACGGTCGCTCGGATTTGTTTTCGTTGGGAATCGTTTTCTACGAGATGCTGACCGGCCAAAAACCCTTTGAGGGTGAAAATCTGGCCGCCCTGATGTATGCTATCGCCAAAGCGCCCTTTCGAGCGCTGCCGGAAATCGTTCCGGATATTCCCCCCTGCTGTGTGACAATCGTCAACAAATTGTTGAACAAAGGCGTTACCCGGCGGTATAAATCGGCTGAAACGGCGTTGGAAGCTATTAAACAGTGCCGCAGCGGTTTAGGCTAACCCAACCCCATTTGGCTAAGGAGAATGGAAATGCTGGAAATAACCCTGGAATTGAAAAACACGATCTTGGATACGTTCAAGATGGACAAAGATGAAATTACCATTGGCCGCAATAGTGCCAATGACATCACCATCGATAACCTGGCGGTATCGGACCGCCACGCCCGCATCGTTCACGACAAATCCGGCTACTATGTGGAAGACCTGAACAGCACCAACGGGACGTTTGTTGATGGGCGCAAAATCACCCGCGTCGGTTTGGAGGGACGGCAGGAAATCACCATCGGCAAGCACATACTGGACGTCAGGCTTCCGGGTAAGAAAGATGCCGGGTCGGATTTCGCCCGTACGATGAAAATTAATCGATCCTGAACCTTGGGAAAAAGCGGATGGCAATCCTTTCGGCGGAGACACCTGGGAATGGAAGCACCGCTAAAGGAGGGCACGCTATACCCGCGGTCAGGCAATCTTATCCGACAGGGTAAAACGCCAGCGGCAGAACATGTTCTCCGGATGGTCGTCCGGCGGCGCAAAAAGGCAAGTGACCTTGATGCGTTCGTCCACCTCCCGCGCCAGCCCTTCAAACTCCCGGCGGTGCATGTCCTTACAGTTGTATTCACCCAGGCCGCGATCCAGGCGCGCGACCTGGGTAGGGCAAGATGGAACGCTGAGCCGGACTTCGTCATCCAGGCATTCAATCTCGTAACCCACCAGAAGCGTCCAGGGGAAAAGACGCAGCACCTGCACGAATCCGTCCAGGCCTGCGGCAGTAATGCCGAAACGGTGCTTGAGATCCCGGGCGGCCATTCCCGACACCCGGCCCCATACGTCTTCATTGACGGCCTCCGCCGTTGACTGGCCGAACCGCTCACCTACGTAGATGAACCAGAACGCATCCACGACCCGATAGTGCCATAAAAGGAAATCCAGATATTGCCGCAATTGGGGCGCGTCCATGGATTCGAAAAGCGAATGGGTCATGCCGCCTCCCTCCCGGTCAGCCGGTTCCGGATCTTCCAATGTTCAATAGTATCCGCCA
>Ga0316576_10001925_pt1 | contig 11578 bp, 6 predicted proteins | sample S0NA_FD_203075 | JGI IMG/M metagenome (GOLD analysis project Ga0316576, IMG submission 203075) | Rhizosphere microbial communities from salt marsh grasses in Alabama, United States - S0-2_050615r3r5 | ecosystem: Host-associated > Plants > Roots > Rhizosphere | place: USA: Alabama | collected... | reverse complement strand
CGATGATGGCGGGGTTGTTAAGACCGATGAGACCGACGCTGACCTCCACGCCGTCGGCCATCGCGGTGTGGCCGAGGACGTCGCCCCAGACGGCCTTGGAGAGGATGGTCAGCACCACCGCGCTGACTAGTCCGATCACGCCGCCGGCCAGGGCGCCGCGGGTGGTCATGCCCTTCCAGAAGATGGACGCCACCAAGACCGGGAAGTTGGCGCTGGCGGCGACGGCGAAGGCGAGGCCGACCATGAAGGCGACGTTCTGGCTCTCGAAGGCGATGCCGAGGCCGATGGCGAGCAGACCGAGGCAGAACGTGGCGATCTTGGAGATGCGGATCTCGGTGCTCTCGTTGCCGAGTCCGCGTGCGATGACGTTGGCATAGATGTCATGGGAGATGGCGGACGCGCCGGCCAGGGTCAGCCCGGCGACCACCGCCAGGATGGTGGCGAAGGCGACGGCCGAAATGAAGCCCAGGAACAGGTTGCCGCCCACCGCCTCGGCGAGCCGGATGGCGACCATGTTGGTGCCGCCGTCGAGGCCGCTGACGAGCTGACTCTTGATGACCGCGCCGTCGGCGGCCACCGCCTGCGGCTTGAAGAACTCGGGATGCTGGGCCAGCAGGACGATGGCGGCGAAGCCGATGATGAAGGTCAGCACGTAGAAGTAGCCGATGAAGCCGGTGGCGTAGAACACCGACTTGCGCGCCTCCTTGGCGTCCGGCACGGTGAAAAAGCGCATCAGGATGTGCGGCAGGCCGGCGGTGCCGAACATCAGCGCCAGTCCCAGCGAGATGGCGTTGACCGGGTCCGTCACCAGTGAGCCCGGCGCCATGATGGCCATGCCGTTGGGATGGGTCTCGACCGCCTGTCGGAACATCGCCTCCGGCGAGAAATCGAATGCGTACAGCGCCGCGCCGGCCATGAAGGTCGCACCGGAGAGCAGCAGCACCGCCTTGGTGATCTGCACCCAGGTGGTGGCGGTCATGCCGCCGAAGATGACGTAGACCATCATCAGAATGCCCACGGCGACCACGGCGATCCAGTACTCCAGGCCGAACAGCAGCTGGATCAGCTTGCCGGCGCCGACCATCTGCGCGATGAGATAAAAGGCCACGACCACCAGCGACGAGATTGCCGCCATGGTGCGGATTTGGGTCTGGCCGAAGCGGTAGGCGCTGACATCGGCGAAGGTGTACTTGCCGAGATTCCGGATTTGCTCGGCGATCAGGAACATGATCACGGGCCAGCCCACCAGAAAGCCGATGGAGTAGATCAGCCCGTCGTAGCCGGACGCGAACACCAGCCCGGATATGCCGAGGAAGGACGCCGCCGACATGTAGTCGCCGGAGATCGCGAGCCCGTTCTGCAGGCCGGTGATGCCGCCGCCGGCGGTGTAGAAGTCCTTGGCCGAGTGGGTACGGCGCGCCGCCCACCAGGTGATGCCGAGGGTGGCGGCGACGAAGACCAGGAACATCCAGATGGCGGTCCAGTTGGTGGCCTGGCGTTCCACGGCACCGGAGACGGCGGGGCCGGCCAGCAGAACCACCGGCGTCAGCAGCGCGAACAGCATGCCCAGGCGCGAGAGGCGGATCATGGTCGGTTCTCCTGGATCGCGGTGGTGAGCTTGTCGAAGCGGCTGTTGGCCCGGAACACGTAGATGCCGGTCAGGATGAAGGCGCTGAGAATGATCAGGATGCCGATGGGGATGCCGATCGTCGTCACCGCCCCCGGAGCGATGGGCGTGCCGAGCAGCGACGGCGCGAAGGCGATGGTGAGGATGAAGCCGTAGTAGATGACCAGGATGATGGCCGTCAGCGTCAGCGCGAAGCGTCTGCGGGAACGGACCAGCTCCTGGTAGCGCGGATGCGCCTTGATGGCGTCGAGCGAGCGTTCTGGCATGGGAATCGGAGCAGTTGCCTTTGGTGGTTGTGAAGCGCGCGCCCGAAGGGGCGCGCCCGCGGGCGCACGAGCGGCGGGATCGTGTTCGGCAGCGGGAACGGCGAACGACTGCCGTCGGGGACCGGGGCGGCCTGGATGTGTGATTGGAGGTTGTCGTGTCCTTCGGCCGCGCCGTCGTCGCCGCGAGGATTCTTGTGTAGACCGGTCTGTCGGGTCAAACCAAAAGCAATTGAATGCTTCAATATTAGGCATTCAACTCGTGCGGCAGGCCACAGCGCACCGGCCGGCCGTACCGGGTCGATCTTAGGGGCTGCGTCCGCCCTGGCCTCTCAGCCGAGATCAGCGCCCTTTGCCGCGATGCGGAGGGCATCCGGCGCCTGTGCTGGATACCGGCGAGCTTGAAACGACCAGGGCCGCGCTCTGCCGGGGGCCGCGGAACCCGTGCCGTGCGTCGACGCGGCTGCAACCTCGCGCCCGGCGTCAATCACGCGCTACCGTCGTTCACCAGCCCGTCTAGGTCCAATTCCACGTCGTCGAGCAACAGGGGGCTGATCCGATGCGGTGCGCCGAGCTGGAAGCAGGTCGCATAGGACCCGTTCTCGGGCGCTCGGTGCACCCAGATGGCGCGTGCAGGGATGTCGATGAGCCAGACCTCGGGGATGCCGAAGCGTGCATACAGAGGCAGCTTCCGCTCGCGGTCGTAGCGGGCACTGCTGTCGGCGATCTCGATGAGCAGCAGGACGTCGTCGGCTCCTGGGTGCTCGGAGGTGTAGAAGTCATCGCGAGGCTTGAGGACGGCGATGTCGGGCTGGGGGGCGCTGAGGTCCCCGAGCAGGATCGGGTTTTGGGTGGATACGACGGCGCGCCGGCCGACGGCTTCGATGAGCAGCAGGGTGAGCCGCGTCGTGCGGCCGGCGTGCGGCGGGGCGATCGGCGGCATGTCGATCATGTCTCCTTCGATCAACTCGATCCTGGCCTCTGAGTCCAGCACACCGGCCTCGCCCATGCGGAAGAACTCACGGACGGTCACACGATGTGGGCGCGGAAACGCCAAGGCATTGGGTTGCATGCGTGTTTCGCTCTGGGCTCGTTGACCGGCGACGCACTTCAGAGTAGCCGGCCGGGGGCGAGCAGACAAGAACCGAGCCGCGCTGGCGACAGCAATGAGACCGCAGGTCCGCTCGCCATCGCGCGCCTGCATGAACCAATGCTCAAGGCAGCTCAATCCCAGCCCGGGCCACCCCCGCCTCCGTCCGCGGGAAGCGCAATTCCACACGTGTGCCTTCGTTCGCGTCCGATCGAATCTCCATCCGTCCGCCCTGCTGCTCCACCAGCCGCCGCACGATCGCCAGCCCGAGCCCGGTGCCGCCGGTGCGGGTGCTGAAGAAGGGCTCGGTGAGGCGGGGCAGCAGGTGTGGTGGGATGGGCTCGCCGGCGTTGTGGATGGAGAGGGTGACGGCGCCCCGGTTGATATCGTCGGTGACGCTCCAGGTGATCGCGGTCGCGGGCGGCGCGGCCTGACAGGCGTTGTCGGTCAGATTGGTGAAGACCTGCCGCATCCGCTCCGGATCGACGAGGATCATCGCTCCACCGCCGTCCGGCGAGCCACCAACCAGCGCATCGGTCTGGGTATCGGTATCGACATCGAACCCCCGCCCCCGCTCCCGCCCCAACCGAACCCGATAGCCCGAATACCGCTCCCCTACCTCCCCGATAAAGCTCGCCAGCATCCCCCCCGGCTCCACCGCCCGCAGCTCCAGCATCAGCGGCTTCGCATACAGCAGCATGTCGTCGAGCAGTCGCCGCATCCGCTCGACCTCGCCGATCCCAAGCTCGATCCGGCGTCGCGCCCGCTCGTCCTGCTCGCGGCCGGCGAGGTGATCCAGGGCCAGCGATACGGTGCTGAGCGGCGTGCGCAGCTCGTGGGCGATGCCGGATGCGAACTCGCCGATGGCGGCGAGACGGCCCTGCTCGGCATAGCGGGCGATGCGCGCGAAGCCCTGGGCCAGCAACTGGGCGCTGTTGCCGAGCAGACGCCGCTGGGTGGCGTCGAAGCCGTCGTCGCGGCGGGTGGCGAAGACGAGTACCGCGGGCACCGGGGTGCCGGTGTCGCGGGTCAGCGGCAGGAAGATGGCGTCGCGCATGTCCAGCGCGGCCAGGTGGCGCAGGAATTCGTAGGCGGGGTTGGCGCGGGCGCGCTCGGGCAGGTCCGGCACGTCCAGCGGGCTGCCATCGGCGAGGACGTCCTCCAGCAGCGTGCCCTGCAGCCGGTACAGGCGGCCGTCGTTGGACTGGGGTGCGCCGTCGAGCCAGCTGGTCTCCACCTGGGCGCTGGCGCGGGCGTCGTCGACGAAAACGACGCCGATCCAGTCGCAGCCCAGCAGTTCGCGGAAGTGTCCGCCCAGCACGCCAACCAACTGGTCCAGGTCCTGTCCCTGCTGGAGCCCCTGGATGAGCTGGTACAGCAGGTCCAGGCGCTCGGAGAGACGGTTGAAGCTGATGGTGAGGTCACGGACCTCGGTGGCGCCGGTGACGGGCAGGCGGTGGCCGAAGTCGCCGGCGGCGACGCGCTGGAAGCCGGCCATGGTGCCCCGCAGCGGCGCCAGCGCCTTCCAGTTCAGCACCGCGAGCAGCAGCAGCGACAGCAGCAGGATGCCGGCGCCGACGGCAACGGCGCCGTGGATCATCAGCCGGTATTCGCGGTCGGTCCAGTGCCGCAGTGCCGTGCTCAGGGCCTCGGTGGCTGCGGCCAGGGGTTCGTGCTCGGCCATGACGTGCTCGGCGGCCCATTCCAGACGCGGCTCGCGCTCGTCTTCGCCCAGGGCCGCAAACAGGGCGGCGCGGTAGTCCTTCCAGACCTGTTCCAGGTGGTGCACGGCGTCGGCCACCTCGCCCTCCAGCCGTGGCCTGATCCACGGGAGGGTCATCGGCAGCATGTCGCCGAAGTCGCCGCGCATAAAGGTGTCGACGACCTCGTCGAAGGTGGCCACGTCGGCCAGCAGGTCCTGGTAGTAGAGCCGCACGTCCCGGTAGTAGGTCGCATAGTCCCGCGGCGCGTTCTGAACGTAGTTCATGCCCTGCGCGTGCATTTTCTCGACGGTCAGCTCCAGCCGCCCGGCGATATCCACCAGGCTGTCGTAGGCGAGCTGGCGCTGGAAGGCGCCCACCGCATAGAGACCGGCCGCCGCCACCAACAGCAGCAGCGCAACGAAGGCGGCCGTGACCTGAACGCGCAGGCTCGCAAGGTATCGGCCAAGGCGCATCGGGGATGCTGGTGCGACCGCGCTCAGCCGACGTCGCCCCAGAAACGGTCCAGCGCGGTGAAGGTGCGGTCCGGGTGCTCCCAGTGCGGCAGGCCCATGTGCGGGGCGATCCGCTCGTAGTGCCAGTTGGGCAGCGCGGCGGCGACTTCGGTAATCCGTTCGAAGGTGACGTAGGGGTCGCGGTCGGCGATGGCGAGCACCGGCAGCTCGGTCAGTCGCTCGTACAGGCGCTCGACGGCATGGGGCGTGAACAGCCGCGAGGACAGGAAGGTGAGCGGCGCATGGCGGGCGCCGGGCTGGTGCGAGGTCCGGTAGGCGTAGTCGACGAGGGCCTCGGGGGCATCGCCGGTGAAGGACTTGCCCAAGTAGAAGCGCACGCTGGGCCGGGAGCTGACCAGTCGGAACAGGCCCTCGCCGAGGCCGGGGGCGTTGAGGACGCCGTGGGCGACGCGGCCGACCGCCGGCGGCGGCAGCGGGCGGCGGCTGAAGCCAGTCGGGGAGATCAGTACCAGTGAGGCGAAGCGCTCGGGCTCGGACAGCGCAGCACGGGCCGCGAACTCGGCGCTCAGCGACAGGGCCAGCACGTCGGCGGCCGCGTCGCCGATGTGGGCGAGCATGTCGCCGATGGCCGCGGCGAACAGCTCCGGGGCATAGTCGCGCTCGCCGCGCTCGGACTGGCCGAAGCCCGGCAGGTCCAGGCTGTAGACCGGCCGCTGGCCGCGGCAATGATCGAAGATGGGCTGTACCTCGCGGCTGCTGGGGGCGGCGTTGATGCTGTGGACCAGGAGCAGCGGCCGGCCGCCCGCGCTGGTGTCGCTGTAATAGGCCAGGCGCCCGGCGCGGGGGCTCGCGAACTGGCTGAGCCCAGCCTCGATGGCCTTGGGCAGGGTCGGATTCAGGAGCGGCTGGGCGGACATGGTGGACTCCGGTCTTGGTGGTGAACGGCTGACGGTCAATCCTGGAACGAGCAGAAGGCCGCAAATCGCGCAGGTGGACCGCAAATTCTCGCAAATGGACACGGCCCTTGGGCAGATGTCTTGCGCGTTCGGATACGTACCCGTCCGGTGATGGGCGGTAGAGCGGGAAGTGCCTGAATCTCCTCGGATTGTGGCCGCGTACCGCGGCTCAATCAACGAATCGAGGTGAATCAGGAGCAATCAGGCAGATGGCCCGCACTGCGGACCCTACAGCCGGTCGCGCAGGTCAGGCTGGCGCAAGCCAGTGAGGCCGCCGTCCAGCAGGTCGGCGGGCAGCCCGCGGCCGAGGCCCAGGACCTGGAAGCGCTCGCCCATCAGCGACGGCAGCAGCAGCTGCTTGGCGCCGGCGGCCAGCGCCAGCATCGCGCCGGGGTCGCCGGCCGCGGTCTCGGCCAGCAGGCGGTCGATGCCGCAGTCGATCAGGAAGCCGGCCTGGGTGGTATAGCCGGCCAGGGTCAGGCCGGCCGCGGTGCCGGCCTCGGCGACGGCGGTGAAGTCCACGTGGGCGGTGATGTCTTGAAGGCCGATGTTCACGAAGGGGTCCGGGTGCGCCTGGTGGCGGTGATGGCACATGAGCGTGCCGGCGCTGCGCTCGGGCAGATAGTACTCGCCGCGGGGATAGCCGTAGTCGATGAGAAGGGCCAGCCCGGCGTTCAGGCTCCCGGCCAGGGCGCGGACCCAGGCTTCGGCGCGTAGGTTGATCTCGGAGCAATAGCCGGGGGCGGTCGCCAGTTCGGCCGCGTGCAGGCGTGCGACGGCGTCGGCGAGCCCGGCGGTGACCGGCGTGCCGGTGCAGGCGCCGAAGCCGTCGCCGCGGGCTTCGACGAAGACCTCCTCGACGACGCCGGCGGCTGCGGTGCAAAAGCGGTGCACCGGCAGCGCGTCCAGCACCTCGTTGGCGACGACGACGCCGCGCAGGCCGGCCGGCAGCCGGTCCAGCCAGTGCACGCGCTCGGCCAGCTCCGCCACGCGCGCGTTCAGCGTGGCGCGCTGGCGGGCGGCCAACTCCGGGCTCGGCTCCAGGATCAGGTAACGCTGCGGTGCCTGGCCGCGGGCGGCCAGCGCGACCAGCAGCTCGGCGGCCAGGGTGCCGGTGCCGGCGCCGAATTCCAGCAGATCGCCGCCGCCGAGTGCCTCCAGGACCCGGGCGCAGGGCTCGGCCAGGCAGCGTCCGAACAGCGGCGAAATCTCCGGCGCCGTCACGAAGTCGCCGGCCGGCCCCAGCTTCTGCGCCCCGGCCGCATAGTAGCCGAGCCCCGGCGCGTAGAGGGCCAGGTCCATGAACCGGTCGAAGGTCAGGCGGCCGCCGGCGGCCTCGATGGCGTCGCGGGTTACGGCGGCCAGGCGCCGGCTGTGGGCGAGGGCCTCGGGATCGATGATCGGATCGGGGGCGGGACTGGGCATGGAGACTGCTGCACGGTCGTTGGCGGCGCTGATCGAGTCGGCCGGGCGACGAAAGACGGATTACGCAAGGTCCGGGTCGTGGGCTCGGTGAAGGCTGGTGTCCGAGTATGCCAAGGCTCGGCTGTCGACGGTAACCGCGTCCGCGCGCGGCGGCGCCGCCTTCTCCCGCGCGTCGGCCAGCAGCCGGGCCGAGCGGGTGCACCGCGCCGCCGCCTCGGTCCGCCAGCGGGCCTTCAGGCGACTGGCGTCGAAGCGCACTGGCGCCGGTTCGTTGGTTCGCGAGGGCATAGTTCTTGACGGCGGCGATCGGTTGCGGGCGAGCGAGTTGGTATGCTGTACCGGCTAAGGCGAAGCAGGTGTCGATCCCTGGGCCGAGCGGCAGCGACTAGCTTGCCATAGCGACTCTCTCCGGGCGTGGCAACCCACGCAGCGGCCTTGTCTCAACCGCGCGCGTGCCGATTGTGTCCGCTTCGCGCCCGCTGCGGAACCCTTCGCGCCGTGGCGGTACCAAGCGAGGCGGGCCGGCCGTATCACCGTCTGCTCGTGCAACGGTGCCGGTTTGTGCTCGTCCGCGTTCATTCGCGCACCCGAGAAGCCCGAGAGATCGAAAATACCATCATGCGCTTTCTGCCCAGTCTGCTGTTGTTGCTGCCCCTCATCGCCCGCGCCGCCGGCCCCGGCGTCATTGTCGCCGAGGCCAGGCCCGAGCCCTGGGCCGATCGCACCGAGGCCCTGGGCACGCTACGCGCCAACGAGTCCGTCGTCATTACCGCCAACGTCACCGAGACCATCTCGGCCATCCACTTCGACGACGGCCAGCGCGTGGAGCAGGGCGACATCCTGGTGGAGATGACCAGCGCCGAGGAGAGCGCGCTGCTCGAAGAGGTCCAGGCGCGGGTGGAGGAGGCGGAGCGGCAGTTCGATCGCGTGAAGTCCCTGGCCGCCAGCGGTTCGGCGTCCGCGTCGCTGCTCGACGAGCGCCGGCGCGACTGGGACACGGCGCGGGCCTCGCTGGTGGCGGTGGAGTCGCGCCTGAAGGACCGGCTGGTGAAGGCGCCCTTCGCCGGCGTCGTCGGCCTGCGCAACATCAGCCTCGGTGCGCTGGTGGAGCCGGGGGATGTGATCACGACGCTGGACGACGACCGCGTCATGAAGCTGGACTTCGCGGTGCCGAGCGTGTTCCTGCCGTCGCTGCGGCCCGGGCTCGGTATCGAGGCCCTTGCGCCGGCCCTGGGCGAGCGCGCCTTCGATGGCGAGATCAGCGCCATCGACACCCGCGTCGATCCGGTCACCCGCTCGGTGCAGGTGCGGGCGCTGATCGACAACCCTGAGCGGCTGCTGCGGCCGGGCCTGCTGATGCGCGTAAACCTGCTGCGCAACCCACGCGACGGCGTGACCATTCCGGAGGAGGCCCTGCTGCACCGCGGCGAGGATCATTTTGTGCTGGCGCTGGCCGAGGGTGATGACGGCGCGGCCGTGCCGGAGCGACGCCAGGTGCAGATCGGCGCCCGCCGGCCCGGCTTCGTCGAGATCGTCTCCGGCCTGGACCCCGGCGACCGCGTGATCACCCACGGCAACGACAAGGCCAAGCCCGGCGAGCCGGTGACCATCCTGGCCGTGGACGACGGCACGCGCCCGCTGGCCGAGATGCTGGCGCAGAAGCCGGATAGCGCGGACCAGCCGGCCGCCGCCGGAGCGGCACGATGATCCTGTCCGATGTCTCGGTCCGCCGCCCGGTGCTGGCGACGGTCCTGTCGCTGCTGCTGGTCGCCTTCGGCCTGGTCGCCTTCGACCGCCTGCCGCTGCGGGAGTATCCCGACATCGACCCACCGGTCGTCTCGGTGGACACGGTCTATCCGGGCGCCGCGGCCAACGTGGTCGAGACCCGCATCACGCAGCTGATCGAGGACCGCATCGCCGGCGTCGAGGGTATCGAGACCATCGAGTCGGTGTCCGTCGACGGGCGCTCCACCATCACCATCGAGTTCGACATCGGCCGCGACATCGACGGCGCCGCCAACGACATCCGCGACCGCGTGTCCGGCATCCTGGACCAGCTGCCGGTGGAGGCGGAGCCGCCGGACATCCAGAAGGTGGACAGCAACGAAGACGTCATCATGTGGCTGAACCTCACCGGCGACGGCATGACCGTCCCGGAGCTGACCGATTATGCCCGGCGCTATCTGGTGGACCGTTTCTCGGTGCTTGACGGCGTCGCCCGCGTGCGCATCGGCGGCGACCAGACCTATGCCATGCGGGTCTGGCTGGACCGCAACGCGCTCGCCGCCCGCGGGCTGACCGTGGCCGAGATCGAGGCCGCGCTGCGGGCCGAGAACGTGGAGCTGCCGGCGGGCAGCGTGGAATCGCTGGAGCGCCAGTTCAGCGTCCGCACCGAGCGCAATTTCAAGACGCCGGAGGAGTTCGCGCGGCTGGTCGTCGCCCGCGGCGAGGACGGCTACCTGGTGCGCCTGGGCGACGTGGCGCGCGTCGAGCGGGGCACCGAGGAGGACCGCACCGTGTTCCGCGGCAATGGCGTGCCCATGGTCGGGCTCGGCATCATCAAGCAGTCCACGGCCAACACCATCGCCGTCGCCGACCGCGCCAAGGCGGAGATGGCCCGCATCAATCCGACCCTGCCCGAGGGCATGGTCATCAAGCAGTCCTACGACACCTCGGTGTTCGTGAAGGACGCCATCAAGGAGGTCTACAAGACGCTCGGCATCGCCATCGGCCTGGTGGTGCTGGTGATCTTCCTGTTCTTGGGATCCGTGCGCGCCATGCTGGTGCCGGCGGTGACCGTGCCGGTGTCGCTGATCGCGACCTTCACGGTGCTGCTGGCGCTCGGCTTCTCGGTGAACATCCTGACCCTGCTGGCGCTGGTGCTGGCCATCGGCCTGGTCGTGGACGACGCCATCGTGGTGCTGGAAAACATCCACCGGCGCATGGAGCAGTACGGCGAGACGCGGCTGGTGGCCGCCTTCCGCGGCACCCGACAGGTGGGCTTCGCGGTCGTCGCGACCACCGTCGTGCTGGTGGCCGTGTTCGTGCCCATCGCCTTCCTGCAGGGCGACGTCGGCCGGTTGTTCACCGAGTTCGCGCTGACCATGGCGGCAGCCGTGAGCTTCTCCACCTTCGTCGCCCTGACGCTGTCGCCGATGCTGGCCTCCAAGATCCTGCCGCAGGCGCACCGCCGTGCGAGCCTGAGCGCAGGCGTGGACTGGGTCTTCGCCCGAATACGCCGCGGCTACGGCGTGCTGCTACGGTTCTTCCTGAGGCAGAAATGGCTGGTCGGCCTGCTGTTCGCGGCCACCGTCGCGGGCGCCTGGTGGCTGTTCGAGCAGATCCCGCAGGAATATGCGCCGAGCGAGGACCGAGGCGCCTTCTTCGTGCTGGTCAACGGCCCCGAGGGCGCATCCTTCGGCTACATGGAAGAGTACATGGAGGAGATCGAGCGCCGCCTGCTGCCCTATGCCGAGTCCGGCGAGGCCATCCGCGTGCTGATGCGCACGCCGCGGGGCTTCGGCGGCGGCGACAGCTACAACACCGGCATCGTCATCCTGGTCATGGCGCCCTTCGGCGAGCGGCGCTCCACGTTCGCCGTCATGAACGAGATCCGCGCCAAGCTCGCCGACCTGCCCGGCGTGCGCGCCTTCCCGGTGATGCGCCAGGGCTTCGGCGCCCGCATCCAGAAGCCGCTGCAGTTCGTCATCGGCGGCGGCACCTACGAGGAGCTGGCTGCCTGGCGCGACATCCTGCTGGCCGAGATCGACAAGTCCAATCCTGGCCTGATCGGCATCGACTGGGACTACAAGGAGACCAAGCCCCAGCTCCGTGTCGAGATCGACTACGACCGCGCCGCGGACTTAGGGGTCACCGTCAGCACCATCGGCCGCACGCTGGAGACCATGCTCGGCTCGCGCAAGGTCACCACCTACATCGACGCCGGCGAGGAATACGACCTGATCCTGGAAGGCGAGCGCGACGCCCAGCGCACGCCGGCCAGTCTGCAGAACATCTACGTGCGCTCCGAGCGCAGCGGCG
>Ga0316576_10001924_pt1 | contig 11583 bp, 8 predicted proteins | sample S0NA_FD_203075 | JGI IMG/M metagenome (GOLD analysis project Ga0316576, IMG submission 203075) | Rhizosphere microbial communities from salt marsh grasses in Alabama, United States - S0-2_050615r3r5 | ecosystem: Host-associated > Plants > Roots > Rhizosphere | place: USA: Alabama | collected... | reverse complement strand
GAGGCTCGCGCGACGGTGGAACGCCTGACGTTGCGCCGCCGCCCCCGTCCCGCGGCGCAGCACGGCATCGATCATCTCGCAGAGCACGATGCGGTCGCCGGTCTCGTCCAGCTCGTCGGTGACCAGCGCCATCAGCGCGTCCAACGCCTCGCGCGCGGGGACCGGCTGGTGCGTCACCGGGTGCTGCAACCGACCGCCGAGGCCCTCCCGGGCAGCACGCCAGTGCGCTGTGCGGAGCAGCGCGACCCGCGCCGGGGCGAACGGCTGCTCCGCACGCCACTGTCGCGCCAGGGTCGCCACGAGGCCGCGGGACAGGCCGGCGAGCAGCACCGCGTCGTCCGGGTGCAGGCAGACGTCGGCGGCCCGGATCTCGATGGTCGGGTACCGCTCGGACGGCCGGGCGTCGAAGTACAGATTTCCCCGGTCCACCACGGCGCCGGTGGCCAGCAGGGCATCCACCGCACGCTCGTAGGCCTCGACCGACCCGAAGGGCTCCGTCGGGCCGGCCGACGGCCACCTCCCCCAGACGAGGCTGCGGTAGCTCGCGTAGCCGGAGTCACGTCCGTTCCAGAACGGGGAGTTGGACGAGATCGCGCGCAGCAGCGGCAGCCAGGGCTGAATGCGGTCGACGACGGCGACGGCCTCGTCGCGCGACGTGGTGTCGACGTGGACATGGCAGCCATTGATGAGCTGGTCGCCGGCCACCTGCCGGAACGTCGACAGCAGTGACAGGTAGCGGCGCTCGGCCGAGACCGCCGGCGTGGCCGGAACGGGACTGGTACCGACGGCGGCCACGGCCAGGCCCTCGCCCTCCGCAGCCCAGCCGGCGATCCGGCGGTGCTCGCGTACCTGGTCGGCGACGGCGGTGAGGTCGGTGCGGGGGGACGTGCCCACCTCGACCTGCTGGCGCATGAACTCGCCGGTCATGCCGCTGCCGTCCATCACCACCGGCGGGTGCGCGAGGCGGGTCGAGGCGGTCTCCGCGCGTACCTTGCGGACCAGTCGCGGCCCGGCCTGGACGGGCGTCCCCGTGGCCGGGTCGACGACCAGCAGCTCCTCCTCGACACCGACGGCCCGGACGCGGGGTGCGGTCGATGCCACGGTGCGTCCCTAGTCGAGCGGGACCGACAGCGCGCCGCCGGGGTCGACCTCGTAGGTCGTGTCCCTGACCCGCATGCGCAGCGGCTCGCCCACGTGGCGTCGACCGGACACCGTCAGGTGGTTCTTGGTGAGGTTGATCTCGAGCCCGTAGTGCTGGCGGTACCGCATCCTGAAGCGCAGCGCCGGCACCTCCTCGGGCAGGAAGGGGTCGAAGCGCAGCAGGTCGTCTCGAGTCTCGATGCCGGTGAATCCCCGTTGCAGCAGGTCCACCGTGCCCACCATGGCGCCGAGGTGCACGCCCTCCTGGGTGGTGCCGCCCTGGACGTCGGAGACGTCGCTCTCGAGTGCCTCCATGAAGAGCCGCCACGCCTCATCGCGATCGATGCGGGCGAGCACCCACGCGTGCACGAGCTTGGACAAGGTCGACCCGTGCGAGGTGCGCCGCAGGTAGAAGTCGACGCACCGGGCCGGCAGGAGCGGGTCCCAGGTGTAGCCGAGGCTCTCGATGATCTCGGAGATCTCCTCCTCGGACAGCAGGTAGAACAGCATCAGGACGTCGGCCTGCTTGGACAGTCGGTAGTTGTTCGTCGAGTCGCCCTCGGCCTCGAGGATGCGGTCGAGCCGGCCGATGTTGCCATACCGGATGCGGTAGTCCTCCCAGTCGAGCTCCTTGAGGCGTTCGTAGCCCTCGAACTGGCTGAGCACACCGTCGTGCCAGGCCAGGCGCATCTTGCGGGTCATGTGCTCCCAGCGCTCGAGATCCCCCCGGCGGATGTCGAGCAGGTCGAGCAGCTGGCGGCGACGTCGGTCGGGGAGGATCTCGACGCATCGCAGCGCGCGCTGCATCAGCCACACGACCATGACGTTGGTGTAGGCGTTGTTGTCCAGCCCCGGTGCCTCCGGACGCCAGGGGTAGGCGTCGTGGTACTCGTCCGGTCCCATGACGCCGCTGATGTCGTAGCGGTCCGCGGCGCGGTCGTACGTGGCGATCGACGCCCAGAACCGGGCGATCTCGAGCAGCAGCTCGGCGCCGTAGGTGGCCAAGAAGTCCAGGTCGCCGGTGGCCTCGTAGTACTGCCAGATGTTGTAGGCGACAGACACGTTGATGTGTCGCTGCCGGTGCGACTCGTCGGGCAGCCAACGACCCGAGTTGGGGTTCAGGTGCAGCGTCTGGGTCTCCTCCCGACCGTTCGCGCTGCTCTGCCACGGGAACATCGCGCCCTCGTAGCCGGCCTGGTGGGCCAGCTTGCGCGCCTGGGGCAGCCGGCGCCAGCGGTACAGCAGCAGCGACTTGGACACCTCGGGCATGCGCAGGTTGAGGAACGGGTAGACGAAGGTCTCGTCCCAGAAGATGTGTCCCCGGTACGCCTCACCGTGCAGCCCTCGAGCGGGGATGCCCACGTCGAGGTCGATGCTGTGGCTGGACACCGTCTGCAGCAGGTGGAACAGGTGCAGACGGAGCACCATCTGGGTACGGTCGGCCGTCGCCAGGTCGAGGTCGCACCGGGCCCAGAGGTGGTCCCATGCCAGCACGTGACGACGCAGCAGCTCGTCGAAGTCCGGCATGCAGAGGGCCTTCTCGCGAGCCTCGGCGAAGGGTTCGCTGATGGCGCGGTCGCGGGAGGTGAGCAGGGCGACGACCTTCTCGACGGTCACCTCCCGGTGGGGGACGACCATGACCGTGATGTCGTGCCAGATGTGGTCGTCTCCCACCACGGCGGTGGTCTCGGCGTCCGACGGGCGGCCGGCCTCGAGGATCCGGTGCCGGGCTCCCACGCCTATCTCGATGCGCGACTGGGTCGTGCGTGCGTCGAGCGCCAGGCCGCTCTTGTTCAGCGCTTCGGTGCCCACGATCGACAGGTGCTGGTCACCGAGGCCCGCGTAGCGGGCGACACCGGAGTTGCGGACCCGACCGTCGATGCCGGAGCGGACGGTCACCACGCCCTCGTAGTTCTCGGCGACGATGGTGGTGTCGATGCCGGCACAGACCGGGTCGGCCATCGAGACGAGGCGCCGCTGCGCGATGGCCGTCACACGTCCCTGGTCGTCGGTCACCTTGAACCGACGGGTGAGCACGCCGCGTCGCAGGTCCAGCTCCTGGACGTACGTGCTGATGGTGTCGCGGTCGACGTCGAGCCACGGGCCGTCCTCGACCCGCAGGGTGAGCGACTGCCAGTCGGGCAGGTTGACCATGGACTCGTTCTCGACGCGCTGCCCCTGCACGTCGACGGCGAGGCGGTTGAAGATGCCCGCGGCGTAGGTGCCCGGGTAGTGCGGACCACCGGCGACCGACTCCGGCGCTGAGCCTCGGCTGGCCCAGCGTCCGTTGCCGAGTGTGCACAACGCCTCGCGGAGGGGTTCGGTCTCCGGGTCGTACCCGTCGTAGCGCAGCAGCCACGCCGTCATGTCCGGGCTCCTCCCAGGTCGCGGCGAGCACCGTCACGGGCATGCACAGGACCGGTTGGCGGGGTCATCGGTCAACTCTGGCACGAATGACAGGCAGTGCGGTTAGGGACTTTGGTCGGCGATCTCCTGCTCGAGTGCTTCCAGCACGGCCAGGACCCCGCTGGGGCCGTCGACCACGAGGTCCGCGGCCTCTCGCAGACTCGCTGGGGTCTCGGGCGAGTCGCTGCACAGCACCATCCCACGGATGCCGGCCTGGCGGAGCTCCTGCACCGCCGACACGGCGGGCAGGTCGCCGAGGTCGTCCCCGCCGAAGAGGACGGTTCGGGCCTGCATCTCGTCGACGACGGCCCGCAGGGCGCCACCCTTGTCGGTGCCCTCCGGTCGCAGCTCGAGGACGAACCTGCCCGGCACGAGCTCCAGGCCGAACTCCCGAGCGAGCGCCTCGGCCATGGGTCGGGCGCGCTCGAGCTCCGCGGTCGGGTCGGCCGCGTTGCGGGTGTGCAGAGCCACCGAGTGGTGCTTGTCCTCGACCTCGACCCCGGTGTCGGCAGCGGCGGCGTAGCTGCGCAGGCGTTGCCTCGCCACCGCCACCGCAGGCCCGGCCTCGGGAGACGTCAGCTCGCCGTCCTGCCAGCGCTGCAGCCCGTAGTGGCCGAGCAGCACCAGCCCGGGCACCGCGTCGAGGCCACCGAGAGAGAGCGCTGCGTCGACCGGTCGACCCGTGATCACGGCCACGTGGACTCCTCGTCGGGCCAGCCCGGTGAGCGCGTCGACCATGCCCGGCTGGGCCACGGCGTCGTCCGGACGAGGAACGATCGGGGCCAAGGTCCCGTCGTAGTCGAGCGCGACCAACACGTCGCCGGGGGAGGCGACCAGGTGGTCCCAGGCGTCCCGGGCGTGGGTGGTGGTCAGCTGCGTACGTAGGTCCTTCGGCACACGACAACCGTAGTGCGGACGTGGCTACGGTGGGGATGGACGAGAGGAGGTCACGATCGTGGAGGTCGGCAAGCCCGTGGACACTCAGGCGTCCAGCAACTTCGTCGTCGTCGCGAATCGGCTGCCGGTCGACCGGGTGCAGCTGCCGGACGGCAGCGAGGGGTGGACCCGCAGTCCAGGCGGCCTGGTGAGCGCCTTGGCGCCGGTCATGCGCCGGCAGGACGGTGCGTGGATCGGCTGGGTCGGCAGCCCGGACGAGGCACCCCAGCCGTTCCACTCCGACGGCATGGATCTCGTCGCGGTGCCGCTGAGCCCGACCGACATTGCCGAGTACTACGAGGGCTTCTCGAACGCGACGCTGTGGCCCCTCTACCACGACGTGATCGTGCCGCCCGAGTTCCACCGTGAGTGGTGGGACGCCTACGTACGTGTCAACCGCCGATTCGCGGCGGCCGCTGCCGAGGTCGCCGCAGAGGGGGCGGTCGTGTGGGTACAGGACTACCAGCTCCAGCTCGTGCCGTCGCAGCTGCGGGAGATGCGGCCCGACCTGAGGATCGGGTTCTTCCTGCACATCCCGTTCCCGCCCGGGGAGCTGTTCGCCCAGCTTCCCTGGCGTCGACAGATCGTGCAGGGGTTGCTCGGCGCTGACCTCGTGGGGTTCCAGCGCCAGGGCGCGGCCCACAACTTCATCGACATCGCCTGCCGGTACACGCCCGCTCGCCGGGTCGCGTCCAACCAGGTCATCATCGACGGCCGTCGGGTGCGCACCGACGCGTTCCCCATCTCGCTGGACGTGGACGAGATCGAGAACCTCGCCCAGGACGACGGTGTGCGCGCGAGGGCGGAGGAGATTCGCCTGGGCCTCGGGTCGCCCCGGCACGTCCTGCTCGGGGTCGACCGACTCGACTACACCAAGGGCATCCGGCACCGCCTCAAGGCGTGGTCGGAGCTTCTCGCCGACGGGGACGTGACACCGAGGGACGCCGTGTTCGTGCAGGTGGCAACCCCGAGCCGGGAGCGCGTCGACGCCTACCAGGCGCTGCGGGACGAGATCGAGCTCGAGGTCGGCCACATCAACGGGGAGCACGGCGAGATCGGCATCTCGCCCATCCACTACCTGCACTCCACCTTCGACCGCCCCGAGCTCGTCGCCATGTACCTTGCTGCGGACGTCGCCGTCGTCACCCCCCTGAGAGACGGGATGAACCTGGTCGCCAAGGAGTACGTCGCGTCACGCGTCGACAACCAGGGAGCTGTCGTGCTGTCGGAGTTCGCCGGCGCGGCGGACCAGCTGACCGACGCCGTGCTGGTGAACCCGCACGACATCGATGGGCTCAAGGCGGCCATTCTCGAGGCCATGAACATGCCCCAGCGGGAGCAGGAGCGGCGGATGCGGTCGATGCGTGCCCAGGTGCGTACCTACGACGTGGCGCGATGGGCGGACGAGTTCATCAGCTGCCTGCACGAGGGGTGCGCGGACTAGCGGGACGACTACCCTGGCCGCATGCAGCTCGACCGACGCGAGGCCCCGACCCCGTACGACTTCCTCCCCGCTGTGCCGTCCTTCGAAGTCACCAGCGACGACCTGGAGCACGGCGGGACGGTGCCGCTGACCTGCGTGCACACGAGCGCCAACGGGGAGGACGTGTCGCCGCAGCTGTCGTGGTCGGGTTACCCGGCGCAGACCCAGGGATTCGCAGTGACCTGCTTCGACCCGGATGCCCCGACGGGCTCGGGATGGTGGCACTGGATGCTGCTCGACATCCCGGCGGACGTGACCTCACTGCCGCGCGGAGCCGGGTCGGCCGATGGCAGCGCGCTCCCGGACGGCGCGTGGCACCTGGTCAACTCCTACGGCACGGCCGCCTACGGGGGATCGGCGCCGCCACCCGGGGACTACCCGCACAAGTACATCTTCGCCGTCCACGCTCTCGACGTCCCTGCTCTGGGGATCGACCCGTCCGTCTCGCAGGAGGTCGCCGGCTTCAACCTGACGGCGCACACGATCGCCCGCGGGCTCCTCGTCGCCACCTACGCCCACTAGTGCGAGAGGACGCCGCGTCCCGTGCGTGACGACCCTGCGGGTCGGGTCGTCGTGGCTGCCTCGACCCCCCTCGCGCTGCGCGGGCTCGGGACGTCGTCGGTGCTCCTTGCGGCCGTCCTGGTCGGCGCTCTCGTGGCCGCCAGCCTGCTCGAGGGGTCGGCGCGCGCGTTCGTCCTTGTTCTTCTCGCGGCCGGGGGCGTGCCGCTCGTGGGAGCGGTGCTCACGCAGGTGTTCCGACTGCTTGGCTGGGGGGCCCGTTTCGTGCACTCACCCTCGGGCTTCGAGAACCGGTCCAGCCTGTTCGGGGTGGGTCGCCGATCCGGCTCGTGGCCCGAGGTCACCGGGTTGCAGTCGGTGAAGGACGTGCTCGTCATCCAGCTCGGGGAGAAGCGGAGCCTCGTCGACTGCCGCGTGCTGGGCCGATCCCCGGACAGCCTGGGCGAGGAGCTCCGACCCTACGTCGGGCGCCGACTGGGCTGAGCCACCCCGCCGGTCAGCAGACGTCGTCGAGGTTCAGCACCCCGTCGCTCTCGTCGCGCGGCGGCGGGTCCTCCGAGCTGCCGCCGGAAGTACCCGAGTCGGCATCCCCGCCGGACGACGTGGACGTCCCCGAGCCCCCAGCGCTCGGTGTCGGCGTGGGCGACGCCGGTGGCGGCGGGGTGAGCGCGTCGCTGACGAGCTGTCTCATCAGCGCGTAGTCCGGCGCACCGGTGGAGATGACCTTGTTCGTGAAGGGCAGGGTGCGCACCTGCCCGTCCTGGACCCGCAGCGCGAGCTCGGCGAAGGCCGGAACCATCTCCTGAGGGATGTCGGTCGACACGATGCGTCGGGCGGTGCCGGCTAGCGACTCGTAGCGACGAAGCACCGTCAACGGGTCGGCGCGGTCGATCATCGCGCCGATGACGCACCGTTGTCGGCGCATGCGGTCGTAGTCGTCGGAGAGCCCCTCGCCGCCGCAACGCACCCGGGCGTACCAGAGGGCCTCGTACCCGGTGAGGCGTTGCCGTCCGGGCTCGAGGTAGGAGGTTGGTTCGGAGCAATACCCGGCCGGCAGCATCGACGACTCCAGCGGGATGCGTTGCCGGACGGTGATGTCGATCCCGCCGAGGGCGTCCACCACCTGCTGGAAGCCGTCGAGGTCGACCATCACGTAGTAGTCGATCGCCAGGCCGGTCGCGCCCTCGGCGGCGAGCTTCATCGCCTCCGCACCTGGGTCGTCCACGTCTTCGAACAGCTCGGGGTGGGCGGCCGGCACGTACCGGTAGACGGCGTTGAGCAGCTCCGACCCGACGTCCCCGGGCACGCCTTGCCACCCCCACGGGTAGTACTCCGACAACGGAGAGGTGCCCGGGAACGGCACGTCCTGAAGGTTGCGCGGCAGCGAGAACAGCACGGTGTCGCCGGTGTCCGGGTCGACCGAGGCGACGATGTTGGTGTCGGGCCGGGTGCCTTCACGTCCCGGACCCGCGTCGGACCCGATCAGCAGGACGTTCACCCGGTCCACGTCCGCCCAGGGGTCGACGTACGGGCGAGGGTCACGAGCGTCGTCTCCACTGCGGGACGGGTCGTCGGGTGGCTCGGGGTCGGCGACGAAGACGTTGGTGACGAGCTCGTACTGAACCATCGCGTAGCGGGAGGCCAGGGCGACCGGGGTCACGACGAGGCTGCTGACGAGCACCACGACGACAGCGCCGCCGAGCCGTTGGCCGCGACGGATGCTGTCGGGCTGCAGGACGTGGTGCGACACTGCTGAGTTGACGAGCAGTGCGAGGGCGAGCACGGCCAGCGCGCCGGCGCTCGCCACCAGAAACCGGGGGTCGACGGCCAGTGCGACGAGGTCGGTGCGGGTCAGCCCCGCGAGCGCGACGGCGGCAGCGGTGAGCACGAGGATGAACGAGGCGAGGACGAGTGCACCCACCAGGCGTCGTCCGGCCAGCAGGAGACCAAGCCCGGGAATCAGCGACCCGAGCGAGGCTCGGCCGACGAAACGCCTGAACCGGCGCGTCTGCTCCTCCCGCAGGGCCTGCTCGATGCTCGGTGCCGCATCGGGCGGCGTGAGGCGTGGCTCGTCCCCGTCCGGCGCGGACGCGCCGTCCGGGTAGGTTCCTGGCGGTTTCAGAGCCATCGTCCTTCTAGTATCGCCTGCTCTGAGGGCTCTCATTACCACCGTGCCGCCAGCGACAGGTACCCTCGTGGCTGCGCGAGCTCCGACCGAGCTGTCGGAGCTGGTACACGGGAGGCGTCGCCTAGTCCGGTCGATGGCGCCCGCCTGCTAAGCGGGTTGGGGTCTCACAGCCCCTCGAGGGTTCAAATCCCTCCGCCTCCGCCACGACGCGTCCGGGACGACGCCGTCGACATGACCGACGTCCCTCGGACGTCGTCGGGCACGTGCTGAACAGCCCCAACCTCGTGCCCTGAGTCTGGTCAGCTGGGGTCGGGTGAGCCCTCGTCGCTGCGGACGGTGCCGTTCTCGGACACGTTGATCTCGACGCTCGGCGTGAACTCGACGACGAGCTCGACGGGTCTCCCCAGGGCGTCGGAGAGCTCGCGCTGCAGGTCTCGGGGTGGCGGCAGCGACTCCGAGCCGGTGATCTCCACCGTGACGGTCACCTTCTCCGCCGACGCATCCACCGCGACCTGGCCGACGCGGAGGCGGCTGTCCTGACCCACCCAGTCGGTGACCACGTTCTGCGCCGTGCTCTCCGCACTCGCGGTCGCGAGGATGCCCTCGGCGGTGAACACGAGGGGGACGAGGATGACGAGGGCCAGGGCGCCGAACGGCGCGAGAGTGGAGAGCACCTGGCTGCGGTTGCTGCGCAGACGGGCGCTCTCGGCGAAGCCGGCCAGCACGAACACCCCCGCCGCCGCCAGCACGATGGAGACGAAGTTGGTCATGAAGAGCAGGAAGGAGCCGAACGCGTCCGACCACCGCTCCTGCTCCAGCGAGACACCGACGACGGCGAGTGGCGGCACGAGGGCGACGGCGATCGCGACGCCGGCGATCGAGGACGCCAGACGCGAGTTGACTGTCGCGAAGGCCCCCGCCGCGCCCGCGCAGAGCGCGATGAGCATGTCGACGAACGTCGGGTTCACGCGGCTGATGACCTGGGAGTTCGACTCGAACCCGACGAGCGCAGGCACCCAGTCGGAGATGAGGTAGGCAAGCGCGACCGCGCCGATGACCCCGAGGGCGACCAGCATCGCCGACGACCCCGCGCGACGACGCCACCCGTTCACCAGTGCGCCGGCAAGGCCCAGGATGGGAGTCATCAGCGGGGCGATGAGCATGGCCCCGATGACCACAGCAGTGGAGTCCTGCAGCACCGCGAAGGTCGCGATGGCCACCGAGAGGAGCAGCATCACCCACCACGCCAGGAGCTTGGGGGCTCGACCGGGGTTCTCGAAGTACATCGTCTCCGCCAGACCCGCCCGGCGTTCGTTGCCGATGTCGCTGGCGCGTACCCAGTCCCAGATGATCTCCGCGATCGTGGCTGACTGGACGTCGATGGGTGAGGCGGCGGGCGCCCCGACACGCAGCCCGTACGCGAGCAGGATGGCTCCGATGACCAGGGCAACCATGGCGCCGGCGACGATGATGCCGTCGGCGAGCGAACGCGGGACAGCGAGCAGCAAGATGCCGAGCGCCAGGGCCGCTGCGCCGATCGTGAGTCTCGCCCCTCGCCGCGAGGAGTCTCGCCCCAGCAACCCGGCAAGCAGGCTGAGCAGACCGCGAGCCACGAGGTAGAGCGCGAGCAGCACCACGACCAGGTCCAGGGTCTCCTGGCGTGCGATGAGCAGCACCAGCCCCACGGTCACGCCGGCCACGCCGCGTCCGAGACTGAGCAGGCGTGAGTTCTGTCCGCGCTCCCCACGACCCGTGATGGCGTACCAGAGGTCGAGCAGGCCCGTGGTCAGCAGCCCGAGCCCGGCGACCCGCTCCACGATGGCGATGCTCAGGTCGGGAGAGACCATCAGCGCCAGTCCGCAGACGACCGCGATGGCCCCCTTGGTGGTGGCAGGGTTGGTGACGTCCTGCAGCGCCTGACGGATGGTCCGGCGCTGAGTCGTGTCTATCGTGGGGGTCTCGCTCATGATGACGTGGACGGTAGCGGCTTGTCGCCCGTTCACAGCGGTGGTTGGTGAGCCGTCGTAGCGGTGGTGCCCGGGCCTCAGCGATGGCGGGAACGCGCCGCCCGCAGCCGTTCCTGGTCATGCGCCGTGAAGGGCTTCACCGCCTCACGCGCCGTGACTGCCTGCATGACCCCGATGCGCGGCTCCACCCACCGCAGCACCAGGTCGGGACGGCGACGGCCGGTGTCACGAAGCACCCACCCGATCGCCTTGGCCACGAAGAACTCTCGGTCGTCGAGCAGGGCCTCCGCGTAGCGGGTGAAGCGCTCCCAGTCCCCTCGTCCGTCGCGAAGCGGGATCAGGTGGGTGAGCAGGACGACACGGCGCATCCAGAAGCTCTCGTCGGTCAGCCAGACGTCGAGTGCCGCCTCTACCTCGGCGTCATAGCGGTCGGACAAGGGGCCGAGAACACGCGGCGCAAGGGTGTCGATGATGGCCCAGGTGCCCGCCCCTCGGCACATGTGCTCCACGAGCGGAACGTCATCGGCCGTGAGGAGCTCGGCACAGTTGGCGAGCAGGTCGGCGGCCAGAAAGCGACGCTCGAACACAGGAGCGTCCGATGGCTCGTCCCACAAGGTGCGGGCCAGGGCGACCAGTGACGTGCGGTCGAGACCGCGCCCCGCCGTAGCGGCCATGCGATGCATCGTAGGGACGGCTGTTCCGTAGTGCGCCAGGTGACTCTTGAGGTAGGACTTCTCCCTCTCTGCTCGCACCGGATCACCGTGCGCTCGCAGCGCCAGGTCGAGGTCGTCAGCCGTGGTCGCCGCCACGAGGCGGAGCCTACTGAGGAGAGCCGATGGCTCACGCTTGACCGAGACGCATGTTGGGAGCCCGCCGACCTACCCGTACACTGGGCGCTGGCACAGCGCCGGGCGCCCGTAGCTCAACGGATAGAGCATCTGACTACGGATCAGAAGGTTAGGGGTTCGAATCCCTTCGGGCGCGCCCCTCGTTCTCCCAGGTCA
>Ga0316576_10001923_pt1 | contig 11584 bp, 9 predicted proteins | sample S0NA_FD_203075 | JGI IMG/M metagenome (GOLD analysis project Ga0316576, IMG submission 203075) | Rhizosphere microbial communities from salt marsh grasses in Alabama, United States - S0-2_050615r3r5 | ecosystem: Host-associated > Plants > Roots > Rhizosphere | place: USA: Alabama | collected... | reverse complement strand
CACCGAGCACGACGTGCCGGTGACCGAGGTGTCGGACTACACCGGCTTTCCGGAGATGATGGGCGGTCGCGTCAAGACGCTGCACCCGCGGATCCACGGCGGCATCCTGGGCCGACGCGGGGTGGACGACTCGGTCATGCGGGAGAACGAGATCAAGCCCATCGACCTGGTGGCAGTGAATCTCTACCCCTTCGAGTCCACCGTGGCCGACCCCGACTGCACCCTTGCGGCCGCCATCGAGAACATCGACATCGGCGGTCCGACCCTGCTGCGTGCGGCGGCCAAGAACCACGGGGGGGTGACCGTCGTCGTGGACGCCGCGGACTACCCCCGGGTGCTCGCTGAGATCGCCGAGACGGGCGCGGTGAGCGACGCTACCCGCTTTGATCTGGCGGTGAAGGCCTTCGAGCATACAGCGGCCTACGACGGAGCCATCGCGAACTATCTTGGGGCGGTGATCGAGAACCCGGAAGGCAAGGCCCAAGGGCTCCCGCGCACCTTCAATCTGCAATTCGAGCGGCGCCAGGCCATGCGCTATGGGGAGAATCCCCACCAGCAGGCCGCCTTCTACGTGGAGCGGGAGCAGCTGGAGGCATCCATCGCCACCGCCCGCCAGCTGCATGGCAAGGCGCTCTCCTATAACAACATCGCGGACACCGACGCCGCCATCGAGTGCATCAAGCAATTCGACGAAGCGCCCGCCTGCGTTATCGTCAAGCATGCCAATCCTTGCGGGGTGGCGCTCGGCAGGGATCTGCTCGATGCCTACGAGCGCGCGTTCAGCACGGATCCCGAGTCCGCCTTCGGTGGCATCATCGCCTTCAATCAGGAGCTGGACGGCGAGACGGCCCACGCCATCGTCGAGCGTCAGTTCGTCGAGGTGATCGTCGCCCCACGGGTCTCCCAGGCGGCCTCCGAGGCGGTGGCCGCGAAGAAGAACGTCCGCCTCCTCGAGTGCGGCGAGTGGGCCACGGAGGCCGTCCACCGGGTCGACTTCAAGCGGGTCAATGGGGGCCTCCTCGTCCAGGACGCGGACCTGAGGCTCACCGACGTAATGCGCACCGTCACCCGCCGCGAGCCGAGCGCGGAGGAGATGCTGGACCTGATGTTCACCTGGCGCGTCGCCAAGTTCGTCAAGTCCAACGCCATCGTCTACGGCCGGGGGCGCATGACCATCGGGGTGGGGGCCGGTCAGATGAGCCGCGTCAACTCCGCGCGCATCGCCATCATCAAGGCGGAGCAGGCGGGCCTCGAGGTCAAGGGCTCGGTGATGGCCTCGGATGCCTTCTTCCCATTTCGGGATGGTATCGACCAGGCGGCCGCGGCCGGCATTACCGCGGTGATCCAGCCCGGCGGCTCCATGCGGGACGCAGAGGTCATCGCTGCCGCCGACGAGCGCGGGATGGCAATGGTCTTCACCGGCATGCGGCATTTCCGTCATTGAACATTCACCCCACCGCCATCATCGAGGACGGGGCCCAGGTCCACGAGACGGCGAGCATCGGTCCCTACTCCATCATCGAGTCCGGGGCCGTGATCGGGGAGGGCTGCCGCATCGACAGCTGCGTGCGCGTCTTCTCCCCGACCCGCTTGGGCGCCTTCAACCGGGTCTGCCACGGGGTCACCCTGGGCTCCGATGCACAGGACCTGGGCTTCGCACCGGAGCGGGCCCGGCCCCTGGTGATCGGGGACCACAATCACTTCAAGGAGGGGGTCAACATCAGCTGCGGGACCAAGTCCGAAGAGGGCACCCGCATCGGTCACAACAACTACTGGATGTCCTTCAGCCACGCCGGGCACGACTGTGTGGTGGGCGACTACAACATCTTCGCCAACACGGCCACCTTGGCGGGGCATGTGGAGGTGGGAAACCGCTGTTTCCTGTCGGGCCAGGTGGCGGTGCACCAGTTCTGTCGGATCGGCTCCTACGCCATGATCGCCGGGGTGACGGGCGTACCCCAAGACGTGCCGCCCTACACCCTCGCGGATGGTCACCGAGCCCGGATCCTGGGGCTCAACGTGGTGGGGCTGCGACGCGGAGGCTTCACCCAGGAGCAGCGCAACCGCATCAAGGCCGTGTATCGGCTGATCTCCCGCTCCGGCCTGCGACTCGCCGAGGCCCTGGCGCGAGCGGAAGCGGAGTACCCAGGCCCGGAGACCACCGAGATCGTTCGGTTCATTCAGTCCAGCCGGCGGGGTCTGGTCTCCTTCGCCTGAGCCTTTGACACCTGCCCTCAGGAGTCCCTGCGTCATGAAGATACTCGTCATCGGTGGAGGCGGACGGGAGCACGCGCTTGCCTGGAAGGCAGCCCAGTCACCCCTGGCGGAGCAGGTCTATGTGGCCCCGGGCAATGGCGGTACCGCCCGGGAACCCGGCGTCGAGAACGTCCCCATCGCCGCGGACGACATCAGGGCTCTGATACGTTTCGCCAGCGACCGGCAGATCGGTCTCACCATCGTAGGACCGGAGGCGCCTTTGGTGGCGGGAGTCGTGGATGCGTTCGAGGCGGAAGGGCTACCCTGCTTCGGCCCGCGCCAGGCAGCGGCCCAGCTGGAGGGCTCAAAGTCCTTCACCAAGGCCTTCCTGGCCCGCCACGGCATCCCCACCGCCGCCTACGAAACCTTCACAGAGGTGGCGCCGGCCCTTGCCTATCTGGAGCGGGTTGGTGTGCCGATCGTGGTCAAAGCCGACGGGCTTGCCGCAGGCAAGGGGGTGATCCTCGCCCAGGACCTCGCCACCGCTCAAGCTGCGGTGCGAGACATGCTTGGCGAGGGGCGCTTCGGGGCCGCCGGTGCGCGGGTGGTGATCGAGGAGCTCCTGACGGGCGAGGAGGCGAGCTTCATCGTCATGGCGGATGGCACCCAATGCCTCCCGATGGCCAGCTCCCAGGACCACAAGGCACGGGACGACGGAGATCGGGGGCCGAACACCGGCGGCATGGGGGCCTATTCCCCAGCACCCGTGGTGACGCCCGAGATCCACGCCCGCGTCATGAGGGAGGTGATCCTGCCCACCCTGCGCGGACTCGCGTCTGAGGGAATTCCCTATCGCGGCTTCCTCTATGCCGGACTCATGATCGGGACCGACGGAACCCCACGGGTCCTTGAGTACAACTGCCGCTTCGGCGACCCCGAGACCCAGCCGATCCTGATGCGGTTGCGATCCGACCTGGTGGCCCTCTGCCTCGCCGCCCTGGAGGGGCGCCTGGATCAGGTGCAGGCCGAGTGGGATCCGCGGTCGGCCCTGGGTGTGGTGATGGCGGCTGGTGGCTACCCAGGCGCCTACGAGAAGGGCCACCCGATCACGGGGCTGGAGGGACTGGACGGCCCGGACCTCAAGGTCTTCCATGCCGGGACCCGGCTCGACGGCGACCGGCTCGTCACCGCCGGCGGGAGAGTCCTCTGCGTCACCGCATTGGGAGAGACAGTAGGCGCCGCCCAAAGGCGGGCCTACGAGGCCGTCCGCCAGATTCACTGGCAGGACGCCTACCATCGTACCGACATCGGTCATCGGGCCATCGCCAGGGAACGCTCAGCCTGAGCGCGCAATCGCGGCCTTCCCCCCCGGAGTCGAGGGTCGCGGGACCTCGGCGCCATCCCTAGCGTCTGGCCGAGGGAAACCCGAGCTCCCGGGCTAACCGGTGCAGGTCCTTCGACGCCAGTCTCGGGGCCGCGCGGGTGCGGGTCCAGGCGCCGAGGCGTGCCGGTTGCAGTGCACGCAAGGCGGACGCTACCCGGGCGAGGGCGCGGTAGCGGCTCGGTCGACTGTAGATCCAGGCCCATAGGGCCCACAGGCGTGCCTCCCGACGACGCCGGCGGGTCCCCTTGCCGGCTACCTGGGACTGGCCGCGGACCTCGACGGACTCCTGGCGCAGCCGGTTGAGCAGCGCCGGGATTGGAATGCGTACCGGGCAGACCTCGGCGCAGGCCCCACACAGGCTCGACGCCTCCGCCAACTCGCCACGAACAGCCAAGCCCCGGAGCTGGGGCTCCAGGATGCTGCCGATGGGGCCCGGATACACAGTGCCGTAGGCGTGCCCCCCAAGGCGCGTGTAGACGGGGCAGTGGTTCATGCAGGCCCCGCAGCGGATGCAGCGCAAGGTAGCCGCGAGCTCCGGATCCAGACGGATGCGTGAGCGACCGTTGTCCAGCAGGACGAGATGGACCTCCCGGGGTCCGTCCTTCTCATCCGGTCCGCGGGGGCCGGAGATGAGGTTCACGTAGGTGGTAATGCGCTGGCCGGTGGCGCTGCGGGTGAGCAGGGTCAAAAGTGGCGGCAGGTGCTCCAGCCGGGCGATCACCTTCTCGATCCCCATCACCGCGATATGGACCTCCGGTGCCGTGGTGCAGAGGCGTCCATTGCCCTCGTTCTCCACCAAGCACAGGGTGCCGGTCTCCGCCACGGCGAAGTTGACCCCGGAGAGTCCGACGCTGATGTCGCGGAATCGACCTCGCATATAGGCCCTGGCGGCGGCGGTCAGGTCCTCGATGCGTTCCCCGGCCAGGACCTCAGGCAGCTGCTCCCGGAACAGTGTCGCCACCTCGTAGCGGTCCTTGTGGACCGCGGGGGCGATGATGTGGGAGGGAGGCTCATGGGCGAGCTGGATGATCAGCTCACCCAGATCCGTCTCCAGCGCCTCGATGCCCTCGGCGGCCAGACGCTCGTTGAGCGCCATCTCCTCCGAGACCATGGACTTGCCCTTGAGCAGGGCCCGAGCGCCAGAGCGGCGCAGAATGTCCAGGACGATCCGATTGGCCTCCTCGCCGGTCTCCGCCCAATGGACCTGCATGCCGTTGCGCCTGCAGTTGTACTCCAGCGCCTCCAGGAGCTCCGGCAGCCGAGCCACCGCGTGAGCCCTAATGGCCCGTCCCTGGTCCCGCAGACGCTCCAGCTCCCCGACGTCGGGGAATGCCTTGAGCCGCTTGAGCACCAGACCGTCCATGGCCCGCCGAATGTTCGCACGCGCCCGCTCCCGCCCCAGGGCGGCGCCGATGGAAGTCCGCAGTAATGAGGTCATGACGCGGTGTTTCCCCCTGTCCGCTCCCACAGGAGCTCGGCGATGTGCTTGACGGCGATTTGATGCCCACGACGCTCCAGGGTGCCGCCCAGGTTCATGAGGCAGCCACAATCCTGACCCACCAGGACGCTCGCCCCGGTGGCGGCGATGGACTGGGACTTGTCGGCCGCCATGGCCGCAGAGATCTCCGGCTGCTTGATGGCAAAGGTCCCACCAAAGCCGCAGCACTCATGGGCATGGTCCGGCTCCACCGCCTCCAGGTTGGCGAGTCGCGCCAGTAGCTTCAGGGCGGAGGGGACGACCCCGAGCTCCCGGCGCGCCGAGCAGGAGTGATGGACCACCACCTTGAGCGGCGACCCGAGGTCCTGTGGCCGCAGATCCAGGACCCGTACGAGGAAATCGGTGAACTCCACCACCCGCGCCGCCAGGGCCTTGGCCCGCGCCTCATCCGGTGTCTCGGCAAACAGGATCGGGTATTGGACCTTGAGCATGGCCGCGCAGGAGGCGGAGGGCACCACCACCGGCAGATCCTCGGGGAAGGCATCGAGCTGAGCCCGGGCCACCCGGCGGGCCTCCTGTCGATAGCCCGAATTGTAGGCGGGCTGGCCACAGCATGTCTGACCCTGAGGGAAGATCACCTGGACACCCTCCCGGTGGATCAGGCGCATGGCGCATAGGCCCACCCGGGGATACAGCAGATCGATCAGGCAGGTGCCGAAGAAGTAGACGGCGGCCGGCTCGGTCATGGGGCTCCGGTTGGTGAGGGTGGAAGAGGCGCCTTGGCCGGACCCCGAATTTAGCGGGGGGCGCGCGAGTCCCGGCAACGAGCGCGGGCTCGTTTATCATGGCGCGGTCCAACGCCGAGCACCACCATGTCCCAAGAGCGCCCCCCCCTCGCGGTCTTTGCGTCCTTCTCCGGCGCCGGGGGGGTGGAGCGCATGCTGGTGAATCTCATCCGAGGCTTCGTGGACCTGGGTCAAGCGGTGGAGCTCGTGCTGGTGAAGGCCCAGGGCCCGCACCTGGAACGGGTGCCGCCGCAGGTGCGCCAGGTGCGGCTCGCTGCGGGTCACACCCATCTCGCGGCCCCCGCACTGGCCCGCTATCTGCGGCAGCGTCGGCCGCCGGCCCTGCTCGTGGCCAAGGACAGGGCCGGCCGAACTGCGGTGATCGCCCGCGCGATCGCCCGAACCGCGACACCTATGGTGCTGCGCCTGGGCACCAACCTCTCAACCGCCATGGCGGAACGCGGGGTCATCCAACGCTGGATGCGCTATCTGCCGATCCGCCTGCTCTATCCGCGCATCGAGCGGATCGTGGCTGTCTCCGAGGGGGTGGCGCGGGACACCGCCCGCATCGCCCGTCTGCCCAGAGGCTCCATCACCGTCATCCGCAACCCGGTCATCACACCCGAGCTTGCCGCCCAGGGTGCCGAGCCCTGCCTCCACCCCTGGCTCCAGGACGAACGGGTGCCGGTGATCCTGGGCGCCGGCCGACTCCAGCGCCAGAAGGATTTCCCCACCCTGATCCGGGCCTTCGCGTGGCTCAATGCCAGGCGCTCCTGCCGGCTTGTGATCCTGGGGGAGGGCCGGGGCCGGGCCGGGCTCGAGGCACTGATCCAGGACCTGGGCCTGACGGGGCAGGTCGACCTGCCCGGTTACCAGCCCAATCCGTACACCTTCCTGGCCCGCGCCTCCCTGTTCGTGCTCTCCTCTGCGTGGGAGGGGTCTCCCAACATCCTCACCGAGGCCCTGGCCCTGGGTGTGCCCGTCGTCTCTACCGACTGTCCGAGCGGCCCTTCGGAGATTCTCGACGGCGGCCGATTCGGCGCCCTGGTCCCGGTGGGGAACGCGGAGGCCCTCGGCGCCGCCATGGCCACGACCCTTGACGGACCCCTGCCACCGGACACCCTGAGGTCCGCGGTCAGCGAGTACGAGCAAGCCCGGAGCGCCCGGCGATACCTCGAGGTCCTGGGTCTGACCGCTGACCCTGCACCTCCCCTCACGCAAGGCCTGGAGGCGCGATGAACCTGGTGCTGGCCGTCCGCGTCATCGGCATCTACTCCATGATCTTTGGAGCCACGCTGATCGGCCCCATCGTGGTGGGGATCATCTACCGGGAACCTGCGACCCTGCACTTTCTGGGACCCATGGCCGTCTCGCTCGGGGTCGGCAGCCTGTTACGGATGACGAGGCGCCGTCAGCCCACTCGAGAGCTTGGGGTACGCGACGGCTATCTCATCGTGACCCTGTTCTGGGTGCTGCTGAGCGGACTCGGGGCTTGGCCTCTGATGAATGCGCTGCCGCTCTCGGCGGTGGACGCCCTCTTCGAATCCACCTCGGGGCTCACCACCACGGGGGCCACCGTCATCACGGGGCTCGACTCCCTGCCCCGATCTGTCCTGTTCTACCGGCAGCAGCTCCAATGGTACGGGGGCATGGGTCTGGTGGTGCTGGGGTTGGCGGTGATGCCGATGCTCGGGATCGGCGGGATGCAGCTCTACCGGGCGGAGGCGCCCGGGCCCCTCAAGGAGGAGAAGCTCACCCCCCGCTTGACCCACACGGCCCAGGCCCTTTGGCTCATCTATCTCGGGCTCACGGTCGCGTGCGCGGTGGGCTTCTGGCTGGCGGGTATGACCCCCTTCGACGCCATCGCCCATAGCCTCTCCACACTCTCCACTGGCGGCTTCTCCACCCATGACGCCAGCATCGGATACTACGAGAGCCCCGGCATCGAGGCCGTGGCGATCGTCTTCATGCTGCTCGCGGCCATCAATTTCGGGGTCCATTACGCCGCCTGGCTGCGCCTCAACCCTTTGGTCTATCTGCGGGACGTGGAGGCACGCGCCTTCCTGCTCTTTGTGGTCGGGGTGGTGATGCTCGTGGGCATGCTACTCACACTGGAGGGACCCTACACCAGCCTTCTCGAGAGCCTGCGAAACGCCAGCTTTACCGTCGTCTCCGTCGTCACCAGCACCGGATTCGGAATCGTCGACTTCGCCCATTGGCCGGACTTCTTGCCGCTGCTGATGATCTACATCAGCTTCGTGGGCGGCTGCGGCGGCTCGACCGCCGGGGGCATGAAGGTCCTGCGGGTCCTCCTGATGGTCAAGCAGGGCACCCAGGAGGTGAGCCGGCTCGTCCACCCCCACGCCCAGATCCCCGTTCGACTGGGCCGGCGGATCGTGCAACCGGAGCTGGCGCGCTCCGTATGGGGCTTTTTCGCCCTCTATACGGCGGCACTGGCATGCCTCACCCTGCTCATGGTCCACGCTGGACTTCCGCCCCTGGATGCCTTCAGCGCCGTCTCCACCAGTCTGAACAACCTGGGTCCCGGGCTCGGGGAGGTCGCGACCACCTTCACCAGTGTGAGCGACCTGGGCAAGCTGGTCGCGGTGGTCGGCATGCTGCTGGGCCGTCTGGAGATCCTCACCATCCTGGTGATCCTCTCCCCCGGCTTCTGGACGCGATAGACACGGGCACGAGCCCACGGCTTGCAACTGCGCCCTCGGGGCGCCACCTTTGAGAATGCCGGTCCAATGCCCTCTCCTGGCTTTGGCTCGGCCCGCATCCCGAAGTCCGCGCGTCTCGGGACGCGTTATCCTCCGAGGGCCTATTGCCCCCGAGCATGTCGGGCCATCCGTGGCCCGCAGGGGAAGTGCACACAACTGGGCGTTTTCCCTAAGTCCTAAGTCGGCGCAGCGGGCGCCATGATCCAACGAGCCTCATCGCAAATGACCAATCTGACCCTGGACGAGCGCCTGATGTTGACCCGGCGCACCATGGACCTGCTCGAAGGCTGGGGCCTTGGGGCGAAGGACATCAGTGCCATCCTGCAGCTCCCCGAAACGGTGAAGGCCCGAAACGTGGGCCGCTTTCGCGAGGAGGAGCCCTTTCCAGACGAGGCGCAAGTCAATCGACGGGTTGCCTACCTCATGCGCATCGAGGAGGCACTGCACACCTACTTTCCACGCAACCCCGAGATGCGCAACCTGTGGATCAAGCGGGGAAACAAGCAGTTCGGCCGCCGCGCCCCGATCGCCGTCATGGTGGAGGACGGAGAGAGCGGGCTGATCTCAGTCCTGTCCCACCTGGACTGCACCTTCGCCTGGGACCTGACCGGCTCCAAGACCGACTACAGCACCCCCTGATCCGACCCCAGCTCCGATCTGGCCCCGACCCGGCGGGCAGCCCGTGGTGGGGGGGAGGTCCCATTGCGCCTCCTTTGGACGCTCGCGTTCCTGCCCGCGTCAAGGACAAGTCGCCGGGCAAGTGTAAGGACTCGGATCGGTGCACTGCACATAGGTCCGACCCATGAGATTCACGGACACCTGGCGGATTCGCGACGAGTCGCCCGGGTCGCAGATCTTCAGCGCCCAGTTGGCCTCCTGCGCGGACCCATTGGGCTGGGCCGTGCCGTCCGGGAGGAACATGAAGCTCCTGATCCCCCCGGAGTCGACGGTGATGCCTTGCATCTCCTTGGCGTCAACGCGACGTAGGATGGGGCCGACGAGCCCCCCCGCGTCGTCCACCACCGAGACGATGTAGCCGCCGTGCCAGAGGGACGGAACGGCGCCGAGACATGTTAGAGCGTCCGCGCTGGGGCAAACCATCACCCGTGAGCCGCGCTTGACTGCCTCGGAGCGTGCGAACTGAAGGTGCCCGATGAGACTATTGGCGGCGTTGGTCATCTTGGCGTTGGCGATCAGGGTCTGGAAGCCGCTCACGCCGAGGGTGAGAACGATGGCGACCACGGAGAGGGTCACCAGAAGCTCCACCAGGGTGATCCCACGCGGCCTGTCGCGCCAGCTCAGCTGCATGCCGTGCCCCTCTAGCCAAAGGGGAGTCTAGACCGGATCCCGACAGGGCCTCGAGGGCTCGTGCAGCCCCCATCCCGAAGCCGAGCAGCGGTCGGTGGCAGTGGACGCACTCAGGCGACCGCGGCGGCAATCCGGTCCAGGGCCTGCTCCAGGCTGCTCGGGCTCGTGGCAATGGAGATCCGCACGTGACCGGACAGACCGAAGGCGCTCCCGGGGACCAGGGCCACCCCGGCGCGCTCGAGCAGAAACTCCGCCAGCTCCAAGTCGTTGTGGACTCCCGTCAGATGATCGATGGTCCCCTGTACCCGGGGGAAGACATAGAAGGTCCCGTCGGTCGACAGACAGTCGACGCCGGGGATCGTGTTCAGCCGCTCCACCACGAAGTCGTGGCGCTCCTTGAACGCCTCGAGCATCACGCCGATGCACTCCTGGGGCCCCTCCAGCGCGGCCTGGGCCGCGACCTGGGCGATGGATGTGGGGTTCGAGGTGCTCTGGGACTGGACCTTGGTCATGGCCTTGATCACCTCGGCGGGCCCCGCAGCGTAACCGATCCGCCAACCGGTCATGGAGTAGGCCTTGGAGACGCCGTTGAGCACCAAGGTTCGGGGGGCGAGCTCCGGGCAAACGTTGAGGATGTTGACGAAGGGGCCGGAGTCCCATCGGATGTGCTCATACATGTCGTCCGTCGCAATCAGCGCCCTGGGGAAGTCCCGCAGCACCGCCCCGAGGGCCTTCAGCTCTTCCGCCGTATAGGCCATCCCAGTGGGGTTTGAGGGGCTATTGATGACCACGAGCTTGGTCTTATCGTTGAGCGCCGCCTTGAGCTGGGCCGGGCTGATCTTGAAACGCTGATCCGCCCCGGCATGGACCAGCACGGGCGCCCCCCCCGCAAGGAGTACCATGTCTGGATAGGAGACCCAGTAGGGTGCCGGGATGACCACCTCGTCGCCGGGGTCGATCACCGCCTGGGCCAGATTGAAGAAGCTCTGCTTGCCGCCGCAGGAGACCAGAATCTGATCCGGCCTGAAGTCGAAGCCGTTCTCCCGCTTGAACTTAGCGGCCACCGCGGATTTGAGGCTTGGGGTCCCATCCACCGCCGTGTACTTGGTGAAGCCTTGGTGGATTGCCTCGATGGCCGCGGCCTTGATGTGCTCCGGGGTGTCGAAATCCGGCTCCCCGGCGCCGAGCCCGATGACGTCCTTGCCCGCTGCCTTGAGGGCCTTGGCCCGGGCATCGACGGCAAGGGTGGCGGAGGGCTTGACTGCCTGGACGCGGGCGGAGAGCTTGATGTTCATCTGGGTCGGTCTCGACGGGGCTGTATCGGCTGGATTTGCTGGAGCAGGCCCTCAATACTAGCCGATTGGCCGACCCCCGGCACCACCGGCACCGATACGGAAGCAGGCGACTGGCTTGCGGCCGGGTCGCCGATCTGGCCACGGCACCCTCCGACCTAGAGGCTCCCCGATGTCCCGAGGCTTCACGCTGGTTGCACCCTTCGCCCCCGCCGGTGATCAACCCGAGGCCATCGCCCGCCTGGTGGAGGGACTCAAGGACGGTGAGGCGGGCATGACCCTTCTCGGCGTCACGGGCTCCGGCAAGACCTTCACCGTCGCCAACCTGATCGCGGCGGTGCAGCGACCGGCCTTGATCCTGGCCCCCAACAAGACCCTCGCCGCCCAGCTCTATGGCGAGATGCGCGAGTTCTTTCCCCAAAACGCGGTGGAGTACTTCGTCTCCTATTACGACTACT
>Ga0316576_10001922_pt1 | contig 11584 bp, 7 predicted proteins | sample S0NA_FD_203075 | JGI IMG/M metagenome (GOLD analysis project Ga0316576, IMG submission 203075) | Rhizosphere microbial communities from salt marsh grasses in Alabama, United States - S0-2_050615r3r5 | ecosystem: Host-associated > Plants > Roots > Rhizosphere | place: USA: Alabama | collected... | reverse complement strand
CCATCGATGCTCCGCAGTAGCTCAATGGTAGAGCGGGTGGCTGTTAACCACTAGGTTGGGGGTTCAAGTCCCTCCTGCGGAGCCAGACTGTTCACGACCCCGAGCCGCGCTCGGGGTCGTTTGATGGTCGATACCGGATACTGGATATTCGATCTACCGATTCGCGTCGTCGAGGCAGCTCGAGATCGCACGTGACGTCTCCGGCGCAAAACTCACGATCTCGACGCATCCAGCATCCAGCATCCAGCATCCAGCATCGGGCGTCGGGCTTCGAGTATCGAGTATCGCGACCCACTGTGGTACCGTCCCACCCCGGAGGAGCTCATGACAGAGCGGAAACGGGCGTTGGTCACCGGCGGTGCGGGTTTCCTCGGCTCTCACCTGTGCGAGCGACTGCTCGGCGAGGACCTCGATGTGGTCTGCATGGACAACCTCATCACCGGGAGCCTGTCCAACATCGAGCATCTCTTCGGTCGTGAGGGGTTCGTCTTCGTCGAGCACGATGTGACCAACTTCATCCACGTGCCCGGACGGCTCGATTTCGTGCTCCACTTCGCGTCTCCCGCGTCGCCGATCGACTATCTCAAGCTGCCGATCCAGACGCTCAAGGTCGGCTCGCTCGGCACCCACAAGGCACTCGGCCTCGCCAAGTCCAAGGGCGCCCGCTTCCTGCTCGCCTCGACCTCGGAGTGCTATGGCGACCCGCTCGTCCATCCACAGCCCGAGAGCTACTGGGGCAACGTCAACCCGGTCGGGCCGCGCGGCGTGTACGACGAGGCGAAACGATTCGCCGAGGCGATCACCATGGCCTACAACCGGCACCACGGGCTGGACACGCGGATCGTGAGGATCTTCAACACCTACGGTCCGCGGATGCGGGCCGGCGACGGCCGGGTCGTGCCGACGTTCATCTGCCAGGCGCTCGACGACGAGCCGCTGACCGTCTTCGGCGACGGCTCTCAGACCCGGTCGTTCTGCTACGTCGACGATCTGATCGACGGCATCTGGCGTTTGCTCAACTCCGACTACACCGAACCGGTGAACATCGGCAACCCTGCCGAGATGACCGTGCTCGAGTTCGCGCGGGAGATCATCCGGATCATCGGCGCCAGCTCCGAGATCAGCTTCACCGAGCTGCCGGTCAACGATCCCAAGGTCCGTCAGCCCGACATCTCGCTCGCCAGGGAGGTGCTGAGCTGGGAGCCGAAGGTGGTCCTCGAGGACGGGCTCGCCACGACCATCGAGTTCTTCCGCGCTCGGCGCTAGCCTCCCGCGCCCGCCGGCCAGCTCAGTCGGCCAGCACCACCTCGAGCACCTCGTCGGCCCGTGCGACCGGGTGGACCTCGAGCTGCTTGCGGGCCCGCGTCGGGAGCTCGAGGATATCGCGCTGGTTGGCGGCCGGCAGGACGATCCGGTGGATGCCGACTCGCAGTGCGGCGAGGACCTTCTCCTTGACGCCACCGACCGGGAGCACGTCGCCGCGCAGTGTGATCTCGCCGGTCATCGCGACGTCGTGTCGCACCGGTCGGCCGGAGGCCACCGAGACGATCGTCGCGAGCAGCGTGACGCCCGCCGACGGGCCGTCCTTGGGGATGCCCCCTGCCGGCACGTGGATGTGCAGCAGCCGCCGATCGAACCAGTCGGCGGGGATGCCGTACGCGTCGGCGTGGGCCCGGGCGAAGGTGACCGCCGCGGCGGCCGACTCCTTCATGACCTCCCCGAGCGAGCCGGTCAGCGTCAGGACGGCCTTGTCCGCCGGCGACGCCGCCGCCTCGACGAGCAGGATGTCGCCGCCGATCGGCGTGTAGGCGAGGCCGGTCGCCACGCCGATGCGGTCCTCGTCGAGCGGTGGTTCGGCGAGGTGGGGGCGGGGGCCGAGCAGACGATGGACCACCGACGGCGTGATCCGGCGAGGGTGCCGCCGTCCCTCGGCGGCGAGGACGGCGATCTTGCGGCAGACCGCCGCGATCTGACGCTCGAGGTTGCGCACGCCGGCCTCGCGGGTGTAGCCGTCGATCAGCTCGCGCAGGGCGGTCGGCGTGAAGGCCGGTCGGGCGGAGTCGACCCCGTTCTCCTCGATCTGGCGTGGGACCAGGTGGCGGTTGGCGATCTCGACCTTCTCGTCCTCGCTGTAGCCGGACAGCCGGAGCACCTCCATGCGGTCGAGAAACGCGGGCTGGATGGTGTCCGTGACGTTGGCTGTGGTGATGAAGAGGATGCGCGACAGATCCAGGTCGACGCCCAGATAGTGATCGCGGAACGAGTGGTTCTGCTCCGGATCGAGCACCTCGAGCAGCGCGGACGACGGGTCGCCCCGGACATCGGCGCCGAGCTTGTCCACCTCGTCGAGCATGAAGACCGGGTTGAGGCTGCCCGCCTGCTGCAGGCTCTGCACGATCCGGCCGGGCAGGGCGCCGACATAGGTCCGCCGGTGACCGCGGATCTCCGCTTCGTCGCGCACACCGCCGAGGGAGGTGCGGACGAATCGGCGCCCCAGAGCGCGGGCGATGGAGCGTCCGAGCGACGTCTTGCCGACACCCGGGGGGCCGGTGAAGCACAGGATCGGACCCTTGCCCTCGGGTCGGAGCTTGCGGACCGCGAGAAACTCGATGATCCGCTCCTTGACCCGATCCAGGTCGTAGTGGTCCTCGTCGAGGATGGTCCGGGCGCCGGCGATGTCGAGACGGTCCTCGGTCATCACCTGCCACGGCAGGCCGGTCATCCAGTCGAGCCAGGTGCGCACCACCGAGGCCTCGGCCGACTCCGGGTGCATCGAGGCGAGCCGGCGGAGCTGGCCGTCGAGCTCGGCGCGCGCGGCGTCGGGCAGCCCGGCCTCGTCGGCCCGTCTGCGGTAGTCGGCAACCTCGCGCTCGACGTCGTCGATGTCGCCGAGCTCGGCCTGGATGGTCCGCAGCTGCTGCCGGAGCAGAAACTCGCGCTGACCGCGGTCGACCTCGCGGCGGACCCGGTCCGAGATCTGCTCCTGCATCTCGAGCAGGGCGATCTCGCGGTCGAGCAGCGCGTGGATCCGCTCGAGGCGGCGCTCGAGGCTGTCGGTCTCGAGCACGTCCTGGGCGTCCGCCACGTTGAGACCGAGGTTGGCCGCCGCAAGGTCGGCGAGTCGAACCGGGTCGTCGAGCTCGGCGGCGAGCACCATCACCTCGGGCGAGATCCCCTTGCCCAGACCCTGAATCTGCTCCAGCGCGTCGTGGATCGTACGAACCGACGCCTCGGTCTCGAGCCGTGATCCGGTGGCCACGGGCTCCGGTTGCAGACGGATGCGCGCCGCCAGGTAGGGGCTGGTGGAGGTGAAGTAGTCGACGCGGGCGCGGGCGAGCCCCTGGACCAGGATCTGTTGACTGCCGTCGGGCAGCTTGACCGCACGCATGATCGTGCCGACGCACCCGACCGTGTGGAGATCGTCCTCGGTCGGCTCGTCGATCCGACTGTCGCGCTGGGCGAGCATCAGCAGGGCGCGATCGGACGCCAACGCCTGGTCGACGGCGAGCGACGACGACGTTCGGTCGACCGACAACGGCAGGATGGCGTAAGGAAAGAGCACCGCGTCGCGCAGCGGGACGACCGGCAGCACGTCGGCGACGTGGACGACCTGATCGTCGATCCCGACCTCGGACGCCGGATCGTCGGTTTGGGACCGCCGGCTCATTCGTCGTGGTTGAGGAGCAGTCCCTTGAGCTCCTCCATGAACTGGTGGACGTCCTCGAACCGGCGGTAGACGCTTGCGAAGCGTACGTAGGCGACCTGATCGAGCGTCCGCAGGCGCTCGATGACCAGGTGGCCGATGTCTTCGGTGGACATCTCCCGAACCTCCTCGGCCGCGATCGCGGACTCCACAGCGTCGACCACGGCGAGCAGATCCCGCCTCGGGACCGGGCGCTTCTCGCACGCCCGAAGCATGCCGTTGAGCAGTTTCTCGCGATCGAAGGTCTCGCGACGGCCGTCTCTCTTGACCACCGTGACCGGGAGCTCGTCGACCCGCTCGTAGGTCGTGAAGCGGCGGTTGCAGCCGTTGCACTCGCGTCGTCGTCGGGTCTCGGCACCCTCCCGGACCTCGCGCGAGTCGACGACCCGGCTCGACGGATGACCACAGAACGGGCAGATCACTCCCGGACCTCGCCTTCGGCCATGCTTCGGACCTCGGACAGCCTGAGACCGAGCAGGGGCAGACAGAGCAACCCGATGATGGTGATCGGGATGAAGCAGACGGCGTGGTACACGATGGCGACCGCCGTCGCGAGGTTGAGCTCGACGCCGAAGAACGAGGTGAGCCCGATCTGCGTCGCCTTGTGGAAGCCGCCGACGCCGCCGGGCGTCGGGATCGCGAGACCGATAACGGCCAGGGTCACGATCAGGAACGCGGCGCGGAGCGGCAGATCGAGACCGAAGGCGAGCAGGGTGAGCTTGACCTGCCAGTAGATGATGTACCACAGGACGACGGACGCGGTCATGGTGACCAGCAGGTCCCTGGGCCGCTGGAGGACCCGGAGACCGTCGAGAAAGTGGTGGAAGAAGTTGGCGAACGGCTCGCGCCACGCCGGCTTGAGTCGCGCCACCGGCGTGCACAGGATGTCGACGAAACGCTCCTGGTAGCGGAAGAGCCCGAGCAGCACGAGGGTTCCGAGCACCAGGCCGAGGCCGACGCTGTAGCCCGAGATCCGCAGCAGCCGGAGGTTGGACTCGGCCTGCCTGCTGAGCTCGGCCATCTCGGGCGGCCAGATCAGGAAGACCAGGAAGAACAGGACCACCGTCCACAGGTCGAAGACCCGTTCGGTGAACACGGACGCGAGGCTCGCGGAGACCGGGAAGCGGTCCCGTTTGGCGAGCAGCACCGGTCGGATGATGTCACCCATACGTGCCGGAAGCAGCGTGATGGCGGCGTAGCCGATGGCGGTGGCGATCAACGCGCTGCTGTGGCGGACCCTGGCCACCGGCCGGAGGATGAGCATCCAACGGATCACGCGCGCCCAGTACGACACCAGGGCGAGGAGTGCCGCGGCGGCGATCAGCCACGGGTTGGCACCGACCAGACCTTGCAAGGTCTTGTCGAAATCGACGTTCCAGAGAAAGAACGCCAGCAGGGCCACCGTGAGCAGCAACGAGACGCCGATCCGAACGGCGGGATGGGCCATGGCCCACAGGGTAGTATGATGGCGCGGTCTTCACAACAGCGGCGCGCGGGAGATGCGGGCCGCCATCGGAGGGACGCCATCGACCGTTCGCGTCTCCAGGTCCGTTCGAATCCGAGGTGTCTGCTGCACGATCCGGGTCTCGGTCATCCGGAGTCGGCGCGGCGGGTCGAGGTCGTGCTCGACGCGCTGCAGCATGGCGCGGCGGGGCGGTGGTCGATCGATCGCGCCTCGCCCCTGCCGCCCGACGAGGACACCATCGGTGTGCTCAAGTGGATCCATGACGCGGGCTACATCGAGCGGGTCCGTGCCGCCTCGGCGGTCGGCAGCGGCTGGCTCGACAGCCACGATTGCCGGGTGTCGGCCGGGACCTTCGACGCAGCGCTCGGCGCCGCCGGGCTCGCGCTCAACAGCGCCCTGGACCTGGTCAACGGCCGGCTCCACCGTGCGTTCATCGTGCTCCGGCCACCGTCGCACCACGCCGAGCGCGCCGCCGCCAAGGGGTACTGCTTCTTCAACTCGGTGGCACTGGCGGCCGAGGTCATCGTGTCGAGCTGGAACCGGCCCGTGCTGATCGCCGATTTCGACGCCCGCCACGGCAACGGAACCCAGGCGACGTTCATCGACCGGCCCGAGGTCGGCTATGTCTCGGTCCACACGTTTCCCGGATTCCCGGGCACGGGAACCGCCGACGAGGTCGGTGCCGACGGCAGCAACCGCAACGTGCCGCTCGCCGCCGGCGCCGACGACGAGGTGTTCTGCACGGCGTTCGAGCGGGCGTTCGACGAGGTCGCGGCCGATCTCAGGCCGGCCGCCCTGGTTGTGTCGGCGGGTTTCAACGCCCACAGGGATGATCCGGTCGGCGGCATGAAGCTCTCCGATACCGGCTTCCGACGAGTGAGCGCATTCCTCGCAGCCGCCGCCGATCGCTGGTCGGACGGACGGATCCTGTCGTTTCTCGAGGGTGGATTCGATCTCCAAGCGCTGGCGAATTGCGCGCGGATTCACGTCGAGGAATTGGCATCGTCGGTCGAGGAGAAAGCGGACGCGTAATTGTCGGCCATAGTGCAACCGGCAATGGGCGGAAAATCTCCAGTCCGTTGATCACAGAAACCGGACTGATAAAGTGCTGTTCATCACAAAATTCGTTGACCGTTGACTTTCAGTTGGTATATCATCGAACAGGTTAGAGTTTGCCAATGCTGGGTTTGCGCTTCAGAGGAGGAAACCTGATGCGTCACAGAATCATCGTTGGGACGATCATTGCGGTTGCGATTTTGCTCACCGGTAACGGGAATGCAGAGCCCGTTTTTGAGCTCGATACGCCTCAAGATGGCGCGACGGTTTTCGGCCTCGTGTCGGTCACCGGCTACGTTCTCGACGACGGTCAGGACTGCGGTCCTCCGTGGGCATGGCAGGGCTGTGATTGGAGCTCGTCGCTGGTGACCAGCGTCGAGCTCTACGTTGACGGCGGGTTCGTCGCGACGGCCGATCTCAACCAGCCCCGGTACGACGTCATGCAGGCGTACCCGTGGTACACCGGCACGCCGTTCGCCAGGCCCGGCTTCGCGACCTCCTTCGACTCGGCAACCCTGACCGACGGAGCGCACACCCTGTTTGTTCGTGTCGCCTTCAACGACGGCACCGAGGAGGACTTCGGCGAGCGCACGGTGACCGTGGACAACGATCTCAACCAGGCGCCGTTCGGCGACCTCGAGATGCCCGGCGCCAACCAGCCGATGAGCGGCGTCTTCCCGGTCACCGGCTGGGCGCTCGACGACTCGGAGCTCCGCTTCGTCGAGGTCATCGTCGATGGTGTCTCGGTGGGCAATGCGGTGACCGGAATTCACCGGCCGGACATCATGCAGCGCTTCCCGTCGCATCCGGATGCCGCCGATGCCGGTTTCGTCAAGATGCTCAACACGACCCACTGGGCGAACGGGATCCACGTGCTGTCGGTGCGTCTGGTCGATGACGAGAACGTGTCCCGGACGATCGGTACGCGCTACGTGCAGACCTTCAACGTGAACTACAACCTGCCGCCGTTCGGCGCCATCGACTGGCCGATCTCGAACCACATCATGTACGCCACGTGCTGTCAGGATCCCGGCGGCTGGTCGAGCCCGCCGTACGAGGATCCGCAGGTCACCGAGCTGATCACCGGCTGGGCCCTCGACGTCGGTGCCCAGAGCGACGACGGCGGAGTCGGGTACGTTCAGCTCCTGCTCGACGGAACGGTGCTCGCCGACACGAGCTTCCCCGGGTTCTACCACCCCTGGTTCCGGATGGACGTCAACTACTACGGGTTGCCCCGAATGGACATCCTCCAGCTGTTCAGCGACGTACCGAACGCCAAGGACTCCGGTTACGCGTTCGTCATGGACACCTGCGACCTGATCATCCGTAAGGGCTACCGCCAGGGCCTTCACTACCTCAAGATCCGGGCCGGCGACCTCGAGAACAACGTCGCGGACATCGCCCAGATCCCGGTCATCTTCGACTGCAACGACGACCCCGATCGGCCGTCGTGGGGTGACATCTACACACCCGACCCGCCGGGCGCGGTGGTGAGTGGAACGGTTGACGTCACGGGCTGGGCGATCGACCTCGATTTCATCGAGATCATCGAGGTCTGGGTCGACGGAGAGTACGTCGACGTCGTCGACGAGATGGACCTGCCGACGCCCGAGGTCGAGGATCGGTACATGTGGCTGCCGACGTACTTCACGGCGAACGCCGGCTACAGCTACGCCCTGGACACGGTCGCCGAGAACCTGGCCGATGGCGAGCACGTGCTGGTGATCTGGACCGAGGACCGCTGGGGCGGTCGGACCTTCATCGGCGAGCGGCGCTTCATCGTCGACAACGCGCAGGATCTCGGTGACCCGGCGGCGTCGGCCGTCGACTGACGGATCCGCCGCAGACAGCTGCGATCTCTGACCGGCCGGGCGACGCCCGGCCGGTTCAATTTGATACGATCGCCGCGGCGCCGGCGGGCCCCGACCGCAACGGCCGATCGGGCCGGGACGCGACGGGCGGCCCGCACGCCGTGTCATTCGGACGTAACATGAGGATGTCATTGCAAATCGGAAGGTGCGTTCCAGCGTGGTAGCGGCGAATCCGGAAGCGGCCGAGCCGCGCATCGTGCAGCGGCCGGATCACACGATCTCCCGCAGCTCGATGTCGTCGGCGGCGATCAAGGTGTTGTACCGGCTGCACCGATCCGGTTACATGGCCTATCTGGTCGGCGGCGCCGTGCGCGACCTCCTGCTCGGGATGAACCCCAAGGACTTCGACGTCGCGACCAACGCTCGACCGCAGGAGATCCGGCGCCTGTTCCGCAACTCGCGGATCATCGGCCGGCGATTCCGGCTCGTTCACATCCTGTTTCGGGGTGAGATCGTCGAGGTGGCGACCTTTCGCGCCAGCCCCGAGCCGCCCGAGGGTCCGGACGACTGGGAGGAGGCGGAGGCCGAGGCCGCCGAAGCCGACGCCGAACCCGACCGCACGCCGGGCCCGACCACCGTCGACCGCGCGGTCTTCGGTACCCCGGCCGAGGACGCCCAGCGGCGCGACTTCACGGTCAACGGGCTGTTCTACAACATCGCGGACTTCACGGTCATCGATTACGTGGGCGGTCTCGACGACCTCGACGCGAAGCTGATCCGGACCATCGGTGAGCCCGAGACACGGTTCCGGGAGGACCCGGTCCGCATGCTGCGTGCTCTCGAGTACAGCGCCCGTCTCGGCTTCACCCTCGAGAGCGCCACCAAGAGCGCCATCGTCGACTGTCGTGAGGAGATCGCCGAGGCGTCACCGGCGCGGCTCAGTTACGAGCTGTTCGAGACGCTGCGATCGGGCCACGCGGCGCCGGTCTGTCGGGCATGGCGGTTCGCCGGGTTGTTCGACCGTGCCTACCCAGGCCTCGCCGGTCGACCGGACGAGGATGACACGGTGCTCGACCGGATCGATGCAGCGATCGAACGCGGCGCGGTGCTCGACGACGCGACGTTGATCGGCGCCTTCTTTCTGCACCGCTTCTACCGCGAGTTCGACGATCTCCTGCGCGACGACGGCAAGCTCGACAACGTCGAGATGCTGCGCCGGATCGAGGAGGTGTTGGAGCCGGTGTCGACCCACCTCCGGGTCGCCAACCACACCGTGCACCTGGTTGGCCAGGGACTGTTCGCGCTGACCAAGATGCACCGTCCGCCGGAGCGCGGACGTCAGGTGCTCAAGCTCGCCCGCCAGCTGTACTTTCCGGTCGTGTGGGATCTCTTCCGCCTGGCCGCCGTGGTCGGACTGGTGTCTGAGAAATCCCGTCACGAGTGGTCCCGGGCGGTGAGTCGGGTGACCCGCGGCGACGACCGCTCCCCGGGCGATTCGGGAGACAACAAACAAACCCGACGGCGGCGTCCGCGTCGCCGGAGACGGCGATGACCGCCGACCAGCGAGCCACCCGACGAGCCCAACAGCTGCGTCGGCTCATCCGGCATCATGACCACCTGTACTACGTCCGGGCCGAGCCGGAGATCACCGACTACGAGTACGATCGGCTGTTCGCCGAGCTGGTCGAGCTCGAGTCGGAGCACCCGGAGCTTCGAACGTCGACCTCGCCGACCCGTCGCGTCGGTGGGCGGCCGCTCGACAACCTCCAACCGGTCGTCCACGCCCAGCCGATGCTGTCACTCGACAATAGCTACTCCAGGGACGAGCTGCACGCCTGGTACTCCCGGGTGGAGCGAGAGCTCGGGCGCGACCCGGGCGAGCTGGCGGTCGAGCTGAAGATCGACGGCGTCTCGATCTCGCTGATCTACGACGACGGCCGTCTGGTGCGGGCCGCGACCCGTGGTGACGGTTTCGTCGGCGACGACGTCACCGACAATGTCCGGACGATCCGCGAGCTGCCGCTCCTCCTCGACGGCGCGCCGGCGGCGCTCGAGGTCCGCGGCGAGGTTTACATGGCGCGATCGAGCTTTGATGCGCTCAATGCCGAGCGACGCGCTGCCGGAGAACCCGAGTTCGCCAACCCGCGCAACGCGACGGCCGGGTCCGTTCGGCTGCTCGACAGCCGTCAGGCGGCGCGGCGGCGGCTGTCGCTGTGGTGCTACCAGCTGGCGTCGGCGTCGGGTCGGCCGGCCACAAGCCACGTCGCCGATCTCGAGTGGCTGAGCGGGCTCGGCCTCCCGGTCAGCCCGCATCACCGCCGCTGCCGCGATCTCGACGAGGTCGAGGCGTTCATCGACGACTGGGACGCGCGGCGCCAGGAGATCGACTACGACATCGACGGCATCGTCGTCAAGCTCGACGGAGCGGCCGAGCGGGCGGCAGTCGGCGCGACCAATCGAGCCGTCCGCTGGGCGGTCGCCTACAAGTTCCCGCCGCAGGGACAGACGACCGTCGTCAACGACGTCGTGGTCCAGGTCGGACGGACCGGCGTCCTGACTCCGGTTGCCGAGCTCGAACCGGTCAGGGTGTCGGGATCGACGGTGTCGCGGGCGACCCTGCACAACTTCGACGAGGTCCAGCGGCTCGGGCTGATGATCGGCGACACCGTCTGGGTGACCAAGGGCGGGGAGGTGATCCCGAAGGTGGTCGGCGTGGTCAGCTCGGAGCGTCCGTCCGATGCGGTGGAGGTCGAGGTGCCCGAGCGCTGTCCCTCGTGCGGCACGCCGGTCGAGCGGATCCCGGACCAGGTCGCCCTGCGCTGTCCAAACCCCGACTGCCCGGCGGTGGCCGCCGCCCGTCTCCGGCATTTCTGCTCGCGCGGCGCCATGGAGATCGACGGCCTCGGGGACAAGACACTCGAGCAGTTGACCGCGCGCGGCATGGTGACCGACGAGGCGTCGCTGTGGGATCTCGAGGCCGAAGAGCTGGCCGAGCTGCCGGGCTGGGGCGAACGGTCGGCGGAGAAGATCATGGACCAGCTCGAGCGGGCGCGGACGCGTCCGTTCCATCGGCTCCTGTTCGGGCTCGGGATTCCCGGCGTCGGCGAGGGCGTCGCCCGCCGCCTCGCGCGCCACTTCCCGTCACTCGACCGGCTGGCGGCAGCCGAGCGGGAGGACCTCGAGGCGGTGGACGGCGTCGGACCGGCGTTGACGGCGGCGCTGACCGGGTGGCTGTCCGACGACCGCAACCGGCGACTGGTCGACCGGCTGCGGGAACGGGGAGTCGATCCGGTCGAGCCCGAGCCGGACGGTGCCGGCGGGTCGAGGCCGCTCGCCGGGACGGCGTTCGTCGTGACCGGAACCCTGAGCCGCTCGCGGCGGGTGGTCAAGGAGCGTCTCGAGGCGCTCGGCGCCCGGGTGACGGGCGCGGTGTCGGGCTCGTCGACCCACCTGCTGGCCGGCGCCGACGCCGGGAGCAAGCTCGATCAGGCGCGCGCCCGGGGCGTCGCGATCGTCTCCGAGGAGGAGCTCGCCGAGATGGTCGCCGAG
>Ga0316576_10001921_pt1 | contig 11586 bp, 8 predicted proteins | sample S0NA_FD_203075 | JGI IMG/M metagenome (GOLD analysis project Ga0316576, IMG submission 203075) | Rhizosphere microbial communities from salt marsh grasses in Alabama, United States - S0-2_050615r3r5 | ecosystem: Host-associated > Plants > Roots > Rhizosphere | place: USA: Alabama | collected... | reverse complement strand
ACGGTGCTACGGGAACAGCAGGGCGAGTCGCTGCGCCACGAGTTCGACGCCCGGATCGCTGCGCTGGCGAAGGACCTCGAGGGCCGGATCGCGGCGGTCGCCGATGCGGCGCGCACCGCGTCCGACGGCGTCGGCGCCCAGCGGGAACGGCTCGACGATCTCGGCGGGCGGATCGAATCCCTCCACGGTGACCTCACCGGCGTCACCGACCACATCGCCCGGCTCACCGAGGACGTCACCAGCGACCGCGAGTCGCTGCGGGCGGCGGTCGCCGACCTCCAGGCGGGATCGCACGAACGGGGCCTCCTGCTCGAGCGGATGCTCGCCGAGGTGCCGGTGCCGCTGACGATCCCCGGCGTCGGGGCCCGCCTTCGCCTGAAGACCCACGCGACCCCCGACATCTACGTGTCCCGCTACCTGCGGCGCGACGGGATCTGGGAGCCGCTCGCCACCCGGGCGTTCCTGGAGCCCCTCAGGGAGGGCGGCGTCGCCGTGGACGTCGGCGCCAATCTCGGCTACTACACGGTGGTGGCCGGCGCCGCAGTCGGACCGGGCGGCCGGGTCGTCGCCGTCGAACCGGAGCCCCGCAACGCCGCCCTGCTCGAGGAGAACGTCCGCCTCAACGGCTACGAGGACCGCGTCGAGATCGTGACGGCTGCCGCCGGGGAGGCGCAGGGCTCCACGCTCCTCCACCTCAGCGACGCCAACCTCGGCGACCATCGGGCCTTCGACTCCGGCGACGGACGGCAGGCCGTCGAGGTCCCGATCGTCGCCCTCGACGACCTCCCGGCGCTCGCCGGTCGGGTCGACGTCGTGAAGATCGACGTCCAGGGCGCCGAAGCGGCGGTGCTCCGCGGAGCCCGGCGCCTCATCGAGCGCAACCGGGAGCACCTCGTCGTGCTCGTCGAGTTCTGGCCTCAGGGGATCCACCTCGCCGGGGACGATCCCGCCGAGGTGATCGAAGCGCTCGAGGGCTTCGACGTGTGGAGCATCGACGAGGACGACGGCGCGCTGCGGCCGCTCACCCGGAACGATCTCGAGGAGTTCGCCGCCGACACCGCCGGGCCCCTCGACGAGAACCGGTTCCTCCACCTCCTCGCCCGCTCGGCCTGACGGCGGCCGGATCAGACTCCGAGGCGCACCACCACCGCGTGGTCGCCGGCGTGGACGACGGCACCGCCGAGCCGGCGCGCCACGGCCGCCGGCCCGCCCGAGTCCCGGACCAGCGGCCCGACGACCGCCAGGTGATCGGCGCCGGCGGCCGCTGCTTCGGCGGCATCGGGGATCCGCCCACCGGCCGTCCGCAGCGGGGAGACCTCCCAGGCCCGGCGGCCGTCCACGACCTCGGGGGCTCCTCCGGTTCCGGCGACCAGCACCCGGGCGCCCTCGGGAACGACCTCGCGCAGCACCTTCCGGACGGCAGCCGTCTCCTGCTCCCACGGGGTGAGCGCCAGGTCCCCGGGCCGTGCGAGGCCGTACGCCTCCATGGTCGGCCCGGCCACCTCGATGAAGGTCTGCTTGCGGCTCACACCCCACTCCTGCCAGGGCTCGGTCAGGGTGTCCACCGCACCGATCTTCTTGCCGGGGGGACCGAAACTCGAGTTGATCCGCTTCGAGGAGAAGAAGCGAGCCGCCTCGGGGACGTCGGAGACACCGAGGAACGAGAAGAGCCGCCGGAAGCCTTCCTCCGGGTCGTTCACCAGGTCCTCGTTGCGGATCGTCAGGCAGCGGTCCGGGTGCGCGGCCTGGAAGTCCATCGCCGTCCTCGTGAACCGAACCCAGGTCTCGCAGGCCGCCTGGAAGCTCGCCGACCACGGAGCACCCGGCGCCTTCCCGCCGAAGCGGGCGCCGTAGTTGATCATCGAGTGGACGACCCGCCGGCCGTCGCGAAGGATGTGGACGAACTTCGCCCCCGGGAACATCTCCGCGAGCCATCCCACCATCACCGTGTGGTACGGCGTCTGATCGACCCACCGCTTCCCGCCGGCGACCTTCGTGAACAGCCGGTTGAACCCGATGCCGACGTCGGCGAGGAACTCCGACCGCTCGATCCCCTGCTTCCGGAGCCAGGAGGCGTTGCCCTGCCGTTCGTAGTTGCGGTCGAGGTTCCCGGCGGCGAACAGGTCCACCAGGATCTGCGATTCGTCGGAGGCGGCGAGGTCCGGATGCTCGTTGAGGGCCCAGGCGAGCGCGGTCGTCCCCGAACGGGGAGAGCCGATGATGAAGATCGGGCTTTCGCAGACGTCGATGTCGATGGGCGCCATTCGCGAGCGGCGAGTGTACCCGCCGGGAGGCGCCGGCCCGCCGGGGGACCCTCCGTATACTCGCCCCGTGACTCCCCCATCGGGCGGCGGACCCGGCGCCGCGCTCCATCCGGTGCTCGTCGTCTTCGGCGGGCGAAGCGGTTCGACGCTGCTGATGCAGCTGCTGGGGACCTCACACCGCATCGCCTTCGACCGGGTCGCCCCCTTCGAGAACCGCTACCTCACCTACCTGGTCCGCTGGTCGCAGCTCCTGCGGGTCGCTCCCCCCACCGACGGGTGGAACCAGACGACCCTCGCAGCCCTCGAGGAGGGGGCCGGGCCGATGGGCCCGATCCCGCTCGGCGAGGCGCCGCTCCTGGCCGGGGAGGGGATCCCGCCCCTGTGGCCGGAGGCGCTGCAGGCGGTCTGGGAGGTGTTCTCCGACCGGGCGCGCGCCTACCCGCCCGATCCGGCGGTGACGCCGACGCACTACGCCGAGAAGACCCCGCCGTACGTGCGGGACGGTCTGTCGGCCGCCGGCATCGACCACCACGCCCTCTACCCGGTGCGCGACCCGCGCGACATCTACCTGTCGATCATGGGGATGGGCGGCCGGCGAGGCGGCTCGTTCTGGGGGTTCCGTGAGGACGACACCCCGGAGACCTTCGCCCGGCGGTTCTCCCGGTCGTGGCGGAGCCGGCTGGAACTGGTGCTCGCCGTCGACGAGACCGACCGCCAGACGGTGGTCCGCTACGAGGAGATGGCCCTCGACCTGCCCGGTCAGGCCGCCCGGCTGAGCCGGTTCCTCGGGGTGGACCTCGACGCCCGGCCGGTGCTGGAGCGCAGCGGGGAGTTCCGCGGACACATGACCAGCGGCTCCGCCGAAGCCTCGGTGGCGCGATGGCAGCGGAGCATGGAACCCGGAGTGCAGCGGATCTTCGAGCGCAACATGGGCGACCTGCTGGCCGCCCTCGGCTACGAGGTCTGACCGGAGGGGCTGCGCCGCCACCGGCCGGAGAGCAACCGGGGAACCTGCCGCTGCGCCGCCAGCAGCGGATCGGCTGCCGACCGGCCCTCCCCCACCCCGAACTCGACGAGCCGCTCGAGTGCCCAGCCCGCCCCGGCGATCGAGGTCAGCAGCATGCCCAGCGGACGGTGGTGGAACGTGAGCGGGTGCCCGCCGGCCGGTTCCTCGCTGCTGCCCTCCTCCAGGTAGGGGCCCCAGCGCCACACCACCTCGCCGTCCTCGGGGTCGACGAAAGGCCCCGAACCCGGAGAGGTGATCACCGGATGGTTGGCGATCAGCGCCAGCACGCCGCCGGGGCGCACCACCCGGGCGGCCTCCCGGAACAGGGTCGCGGCGTCGGCGAGGTGCTCGATCACCAGGACGACGTAGGCGCCGTCGAACGACCCGCCTGCCGCCCAGTCGAGTCCCGGCAGGCCGGCGACGACCACCGGCCCCCATTCGCGGGCCGACCGGGCGAGCGACGGCGACCGGTCGCAGCCCACCACCCGGGCTCCCCGCGCCGCCACCTCGGCCATGAGGCGGCCCTCCCCGCAGCCGAGGTCCAGGTAGCGGGCTCCGGGCTCGGGCTGCAGCACGTCGAGGAACAGCGGGACGACCTCGTCCCGGTAGGCCGGGTCGGACGCCACCTCGTCGCGCCACCACGCGCTGAGGTGCTCGCCCCAGGTCACCCGCCGAGCACCTCTCGCAGGAACTTGCCGGTGTAGCTCTCCGAAACGGCCGCCACCGCCTCGGGCGGGCCCTCGGCCACGATCCGGCCGCCCTCGTCACCGCCCTCGGGGCCGAGGTCGATCAGCCAGTCGGCCGACTTGATCACGTCGAGGTTGTGCTCGATGACGAGCACCGTGTTGCCGGCGTCCACCAGGCGCTGCAGCACCCCCAGCAGTTTGCGGACGTCCTCGAAGTGGAGTCCGGTGGTCGGCTCGTCGAGGAGGTAGAACGTGCGGCCGGTCGCCCGTTTGCCGAGTTCCGATGCCAGCTTCACCCGCTGGGCCTCGCCGCCCGACAGCGTCGGGGCCGACTGGCCGAGCTTGACGTAACCGAGACCGACGTCGTAGAGGGTCTGCAGCACCCGGACGATCGGCGGCTGGTTCTCGAAGAAGCCGAGGGCCTCCTCGACCGACATGTCGAGCACGTCGGCGATCGTGTGGCCCTTCCACAGGATCTGCAGCGTCTCCCGGTTGTAGCGGCGCCCCTTGCACTGTTCGCAGGGGATGTAGACGTCCGGCAGGAAGTGCATCTCGATCTTGATCGTCCCGTCACCCTTGCAGGCCTCGCAGCGGCCGCCGGCGACGTTGAACGAGAACCGGCCGGGCTTGTAGCCCCGCATGCGGGCGTCGGGCGTCGAGGAGAACAGCGTCCTGATCCGGTCGAACACCTTCGTGTAGGTCGCCGGGTTCGATCGGGGGGTGCGGCCGATCGGGGACTGGTCGATGTCGATCACCTTGTCGATCTGCTCGATCCCCTCGATGCGCTTGTGGACCCCGGGGAGGTCGCGCGACCGGTACAGCTCGAAGTGGAGGGCCTTGGAGAGGATCTCCTCGACGAGCGTCGACTTCCCGCTCCCCGACACGCCGGTCACGGCGATGAAGAGCCCCAACGGGAAGGTGACGTCGAGGTGCTTGAGGTTGTGCTCGGCGGCGCCCCGCACGACGATCGCCTCGCCGTTGGGTGAGCGGCGGGTGCCGGGCACCCGGATCGAGCGGCGGCCGCCCAGGTAGTCGCCGGTGATCGAGGTGGGCTCGGCCACGATCTCCTCGAGGGTCCCCTCCGCCACGATCCGGCCACCGTGCTCCCCGGCGCCGGGTCCGATGTCGACGATGTGGTCGGCGACGCGGATCGTCTCCTCGTCGTGCTCGACGACGATCACCGTGTTGCCCAGGTCGCGCAACCGGACGAGCGTCTCGATGAGGCGCTGGTTGTCGCGCTGGTGGAGGCCGATCGACGGCTCGTCGAGGATGTAGAGCACCCCGACCAGGCCCGACCCGATCTGGGTGGCCAGCCGGATGCGCTGCGCTTCCCCCCCGGCGAGCGTCGCGGCGTTGCGCGACAGGGTGAGGTAGTCGAGCCCGACGTCGAGGAGGAACCGCAGCCGGGCCTTCACCTCTTTGAGCACCGCGGCGGCGATCTTCGCCTGCCGCTCGTCGAGCTCGAGCTCGTCGAGGAACTGCCACGCCCTGCCGAGCGGCAGCGCCGAGACCTCGTGGATGTTGTGTCCCCCGACGGTCACCGACAGCGCCAGCGGGTTGAGCCGGGCCCCGTTGCACGCCTCGCAGGGGACGAGCCGCATGTACTGCTCGTACGCCTCGCGGGCCCCGTCGCTCTCGGCGTTCTCGTGGCGGCGACGGAGGTACGGGACCAGGCCCTCGTAGGTCGTCTGGTAGCGGCGCTGCCTGCCGAACCGGTTGACGTACGAGACGGTGATCGGGCGGTCGCCGGCTCCCTCGAGCACCACCCGGCGGGCGTCCTCGTCCAGTTCGCCGAAGGGGGTGTCCATCGAAAACCCGAAGGCCGCCGCCACCCCTTCGAGCAGCCGGTAGTAGTACATCCCCCGGTGGCGGCCGGACCACGGGATGATCGCCCCCTCCGCCAGCGACTTGTCCTCGTCGGGGACGGCGAGGTGCCAGTCCACCTGGAACCGGGTCCCGATGCCGTTGCAGGTGGTGCAGGCGCCGTACGGGTTGTTGAACGAGAAGTTGCGGGGCTGCAACTCGTCGAACGACAGGCCGCAGTGCTCGCAGGCGAGGTGCTGGCTGAACGTCAGCGACGGCCCGTCCACCACGTCGACGGCGGCGACTCCCTCGGCGAGCCGCAGGGCGGTCTCCAGCGAGTCGGTCAGCCGCCGCTCGATCCCCTCACGGCGCACCAGCCGGTCCACGATCACCTCGATCGTGTGCTGGTAGTACCGGTCGAGCCGGATGTCCCCGGTGAGTTCCCGGACCTCCCCGTCGATCCTCGCCCGGCTGAACCCTTCCCGGCTCAGCTCGGACAGCAGCGACTCGTACTCCCCCTTCCGGCCCCGCACGACGGGAGCGAGCACCTGGAACCGGGTGCCCTCCGGCAACTCGAGGATCCGATCGACGATCTGCTGCGGGGTCTGGCGGGCCACGACCCGCCCGCACTGCGGGCAGTGCGGGATCCCGACCCGGGCGAACAGGAGGCGCAGGTAGTCGTGGATCTCGGTGACCGTCCCGACGGTCGAGCGAGGATTGCGGCTGGCGGTCTTCTGATCGATCGAGATCGCCGGGGAGAGGCCCTCGATGAACTCCACGTCCGGCTTCTCCATCTGGCCGAGGAACTGTCGGGCGTACGCCGAGAGACTCTCCACGTAGCGGCGCTGCCCCTCGGCGTAGATGGTGTCGAACGCCAGGCTCGACTTCCCGGATCCGGAGAGCCCGGTGAAGACGATCAACTGGTTGCGGGGCAACTCGAGGGAGACGTTCTTGAGGTTGTGCTCCCGGGCTCCCCGGATCACGATGGTGTCCCGCGACACGGCCGTCCTCTCGATGATGATCCGCGGCCGCGGCATTGTATCGGGAGGCTCCGACCGAATCGCAGCCGTGTCGTTCTCCGGCGCTACCCGGCCGCCCCGCCGTAGGCCACCGCGAAGATGCTCCCCTCGCCGGCGCCGTGGAGCAGGACCGGGCCCTCGGGGCCGAGCAGGGCGGCCGGATCGAGGCGCCACACCGACCCCCCTGCCGCCGTCCCGACGAACACCGCCGGCTCGCCGGGTTGGCCGTCGGAGGTCGCCACCGCCGCCGCCCCCGGCAGGCCGACGGTCACCGGATCGCCGGGGGCCGAGCGGGTCGGATCCATCAGGACCCAGACGACCCCGGCCACCGGGTCGGCCACCCAGAGCCGCCCGAAGCCGAACGCCAGCGAACCCGGCGCCCCGCCGACGGCGATCTCGTTGATCGTCCCGTCGGCGGTGTCGATCACCGCGACGATGCCGTCGTCCGACAGCGACACCGCGAGGAGTCCGTCGGACGCGGCGATCTCGGCAGGACGGCCCGGCAGGCCGAAGGAGGCGGTCTCGGTTCCGTCGCCGTCGAGCAGGGCGACCCGACGCTCCCCGGCGACCGCCACCGCCACCGAATCCCCCGATGCCGCCAGGCCGGTGATCTCCGGCCCGATCGGGACCTCGACGGTGACCCGGTTCGTCGCCGGGTCCACCAGGGTGACCGTCCCGTCGCCGAAGTGGCCGACGAACACCCGCCCGGCGGCGTACGCCAGGCCGAGCGGCCCCTCACCGACCGGGATGGGAGCCACCACCCGCCGCGCCGCCGGATCCACCCGGAGGACCATCCCGTCGTCGAAGGAGACGACCCACACGCTCCCGGCTCCGAAGGCGATCGAGTCGGCACTCCGGCCCATCGGGATGTCGGCGAGCAGTCCGCCGGCCGGATCGATCTGGAGGAGACGCCCGTTGGCCGGGTCGGTGGCCCACACCGCCGCCCTCACCTCCGGCGGGGTGGTCGAGGACGGTGCGGTATCGCTTCCGCACGCCGCGAGGCCGAGCACCGGCAGCAGCGCCACCGGAAGGAGGAGCGCTCTCGAACGCATGCGACCACGAGCCACGACGGGGAAGGGTATCGGCCTCCGCAGCCCAGGGCTGCCGGTGACGTACAATCGGCGGCGAGCCGACCAGGAGGATCACGTGTTCGGCGGCAAGATCGGAACGGGAGAGATCATCATCATCGTGGTGGTCCTCGTCCTGCTCTTCGGGTCGCGCAAGCTGCCGGAACTCGCCCGATCGATCGGCAAGTCCGCCCGCGAGCTCCGCAAGGGGCTCCGCGAGAGCGATGACGAGGACGACGACGAGGACGAGGGGGCCCCCGGAGAGACCCCGCCCAAGGGCTCGAAGGAGTAACGGAACGGCGGGCCGTCAGCGGCCCGCCTCCGCCATCTGCCGCATCTCGCGGCGCAGTTCGGCGATCTCGTCCCGCAGCCGCGCCGCGTACTCGAAACGCAGGTCGGTGGCGGCTTCCCGCATCTCGGCTTCGAGGCTCTGGATGAGGCGGCCGAGATCCTCGACCGGCAGGTCGATCGGCGTGCGCCGGGAGACCTCCCTCCGCCGCCGGTCCACCCCGGGCGCCTCCCGGGTCTGCACCAGCTCGAGGATGTCGGAGACCCGCTTGCGGATCGTCTGCGGGTCGATGCCGTGCTCCTCGTTGTAGCGGAGTTGCAGCATCCGGCGCCGGTTGGTCTCGCTGAGGGCTCGCCGCATCGACTCGGTGACGCCGTCGGCGTACATGATCACCTGGCCCTCGACGTTCCGGGCGGCCCGGCCGATCGTCTGGATCAGGCTGGTCTCGGAACGCAGGAACCCCTCCTTGTCGGCGTCGAGGATCGCCACGAGGCCGACCTCCGGCAGGTCGAGGCCCTCCCGGAGCAGGTTGATGCCCACCAGCACGTCGAACTCGCCGAGCCGGAGGTCGCGGAGGATCTGAACCCGCTCCAGGGTGTCGATCTCCGAGTGCAGGTAGCGCGCCCGCACCCCGATCTCGAGGAGGTAGTCGGTGAGGTCCTCGGCCATCTTCTTCGTCAGCGTCGTGATCAGCACCCGCTGGTCGGCCGCCGCCCGCCGGTTCACCTCCTCGAGGAGATCGTCGATCTGGCCGCGGGTCGGGCGGACGATGACCTCCGGGTCGATGAGCCCGGTCGGCCGGATGATCTGTTCGACGACCTGGGTCGAGTGCTCGATCTCCCACGACGAAGGGGTCGCCGACAGGAGGACCGCCTGGCCGGTCCGCTCCAGCCACTCGTCGAACCGCAGCGGCCGGTTGTCGGCCGCCGAGGGCAGCCGGAATCCGTGCTCGATGAGCACCGACTTGCGGCTGCGGTCGCCCTCGTACTGTCCGTGGAGCTGCGGGATCGTGACGTGGCTCTCGTCCACGACCGTGAGGAAGTCGTCGGGGAAGTAGTCGAGCAGGGTGTACGGCGCTTCCCCCGGCCGGCGGTCGTCGATGTGGCGGCTGTAGTTCTCGATCCCGTTGCAGTACCCGATCTCCCGAATCATCTCGAGGTCGTAGGAAGTCCGCATCCGGAGCCGCTGCGCCTCGAGCAGCTTCCCCGCCTTCTCCAACTCCGCCAGGCGCCCGGCGAGCTCCTCCTCGATGGTCCCCATCGCCTTGATGAGCCGCTCCTGGGTCGCGACGTAATGCGTCGCCGGATAGATCCAGACTTCGGGGAACTCGGCCAGCACCTCGCCGGTGACCGGGTTCATCTCGAGGATGCGGTCCACCTCGTCGCCGAAGTACTCGACTCGCATGACCGTCTCGCCGTAGGAGGGGAACACCTCCAGGGTGTCGCCCCGCACCCGGAACTTGCCGCGGACGAGGTTGACCTCGTTTCGCTCGTACTGGATGTCGACCAGCCGCCGGATGGCGTCGTCGAGGGGGTACTCGACCCCCTGCACGAGCCGCAGCAACTGGCCGCGGTATTGCTCGGGCGAGCCGAGGCCGTAGATCGCCGACACCGAGGCCACGATCACCACGTCCCTCCGGGTCAGCAGGGCGGCCGTCGCCGAGTGGCGCAACCGGTCGATCTCGTCGTTGACGGTGGCGTCCTTCTCGATGTACGTGTCGCTCTGCGGGATGTACGCCTCCGGCTGGTAGTAGTCGTAGTAGGAGACGAAGTACTCGACCCGATTCTCCGGGAAGAACTGCCGGAACTCGTTGGCCAGCTGGGCGGCCAGCGCCTTGTTCGGCGCCAGGACGAGCGTGGGACGCTGCACCGCCTCGATCAACCAGGCGACGGTGGCCGACTTCCCCGAGCCGGTGATCCCGAGCAGCGTCTGGAACGGGTCGCCGCGCTCGACCCCCTCGGCCAGCGAGGCGATCGCAGCCGGCTGGTCGCCGGCGGGAGCGAAGTCGGAGACGACGCGGAACGGGGGCATCGGCGGCACCCTACCCCGCGCCCGGCGGCATCCGCCCCACGAACGAAGCCCAGAGCCGGCGGCATCCGGCGGCGAGGTGCTCGAGGTCCCTGCCGTTGTCGAGCACGTAGTCGGCGCCGGCCAGCCAGGTCTCCCGATCGGGCTGCGCCGCCATTCGCCGGGCGGCCTCCTCCGGCTCCATGCCGCGATCGGCGAGGCGAGCGACCCGCACCTCGTCGGGAGCGTCGACCACCACCTGCGGCCACCCGAGACCGAACCGGTCGCCGGGAAGCGGCACCTCGACGACGACGAGCGGCGCGGCCCGGCGTCGCTCGACCTCGGCGAGCACGATCACCCCGATCGCCGGATGGGTGATCTCCTCGAGTGCCGCCAGTTCGCCGGCGTCGGCGAACACCATCGAGGCGAGGCGGCCCCGGTCGATGCGCCCGTCGGCCTTCACGGCCTGCGGCCATCGGGAAGCGACCCGTTCGTGCGCCGCCTCCCCCGGCTCGAGCACCCGATGGCCGGCGGCGTCGGCAGACACCACGGCCGCCCCCCAGCCGGCGAGGAGCGCGGCGGCGGTGCTCTTCCCGCTCCCGATGCCGCCGGTCAGCAGGATCCCGTTGGCGCGGCTCATCGCGCCGACGATACCGGCGATCGGGCGGCGGGATGCTCAGCCCGCCAGCAGCCGCAGCAGGTCGGCGGCCATCCGCCGGAAGGAGCGGGCAACCCGGGACCGCTCGGCGAGGAACACCAACGGCTCCCCCTCGTTCACCGACTGCGGCACCAGGCGGTCGGAGGGGATCGTCCCGATCAGGCGAACACCCAGCGACCGAACCATCTCCTCCTGGTCGAGCCGGGCCTTCGAGTCGGCCCGGTTGACGACGGCCCGCACCCGGTCGAGGGGGAAGCCGGATGCCCGGAGCACCGCGAGGGCGGTGATGGCGCTCCGGACGCTCGGGAGGTCCATGTCGACGACGAGCAGCACGAGGTCGGCCGCTTCGAGCACCTCGAGCAGGACGTCGTCGAACACCGGCGGCGTGTCCACGATCACGATCCCCGGGCCGGCGGCGAGCGACTCGACGACGCGGACGATGGCGGCACCGTCGATCTCCCCGGGCGCCATCGGGCGTGCGGGGGCGGCGAGCACCGCGATGCCCCGCTCGTGGAGCGACACGACCCGTCCGATCTCGCCGGCGTCGGCGGCGGCAGCCGCCTCGGCGAGAGTTCCGGCCGGATCGAGCGCAAGCATCAGGGCGACGTCTCCGAACTGGAAGTCGGCGTCGACGACTGCGACTCCCCCGGCCCCCTCCATCGTGAGGGCCGCCGCCAGGTTGACCGCGGTGATCGTCTTGCCCGACCCACCCTTGCCGGACATCACGGCGACGACCCGGCCCTCCCGGGGCCGGGGAACCGCGGGACCCGCGGGCGGCGGCCCGGCC
>Ga0316576_10001919_pt1 | contig 11589 bp, 9 predicted proteins | sample S0NA_FD_203075 | JGI IMG/M metagenome (GOLD analysis project Ga0316576, IMG submission 203075) | Rhizosphere microbial communities from salt marsh grasses in Alabama, United States - S0-2_050615r3r5 | ecosystem: Host-associated > Plants > Roots > Rhizosphere | place: USA: Alabama | collected... | reverse complement strand
CTGGAAGTTCTGATCGGTAAGACCATCGACCGGTTCGCTTTTCTCGTTGTTCACCGAGAAATACACAGCGACTTCAGGACAGCCAATGGTGTCAACCCTTAAAATTTTAGTGTATATACCCTCTGTTGGCGTGAACGGAGGCGGCGTAACCGGGGGGGGTGTAACTGGCGCACTTCCGTCACCACCACCACCACCTCCGCATCCCAATATGTTAAGGGATAAAACCAATAACAGCGTGAAAAGTGTACCGATTGCGTTGAATCTAATCCACCGTGAGTTTTTTTGCTTTTTCATTTTTTCTCCTTCTATTAAGTTTCCGTCCATTTTACATCATTAAAGCTGATGCTATTACCAAAATTTAGCGATTTTGCGTTTCAGACGATAGTTTCTTTTAAAATGCGGTGGCATAACATCCGGCGGATACTCTGCGGAATACTACCGGGGTGCCGACATCTTCCTTGAGACTCTCAAACAGAAAATGACCCAACACCATCATATAATACCAAGCCGCGTTGGGGTTGAATCTTTCAGGTGAAGGACTTTTTTACTTCAGTAATCGATCATATTAAAGTAACTATTCTGCAAAAATTTGATTCCATTTGAGGTCGACATTTGCCTATTTGCTTATGCTATCGAACTTGCTTGCTGTATTTTCTTTTTTTCATCCATAACCTGGCGTGGATCAACGGAACCGCCGCCCGGGAGGTGAATAGCATTAGTAAAGTACGTCGCAATAGCCTGTACCCGCCCATCCAGAGAAACATCGAGACCAGCCTTTCTGTCAACCGCTCCCTTGATGTGGTAGCAGTTAAATGTCGGTCGTATTCCGGTACAGGATGGCCCTTAACTTTCCATCGGGCATGGCGAAGGGGTGCGTTAATCCGCTTACGCGTGGTTTGTATCTTATGTGTTTGATAGGCTGGGTCCGAACCGGCGTTTTTTACTACAATGGCCCCCCTTTTTATGGCTCGCTCTACCAGTACCCTTCCCCGTTGGCTGCGAACGATTAACTTTGAGTGATTGGGAAATTTGTGGCGGCCGTCATTGCCACGCATCCAAGCATCCCCAACGCTAATGTCTGCGAACAAGTTGGATCCATCAAGACAAACCTGACAGCGTAGCGGCATATATAAACTAATCAAATAGTTGTAGGCGCCATCCGCATAGTTGGAATAATGGACCGGTTGAGGCTCTTTATCATCAAAAACGGCCCGCATTTGTCCCGGCCATTCGCCCCCCCTGAACTGAAAATCGCAAATTGAATCAACGGCGATCCCTTTGTTTTGCAACAGCTCCGGCACCAATGTCAGTTCCAGGGCACCACCACAAAAAATTCCTAGAATTGCCACAATTCTTTCAACGAGTAAGGGCTCGATTTTAATGGCCTCGTGAATACCGTGAAGATGGCACGGCAATCCAATGATAGCGTAACGACCCGGCCTCATCTGAATTTCCTTCAAAGCGCAATTCAGCGGGATAACCGTGTACCGGGAGCCTTGGCTGCTCATCAGCGCCTTTAGGTCACGAGCAACGAAAGCTTCTCCCTTCCACGGCTTATTTGGTCGCATCCGGGTTACAACGCAGCCATCAATTTCCCCCTGGGCAAACAGATCCGCAGCAATGGCGGTAGTCAAACCACCGCCCGCACCGTTTCCCCGAATGGTCTCATCTGCAGCATAGCCGATGTATGTGCTAATAACATGGCCATCGAAACTGCCGTCGTCTGGTACACCAAAAATTTGACGGCTCAGCGCATCGAACCTGACGCGACCGCCGGGACAGACTTCCTTACACTTTCCACACTGAGTGCAGGAATTGGCGTCCAGCACTGGGTAGTAGTTTGCATTAAGCGAGATGGCTCCTTCCGGACAAATTCCAATGCAGGTGCCACTGCGTGCGCAAAGTTTTGGTTCACGAATTCCAGCCGCGAGAAAATCCTGATTTTTTGAAGTTTCCAAATTATTATCCAAAACCGTTTGTAGTTATACATCGAATAGACGCCCAAATACTGCTCACTTAAGAGAAAGTCAGGCAACTTTCCGTTAAACAACTTCTCCAAGTCCTGACTGGACTTGGCACCTTGTTTACGTCAAGCCGACAAGTAACCTCGGATACGGTAGAATATTCGAGCGCCCTCAATGGAACGAAAGCATCCCGATATCTTTTGTTGGACCTTGGTTATTAAGAAAAGTTAAAAACTTTTTATTCAGCAGATACTGTAAAATGCATTGTCTTTGTCGAAGCCCAAATTTTTATTTTACCTGCCCCTCAGCTTTAATTATAAGCGTAATATTCTGCGTTGTCCAAAAATGCGGATCCAGTTTTATAAATCTTAATTTGACGTCGCGCATCTATACCTCATCCCGTTTTATTAAGGATTAAATATAACTTTTTACTTTTTTAAATGTAATACCCAATCTTCAGAATCAGGCTTTTTAAAATTCTTATTTTCGCCCCCCACCGTTTTTAAATTGTAGATGAACTTTCCATCGCGCGGATTGTACCATCTCACATCAAATGACCCGGCGGTTTCAGAAAGATTGACGTCAATCGAATCACCATTGGAGGAATATGCAATGTATTCTACTCCATCATTGGCACTGCATACACCGGAGCTGCAAATATCGCCGTTTGGCCTCATATTCCAAAACTCTATGCCGGATTCATTAAAAAATTTAGCACAATTTCCGGTAAAATAGTATGCTTTGTCTCTCATAGCACTTTTTTTATTCATTATAGTGTTAGGGTCCCAACCAAAGCTCGTATCATTTTGATTGACCCACCCCGAACCGGCAATGGCAGTTTCCCAGGCGAAGCGCCTCAGAGGATTAATATCCCCCTGATGTCCCTCGAAACCGGGAACCGTCTCACTCATGAGATAAGACTTTGCGGGTCGAGAATTGAAGCCTTTTTGGAAGTCCGTGAAGCGGTTTTCCCATTTGCCGTGCAGGCTGATAATATCGACTTTTGCGTCTGTATGTGGATGGTCGCCCCGGATGTGGTCCGTGTTGGTGACCAGCAAATTTGAGCAGCGCGATCTGAAAAAGGCTAAAAAGTGCGACTCGTGCCGGCGACGCGCCTCGGGATTATACCACTCGCCCTCGTTGAACATCTCATAAATGACGTTTGGATGGTGTTTGAGGGTTGCAATGATTTTCTTACAAAATTGTTCCTGAAAATACTGGTTTTTGTGTTTCCAGTCCCAGTTCGGATTATAATCTCCAGAAACCTCATGGCTGTAATCGGCCAATTCGACATATTGATGTTTCCATTTTAACGGACCATTTCCTAGTGATGCGTTAAATGGATGCATCGCGAACCTGTCTTTAGCCCAACCGTCATGAATTGTAATAAGAACGACCATTTTCTTCTTGGCTGCATGTGACACAAAATCTTCAAGGCGACTGAAGTAAATCGGGTTCAATCTTGTTAAATCGAAATTTTTGGTATCCGAAGACCCCTGCCATGGCCAGACCTCGGGGGCATCGTATCCTATTCGTGGATCCTTTATCTGGTGCGAGGCATTTGTCCCTATGTAGCTCCAGATCATAACCAAATTGATACCGCTATCTGCCAACGCATCAATATAACCTTCCTGGTTAAAATTGAAACCCAATTCCATCCAACCTTGGGTTACCGAATCTCCGATCAGCAGTATCGGATGACCATTCCATTTGAGGTATTGTCCCGGGAAACGGCCATTATTGTAAATGCCGACTGATTCTTGGGCAGCAGCCACAGACACATCCAGGCATATACTGAAAAGAATAATAACCGCAAAAATGATGGCGCCACCGAACTTTTCAAATGACGTTTTTCGAAGCGAGATCGAGGTCATCTCCGTTTCTTTTCCGGACAACCCTTGCAGGGACTCCAATGGCGACCGATTCATCAGGGATGTCCTTAGTAACCACCGATCCGGCGCCGATTACGCTTCCCCTACCTATTTTTACCCCATCCAGAATAACGACACTGCCTCCCAAGGCGACGCCATTGCCCAGTATGACGCCCCCCTTTTGTATCGTTCCCCTCTGTGTATTGGCCAAATCAGCGTTACTGTCATCTTTGGTAAGCAAACCTATGGAGCACAACGGCCCGGTGGTGACATCTTCTCCTATGCCGATATGCTGCGTCGTTCCCAAAAAACTGAATGGGCCGATTCGCGAACGGTTTCCGATCTCTATAGTGCCGTTTTTTACTCTCACATGTGCACCACGTCCTAGTAGTACGCCCTGGCCCACTGTGATTCTTTCGTTCCCGTAACCACGTGCACTCAATACCACTGTATCATCTATGACCGTTTTTTTGCCGACTTCGATTCTTTTGGGTTGTCGCAAGGTAATACTCCATCCGAAAATCACCCCTTTACCGCATTTGCCCAGCAGGTACGGATAGAGTAACTTTCTGAGCACCAGCCCTGATGCGCCTGGAATAATACCAAAAAATGTGGTGATGAACTCATACAACAGAAAGTGAGAAAGTGATGATTCACCGACCGTCAAACTTCTGTATTTGTGGAAAATCGAGCTCTTCTCGTCTCTAATTAGCTGTTCGAATCTGAGATGCTCCGGCCCTTTCGTTTGACTCCAATTGTCTTCTACCATAGTCATCACCCATTAATTTATGCGTTCTTTGTTGAGTGAAACAGTGGCGTTACCAGGTGTACCATCTTTCCAGATATGTTTCGTCAATGGGTAGAGGAATCCGCCTGACATACCGATCAGCAAGACCTTAACACGCACGAACAGGGCGACTGAAAGACCGGCCGACGAGCTTATGCCTATGTAAGGAAAGGCAACTGTGTACGACCACTCTTTCAACCCTACCCCCCCGAGGGAAATCGGCAGCATTTGGACTATTTGTATAAACGGTAGCACAATAATGACGTTGAGTAAACTCGGCTTGAGGTTGAACGCCTTTGCGCCCAAATAAATGTTAATAGCCATCATGAAATAGTAAATCAAGGAAATGGCCATGACATAGATCACCAAACCGTATGATCGGCGGTACACATTCAAGGCTTCTTGAAATTTCCTTAACGAGGCCAGAAACTTTTTAACGATACGAATTCCGCCAAATTTTCTTATTGAACCTTCCAGAATTTTTCTGTCCGATATAAACCAGACCACAAGTCCGGATGCCAGCGCCGCGATACCCATGGCTCCCGCTACATAAAAGTCACGAAAGAAGGCAAAGTTGAAGACCATGGCAATAATACAGCCCAAGAGGACCACCACAAGACCCGTAAATCTGTTCATGAAAATGGACGCAATCGTTTCAGTCGGCCGATTTGTGGACGCACCGAGTTCATACCAGACAACGATATCCCCACCGACACTCGTAGGAAAAAAGTTGTTGAAGAAATTCCCGTAAAGATAAAGCACATAAAGCTTCCAGTAAGAAACTCCAATGCCCTGCGCTTTTATCAGGACGTGCCACTTCCAGACGCTCACACCGACCATTAATGGAACGATTGCGACAGAAAGCAGTATATAGGTTATGTTTGCATTCATCATAACTGCGACAATTTCATCCCATTTAACCATTCTTGTTATTGAGATGACTATCAGAATCGTCACGATCAATCGAATTGCAAATCCGTTCTGCTTCTTATTCATATCTGAATTGATTATATCCCCAGATGTCTATTTGTGTCATGCCATTGTTTCTATCTATTCAGCTTCTCGACTTAAGCGCTATCCTTTTGACAGCAAGACATTGTTGTCTTCACTATTGCTTGACAGAGCATTTCAGTCGTGCAATCCGCTTCAGGTACCGGCGCTTCTTGGCAAGCGCCCGGTATTTTTTGATTTTTTCTCCAAGTGGCGAAAAGGTCAGCCAAAGAAGCGCAAGGCGCACGCTTAAAATGCCTTTCGATGACAGTCGCCTGGAACTTCATCTCTCGCCGGTAATCATCCCTTTCGAGGCATGGTAGATCGAATCCGAATTCGGGTACCGGCAAACCCTTTTTCTGTCTACTGGCAAAGCGGATGAAGACGGCGCGTTTCTTTTGCGTGGTAACATCCCGGGTATTATTCAGAAACATGCTGCGATTCACGGGGTGTGCGACAAGATCTCCCCTGTCTTTCATGTGGTCGATTACCGCTTCCCCTCGTTCGGTGCGAACATGGGCAAACGGCCACCCGCCTTCGTACATAAGGATAATTCAGCCCAATACCGCCGCAGATGCTCAGGCAGCAGCCGCATTGATAGCAGGAGGCACCGATTTTCGGGAAAAATTTTTCATCCCAGTCGATGGCATTCTTCGGGCATACCCCGCGGCATGCGCCGCAACAAGTACAAAGTCCAGACATTACGACATATTCAATTGTCGATGCCTTCAAGGGCAAGGTATCCGATAGGACTTCTTTGTGAATGGGGGTTTGAGTCTAAGAAAGGTAACGACGAAGGTAACCGACGCTTTTCCAGGCGTTTTCCTTTTCCCGGAGGATGACCGGCTTGAGTTTGGCGCGGACGTTCTCCCTGTCCTCAAACGTCCTGCGAATCAATCGATACAGGCGATCGGGGTATCTGAACTGCTCGATCTCGATCGACTTGTCGGATTGCTCGATGGTCTGCATGTACCCTCTGTTTTTCGGCCGATACACGATACAGACCACCGGTGTGCCTGTCGCACTAGCCAAGATTATTGAGTGGGTGCGCATGCCCACATGCACATCGGCTTTAGATAATATACCGGCAATCTCGTTGTGGGTATATTTTTTGTTGGTCACGATGCTAACCCGTCTGCGATTAGCCATTCGCTGAACCACTTCATGCGATATCGTGCTGTCCATTACTTGGGTGACGACAAAAACAAGGTTCACATCTAAGTTCTCGATTGTTTTGTCCAGAATCTCTGCCATCGTTTGTTTGAAAGCATCGGCGCCGAACCCCTCGCCTGGCTTTTTCATGAAGGTGTCGATATAGCTGTTTATATTGACACTGATCAGCCCGCTTTTACCGGGTGCGATGCCTTCTTTGCGGCAAATCTCCCGGATTCGGCCAGCTTCAGCAACGGGGGTGTTCAATGCACAATCAGCACCCAAAATGATCCGGTCGTGGTGGATCCCCAATCTTTCCAACAGCGCAATGGATTCAGGGTCTCTCACAATGACCGTTTCCATTGAGTTGATAACCTTTCGCAAGGCATTCTCGCCATAAGTCCGCTTGATCGGTCCGATGCTCCCGTTGTAGAGCACAACCGGAATTCCTTTGCGCCTTGCGACTGGCAGAGCAAGGGAGAGGGTGGAAAGGTAATTGAAAATCGGGTTCCAGAATTTATGGTCAAAAAGAACGGCGTCGGTGACCAAAACCAGATCAGAGTTGAGGATTGCTCGAAAAGTCGGAACTCCGAAAATTTTCAAGCTCGCATTCCACGGCATCAACGGGACAGCGGTTACCGCGAAACGTCCGAATGCTCTGTTTACGAATTTTTCACTGATTGTAGGAACCGTAAACCGCGTATTCGGATATTGTTTTGAAACGTCGATTAATAGGTTCTCCAGGATGGCATTATCGCCGGCGTTTCTCCCCGAAAAATTCCCGATCACACATACGGTTTTCATAATTGTCTTTTCACAACCGTTTAATTATATGCCAAAAATAAAGCGGACACTATTTCATATAACCGTTTTCACGGTACCATTGCGCCGTGCGCATTATGCCTTCTTTTAGGTCAGTTTTGGGTCGATATCCAAGCACCCTTTTGGCTTTTTCGATCGAGAAGGCCCGATTCTTTCGAAAGAAATCCACTCGGCGTGGATATAGCGGAGGTTCGATATTAAATGATCTGCACAATCTATCGCAGACAACAGCGGCTTTGTATACAGGAAAAAAGGGCACACGAAGACTCGGTCTTGGCCTTTCAAGTACATCTGCAATCAGATCAACAAGGCGTTTAAGGCTGATGTATTCCTCGCCGGCGACAGTAAATATCTCCCCGATAGCCTCTGGTCTCGAACCTGCCAACAGGAATCCTTGAACAAGATCATCGATATAGGTAAAATGGTAAAAGGTCTCACCGGAACCAATCATTACAAACATGCGCCTGTTTATCAGTCGAAACAACTTAAGAAAACGTGTGTCGCCCGGACCGTAAATGCCGGCGGGACGTACGACAACACCGGGCAACCCATTGGAAAAATAGTTGAGAGCAAGCTTTTCTCCCTCCATTTTGGTTTCCTGATAATGGTCCCCCGGGTCATAGCGATATTTTTCGTCGGCCGGCGGCTCATCGATGTGGCCCTGTACGCCAACCGTTGAGCAGTGTACAAAGCGGTTGACTCGATTCTCCCGTGCAACTTCGAGCAAATTTCGAGTGGCCTCTACGTTTACCCGCTGAAATTCTCTCAAATCGCTGTGTTCCGCTCTCCATGCCGCGGCTAGGTGGTATACGATTTCAATCCCTGCAAAATTTCTCCTTATGTCGTCTATATCTTTGATGTCCACTCGTTTTATATTCACACGGCTCTGTTCGAGTGCAGACGTATCGCTGGAGTACCTGACAAAAGCGATCACAGTGTTGCCTTCCACTGCCAAACGTCTGCACAAGGCCGTCCCTGTAAATCCGGTTGCCCCCGTTAAGAGAATATTCATTTGTCTTTATTATAGGGTTTGCGGCGAGGCGCACGTGATATCCACCGCAGCCGAAAACCAGTGGAGAATACCGTCCAGAGAAAAAAGGCTATTTATGGATCAACACTATTAAAAATGCCAATGGTGCGATTTGGCATACAAACTGCCTCTGCCTGCATCAATCCGCTATGTAGCCTTTATGCGTATACCAATGGCCAGTCCTTCTTAAGCCTTCATCTATGCCGATTCTGGGCTGATAACCCAGTTCCGATTTTGCTTTGTCAATCTTAAAAGCGCGAACCTGCCGATACCAGTCGACCCGTCGGGGAAAAAGCGGTGGTGGGATATTGAAGGGTTTATATGCTTTTTCGAAGGCGTAGCCAGCAAGAACCAGCGGCAGTAGGGGGAAATGAAAAACCTTTATAGTGATCCCAATGGCTTTTCCGGCTTTCTTGACCAAATCCTCGATCGAAAGATACTCTTCATCGCCAATAATGTAAGTGCCGCCTTTTCCCTTCTCGAAATCAAGCAATTCAATGAAAGCGTCGACCAGGTTATCGATGTACACCGGATGGTAAAACGTTCGGCCTTTGCCAAACATGGGGAAAAAACCTCTGCACGCCCATTTATAGATCATAAGGAAACGGCCCGGATCTCCCGGTCCGTAAATCGCCGTCGGTCTAATGATTGTCGCATTCATCCCTTTTTGTATGAATTCCTGTACCACGGCCTCACCACCGTATTTGGTTTCTTGATAATAGTCCGCCGGTGCAATCGGGCTGTTTTCATCTCCCGGCGGATTGGCAATATGCCCATGGACCCCTTGAGTGCTGCAATAAACAAACTTCTTCACTCCACATCGAAAGGCGGCGTCTATGACGATTCTGGTTCCTTCCACATTTACATCGTAGTAGTATTCATTGGAAACATCTAATTCTCGGAAGGCAGCGGCCAAATGGAAGACAAAGTCGATCCCTTGCATTGCATTTTCGACAAGTGAGGCATCGGTAATACTGCCGGTCATCAATTTTACACCTTTTTCTTGCAGCTCACCGAAGCAGATGCCCTTCTGGTAATCGATGGAAATCACACTATTCCCCAACTCGGATAAACGTGCCGCCAGGGCAGCGCCTGTAAAGCCAGTTCCCCCGGTTATGAGTATTTTCACGCCAGACCCTTCCATTTATGTTTTGAGGCTAACCATCAAGTGCCGTCTTCTCTGTTTGCTCTTGCACGCGTACGGAGAATTTCCTCGCGTTGCTTTTAATAAACCATTTTTATACCTCTTTCTAACGAGTGTCAACGCCTGACCAAAGCCGTTTTTCGATCCAATCATAGACCCCGTTCAGGCGCATCGAGTGTGCTTCGAAGGTATGATTATTTTCCACGAATTCCCGACCCTTACGTCCGAGCTTCTGCCTCAGATTCTTGTTATTGGCAAGGCACACTATTCCCTCGGCGAAGCCCTGCGGATCGGGGGACGCCAGATAGGCCATTTGTTTTGTTAAGACCTGAGTGTGCGTGTAAAGATCAGTCAGAAGAACAGGCTTTCCTGAGTGCAAATAAGGAAAAACTTTCATGGGCGTATTGATACCCGTTATCCTCGGAGCAACTAAGATATCTGCCTCAGACAGAAACTCATCGAGTTGCTCAAATGGTTTCTGACCTAAAAAATGCGTTTTGCGGTCAAGCCCAAGCCTTCTGCCCTTTGTACGGTAAAACTCAATATCAGCCCGAGTCCCACCAATAATGACGAGATCCACTTTGTCGGTTTTTTTACAAGCGATGGCAAATCCTTCCAAAAGCAGATCTATCCCTTGATACTTTTCGAGATTTCCACAGTACAACAGGATGAGATCCTTGATGCCGAGGTCCTTCTTCAGATTACCGGTTGCGGGGGCATACGGATTTTTCAGCTGCGAAATGTCATGCAGGGTTACGGTCTTTTTCGAGCCTTTCCTTCGACACAACTCCGCCAACGCATTGCATACCGGGAGACTCGCCAGACTTTTCCGTATTGCCAGCCCCTCCACAAGATTAAACAGGGAACTGAAAATGCCCAATGCAGGATATTTCTCGATCATTTGTTGGGCAATAGACGAGTCCAAATCATACACATAAGGAATTCGGTAAATGATTTTAAAGAAAAGCGCAAAAAAAACAGCCTCTTCGCCAGCGTGAATGAGATCATATCCGTTTCGATGCACCAGGCGCCAAGCAGTTAAAAACATAAAAACATCTGCCATAATTTTTTTAAAAGAAAATCCCGGGCGCACATTTCTTGTCAGCCTTGATGGAGGCGTTCTGAAGATACGCAGATTGGGAAGAGCCACGTCACTGCCTTCATTGTATACAACAAGGTCAACAGCGGTGCTTTTTCGGTAAGTGAGAACTTTCAGCACGAGCAGAACATCTATTGGAGTCCCCCGATTTTGAAAGAATGGGTGGGGTGCAAGAAGTATAATTTTCAAAGCAAATACCCCTTCGAATCCATTCGCGGAAAGGCCTGATTCACCCCTTCTATTTCCGTTTCGAGTCTTGAGTGGGACCAGCCGAGTTCTGCGGCCAAAACCAGGCCGATTTCCTGTAAGGTCGACTTGGATGGACGACCTGCGCTACCTTTTTCAGTCCGACGAAAGACGACGTCGGATAGTTTTTCAGCCATCTCCTGGCGAGCAGCAAATAGCGTCTGAGCATTCAACAGCTCCGACGAAGAAATCCTTAATTGACTGTCTGTATCAATAGTCGCTCTAATATTCCCCTCCCAAAGCATGGTTTCGAATTCAGTTCCATAATTTATAGCGAGACGTTCGACCAGACTCTCACTCATTCGGCCTTTCCACTTCTTTATCATCTCGGATCTAAACCCCAAAAAATCATCTATTGCGCCGTCCACCAGTTGGGATTCAGAAGACAAATCCATTCTCAATTTAGGCAATACAGCTCTCAAGGCCCTCCGGGCTACGTCCGCAGCAGTCGTGAATTTTACCCCTAAGACATTAATAATTCGGC
>Ga0316576_10001918_pt1 | contig 11590 bp, 11 predicted proteins | sample S0NA_FD_203075 | JGI IMG/M metagenome (GOLD analysis project Ga0316576, IMG submission 203075) | Rhizosphere microbial communities from salt marsh grasses in Alabama, United States - S0-2_050615r3r5 | ecosystem: Host-associated > Plants > Roots > Rhizosphere | place: USA: Alabama | collected... | reverse complement strand
CTCGCGGCTGTCGAGGCGCGCGCCGACCGGATCCGGGCGGACGCCCAGGACCGGGCACGCGAACGCGAGCGCGCAGCCACCGCCGAGCAGCAGCGCCGCCGCTCCGTCGCCCACCGCGACGCCGAGGCGGAGCGTCGCGACGCCGCAGCGCGGGTGACGGCGCTCGCCGATACCGAGACCCAGCAGGCCCTGGAACAGGCCGATCGCGACGCCGAGACCATCTCTGCCCACGCCGATCAGGTCGTCCCTCTCCTGGCCGACCAGGTGCTGCGGGCCGTCGCCGACCGTCTCGGCGTCGATCCCGTGACCGTCGGGGCCGGCACCTGATGAGCACCGCCTGGGTGGCTGCGACGGTGCGCGCACGGGCGCTGGCGCGACGGCGCGTCGGGGCAGCCGGCGCCCGCCGCCTGGCGGCCAGCGGCTCGGTGCGGGAGGCGGTGACCGCGTTGGCGGAGACCCCGTACGGTCACGACGTCAGGGCCACGGACACGATCGTGGCAGCCCAGCACGCAGTCGGCGCATCCGTCCTGTGGCACGTGCGGGTGCTGGGCGGGTGGGTGCCACGGTCGGGTGTGCCCTCGCTGCGGGCGATGGCTGCGGCCTTCGAGGTGGCCAACATCGACGAGCACGTGCGCGCCCTGCGGGGCCGTGACTCCGGACCGCTGTTCAGGCTCGGCTCGTTCGCAACAGCCTGGCCCCGTGTCGTCACCACGACCTCGGTCGCCGAGCTGAGGGAGCAGCTGCGCACGTCCTCCTGGGGCGACCCCGAGAGCGACGCGGAACGCACCATCCACCTGTACCTGCGTGTCGCGTGGGCGGCGCGGGTCGCCGCGGCCGTCCCCCTGACGGAGCCCTGGATGCGCGCCCTCACCGAGCTGGTCCTCACCCGCGAGCACCTGTTCGCGGGCCACGGCGTGCCTGCATCGGTCACCCGGGCCGCGGAGCCTCTCATCGGCCTGCACTGGACTCCTGCGGAGACCGATCCCACGTCGTTGTGGCATCAGGAGTCCGTGTTCTGGACCAATGTCGAGAACGACGCCTTCTCGGCGCTGCGCGGTTCGTCGTTCGACATCCGTCCGACTGTCGCTGCCCTTGCCCTGCTCGCCGTCGACGCGTGGCGGGTGTGTGCTGCGCTCGAGACCGCAGCCGGGCAGCACGACGACCTGGAGCTGTTCGATGCCGTGGCGTGAGACCGTCGAGCCGGTGCGGATGGAGCGTGTGGCGCTGCTGGCGCCCACGGCGCAGTGGCGACACGTGCTCGTCGCCGTCGCCGACAGCGGAGCCGTCGAGCTCGACCGGGTGACCGACGCCTCCGACGCCGCCCCGAACGAGGCGGCCCGTCGCCTTCAGGGGCTCGGCTCGGACGTCGACGCACCGCTGCTGAGGTGGGACGAGCCGGACTGGGACAGCCTGGCCGACCGCGCCGGTCCGGAGCGCACCGCCGCCCTTCTGGCCGGCGAGGCGCAACTCTCCGACATCGCAGGCGAGGCCGTGAAGCGCGGTGCGGTGTCCGCCCTCACGGGGTGGGTGCCCGCCCGACGACGCCCCGACGTGGCGGAGCGGATCGCGCCGTACGGCGGGGCTCTCGTACCGCTCCCGCTCCCGCGTGGGACGGATCCACCCACGCTGCTCGTGGCACGCGGCACCGTGGGCAAGTCCTTCGAGCCACTCGTCCGCACCTACGCGACCGTCCCCTACGCCGACATCGACCCGACGCTGGTCGCGGGCCTGGCGTACGTGCTCATGTTCGGCATGATGTTCGCCGACGCGGGGCACGGGCTGCTGCTGCTGCTGTGCGGCTGGTTGCTGCGCAGCGGCCGGGTGAGGCGTCTCACACGGTTCCGGCACGTCTGGCCGTTCGTGGTGGGAGCCGGGGTCACCTCGATCGTCTTCGGCGTGCTGTTCGGGGAGTTCTTCGGGCCGACGGGGGTGCTGCAGCCGCTGTGGCTCGACCCGCTGGACGACCCGATCACGCTGCTCGGCTCCGCCATCGGCATCGGGGCGGTGCTCCTGGCCGGCTCGTACGCACTCGGCGCCGTGAACCGGTGGCGCGAGGGCGGCTGGCGGCTCGCGCTCGTCGCCCAGAGCGGCCTGGCCGGGATCACCCTATTCCTCGGCCTCGGGCTGGTCGCCTGGGGCGTAGCCGCGTCGGTGACCGCTCTGGTCTGGGGTGGCGCCGTCGTCGGTGTCCTGGGCGTCGTCCTGACCTACGTCGGTCTACTCGCCGCCGCCGGTGGCGGAGGCGCCGGCGCTGCCCAGGCCACCGTCGAGGTGTTCGACGCCGTGATCCGCCTCGGCACCAGCCTCGTCTCGTTCGCCCGGCTCGCGGCGTTCGGGCTCGCCCACGCCGCGCTGACAGCCCTCGTCTGGCAGGGGACGACCGCGCTGGCCGACCAGGGCCCCATCGGTGGCGTGGCCGCGGTCGCGGTCTTCGTGCTCGGCAACGGCGTCGTCTTCGCCTTCGAGGCGCTGGTGGCGGGCATCCAGGCGCTGCGTCTGGAGTACTACGAGTTGTTCTCACGGGTGTTCGAGTCCGAGGGGCGCCCGTTCTCGCCCTGGCACGTCCCTCTGGTTCGGGACGACGCCCCCTAGAAGGAGGTGGACCTGCGTGTCCGTCTGGCTGGTGGCCCTACCGGTGCTCGTGGTGACGGCGGTGGTGGTGCGAGCAGTGCTCCGCCGACGCAGTCGGGCGGCCCTGCGCGCACTTGTCGCGTTCGATGCCGCCCTCGTCGTCATCGCGCTCGGGGTGTTCGGCATGGTGCTGGCAGCGGGGACGTCGACCCCGGCGTCTGCCGACGTGTCCGCTGCCGGGCCGGGTGTCGTCGCCGCCGAGCCGGCGGCGCAGGACTCCGGTACCGACGCGTCGACGACGGCGGCGAGCTCCTCTGCCCGTTCCTCCGCTCTGCTCGGCGCCTCGATCGCGGTGGCGGGCTGCGGGATCGGCGCCGCGATCGGCGTGGCCTACACGGGCGCCGCCGCCCTGGCAGCCATGAGCGAGCGACCGGAGATCTTCGGTCGAGCCATGGTCATCGTCGGGCTCGCCGAGGGCATCGCCATCTACGGTCTCATCGTGGGCATCATTCTGATCGGTCAAGAGTAAATGGGCTCGGTCGTCGCTGTCGGACCTGCTGTGCAGATGCTCGGCTGGTCCCTGGTCGGCGCCGACGTGCGTCCCGCCGAGTCGGTCGAACAGGCGGCTGCCCAGCTGGCCACCGTCACCCCGGGCTGCAGCCTGCTGATCCTGGCGGCGCAGGTCGAAAGCGCCACGTCGCAGGTGGCACTCCCCCCTGACACGTTGGTGGCGGTGCTGCCATGACGGTGTCGGCCCTGCACGAACGGTCCGCCTCCCACCCGATCGACGAAGCACTGGCTCCGGTGGCCGAGGCCCTCCTGTCGGCTGCGCAGCAGGACGCGGCGCGCACGCTGGCCGCAGCGGAGCACCGCGCCGACGAGGTCGTCCGGAAGGCCCGCACCGACGCCGAGCGGACGCGGGCGGACGCCCGGGCGGAAGGGGAGCGGGACGCTCAGGCCGTCCGACGCGACCAGTCCGCCCGGGCCCGCCGTCGTGCCCGCGGCATCGTGCTGGCAGCGCAGAGCGCCGCCCTGGGGCAGCTGCGTCGTGAGGTGCACCAGCGCCTCCGGCAGGCATGGGCCGATCCCGGCCACCACGACGAGCTGCGAGCCGCGCTCATCGACGTCGCGCACGAGGAGCTCGGGGAGGACTGCGAGATCCGCGAGCACCCCGACGGCGGCGTCGTGGCCACGGCGGGGCGCGGCCGGGTGACCTACCTGCTGGGCGACCTTGCCGACGACGTGATCGACGGGCTGGGTCACGAGCTGGATCGGCTGTGGGCCACGTGACCGCAGGACAGGTGCGCCGTGTCGCGGGGCCTCTGGTCGAGGTCGTCGACCTGCCGGGGCTCGCGATGGCCGAGATCGTCGGTCTCGGGGGCGACGCCCTGCCCGGCGAGGTCGTCGCACTGCGGGACGGGGTCGCCACGGTACAGGCGTACGAGTACACCGGCGGCCTGCGACCGGGCGACCCGGTCGTCGCACGCGGCGTCCCGCTGGCCGCACCCCTGGGCCCCGGCCTGCTGGGATCGGTGACCGATGGGCTGCTCCGACGCCTCGACACCGCCGGGCCGTGGCTCGACCCGGCCCGTACCTCCGCCGCCACGGACACGCAGTGGGACCTCACCCCAGCCGTCGAGACCGGTCACCGCGTCTCCCCCGGCGCCGTCCTCGCAACCGTCGCCGTGCCGGGCCCACTGGAGTACCGGGTGCAGGTGCCGCCAGGAGTGGCCGGCACGGTGGAGCGCGTCCACGCGTCCGGGGCGGTGTCGGAGGACACCGTGGTGGCGACGGTCGTCGACGAGGGGCACCACGAGCACCAGGTACGCCTCACCCAGCAGTGGCCCGTGCGTCACGCTCGGCCGTACGTGGACCGCGTCGACGAGGTCAGCGGGCTGGTGACGGGACAGCGAGTGCTCGACCTGCTGTACCCCGTGGCCCGCGGAAGCACCGCTGCTGTCCCGGGAGGCTTCGGCACCGGCAAGACGATGCTGCTCCAGCAGGTCGCCAAGTGGTGCCACGCCGACGTGATCGTCTACGTGGGGTGCGGCGAGCGAGGCAACGAGATGGCGGACGTCGTCGCCGACCTCGAAGAGCTGGTGGACCCGCGAACCTCGGCACCACTCGCGCAGCGGACCGTCGTGATCGCCAACACCTCGAACATGGCCATGATGGCGCGCGAGGCCAGCATCTACTCCGGCATCACCGTCGCGGAGTTCTTCCGCGACATGGGCTACCACACCGTCGTCATCGCCGACAGCACGTCACGCTGGGCCGAGGCCTTGCGGGAGTTCGCCTCCCGGTCCGGCGCCCTGCCGGCCGAGGAGGGTTACCCCGCCGACCTCGCGTCCGCGCTGGCAGCCTTCTACGAGCGGGCCGGCCACGTGCACACGCTGGGCGGTTCCACCGGCTCGGTGACCGTCCTCGGTGCCGTGTCGCCGCCCGGAGGTGACCGCTCGGAGCCGGTCACGGCCAACACGGAACGCTTCGTGCGCTGCGTCTGGTCGCTCGACCGTGACCTGGCCTACGCACGTCACTACCCGGCGGTGTCGTGGACCGGCTCGTTCTCTCGCGACGCGGATCCGGTCGGCGCGTGGCACGCACGCGGGGGGGACCCGACGTGGGCGGCGCGCCGGGCCACCATCGTGTCGCTCCTCGGCGAGGCCGACAGGCTGGAGGCCCTTGCCGACCTCGTCGGCCTTGGCTCGCTGCCTGCGGCCGAGCGTGTGACGATCCTCGGCGCTCGGCTGGTGCGCGAGGCCGTGCTGCAGCAGAACGCGCTCAGCCCGACCGATGCGTCGTGCACGGCGGAGAAGGGCGCCGCGCTGGCCCAGGCCGTGCTCGACGTCATCGGGCGGTGCCAGCACCTGGTGGACCAGGGGGTGCTGGCGTCCACGATCGAGGAGCAGGACTTCTCGTCCCTCGTGCGGGCCCGTGAGGAGACCGAGGCCGACGACATCGACGGGGTGCAGGCTCGACGCGACGAGGTCCTCGCCGCCCTCGACCGGCTCGACGGGTCACCCACGGACGAGTCGTCGCAGGCGCGCAGCGGCACAACCGACCGGGACGAGCCATGAGCGGCTGGGGTCGTCGCGAGCACACGCTGATCCGACAGGTGCGCGACCCATTGCTGTTCGTCGGTGAGGTCGACGGCGTCGGCTGGGACGAGTTCGCCGAGGTGCACCTCGACGGGGACCGGCCCCGGCACGCCCTGGTGCTGGAGGTGGACGGAGACCTCGCCGTCCTTCAGGTACTCGAGGGCACCGACGGCATCGACCCCGCCCGGACGAGCGTCGTCTTCGCCGGCGAGCCGCTGCACGTGCCCGTGGGCCCCGGGTGGCTCGGTCGGGTCTGCAACGGCCGCGGCCAGCCCATCGACGGTGGGCCACCCGTCCTCGCCGACGAGAGGGCCGCGGTCGCCGGGCTGCCGCTCAACCCCATGCGTCGCGAGCCCCCCGCCGAGCCGGTGCTGACCGGGCTCTCGGCCATCGACGGGTTCGCGACGCTCGTGCGGGGGCAGAAGCTGCCGATCTTCTCCGTGGCTGGGCTGCCCCACCTCACGATCGCCACCCAGGTGGCCGCGCAGGCCTCCGCTGCCGGCGAGCCCTTCTGCGTGGTCTTCGCCGGGATGGGGCTGACCCACGCCGACGCGGCCACCGTGCGCGACACGCTGGAGGAACGGTCCGCGTCGGGCGAGCTGACCCTGCTGCTGAACCTGGCCGACGACCCGGTGGTCGAGCGGCTGCTGACGCCGCGGATCGCCCTGACCGTGGCCGAGCACCTCGCGTTCAGCGGGGGCCGGCACGTGCTGGTCGTCATGGGTGACATGACCAGCTACGCCGAGGCGCTGCGCGAGGTGTCGTCGGGGCGCGGGGAGATCCCCGCGCGGCGCGCCTACCCCGGCTACCTCTACAGCGACCTCGCCTCGCTGTACGAGCGGTGCGGACGCCTGCGCGGGCGCGACGGGTCAGTGACGGTGCTGCCGTTCCTCACCATGCCGGCCGGCGACATCGCCCACCCCGTCCCCGACCTCACCGGGTACATCACGGAGGGGCAGATCGTGCTGTCCACCGAGGTGGCCGCCGAGTCGGTGTACCCGCCGGTGGACCTGCTCGGGTCGTTGTCACGCCTCATGCGCAAGGGAGCAGGCGAGGGCCGGACCCGGCAGGACCACCTCGACGTCGCGGCCCAGGGCCTCGCCGCCCTGGCGCGCGCACAGCAGGCACGCGAGCTGGCGGACCTGGTGGGTGAGGAGGCGCTGAGCGAGACCGACCGTCGCTACGTCGACTTCGCCACGTCACTGTACGACGAGGTGGTGAACCAGAGCCCGGCCGAGGACCGACCGATGGAGGAGACGCTCGACCGGCTCTGGGCCGCCTTGGCGACGCTGCCGACGAGAGAGCTGTCGATGGTGTCCGCGCAGCAGCGCCGGGATCACCTGCCGCAGCGTCGTCCCGACCACGCCGGGGGGTCGTCATGACGACCGTGCGGGGGCTTCCACCCGGCCGCGCAGGACGGGTGTGGCTCGAACGTCGGATCGAGGTCGCCGAGCGTGGCACCCGGCTGCTGGAGACGAAGCTGCGCATCCTCGCCGCCGAGGAGCAGCGGTTCTCCCTGCTGGTGCAGCGCACCCGACGCACGTGGGAGTCCAGCGTCGCCGAGGCCGACCTGTGGATGAGTCGTGCCCGTCTGCTCAGCGCGCGTCGCGGCGCACGCTTCGCCTCTCCCTCGGCCTCGGCGCAGGTCGACGTCCGCTGGCAGGCCACCATGGGGGTGCGGTTCCCCTCCGGTGCCCGGGCACGCCCCGGCGAGCCCGAGGTCGACGCCCCGACGCCGGACTGCTCGGCGCTGGCGCTGGCCCGGCAGGCGTACGCCGAGGCGCTTCGCGCGGGCGCCGAGTACGCAGCAGCCGAGGCGGCCCTGGACGCCGTGCACGCCGAGGTGCGGGCGACCCGTCGCCGGCTGCGGGCGCTCGAACGTCGGTGGACCCCGATGCTCACCGATGCACGTCGCAGCCTGGCCGACAGGCTCGAGGAGTCCGAACGCGAGGACGGGGTGCGGCTGCGCTGGGCTGCTGGGCGACTCACCGCCTCGCTCACCAAGGAGACACCATGATCACCCGCATCCTGCTCGCTGTCGACGACTCACCCGCCGGCCTCTCGGCGGCCAGGACGGCGATGGACCTGGCCGCGGTGTGCGGTGCCGACGTCCGAGCGGTCACCGTGCTGCTCGACGGAGCCCTGGAGTCGGCCCTCGCCGAGATCCGACCGGGTCGGGAGTCGGTGTCCGCCCTGCACGCGAGACGTGGCGGCGGTCAGACCGCACTCCTGCGCCACGTGGTCGATCTCGGTCGTGCCGTCGGCCTCGTCCCCGAGACGGCGGCGCTGCTGGGGGAACCGGCGCCGGCGATCCTGGACGAGGTGCGAACCTACGCCCCGGACGTCATCGTCATCGGCCGGTCGGACAGGCGGTCGCCGGGCCAGCCGTACGTCGGCTCCGAGGTGCGTCACGTGCTGGAGTTCGCCGAGGTACCGGTGCTGGTGGTCCCGCAGACGACACCGGCCTGACCTCGACCGAGCCGGGCCCGGTCAGCCGCGGCGGAAGCGCTCGTCCCCCAGGTGCTGGTCGGCGTAGCTCACCGGGTCCTCGACCGGCTCGAGGTGGGTGAACGTCGTGGTGTTCGGCAGGGCGAGGGCGATGTCGCGCTCGAGGTCCTCGCACAGGTCGTGGCCACGCTGCACCGTCCACTCCCCCGGCACCAGCACGTGCACGTAGACGAAGCGCTGCTGGCCGGCCTCGCGGGTGCGCAGCGCGTGGAACTCCACACCGTTCGCCTCGTACGAGGCCACCACTGAGGCGATGACGTCCTGGTCCCGCTGCGGCAGGGCCACGTCCAGCAAGCCGGCGCCGCTGCGGCGCAGCAGCTGGAACCCCGTGACGAGGATGTTCAAGCCCACCGCGAGTGCCAGCAGCGGGTCCAGGACGGTCCATCCGGTCAGCGCCACGACGCCCACGCCGGCGATCACGCCCACCGAGGTCCACACGTCGGTCAGCAGGTGCTTGCCGTCGGCCTCCAGGGTGATCGACCGGTGCTCACGTCCTCGTCGGACGAGCAGCAGGCCCACCGCCAGGTTGATGACCGCCGCCACGGACGAGATCACCAGGCCGATCCCGAACCTCTCGATCGGTACGGGGGTGATGAGCCGGTCCACCGCCGTCCAGACGATGGCGACCGCGGCGACGAAGATCATGCCGCCCTCGACGGCGGCAGACATGTACTCGGCCTTGCCGAGTCCGAAGTGGTGGTGGGTGGTCGGCGGGCGCACGGCTGCCTTGAGCGCGATGAGCGCGACGATCGCGGCCACCAGGTTGACCCCGGACTCCAGCGCGTCCGACAGCAGCCCGACCGACCCGGTGACCCAGGCGGCCACGGCCTTCAGGGCGATGGTCGCGAGGGCCGCACCGATGGACAGCCACGCGTAGCGTTCCAGTCGCACCTCGCGCTCGGCCACGCCCGTATCGTCCCACCGAACGCCGGGCCTGGACGCGCGGGCCGCGACGTTCGTCGTCGCACCCGGGCTGCAGGCGTCACGTGGGCAACTCCACGTACCCCGGGGGTTGGACGACCCGCTCCGACGGGCAAGGATGGGGGTCGTGACGCCCGACGCAGAACCGTGGCACTTCGAGGGAGTCGACCAGGCGACCGAGCAGGACTGGCGTGCCGCCGTGAACGCCGTGCTGTCCCGACGACGGGGTGATCTCACCGACGAGCAGCTCGAGGCCCTCTTCACCCGGGTGCTGACCACGACGACGGACGACGGCATCGTGCTGCAGCCGCTCTACCGCGCCCCGGACGCTCCGACCCGCGACCAGCTGCCGGGCCAGCCGCCCTTCGTGCGTGGCGGAACCGCGTCCGGTCCCGTGCCGAACGGGTGGGACGTCCGGCAGCGAGTGGTCGCCGTCGCGGACGGCGCGGCCACCAACCGGTCAGTGCTCGACGAGCTCGCGAACGGCGCCTCGTCGATCTGGCTCGACCTGGGAGGTCATGCCCCCGGCACCGACCTGCTCGACGAGATGCTCGCCGACGTCCACCTCGAGATGGCGAGCCTGGCGATCGACGCCGGCCCAGCGGCCACGGAGGCGGCCGCGGCGTTGCTCGCCCTGCTCGACCGCCGTGGCCTCACGGGCGACGACGTCCGGGGCAACCTGGGGTTCGACCCGATCGGGCGGTTCGCCGCCAGCGGAGGTGTCGAGGACGCCGAGATCGGCCTGGCCTCGGCGGCCGACGTCGCGCAGCAGGTCGTGTCGACCGTCCCGGGGATGGCCACGCTGGTGGCGGACGGGACCGGATACCACGACGCGGGGGCCGCCGAGGGCGACGAGATCGCTCTGGCCCTCGCGACGAGCACGGCCTACCTCCGCACCCTGGTGACGGCCGGGCTGACCGTCGACCAGGCTCTCGCACAGGTCGACGTACGGCTGGCCGCCACCGACAACCAGTTCTTGACCATCGCCAAGCTGCGGGCGGCTCGAACCGTGTTCGCCCGGGTCGCCGAGGTCGCGGGGGCCTCCACCGACGTACCGGCACAGCGCCAGCACGCGGTGACGTCGCGGGCGGTGCTCACCCGCTACGACTCCTGGGTGAACCTGCTGCGCACCACCGTGGCCGGCTTCGCCGCTGGAGTCGGCGGAGCCGACGCAGTGACCGTGCACCCCCACGACCTGCTCCTGCGCCGTGACGACGCCCCGGCCGAGCAGACGGCGCTGAGCAGTCGGCTTGCCCGCAACGTGTCGACGATCCTGATCATGGAGTCCCACCTTGGCCGCGTGATCGACCCCGCCGCCGGATCCTGGTTCGTCGAGCGGCTCACCGACGACCTGGCAACCCGAGCATGGTCGCGCTTCCAGGCGATCGAGGCCGCCGGCGGCATCGTCGCCGCGCTGCAGGCCGGGCTACCGCAGACCTGGCTTGCCGAGACCCGTGCGCGGCGGACCGACCGCATCGCTCGCCGTCGACAACCACTGACGGGCATCAGCGAGTTCCCGAACCTCGCCGACACCGCGCCGCCGCTGGACGACGGGGGCACCGGTCCGACCCCCTTCCCCGCGGTGGTCGGCCACACGTACGCCGAGGGCTTCGAACGGCTCCGCGACCGCGCCGCCGCGCACGAGGCCGTCACCGGCGCCCGTCCAGCAGTCTTCCTGGCAGCGGTGGGCCCACTGGCCGAGCACACGTCGAGAACGGCGTTCACGGCGAACCTCTTCGCCGCGGGCGGCATCGCCGCGGTCGCCCCCGGAACGGTCACCGCGGCCACCGTCGCCGAGGCCTTCGCGGCCAGTGGAGCCCCGCTGGCCTGCATCTGCGGTTCAGACGCGCGGTACGTGGACGAGGCAGTCGCCGTCGCGCGCGCCCTCGCCGGCGGGTCCCCGCGACGTCTCTACCTGGCCGGCGACCCTGGCGACCTGCGGGCAGCACTCGACGACGCAGGAGTCGACGAGTACGTCGTGGCCGGGTGCGACGCGATCGACGTCCTCACCCGGGCGCTCAACGAGGCGGGGGTGCCGTAGATGCCTGACCCGATGATCCCGAGCTTCGAGGACGTCAGCCTGGCCGGATCCGGCCGCAGCCCTGACCCGGCGCGGTGGCGCGAGGCGTTCACCGCGTCCACGGGGCAGACACCGGACGAGGCCGTGTGGACCACTCCCGAGGGCATCGAGGTGCCACCGCTCTACTCCCCGTCCGACGTCTCCGGGCTGGAGCACATCCAGTCCTTCCCCGGGCTTCCCCCGTACCTGCGTGGTCCGTATCCCACGATGTACGTCAACCAGCCGTGGACGATCCGCCAGTACGCCGGGTTCTCCACCGCGGCGGACTCCAACGCCTTCTACCGACGCAACCTCGCGGCCGGCCAGAAGGGCCTGTCGATCGCGTTCGACCTGGCGACTCACCGCGGGTACGACTCCGACAACCCGCGGGTCGCCGGGGACGTCGGTATGGCCGGGGTCGCGATCGACTCCA
>Ga0316576_10001917_pt1 | contig 11591 bp, 12 predicted proteins | sample S0NA_FD_203075 | JGI IMG/M metagenome (GOLD analysis project Ga0316576, IMG submission 203075) | Rhizosphere microbial communities from salt marsh grasses in Alabama, United States - S0-2_050615r3r5 | ecosystem: Host-associated > Plants > Roots > Rhizosphere | place: USA: Alabama | collected... | reverse complement strand
CGACCACGCGCAAGATCGCCACGAGATCATAACGGCCACCCACAGAAAAAACCTCTGTGATCCCCTTCATATCGGCCAACGCCTCGGCCACCTCGTTAATCCTCCCCGGCCCGGTTTTAAGCAATACCACCGCACTGACCATTCGATATCTCTCCTTCGTCATATTTCTGACACGCTATGATGCTATTTATTCCAGGTTGGGCGCATGCCGCGGAAACGAATCCGCCCGCACCTCTTCCCTGCATCCTGCTTCCTGCAAGTATAGCATGTCTGGCGTCCTGTCATACTCTGGCGTTGTTCTGATCAGGGTAGGTTACTTCTGAGATGTCTCGACGCGCTCAGTAACCACTTTCCGGAGCGTTGCTCAGTTCTACCCCTTTCGGCCGTTCCACACGCTCCCGGTACAGAACATACAATCCACTCCCCAGAGCCAATGAGGCACCGACTAAGGTTGACCAGGTCGGGATCTCGTGCCAGATAAGAAAGCCCCACATCATGTTGATGGGCAGCGATACATATTCAAATGGGGCGGCCACCGACGCTTCGGCCAGGCTGTAAGCACGCGACAAGAGATATAACCACGCCGCCCAGATCAGCCCCAGTGCAGACATAATGAGCCAGTCCGGTAGGGTCGGCATGCTCCAGGGGCGGATGACAAAAGCAATACTGGGATGGACATTGGGCATTTCGCCAACCATGGCGGGAAGGGGGACCAAAACAAGCGAGGCAGCCAGGTAAACCAGCGAACTATAATAAGCCATGGTAGCGCTGCTGTCGCTGGTTTGCAGTTTACGAGTCAGTATGACTACCAGCGCATAAAAAAGGACGGAGATCAAAACGAAAATGGATCCCAGATTGAAGGTTGCCGAACCAGGTTGAATGATCAAAAGCACCCCGATAAAGCCAACAATCAGGGCCAGCCAGCGGCGCGGCCCGACTTTTTCGCCCAGCATCAGTACGGATAACAGGGTAATCATCAGCGGGCCGGAGAAGCGAATCGCTTCGACGTCAGCCAGTGGCAGCGCCACCAATCCCATCATATAGGTCGTGTAGGAAAGAAAAAGAAAGAGACCGCGGACATACTCCAGTTTTGGCTGCTGGGTGCTGGGCAGACCGCGGTGGCCTTCACGGCGATAGAACAGCAGGGTCAAGGGTAGAGCAGTCAGGCTGCGAAAAGTAAGGATTTCTAGTGCAGAATACTCGCCGCCAATCCACCTGATCACGATATTCTGGACGGAAATGACCAGCGCGGCGAGTACGAGGTAGGCGATGCCTTTGACATTGGAGCTCATTTGCATTCTATGGATTCCTGGATGGTTCTCATCTCTCAATGACGGGCAGGATCAAATGAGATGGATGCGCCGCCTCATGGAAGATGACGTTGATCGCCGGTTGGTATTGTTCGGCCGTTTCGGTCCTGATATCTCCTCCGGTGTTGCTGTTGCGATCGAACCGTGGAAAGTTACTGCTGGAAACCTCCAGGCGGATGCGATGGCCCGGCAGAAAAACATTCGCTGTGGCCCACAGATTAAGTCGGAATTCATAGACTTCGCCTGGTGTAAGCAGTTCCGCTTCCGTGAATGAATTGCGGTATCGTGCCCGCAGGATACCCTCGGTGAGGATCATCGCCCGACCATCCGGGTAGACATCCACCAGTTTACCCGTAAAGTCCGTATCAGGTGCCGATGAGGGCGCGAACAGGATTAACTCGATGGGACCGGTCACTTCCAACGGCCGATCCAGCGCCGGAGTACTGTATACGAGCACATCATCACGCAGTTCAACCTCGCGCTGGTCGCGCGGTCCCATGGCATTGCCGCCGGGCAAAATCACCTGCCCGCCGATAGTCGGCGTCGGCCTCAAGGGATCGAAAAGATACAGATCCGGCGGCTCGTCGCCTGGCGCTTCGCTTGAGAGAGTGCCGTCATCATACGGGGTGCTTGCCAGCCCATCGCTGTGCAGGTAGTAGCGGCGGTACTGGGTGTCGGGCAGCGGCCAATCGACCTCACTGCGCCATTCGTCAATACCCATCACAAAAATCATCACCGGCGGCTCCTCGTCTATGCCGTTGTCCTCACCCTTCAACCAGCGGTCGAACCAGCGCAAATGGATACCGGGCAGATCGATGACAGCCGCGCTGCCGCTCCAGCCAAACTCCCGTTCCGGGAAACTGCCGCTGAAATTCATGTGGCTCCAAGGACCGATAATCAGGCGCTGGTTCCGGCGGGCCTCTTCCGTGCCGCCGCGCTGTTTCATGCCCAGATAATTCTGGAACGTGCTCCACAGAAAGATATCGTACCAGCCGCTGATGTTCAGCGCGGGAACGTGGATCTGCTCATAGTTCGCACTCATTGACGTTTGTTGCCAATAGTCGTTTGAGGTGCGGTGAGTCAGCCACTCACGGTAGAAGGACGCATACTCCTGAATCAACGGATGGGTAGCCAGCGGAAGTTCACTGAATGCGCCATCGACATCCAGAGGAACTTCACTCTCCAAGGGTGTCTCACCACGAGCAGTTATGCGCTCGATTTCACCGGGAACAATGTTGGCAACAACCCAGCGAAGATCATGCAGTACCTTGGCTCCGCCCTGGTATGAACAGCCTTCGTAGCCTTCCGAGAAGGTGATGGCCGGAGCTATGGCGCGCAGGGCTGGCGGCTGCTCGCGTGCGGGAAGCCATTGCGTGGCGCCCAGATACGAGCCGCCGAAAGTGCCAATGATGCCGTTTGACCAGGGCTGAACGGCCGTCCAGGCAAACATATCCACGCCGTCGGCCGTTTCTTGCACATGCGGGTTAAACATTCCCTCGGAGGCATAACGGCCGCGCACGTCTTGAGTCACCACCGTGTAGCCGGCCTGCACCGCCCGCAAAATATCGAAGATGTCGCTGCCGGCAGCCATACCGTCTTTGTTGTAAGGGGTGCGCGCGACCAGTACGGGTGTGGAGGCTGCGCCCTCCAGCCGGTAGATGTCGCTGGCCAGCAGCACCCCATCACGCATGGGCACCATTACATTCTTTTCAATGAGAACTGTTGTCATTCCTTAAGCCGTAAGAGACGAAGGCAATGGTACGGTTATCCGGTGACCAGGAGTTGACATTGATCGTTCCCTGCCCGCCAAAGAGTCTGGCAATCGTCTTTGAGCCGCCGCCCTCAGCCGGAACCAGCCGCAGTTCCACGTTTTTGTTCGCTGGATGATCGCCGGGGTCCACGTCATCCTTGCCATAGACGATGTACACAACCCACTGCCCGTCCGGGGAGATGTGCGGGAACCAGCAGTTGGCATCTTCCTTGACCATGTGCGTCTGGTCCGAGCCATCCACGTTCATGCGCCAGATCTGCATCAGGCCGCTGCGCGTCGAGTTAAACCAGATATAACGGCCATCCGGCGAATACTCAGGGCCGTCATCCAACCCCGGCATGTTCGTGAGCTGTTTTTCCGAGCCGCCGTTCACTGAAATGGTGTATATATCGTACTGGCCGTTCCGCTCCGCGCAGTAAGCCAGCCGCTCCCCGTCCGGCGACCAGCCATGCAAATAGCTCGGCCCTTTCGCGGTCACCAGGATCGGCTCTCCCCCCGCGAAGGGAAGGATATAAATTCTCGAGGCGGCATCTTCATTTGTGTGGTGGCTGACGGCGAGCCGGCCGTTGCCAGGCGAGAGGACATGGTCGTTGTTGCAGTTAACGGCAAAACCGGTGTCCAACTCTCTGATTTCACCGCTGTCCAGTTTGTAGGTGTAAATTTGCCCCCCGGCGTTATAGACCAGATAACGGCCGTCGCGCGTCCAGTTCGGCGCTTCAATCACGTAGTCGAACTCATGGAGCACACGCCTGTGCCCCGTATGTACATCAATCGTTTCTAGGATGCTGAATGAATCGCGCCTGGCATTCCATTGTCTTAGTGTTTCAATATCCAACTGACTGCCTCTCCTTCTTAATTCATCACCACTTAGCGCCGTAGGGAATCAGGCCGACCAGTGGATGGGGTACATAAGGTTCTTCCAGGTAGGCGACGTCTTCAGGCGTCAACCGCAGCGACAGCGAATCGACCGCGCTTTCCAGGTGCGGTATCTTCGTTGCCCCGATGACGGGCGCCACCACCGGTTCCTTCTGCAGCATCCAGGCCAGGGCGATATGGGCCATGGGCACGCCATGATTGCCCGCCACTTCGGCGACGCGTTCGACGACCATTTTATCGGCATCGGCCGTTGCATCATATTTCTGCCTGGCGATAGGGTCCGTCTCCAGGCGCGTCGTGCTTTCCGACCAATCACGGGCAAGTCTTCCTGAGGCCAGCGGGCTGTATGGCGTGACCGCGATCTTTTCTTCCAGACAGAGCGGCATCATCTCCCGTTCCTCTTCGCGGTAGATGAGGTTATAGTGATTCTGCATGGAGACGAAGCGCGTCCAGCCATTCTTTTCGGCCACGTGCAGCGCCTTTTGGAACTGAATGGCATACATAGCCGACGCCCCGATGTACCTTGCTTTCCCGGCCTGCACAACTTCATGCAGCGCCGCCATCGTCTCTTCTATCGGCGTGAAATAGTCCCAGCGGTGGATGATGTAGAGATCCACATAATCCGTATTCAGGCGCCTGAGGCTGTTATCGATCTCGCTCATGATGGCCTTGCGTGAAAGGCCGGAACCGTTTGGCCCCTCATGCATCTTGCCGAACACCTTTGTAGCGATCACCACTTCCTCGCGGTTGGCGAAATCGTTCAGAGCACGGCCGAGAATTTCCTCGCTGACCCCACGGGCATAGACGTTGGCCGTATCAAAGAAATTGACACCCAGATCCAGCGCCCGTTTGATGATCGTGCGGCTGTCTTCTTCATTCAATGCCCATGGGTTGTGAACCCAGCCCTCGGCGGAGCCAAAGCTCATCGCTCCCAGGCAAATGGGGGACACATCCAATCCGGTATTGCCAAGTTTTACATACTCCATTTTCTATCTCCCTGAATTTAAAGGCTCAGTCAGTCCTGCTGCTTATAACTTGCGTTAATACGGCCGACGCATCGCCGGCTTCCTGTTGGCCGACTTTGGCTTTCAGGACGGCGATAAAATCAAACAGCTGCGCTTCGCTTAAGCCGGTATTCATCGCCGCGCCTAAGTGGAAATAGAGCTGTCCAGCGGTACCCGTCATGCTGGCCAGCGCGGCAATCGTCGCCAGTTCACGGCTTTGAAAATCGAGGGTATTGCGGGCGAAAATGTCTGTGAAAAGATGTTCTTTCAAGAAAGTGTCAATGATGGGCGCAAACAGTTGGTATCCGCCTGGTGGCGGAATGGTTTCCCACCCGGCCAGCTTTGCCCGCACCCTGGCCCCGTATTCATCCTTGTCCATACCGGCGGGCAGAGTGCTGGCTTCGGGCCCGATTTCATCTTCAATTCCTTGAGCCTGGCGCTCGGTCATCACGGCCATAAAGGTGTTGATGCCGTTTAAACTACGTGGAAAGCCCGTATAAGCGTAGAGATGGACAAGGATCTCCTTGATTTCATTCACCGTCAACCCCGCCGCCAATCCTTCTTCCAATGCAATCTTCAGCCTTTCCAGATCGCCGTTGGCAGTGAACGCGGCGATGGGGATGATGCTTTGCTGTTTTGCATTCAGCGCTTGTTTCACGTCCATTGTATCGTCTCCTGTCTGCTAATGTATTAAGTGTTTGCTGCGCCCGGCACTAATTTGATTGTTGTAGCTCGGACCTCATCAGTTACTATGGGGGCAACGTACTGTGGGTAGCGTTGATACTTGGTGAGGTAGGCTTCGTCGATCCTGGCGTTTATATCTGGATCGGATTCCTAAACAAAGGTGACATCCTTCTCCACCCCACCGGCCCAGATGCGGCCTTCGTGCCGTACCTGCACGCCACGAAACCAAGCGGAGTCACGGCCGTTCGCCGACCGTACATACAATTCATCACCATCGCGCACAACCCAGATGATCACCGGCTTTCGCAGCGTGCCGTCGCTCCGGCGTGGAGCGATCTGTAGTTCTTCGGCCTTTCCAATTTTGTTTAGTTCCTCGCTTGTCCAGGTTGTCATAATCCTTTTTCTCTCTTGATTCGCTGTTCTATTTCTCCAAGATTCTACAGTCTGTTCTATTCTTATTCCTGTCCCTTCCATCTATTGGGCGGTAAACCCACCATCAACAACAAGTGCATGACCAATCACAAAACTCGCGCCAGGGCTGCACAACCATAACACTACCGATGCGATCTCGTCGGGCCGACCGATTCGCTGTATGGGCAGGGTACCGATCATATCATCCATCGTGATCCAGCCTTTTTCGATCATATCCGTCACCATCGGGGTCTCGATACTGCCTGGGCAAACGGCATTGATGCGAATACCCTGGGCGGCGTATTCGACAGCGGCGCTTTTCGTCAGACCAAGCACACCGTGCTTCGTGGCGCCGTAGCTTGCCCGCCGCGGGCTGGCGCTCAAGCCGGCAATCGAAGAGTTGTTGACAATGCAGCCGCTGCCTTGCTCACGCATTTGTTGTAACTCGTATTTCATGCAGTTCCAGACGCCGCGCAGATTGATGGCGACCACGCGGTCGAAATCATTATTTTCGGCGTCGGCGGTTTCAACGGCGGGAATCATGATACCGGCATTGTTGAAGGCGGCATCCAGACGCCCGAAGGTGGTGACCGCCTGCTCGATCATGGCCGCCACTTGCGTCTCGTCGCGGACATCACATTGGCTGGCAAGCGCTCGATGCCCGGCGTCAAGCAATTCTTGGGTAGCAGCCTGAAGTGCTTCATCGTTGACATCTGCCAACACCACGGCCGCTCCGGCTTCCGCGAAAGCCTGTGCGGTTGCCAGTCCCATACCCATTGCGGCACCCGTCACCAGGGCAACCTGGTTTCTAAAAGACAAGTTCGTCATTACTTTCTCCTTCCCAGGGTTGAATTATGGAGAGAAGGCAGCACGCAGCTTAACCCGCTGGGAGCGAATGGCCCGTAAGGATTTGGAGATCCTTTAAAAGGCTTTTCTCTGCTTTCTTATGCATGCGCAATCACAGGATGAGGGCGATAGGGTTCTTCCAAGCGTTTGACCTCGTCCTCAGTCAGATTGACAGAGAGCGCGGCCAGGGCATCATCCAGATGGTAGGGCTTGGTGGCGCCAATGATCGGCGAAGCAATGTTGGGCTTGGTATACATCCAGGCCAAAGCGACCTGCGCCATCGGTATTCCGCGTGCCTCCGCCACTTCGCTGACGCGCTCGACCGTGGTCAGGTTATCTTCCTGAGCGTAACGACTCTTGGCGAGGGCATCGCTCTGGTAGCGGAGGGTTTCGTTCTGGGTTTCCGCCGGTTTACGGGCCAGTACGCCGCGCGCCAGCGGGGAGAAGGGGATCACGCCGACACCTTGATCCTGGCAGAAAGGCAGAAGTTCGCGTTCATCCTCCCGGTAAAGCAAGTTGTAGTGGTTTTGCATGGAAACAAAGCGCGTCCAGCCGTGCAGGTCGGCCGTGTATTGGGCCTTGGCAAACTGCCAGGCGAACATCGCCGAGGCGCCAATATAGCGCGCCTTTCCGGCGCGCACGATATCATGCAGGGCTTCCATAGTTTCTTCGATGGGCGTTTCATAATCCCAACGGTGAATCTGGTACAGATCGACACTGTCCGTGCCCAGGCGCTGAAGACTGGCATCGATGGCACTCATGATGTGTTTGCGCGATAGACCGTAGTCATTGGGTCCAGGGCCCATCGGAAAACGAACTTTGGTGGCGATGACGACCTCATCCCGGGAGGCGAAATCGCGCAGAGCATTCCCCAGGACGACCTCGCTCATCCCGTTAGAATAGACATCGGCCGTGTCAAAGAAATTGATACCCGCTTCCAGGGCGCGCTGAATATAGGGGCGGCTTTCTGCTTCATCCAACACCCACGGGTTGTTCTCGCCCGGCTGCCCATAGCTCATGCACCCCAGGCAAACCCGCGAGACTTTTAATCCTGTTGATCCTAAGCGAACGTATTCCATGTTGTTTCTCCTTTCTAAAACAAACCTTTCGACGAGGTATTTTTCTTATTCCTGCGGTAAAGAGAGCGTGACGGTTACATTGCCATCACCAAGAATTTCTCTCAGTTCTTCTGCGGTAACGTTGTCAATCTTGCCAAGCCTTGTGAAGTTCCAGGAATTAGGGGCGTAATAAATCACGAACGCACTTCCCTGGTACAGTATGATATCCCCGGCCTCCGTTGTTATCTGTTGGTCATTCCTCGGAAGATCCATGCCGAGTGAACCAACTTTCTCCATGCTTTCGTAGTCACGCATATTTACAGTTATCGGGCCTTCTGAAAGCGCCTCTTTCAGGGCATCTACCGAAGAGTTTTCAACGAGTGTTGCTGTAAGTACATTATCTCCAATTTGAATATTCATGCTATTGGCCTCCATCACATTTGGGTTATCTTGATTAGTCTCAGCTTCAACTTCCGCCGTCGATGGTGCTGTGGTGGGTACCGGCGGCAGGGAGGTCGGCGTGACGGTTGGCAGTGGGTTTGTCGCTGTAGCAGATTGTGCGGTGGGCGCCGGCGGCACGGTGGTCGGGCTGACGGTTGGCGACAAACTAGCTGGCGCCGAAACGGTCACGCTCGGTATTGCCGGCACCCCTGTCGGCAGCGGTGTCGACGGGGGCGCAGAGGCACAAGCGGTAACAAAGGCAGCGGCCAGAATTAGCGCGGTAGTCTTCGACAAAAAACGCACTCGTTCAAGTTTACCGCTCTTAAAGATGCTCATACTCCTCACCACTAACAACCTCTAGCCATTCATTTTCTAACTGCGGATGGAGCGAACGGCCGTTGAAATTACGGATCGCAGATTCAGTTTCCCGCCGTATACCGGGAACATACTGGCATCGCCATAATCTTTGATTTGGTCCACATTTTTCAAGACGTCCATATCCGCTTCAGAGATTACAAAATCCACATCTGCATTTTCTTTCATATGCTCCGGATTCGCGGTCTTAGGTAACGCAAGAAGACCAAGCTGCAGCACATAACGAATACTTAATTGTGGAACGGTAACGCCATATTTTTCCGCGATCTCTGCAACTTCCTGATTTTTCAGTAATTCTCCGTGGGCAATCGGCGAATAGGCTTCTACCAGGATGCCGTTGTCTTGAGAATAGTTAATCAGCTCTTGCGGCGTATTGCTGATATGCGCCAGGATCTGATTGACCATGGGTTTGACGGTGCAGGAGGCCACGATGTTGTCGATATCAGGTTGTTCGAAGTTAGATAAACCGATGGCGCGAAGTTTTCCTGCTTGATAAGCTTCCTCAAGAGCTCTCCACGCTTCACGATTTCCTGCGAAATAGCGATCGTCTCCCGCGAACTTTCTCCATGGCTGCGGGCTGTGAATAATCATCATGTCAATATAATCAAGACCCAAAGTCCCAAGTGATTCGTCAATAGATGAAACTGCCTCTTTGTAGGACTTTACTTCTGCAGCAAGCTTTGTGGTGACGAACAGGTCTTCTCTTTTCACACCACATGCCCTGATCCCCTCGCCAACGCCGCCTTCATTTTGATATGCCTGCGCCGTATCAATGTGACGATAACCGATCTTTACAGCATCCTTCACGGCCTGTACGACATCGTTATTGTTTATGAACCATGTTCCCAGACCTAGTTTCGGGATCGCTACCCCATTAGATAGCGTATAATTTTCTTCCAAAATCACGATAATTCTCCTTTAGAAATATTAATTTCACTCCAGATATTTCTCATCACCGACATGTTCCATCCAGCCAGTTTTGAGCTCTTTTCTTCAATCATCTATAAATATTCTAGGGGCTAGAAAGGCTGGAGGATATAATGTTTCTGGAGAATTTTTGTACGATTCTCCAGATTTAGGTCAGAACACTCGAAAATATTGGGGGAAATTAATATGAGCGAACAAACAACGCGTCATTCAGCTTATGAGAGACAGAGATCAGAAACTCGCAGAAATGAATTGGTCGATCTGATTGCTCGCCATATCCCCCAGGATGGAGCCGTTAAGCCCATTGAAGATTTGTACCTTTTCCGGGTGTCCTCGCCCGGTGACCCGCTTCATAGTGTGTACAAACCTTCCTTGTGCGTCGTTGTCCAGGGCAGCAAGGAATTCTTTCTCAATGATGAGCGCTATGTCTACGATCCGCACCACTACCTGCTCGTCACAGCAGAATTACCGCTTGTTGGTCAGGTGCTTGAGGCATCAAATGAGGAACCTTATCTCAGCCTGCTGCTTAACTTTGACCCAACTCTGGTCGGGTCGGTTATTGCTGAAGTAGGCGATATCACTCCCCAAAATGACGTAGATGCGAGAGCGATCAATGTAGGCGCTCTGGATGCTGATTTGCTGGATGCGGTTTTACGCCTTGTCAAGCTGCTCGATACACCGACAGAGGCTCCTTTCCTCGCTCCTATGATTACAAAGGAAATCATCTATCGCCTCTGGATGGGCGATCAACGCGACCGGCTTCTCCATATAGTGAGTTCAGATGGAAATACGCCCCTCATTGGCAAAGCGATTGAGATGATCAATGAGGACTACAGCCAACAACTTCGAGTTGAAGAGTTGGCGAGCGATCTGGGAATGAGCGTTTCCGGATTTCATCATCACTTCAAAGCGGTTACTGCCATGAGTCCTTTGCAGTACCAGAAGCGGCTGCGTCTCCAGGAAGCCCGGCGTCTCTTACTGGGTGGAGAACTTAACGCAACGGATGTCGCATTTCGCGTTGGTTATAATGATTCCTCACACTTCAGCCGCGAATATAAAGGGCTCTTCGGTCTCCCACCCAAGCGGGATATAGACCGTCTGCTGGCAGCCGCTTAGAGGCTAGAGTTCCGCTGCCGCCGGGATGATCTCTTCGGCGAAGATTTCCAGCGGCTTGATTTCATACACATCGGGCATATTGAATATCGCGTGCGAAAAGCCCATCTCCGCGAGCTCCTCAATTTGATTCATAAGGCTCTCCACCGTATCCTCGCCGGAAAGATGCGCGGTGCTCAACGACGTTTTTTCTATCGTGTTGTAATCGCGACCCAGCCTCTCGCAGTGCTCTTTGAGCGTATCGAGCGCTTTCTGCATGTTATCCTTACCCACCCAGGCGCCGATGTTGCAGGCGTCCGCATATTGGGCCACCATGCGCAGCGTCTTCTTCGGGCCCGTGCCGCCGATCATGATCCGCGGGTGCGGCTGTGAGAGCGGCCGGGGATTATTGGTGATCGCCGGCGCGGAGAAATGCTTGCCCTCGAAGGATGCCTCATCACCGGCCCACAGCGCCTTCGCCAATTGCAAGTTGTCCTCAAGCTGCTCGAAGCGCACGGCCGTCGAAGGGTAGGGGATGCCGAAACCTTTTGCTTCCTCTTCATACCAGGCCGCGCCGATGCCCAGGTAGGCACGGCCGCCGGAGAGAATATCCAGCGTATTGGCCATCTTCATCAGAACGGAGGGATGGCGATAAATGACGCCCGTTACCAGGACGCCTAGATACGCTTTTTCAGTTAGCCCTGCGAAATAGCCCAGCGTCGTATAGGCTTCCATCATCGGGTCGGTATACGCTTCGCCGAACAAGCCCTTGATCTGATAAAAATGGTCCATGACC
>Ga0316576_10001916_pt1 | contig 11592 bp, 11 predicted proteins | sample S0NA_FD_203075 | JGI IMG/M metagenome (GOLD analysis project Ga0316576, IMG submission 203075) | Rhizosphere microbial communities from salt marsh grasses in Alabama, United States - S0-2_050615r3r5 | ecosystem: Host-associated > Plants > Roots > Rhizosphere | place: USA: Alabama | collected... | reverse complement strand
TTGCCACTATGTCCCTTTGCCCCCTTTTCCAATCTGACTGATAAGGACCAACAGCCCAATGAATGAACTCGCCGATTTTCGCGTTGACGTTGATGATTTCATGCAATTCCATCCCCAATCCCCCCTAGATGACGCGCAGCGGGAAGCTTTTGAGGGCCTGCATTATTTTGATGATAACGAGGCTTTAAACCTGGAAGTTGAGGTCGAGCGTTTTCCTGAGGACGAGCCGCTGATGGAGATGACGACGAACACGGGCGAGCTGCGGCACTATCGCCGCTGGGGGCGCTTCATTTTCCAGGTTGATAGTGAGGAGGCTGCCCTGACAGTTTACAGCGATCCTCATGGCGAAGAACTTTTCCTGCCCTTCCGTGACGCGACCAGCGGGCCGGAAAGTTACGGGGCCGGTCGTTATATGGACAACCACCGTCCGGGACTACGCCTGCTGCCCGATGGCCGACTGGAAGTCGATTTCAATTACGCCTACAACCCATACTGCGCCTACAGCGAGTATTACAGCTGCCCGCTGCCTCCGGCCGAGAACTGGCTGAAGGTGCCGATCCGCGCGGGGGAGATGAAGTACAAATAGTCTTTTATCTAGTAAATAGCGGGCTGTTCAAGTGCTTAGTGATCCATGCTAGTAATTCAGCCGTAACTGAATTGTAACTTACGGGTGCTATTCTGATCTTGAACTTGTTCGTCAAGCTATCGAAGTAAACGTACCTTATTAGAAAATAAAATATCTGAAAATCTCAGAAATGGAGATGCTAAACATGGATTGGTCGAAACAATCAGAAGAAATAGTCAAGAATTGGACTGAAGCACAAAAAGCTATGTGGGAAAACTGGTCAAACATGATGCAGAGCAGCACAGCCCCGACTAAATTTATTGAAATTTGGAAACAGACTGTCTCTACTTGGGAAGATAACATGGAAAAGACTTTAGAAACCCAGGCAGAGTGGACGGAATCTTGGTTTGATAGCCTGAACAAAGAGGGCCTGCCGGAGCAGATGAAACAATGGGTTGATCAGGGTGAAACGATGTCCAAGCAGTGGCTGGAAACGCAAGAGAAACTCTGGCAGGGTTGGTTTGATTTTATCAAGCAGTCTGACACGGCCACGTTGAATGAACAGTTCCAGGCCCAGGGCCAGAAGGCATATGAAAACTGGCAGGCTGCAACTGAAAAGATAGTCAACACGCAGGTGGAGCTGGTGAATATGTGGATGCCGGCTGCGCAAGGATCGCCGGGGAACGGCGAGACCAAGACAAAGAAGACAACATCCAAGAAATAAGATGCCTATCAGCGGCTAAGAAAGTCGGGTCCCGCCAGGAACCCGGCTTCTTTTTATCCGCTTCGTCTTAATAAATTAAGGAAGATCGATGGACTGGACCGAACAAACGAACAAGATGATGAACACTTGGCTGGAAACCCAGCAGCAGTTTTGGCAAGGCTGGTTGAGCCAGGTGCAGCAGCCAGTTTATCCGTCGCCGGAAGCATGGCAAGAAGCGACTGGAGCAGCGGGAAATTATTGGGTGGAATATTTCCAGCAGTGGCAGCAATTTATGCAGCCATGGCAGCAGGTCTGGCAGCAAGGCATGCAGCAGTTCGGCCAGATGAATAGCATGGCCGATTTGGCAGCGCTCAGTCGGGCTTATTACGATGCCTTCCAACAGACATATGGGCAGTGGTTGGAAATGCCTACACTGGGATACAGCCGTGAATATGAGGAGAAATTACGGCGCAGCTCCAAATTGTGGCAAGATGTGCAGCAGGCTAATCTAGAATATCAGGCAGTCATGGCAGACGCTTTTTCGCTTGTCTTCCAGCGAATGCAAGAATCGATGATGGAACGTGCCCGCAGCGGAAATCCTGTGCAAAGCTTGAGTGAATTAACTACTGCCTGGAGCGAGGTGGCCGATCCCGCCTTCTCAGAAGTCTTTTATTCTGAAAAATTTATTCGCGCACAGGGTAAGCTTGGAGAAGCGATGATGGCCTACCGCATCCAACAGCGTGAATTGGTAGAGATGTTTTCAGAATTTTTCGACGTTCCTACCCGGACTGAAGTGGATGCAGCGCACAAGATCAACTATGAACAGAATAAAAAGATAAAAACCCTACAAAAAGAGCTGTCTGAAATACAATCTCAATTGGCTGAATTGCAAGAAACTGTGGTGAAGTTGGTTAAACCGGCCCCGAAAAAAAGCACAGGTCGCGGGGCGTCTGTTGCTAAATCGACTGCAAAGAAGGCGTAACTTTCGATCATTCGTCGATTGAAGATGGAAGGAAACAGAAAATATGTTTACATTTCCCATTCAATTTAACCCTGACAAACTGCTGCAAGAGATGACGGAAGCGCAGCAAAAAATGGCCGGGGGTTTGCGAAATATCAGCCAGCTGCGAGAAGAAGACATCCAGTACGGGGCCAGTGAGAAGGATGCTATCTACCGGGAAGATAAGCTGGTGTTATACCATTTCAAACCCCTGGTTGAGGATCCCTTTCCAGTTCCCTTGCTGATTTCGTATGCCCTTGTTAATCGGCCGTATATGGCCGACCTGCAAGAGAATCGCTCGCTTGTACGCAATTTGCTCAAATTGGGGCTGGATATCTACCTGATCGATTGGGGCTATCCAGGCCGTGAAGACCGCTGGCTGACATTGGATGATTACATCAATGGCTATATTGATACCTGTGTAGATATTGTGCGTGAGCAGCACAGTCTGGAAGAAATCAATTTGTTGGGCATCTGCCAGGGCGGCGCCTTCAGCCTTTGTTATACGGCTCTGCATCCAGAGAAGATAAAGAACCTGGTGACAATGGTCACGCCGGTAGATTTCTATGTCGAAGAAGGTCTGCTAAATGCCTGGACCGGCTGCACCGTCGGCAGTGAAAGCACCAACGCCGATTTAATGGTTGAGGCGCTGGGCAATATTCCCGGCGATTTCATGAACTACGGCTACCTGATGCTGAAACCGTTCCAGTTGAATGTCCAAAAATATATGGCTTTGCTCAGTATCGCCGATGATCCGCAGAGAGTTGAAGATTTTTTGCGGATGGAAAAATGGATCTTTGATAGCCCTGATCAAGCTGGTGAAGCGTGGCGGCAGTTTGTCAAGGATTTTTACCAGGAGAATAAACTCATTAAGGGCGAGGTTGAACTTGGTGGGAAAAAGGTTGATCTGGGTCAGATTGATATGCCAGTGCTGAACATTTATGCTGAAAAGGACCATCTGGTGCCGCCTCGTTCTTCCCAGGTTCTAGAAGAGTTTATCAGCAGTGAGGATTATACGGTGTCCTCTTATCCGGCCGGCCACATTGGTATGTATGTCAGCGGCAAGGTGCAAAAGACTTTGCCGCCTTTGATTGTAGATTGGCTAAAAGATAGAGCATAAGGAAACAAAATGGCGCATGATCCAAGCGGCATTCCGTTGTCGACTTCGGCAATGGAAGAGTGGCTTCAGTTATTGGCACAGATGATGCAGGGTACGCAGGAAGCTCAAAAAGCATTTGCAACTATGTCGCAGTCGCCGGGAGCCATGGCCGGTTTCCAAAAATGGCTAGATCTTTTCACACCCGGGATCGAATTGCCGAAGGCCGAGTCCCAACCTGAAATGATGACCAGTTGGTTGGAAAACTGGCAAAAGGCCATGGGCGTTGTCCCCCGCGCACGCTACCTCGAATTACTTGAAAAGCTCGATGCCCTGGAAAGGCGCGTTCGTGATTTGGAGGATATGAATCGCCGACTTAAAGCCTTGCTTGAAGGACGCGAACAACAAGAAGAAACGACCCAATCGTTGGCCAAATTATGGGGGCAAATGGCAGAAAACAGTATCAAAACTCAGGCTGCGTGGATGGAGGCCTGGACCAACAGTGAGCCTCCTGGTGCATCGGAACCCTCTGACAACTTTGACGAAGAGGAGTAATTCAAAGTTGGTGTCATGTGCGGACGGAACTGCTATTGCAGTTGAGACTCTCTGATTTTATCCATGAAAGACGTCCCCGAACTTGGTAGTTCTATTAAAATAGGATGGTCGTTTAGCCAAATCGACTTTGATCGTTTCGCCAAGTTGAGCGGCGACAACAATCCAATTCACGTCGACCCGGTTTTCTCTTCACAGACCCACTTTGGACGACCGGTAGCCCATGGAATGCTCCTGTTTGGTGTTCTATCTGGACAATTGCACCGCGCGTTACAACCCGACAGCCTGGTGGTAGCCCAGGAAATGATGTTTACTGCGCCAACCTATGCCGATGAATCTCTTATGATTTCACTCGAATTGGAAAGCGTGGATCAGCCGCCACAACTGGCCATCGTGAAAACAGTTTTTGAGAATGGCGATGGAAGTTTTGGCCTATTGGGACAAGCAGCGGTTTGTGGGCAATTGACTTCAATAGCCAAGGGAACAATGGCAGCGTTACCGTGGGTGTCTGAGACGTCTTCGAGCGAGTCTGTCACATCAGAAGCGATACGGTATAAAGGAATGGCGCTGGGGCAAACGGCCGAAAATAAGCGTGCCTTTTCGGCTGCCGACCTGGTTGAATATGCTGACTTGACCGGAGATCAAAATCCTTTGTTCACCGATGTGGCGGCTGCCCAAGAAAAAGGGCTTGCCAATATAATGATTCCCCTGCCTCTTCTCTGCGGCCTTTTCTCAGGTCTCCTGGGAACACATCTGCCTGGTCGCGGGACAAACTGGTTAAAGCTGAATGTGGCTTTAACTCGCCCGGCATTTGTTGATGAGGAAATTACGGCCGTTGTCAAGATCGTTCGCTTGCGCCCTGAGAAGGATCTGGTTAATTTAAAAACCCTCTGCATCGATCAAAACGGAGACTCTGTTTGTGTTGGAGAGGCATTGGTCCTAACCAGGGACGTACTAGAAAGTTAGCTCACAAAGTGGTAACCTAACTGCACAGACTGCCTTTTTAATTCATTTTACTCAGGAAATTGATTATGACTCGACATGCACAGATCCTCAGTACCGGGCGCTATGTGCCCGAGAAGATGCTTCCAAATTCCTATTTCGACGAGATCTTAGGTCGCGAAGTTGATGAGTGGCTCGTGGAAAATGTGGGCATCAGGGAGCGGCATGTGATGGCCGCTGATGAAACTACCAGCGATCTTTGCATGCATGCCGCTAATCAAGCATTAGCACGAGCAGGTATTGAGGCTGTTGATGTAGATTTGTTAATTGTATCGACAGATACGCCCGATTATTTGAGTCCAGCCACCGCCAATGTAGTGCAGCATAAAATTGGTGCTGTTAATGCCAGCACGTTTGATATCAACTCTGCCTGTGCGGGGTGGGTGACAGCGATAGATACGGCCGCTCGCCATGTCATGACCGACGAGGAGATGAACCATATTCTGGTTATAGGTGGATATGGCATGACGCGTTTTGTTGATTACACCGATCATTACACCTGTACCCTGTTTGCAGATGGCGCGGGAGCGGTGGTTTTAGGCGTCGGAGAGGAACCGGGCTTTTTGGCGGGGAAACGCGTGGCGCGAGGAGATTATTATGACGCCCTGGGCATTTACACGGGTGGCGCAGCCTGTCCCGTCACACCCATCGATCAGAATGGAGGCGTTCCGCGCGTGCAGTTTGTGCGCAAGTTTCCGGCTACTTTCAATTCCGAAAACTGGCCACCATTGATTGAAGGAACAGCCGCTAAAGCCGGTCTTACACTTGATGAGATCGATTATTATCTCTTTACCCAGCTTAACTTGAACACCATAAAGATGATCATGGAAATTATTGAGCAGCCCCTGGAAAAAACCCATTGGATCATGGATAAATGGGGCTATACCGGTTCTGCTTGCATCCCTATGGCGCTTGATGATGCTCTCGAGAAGGGTATCGGGCCTAAAGCGGGTGATAATGTTTTATTTATCGCCAGCGGTGGGGGTATCTCAATGGCTTGCACAGTCTGGAAATGGACGGTGGAAAACTAGACGAAGCCAGATCATAAAGCAGACTTCCGCGCTCGGGCGGTTTGTCGGCGGGAGACCCACAGTTGCTTATTTAGCAATAGTTTCTTCCTTCTTCAAACCAAACCGCTGTAACAGGTTGTCCCAACCTTGCTGTCGCTGGACAGCCTTAGCTTGCCAGGTGCCGACAATACCGAAGGGAATGAAAAGGACAATCAAGATATAAATAGCGCCTAACAAGAAGTTGGCGTTTTCACCAAACCAACGATCAAGAAAGAACTGCAGCAAACGAAATACGGCCGCTCCTATCATTGCCCCGCTTAGCGTGCCGATACCGCCAATAAGGATCATTAATAGCCCGGCAACGGTCCAGCCTAGGCTGGCAATTGTAGGGCTGACGATTGGCGCATGGATCGTCTGGAAGAATCCGGCAAGAGAGGCCGTTACCGCGGAAACGATCAAGGCTGCCAGCTTAAAATAGAAAGTGTTGTAACCCAGCATCAAGGCACGATTTTCATTTTCACGGTTGGCGATACAGACACGGCCTGTCGGCGAGTCAACAAATAGTCGATAGAAAAGATAAACTAGAAAAGTTACTATCAGCACGATGACATAGAGGTGTAGACGTTCCGTGTTTGTATTTAAGAATTCAGGGACTACGACGCCTTGTAGACCCACATCTGCACCGGTATATTCACCCACATCGTTCGATTTTACAACGATAAAAAATACAGAAGCGATCCCTAAGGTTACCAGCGCGAAGGTGATCCCCTCAACACGAGGTAGAACGACAGCAAAAATAAAGGCATTAATCAATCCGACAACGAAGACGCCTACCAAGGTTGGGAAGAGTCCCCATCCCAATGTTTTGAAGGCAATACCGGTGAAATAAGCACCGGCGGCAAAGAACATGGCATGCCCAAATGAGAGCAACCCAGTGATACCCAGCAGCAAATCGTAACTAATGGCAAAGATTGCGAGTATGAATATCTCGATCATCAGCCCTTGTACAAATTTTGCGTTTCCGGTTTCATTGTTCAGTACATCGGAAAATGATTGACCGTCTAGAAGTGCCACCACAAAGGGCAGCGCCAATAAGACGAAAAAGAGGATGATCAGCCCACCATTCCTCTTGATCCAAGGGCCGATGCCGGTTTCCTGCACTTCAGTTGCGGGAATAGTTGTCTGCATAATCTACTCCAGATCTAGTCGCTTCGACCGAAAAGCCCGTTCGGCAGAATTAGCAAAATTATTACCATTAACAGCACCACTGAAGCGGGAACCAGCGGCGGGGAAGGTTTAAAGGGCTCTTCTAAAAACGGCAGGTTAATGCCGATACCGCCATATTTGATGATGAACTGCTGTAACAGGCCGACTAGAAGCGCCCCGACAGCTGCGCCGGGAAAACTGCTCAAGCCGCCTATGGCCAGGGCAACCAGCGCCAGCAATAAAACACTAACCCCCATTTCCAGGGATAATCCCGTAGAGGGAGCCGCCAGAACGCCACCAAGCGCTGCCAGGGCTACACCCACTGCAAAGACCAGCGTAAAGACACGGCGGACGTTAATGCCCAAGGCTTCGACCATCTCGCTGTCCTGAACACCGGCGCGAATGATCATGCCCAATCGTGTGCGTTGAATCAAGAGCCAGATGCCGACTAGCACCAGAATGCCAACAAGAATGATGAATATCTCATTGTAGGTTCTGATACGGCCGTCGAACAGCAACATCGTTGAGCACTGATTGGATAGAGCCTCTCCAAGCCCAGTCGCCGGACAACCGTCGCCGGTATTTGCCCACTGCGCCGGTTTAGGCATAGTAAAGCTGGGACGGCCCCAGATGGCGCGTACGATTTCGAAGATGATGAATCCAATCCCCAAAGTTAACATAACCTGGTATATTGGACGGTCATACAGTGGGCGAATCATCGTTGATTCGATCAGGCCACCCAATAGACCGCCAAAAAGTGTTGCGACTGCCATTGCAATAAAGAAACGCCAGGTTGAGTTCATCTCAAACAACCAATTTGTCAGCGCGTCATTGGCAACAAATACAAGCAAAGCCATGAACAATAATATGGCGGCGATCATGTACGGAAGACGGCCGGTGTGAGTGGTGGTGATGGTCCTCCCATGCCGGGCCAAGGCAGCAATGCCGACAGCCATAATCACGCCACCGAGAAGCAGCCCTAGAATTGCGACAACCGGGCTGAGTGTCTCAAAAGGCACGGGATCAGGTAAAACAAAAATCCCCTGCCCCAATTCGAGCGCGTTTGTAATCGGACTATTTGCAAAATCTTCCGGGTGCCATTTCGTAATCGGGTAATTGGCGAAGGTAAACGCGATCATTACCAGGCCCAGCAGCACAGCCAGCCAGGGTACTAATTTGGCCAGCCTACCACTAATATCCCAGCGATTAAGGACGGCGTTCCAAACAGGTGTCAGTGCAAAGCCCACAGCAACGAGCAGGATGGGAGTCAGAACATCAAAAAAGGTATCCGGGCGAACAAACACCGTCCAGCCGATAAAAGCGCCCAACATAAACAGTTCACCATGGGCCAGGTTAAGTACGTCCATCAGACCAAATATTAATGATAACCCGGAGGCAACAAGGAATACGATTGCCCCGGCGGCGAGGCCACGCATCACGGTGATCACCCAGTCCTTTGTCTCCATACCCTGAATCGCCGTAAAAAACATTACACCCAGGACGATGAGAGTAATGATGCGTACCCGGTTGTTTCGAAATGTTGCTGCAAAGTCCATATAGATCTCCGGTTTGTTCTTAGCAGTTCATTGGCAGCAGGTTAAGCTGCTCCCAGGTAGTGGTGAATAGCAGCCTTGTCTTCCCGTAAGTCTGCCATGGCACCATGTTTAACAGATTGTCCTTCTTCGATGATAATGTAGTCACCGGCCAGTTTTCCGGCAACGGTGAAGTTCTGTTCAACTAATAAAACTGTTGTCTCACCAGATAATTCCTCAATAGCAGCCATCATCTGTTCGATGATCACTGGCGCTAACCCTTCAGTCGGTTCATCGATCAGAAGCAGCTTGTTGTCAGGCACCAGGGCACGCGCCACGGCTAGCATTTGCTGCTGGCCTCCGGATAAATTGGTTCCGCGCAGCTTCATCAGTCGCTTCAGATCTGGAAAGAGTGAAAAAATGAACTCTTCTTTACGGGCTAAATCTCCCTTATGACGCTCGGCGAGCAGTAAGTTCTCATAAACGGAGAGGGCGCCGAAGATGGCACGGTGCTCGGGAACGTACCCAATGCCCAGGTTGGCGATGTCATAACTGCGCCGTCCCTGAATTTCCTGGCCGTTAAAAATGATCTTGCCCTTGCTCGGAGGCGTCAATCCAAGTATCGACTTGAGCGTTGTCGTCTTACCGGCACCATTTCGACCTAACATAGCAACGATCGCACCTTCGGGGATTTCTGCTGTGACACCCTCCAGGATGTGGAATTGGCCGATGAATGTGTGAATGTCACGGATTTCCAGTAGATTACCCATTTCGTTGCTCCACCATCTCATCTAATCCGCCATACAGCTCTCCCAGATAAGCGATCTGGACTTCTTTATTGGCTGCGATCTCGGCGGGTGTACCTTCAGCCAAAACCTTTCCATGGTGCATGACGGTAATGAAGTCAGAGACATTCATAACAACATTCATATTGTGTTCGACGAGCATTACCGTTTTTTCACCGGTTTCCTGGATTCCCTGTATAAGTTCCATCAGTTCAGGCACCTGTTCGGCGGCCATACCCGCCGTTGGCTCGTCTAGCAGCAGCACTTCTGGATCAGGCGCTAAAATCATGCCCAGCTCCAATTTACGTTGGTCACCATGTGGCAGAGTAAGGGCGATTTGATTAGCACGAGTGGCAAGACCAACAAGTTCCATTACTTGCCAGGAACGCTCTTCATATTGTTTGAAGTGACGTGCCGATCGAAAGAATTTGAAATTATCGTCGCCAAGAGCCTGCGCAGAAAGGCGTATGTTTTCCTTAACCGAAAGATGGGGGAAGATATTGGTGATTTGGAAGGAACGGCCGATGCCCAAATGAGCAGTCTTATGCTTGGGAATATCAGTAATATCATTTCCCTTATAGATTACCTGCCCCCCACTCGGCTTGAGATTGCTGCTGAGAAGATTAAAAAGGGTTGTTTTACCCGCGCCATTTGGCCCGATGATAGAGTGCAGCGATCGGGTTCGAACCTTAATGCTGACATCATCGACAGCGACCAGGGCGCCAAACTCACGCCGCAGATTGTGGGTTTCTAATATGATTTCACCTTCCACTTTTCAATCCTCAGCTATTTCGTTTTCTACAGGTCAGCACTTCAGCGAGCCAGAAAACCTCTGACTCGCTGAATTACTAAAATGCTAACCCACTATATTAAGATATCATTCTCCACTCAAGCTGCCTATAGCCAGATCCCCACAGCGATCTTGCAGTTCTTCAGGCAACAGGCAGGGTACCTCAGGTCGGTTTGTCTTCACGTATTCGAAAAATTCGAAGTTTGGATCATCCACGTTCAAAAGGGTAGCAATATACATATCCTGTATAGCCACATGATCCTCCGGTCGAATCATGATCGTGCCTTTAGGTCCTTCGAACTCCATCCCTTCCATAGCGCTAATAAGTGCATCCGCCGACGCGTCGCCGCCCGTGGCCCGTAGGGCACTGGCCAGCAGTAGAGATGCATTCATGGCATCAGCATCAAACAGATCGGGGAAAGTCTCGTATCTTTCCTGGACTTTCTCGACTAACCAGTCGTTGATCTCATTATCGGGCAGGGTGTAATGATAAAGGATGCCATTGGTCGTCCCTATCTGGGTTGCGAAGAAGGCGGGCAGCGATACATTGTCGATGAAGGCCGCGCCCAAATCCATCTCATCGGTCACGCCTAACTCCGTCGCCGCCTGCATCATGGGGATGAAGCCGGCGCCGGCCCAGGTCACCAGCCAGGCATCGGCGCCGGAGTCCAGAATCTGCTCCATATAAGGCGTGAAGTCTGTCGTATCGAGCGGCGCGAAGATGTCATCGGCCACAAACTCACCGCCGAAGAGCGTACAGGCATCGCGATAAGCCTGTGCCCCGCCATAGCCAAAGGCATAGTCGGGAGCGATCTGAACAAAGGTGTCGTAACTCTCCGCCAGGTACTCGCAGATATTGACTGCATCCTGGTAGTTATTGCGGCTGGTGCGGAAGGTGTATTCGTTGAAGTTGGCACCGGTGATATCATTCGCCGCAGCCGGAGCGACGATCAATGGGATCTGATTCTCGCGGGCCAGCTCCTGCAATGTGGCCGTAGCGCCGGAGCTCACTGTACCAACGAGTACATCGACGCCTTCGACTTCGATTAGCTCTCGGGCCACCGTGGCCGTGTTCTCCGGATCACTCTGATCGTCACGAATGTAGACTTCAATCGGGCACTCATCGAGCGTGAAGTTAACCTGACCATCGCTTGCGACTTCGCCTTGACCACCAGAAGCATATTCAAGCCCAAGAGGAAAACTGCGCAGGACATGCGCACCATAGATTGCCAAGGCCCCTGTCTCATCGGTAATCAGGCCAACTTTGACCGGCTCCTCGCAAACTGCCGCGCCCATAGCTTCTGCTGCTGCTTCTTCTGGTTCCGGTTCCTCAGCAGTTACGGCTGAGATA
>Ga0316576_10001915_pt1 | contig 11597 bp, 5 predicted proteins | sample S0NA_FD_203075 | JGI IMG/M metagenome (GOLD analysis project Ga0316576, IMG submission 203075) | Rhizosphere microbial communities from salt marsh grasses in Alabama, United States - S0-2_050615r3r5 | ecosystem: Host-associated > Plants > Roots > Rhizosphere | place: USA: Alabama | collected... | reverse complement strand
GCTGTCGAAGCGCGCGATCTCGGTGAAAACGGTCGCGGGAGGGACATCCTGCCGGTAGACGATCCAGCCGATCTCGTTGTCGCTGACGTCGAGCCACGACATGTCGATGGTCGTGGCCGTGCTGCTCACGAACCTCAGGTTCTCCGGGGGCAGGGGCAGGTCGATGGGCGTGCTGCCCACCGCTGCCAAGGACTCTGGTCCGAAGCCCGCGCCGTTGTAAGCCTGGACCTTGTACGCGTAGGTCTTTCCAACATTGAGGGCCGTATTGGTCAGGGTGGTGGCCTGAACCACTGCCAGCTTGTCCCACGCGGCCGTCAGGTCATCGATGCCGTAGCGGATCCAGACCAGGTAGCCGTCGGCGCCGCTTACCGGATCCCAGGAGACGACCTGAGTAAAGGGATCGTTGACCCCCGTGGCCGGGTCGATCACCTGTTGGATCAAGACATTCGTCGGCGCGGCCGGGAGGACGTCCGCGGTGTCCGCCATGGCGACCGGGTGCGGGGCGCCCTTGCCGGTGACCAGCCAGGACGCGTAGGCGATTCCGCCCCAGTTGTCCTCGAGCTTCAGGTTGAAGTCGCGCTCCACCTGCTTCAGGTTGATGACGTCGCTCAGGTAGGTGGGGTTCAACGGGTAGTTGGGATCCAAGATGCTCGGCGGACCCTCGGGACGCAGCGTGGAGACGTCCTGATCCCTGAGGAAGTCCATGAGTTCCCTGCTGTGGGTCTGCCAGTAGATCACCGCCTGGGCGTTCAGGACGGCGTCTGCCGGGGCGTCGAAGGTGTAGGTGACCAGGTCGAAGTTCGCCGCGTAACGGCTCGGGTCCTCGAAGGGCACGTGGGTAACCGGGTCATAGTTCCAGAACTTCACGCCGGCCTGCCGCAGACTCGCGTAGTCGAAGCCTTCAGGCGGGATCCGGTTGTCGAACAGGGTGTAGTGGTTGAGCAGGTTGGGCGAGGGGGTGCAGTCGAGTGGGTCGCCGGACGCGTCCGTCGTGCACTCGCCGCCGATGCGCTCGTACACCATCACGGCGTTGCTCGCCGCGTCGATGGTTGGCTCCAGGGCCTTCTGGAAGCCGGTCATGCTCGAGTCGGTGAACAGCGTCGCGCTGGCTTGGTCATAGTGCCCGGACTCGTACACGACGGCCCCCGCGCCGTCGGTGACCTGCAGGTCGATCCAGAACCGACGGCCCTCCGGATAGCCCGAAGGGATGCGATGCCCGGCGTTGTTGATCACCTTGACCTGCACCGTCCAGCGGCCGGTCGTCGCGTCGTAGGTCGGCGCTTGGGCCATCTCCACGCTCACGCCCTCCTGCAACATGACGTGGGTGTTGCGTAGCGTGCGCTGCCACATCGGGTTGCGGTTGGAGAGCATGCCGGGGAAGATGCGGGTGTCGTTGCCGGTGGGGGCGCCGATGACCTCCATATCCACCTCCGGATAGAGTGCCGTCATCATCATTGGCAGGCCCAGATTCGCTCCGGCGAGCTTGTGGAATGCCGTGCCTCCATTGGGGTTGCGGTCCTTGGCGTAGGGGAACCAGCCGGCGAGGGTCGGATCGGGGTTCAGGGAGACGGGCACATCGTCCGCGTACTCGTGCATCAGGGTCGGCATGTGGCAGTCCTGGCAGCGGGCGAAGCTCGGGTTGGTGTCCGCATCGCCTTGTCCGAAGATGCTGAACTTCCACTCCGTGTAGGTCCGCTGCTCGGGCATGCCGTGATTGTTCAGCGGTATCGTCAGATCATGACAGGCGCCGCAGAACTCCGAGGATCGAATGAAGTCGTTCGCATGGGGCACCGGCTGGGGTAGCAGGGGCAGCGGGCGGTCTCCGACCGTCGGGTGCTCGAGCGATAGGGCCATTGCCTGATAGTCGTAAGTGCCGGTGAGCGGGTCGATGGGAGGGCCGATGGGCGCCTCGAAGTGGGTGCTGACCGAGCCGTCGACGTTGTAGACGATGGTCTCGCCAGCCGAGTTGGTCAGCGGCTCGCCGGCGGGTGGCGGATAGAGCGGCGTGGTCCAGTAGTCGGGGTAGATGCCGTAGGTCTGGCCCGTGTAGGTGCCCGAGGTTGGCAGGTCGCTCATGTAGATGTCCACGGACCCCGAGTATTTGCCGACGTAGGTCATGCCGTCGTTGATCTGCAGGGTCGTGTCGCCATACGGGTTGCCGTCAGGGATGGTCGGGTCGCCGGCCTGATCGGTGTAGGGCAGACCAAGGTGTGGCCAGTCGTCGATGCCGGCGAGCATGTTCCACACCGGGTCGAGCGGATCGAGGTCCGGGCGCTTCATGGTCACGTTGCCGATGGCTCGGTGACAGAACTCGCACAGGATGCCCTCATCGTCGGTAGAGGCGACGATGCTGTGGACCATGGTGGCGCCGGTCGGGTCCCCCGCCAGGGTCGGGTCGAACCGGCCCGAGTACCAGCCGTTCGGGCTGTGGCAGCGGAAGCAGATGTTGCCCGCCCCCTGGTTGCCGGTCGCCAGCTCAATGCCGATCTGATTGGCGCGGAACACCGGATCACGGGCGGCGCTGGCCATGCTGCTGCCGGACCAGTTGCCGAAGTGACCGGCCTGCTGATCGATGGTGCCGCCGTGACAGGCGGCGCAGGTCACGACGAACTCGTAGACGTTGTACGGCGCGGGCGCCGTGATGTTGGCCAGCTCCTGTTGCTGGGTGCCCGGATTGGGTGCGGTCCCCTGCGGCGGAGGACGGCCACCTGGAACGTCCGCGTCTGCGATGCCCAAGAGCACGAGCAGGCCCAAGGCGGCGACGAGGCGCGGGGCTAGTCTGCGCGGGCGAACGTGCTCCCCAGAGCGCGCTTTGGCTGAGACGAGGGATCGGTATCCTGATGCGTTCCCTGATGTGTTCATGGTGCCCCCCTCATTTGGCTGCGGTGGCCGTGGGCCACACTTCGACGGTCAGCTTCAGCTCACCCTCGAGCGCACCCTCGAGGTCCGGGTTCAGCGTCAGCTCACCCTCGCCACGAGCCCATTGAATGCCGTCGGCCCCGACCGGGGTTATCGTCGACATCGGCAGGGTGGCCCCAGCCGACCAGGCGGCCAGTTCGACGGTGGGGTCGAAATCGAGCTCGGCGCCCAGGACACCAGAGATCACGCCTGGGCTGTGCTTGGATTCGCCGGTGCTCCCCTGATCGGTCACCGTCCACTTTCCCTGCACGTAGGTGAAGCCGGCACTCTGACGCGGCAGATCGATGCTCGGGGTAAAGGCGCTCAGAGTCAGGCGCAGTGTGCCCCGCGGGATGTATCCGCCGTCGTCGTCCTTCGCGTTGGCCTCAATGGTGAATCCCCGGGTCAGGGTGCCTTCGGGAAGGACGATGGACTCACCGCGATCCACCACGGAGCCTCGGCTTAGCTCCCACGCGATGGCATCGGAGTTGATTGGTGCGTCGGCTAGGGCGATTCCTGCCACAAAGGGCAGGGCGAACAGACCGCGATAGCATGTCAAATCACACATAGGCCATGGTGGGCGCTGCATGTGTGCTGCGTCGTGGCATGAGGCCTTTGATTTCCGAAATCGCATGGATTTATCCCTCTGCGGAGTCGGGGAACGCGGCGCGACAGTCTCCGCTTCGCTGCCGGGCCGCTCGTGCGGGTTGGCAAAGGGTCGGTCCGGGTATGGGATATGCCCGACTGGACGTTGCGCCTCGTCATGGCCCGCGTCACCGAGTGCGCTTAAACTCATTCACCGTTGATGCCGAGCAATGCCCGCCCATAGCCGGAGGAAGACGGAGTCCACCGACCGCAATGTTGGCGCTTTATTGGCTCGGCTATAATTTTACCGACGGCAAAGTGGCGCGGCGTCACGCCTAATAGCGACGCCGGATCCCCCGTTTGGGGGAGCCTTTTTGGGGGAGGCCGATCAAGTGCCTTCTTGGCATGAGATCAGCTCGCAACCGAGACGCGCGAGTCTCGGGACGCGCCATAGTCAAGGGGTTAGGGCCCTCGAATATGGCGGGTCATCCTTGGCCCGCAAGGGAGGCGCAATAGATCAGCGCTTTCCTTCGGGGCGAGAGAACAATTAGATTAGGCCGTCGGCGCCTTGACGCCAGGTGTCTGTAAGGGCTCGCGTCCGCTACCGCGAACGCTAGGGAGATGCTGATCAAATGCCAATGCGGCACTCGATCAGCGCACGTTTCGAGAACCGAGACGCTCGGAACGTTCCATTGCCAGTGGCATAAAATGCCATTGACAATGGCGGGCCATCCTTGTCCCTCATGGAAAGCGCCATCAAGCGGCGCTTCCGTTTCCCTGGGGACGCTTGCAGAGTGAACACCTCGGATCCCAATGAACGATTTCCTTATACGCCCGCGCTCTGCCCGCAGTGCGTCGCCGCCATGTCCCTGTCGATGGATCTCATGCCGCCAAAGGCGCGATACCCTTATTGACTTCCGTTATCCGAATACACCGTCCCTTTCGGAACCAAGCCGTGCTTCGTGTTGTGCGCCCGGCATTTGGGGACCTTGAAGAATTGCCGTCCTGGCGATTGTCAAGTCGCAAAGCGAAAAAGCGGACTCCGCTTTGCTTCATTGTCAGCCACTCAGGTTGCCGAAAATGGCGGGGTATCCTTGCCCCCACGGGCACCTTGAATCTTTCGAGGCGCCCCTTTCACGCACCTGTCCTTAGCGTCGTATCGAGGAGGACCCCATGACGATCCGTGTCTTGATTGCTGACGATCACGCCGTTGTTCGGCAGGGACTTCGTATCTTTTTGGAGTGTGATCCGGATCTGGAGACGGTGGGCGAGGCGACGAATGGCTCCGATGCATTGCGTCTGGCCCGCGAGCTGCGGCCGGACCTGGTGCTGATGGATCTGATCATGCCGGGACTGGATGGCATCGAGGCGACTGCCTTGCTTCGGCAGGAGCTGCCGGACGTCGAGGTCCTGACGCTGACCTGTATGGCCTCGGACGACTACCTGTTCGCGGCGATGCAAGCTGGTGCAATCGGCTATCTGCTCAAGACGACGCAGGCCCCAGCCCTTTGCCAGGCGATCAAGGCAGCGGCCGCCGGTCAGATTCAGCTCTCCCCGGAGGCGGCGGCGCGCCTTCTGGAGGGGAACGGCACACCGAAAGGGCGCGAGACACTCACCGAGCGGGAAAAGGACATTCTGCGCTTCCTCGCCAAGGGGTGCTCAAACAAGGCAATTGCGCGGGCCTTGGACATCGGCGTCCAGACGGTCAAGAGTCATGTCGCCCATGTCCTCAACAAGCTCGGCGTGTCGAGCCGAACCCAAGCGGTTCTCCGCGCCATGCAAGCTGGTCTCGTTCCGGGAGTCGGGCTCGCGAGCGCGAGCCGGCTCGCGGCAGAGGCCCCAGCAGGTTCAGGTCAATCGATTCGTGGCACCAAGGGCGCGTGAGGGCGCAAGGGTCCCGGATGGGATATTCGAGACGATCCTTCGGCACCAGCCACCGGAAAAAGCGACGGACTGCCCTGGGGACAGTTGCGCCGCGTAGCGGCTGCTCTGCCGCAGATCGCGGAGCGCGCTGCTCGACCGTCTGGTCGGCAGCGGCAGTCGGCTTGGCTGTTCTCGTGGCAGATTTGGTAGTGGACGGCTTGGCCGGTTGGTCATCTGCCGGAGTGGGTCTGCACCTGGTGGCGGGGCTTGGCATCGTGCTCATCGTCTATCTGTTGATCGAGCAGGCCGGTGGGCATGGCGGGGTGGCGGGATGCGCCCCTCCTGGTCCCTCGGCCAATCCGCGCCGGGCCGACGGTCAGGGTACGATCAGGCGCGAAGAAGACCTGCACGGGCCCAAGCTCGACCGTCGAGTGGCTGCCCACGCGCGGGCGGTTGCAGAAGGGGGGCGCCGCACTGCCAATTGCGATTGCCAGGGGTGTCGTACCAGGGTGGATGCGATTAGGGCCAAGCACCGTGCGGCGGAGCTCGAAGCCGTTATCGCGGGCATCAGCGACGCAGTGGTGGTCTTCGATCAGGATGGGGTGCCCCTGTGTATGAACAGCGCGGCCTACGCGATGTGGTCGGGTAATGACCGCTATGAGACGCGAGAGTCGCAAGTTCTCTGCAGTGTCTCGCTGCGTCGGCCCGATGGGGTTGCTTTGACGCGCGCGAAGCACCCCTGGATGCGCACCCTCGAAGGTGAAACGGTGTCTGGTGAGCGGCTCATTCTCACCAACCTGGAGGGACGCGAGCACGACGTGGTGATAACGGCTTCGCCCTTGATGGTGGCAGGCCGTGTCTCAGGGGCAATTGCCGTCTGTCATGATGTCACGCAATGCGAACGGTCGGTGGTCCAGGAGGAGCGTCGTCGCCTGTCGCGGGAGCTCCACGATCATGTCTCTCAGTCGCTCTACGGGATCGCACTCGGTGCGCACGCCGTCAAGGCTCGGTTGGACCAAGATCCGGAAAAGGCGACTGAGGCATTGGATTACATCGTCAATCTGGCCGATACCGGACTTGCACAGATGCGCGCCCTGATCTTTGATCTCCGTCCGGAAGGGTCGATGACGGGCGGTCTCACACAGACCCTGAGTCGAATCGCCCAAGTCCTGCGCACGCGACATGGCCTCGAGGTTGACGCCGTGCTCGAGACGGAGCCGGATGTCTCGGCGGCCGCCAAGGAAGCCATTTACCGAATCACGCAGGAGGCCGTGAACAATATGGTCAAACATGCCCAGGCGACGCGCGTCCGTTTGTCCTTGAGCGAAGACTCGGAGCGTGTGACGCTGGAGATTCAGGACGATGGTATAGGGTTTGATCCCAACCAATCCCATCCAGGGCATTTGGGACTGCATACGATGCGGGAGCGGGCGCAACGGCTTGGGGGAGGGCTTCGAATCGATGCCGCACCTGGACGCGGCGTGCATATTGCCGCGCACCTGCCGAAGGCGGCTCCAGAGTCCGCAGCAGAAGGGGCGCCCCGAGCGGCTTCCACCCCTGCTTCAACGACCCTCGGCTCGGGTCCACCCGCTCGCCCACGGGTACGCCTTTGCGCCCCGCAACGGACGACCGGGCCACCTTAGGTTCGGGTTTCGAGCCTAGTCGCCTCCCGAGTGTCCCGATCCGTCTGGGGCTGTCGCGAAATGCTGGCGCAATGCCGTCCACTCCATGAGTCTGCGCTGGACCTGGCCGTTGACGCTCCCCTCGGGATAGATCCCCATGGCATCCGGGCGCCCGGCCGGGATGCCCGTGAGGATCTCCAGGGACTCGTCCGCGTGGCGGATGGTGTAGACATGGAAGAGTCCGGCGGCGGCGGCATCCACCAGGTCGAGGCGCAGCATCAGGTCCTTCTGGTTGGCCTTCGGGATGACGACACCCTGGGAGCCGTCCAGTCCCCGAGCCCGGCAGATGTCGTAGAAGCCCTCAATCTTCTGGTTAACCCCGCCGATGGCCTGCACCTGGCCGTGCTGGTTGATGGAGCCCGTGACCGCAATGCCCTGGCGGATGGGCACATCACCGATGGCCGAGAGCAGGGCACAGAGCTCCGCCACCGAGGCGCTGTCCCCCTCCACCTGGCCATAGGTCTGCTCGAAGACCAGACTGGCCGCGAGCGACAGGGGCTGATGTCTGGCATAGCGGTTGGCGAGATAAGAGGCGAGGATCAGTACCCCTTTTGAGTGGATGTCGCCCCCCTGATGTGCCTCCCGCTCAATGTCCACCACATCCCCGGAGCCCAGTCGAGCGGTGGCGCTGATCCGGGTGGGGGCCCCAAAGCTGTAGTCCCCGAGCTGGAGGACCGACAGCCCGTTGACCTGCCCGAGCTGCACGCCCGAGGTTTCGATCATCAGGGTGCCGCGGAGGATCGCCTCGTGGAGGCGCTCCCGGATCTGGCTCAGGCGCCGCTCCTGGGCCTCCAGCGCGGCGCGTACCTGCTCGGCCCCAATGGTCTTGAGGCCCGATCGGGCCGCCTGATCGTCCGCCTCGCGCACGAGGTCCACCAGACGGCCGATGTGCAGAGAGACCCGCTCCCCATCCTCGACTCGGCGCGCCCCCGACTCCAGGATACGGGCGACCCCGTCCCGATCGATGGGACGCAGCCGCTCCCGTTGCTGCAGTGTGGCGACCAGGCGAGCAAAGAGCAGGTCGCTCTCGGGGGAGCGGTGCAGGTCCTCGTTGAAGTCGGCGGCGACCTTGAAGAGTAGGCCAAACTCGGGGTCATAGGCCTTGAGCAGGTAGTAGAGGAATCGGTCCCCGATCAGGGCGACCTTGAGGTGGATCGGGATGGGCTCCGGCTCCAGGGAGGTGGTCACCGCGAGGCTCAAGAGGCGCTCCAGTGACTCGATACGCACCTCGCGTGCGTTGAGCGCGCGTTTGAGTCCCTCCCAGGCGAAGGGGCTCATCAGGACCTTGGCTGCGTCGAGTAGCAGATAGCCCCCATTGGCCTGATGTAGCGCGCCGGGCTTGATCAGGGTGAAGTCCGTGAGCAGCGTGCCCATGCGTGCCACGTGCTCGATGCGCCCCACCAGATTCTGGTAGCTCGGGTTGTCCTCGTAGAGGATGGGGGCCCCGACCGTCTCGGTGTTGTCGACCAGGAGGTTGACCCGGTAGCGTGTGAAGCGGCCGTCGCCGGCCTCGGTCGGGGCGTCGCCGGATGGCTTGAAGAGCTCGGTGTTCTCGATGACGTCATCGCGCACCGCCCCAAGGTAGTCGAGGACCTCGGGCAGGTCCGAGTAGCGTTGCTGCAGGTCCTGCAGCAGCTGGGTGACGGTGACCCGGGTAACCTCCTGCTCCAGCTCCCGGAAGCGCTGGTGCATCTCCCGCTGCCAGAGCGGGACCTTGGCGAGGATGACGCCCAGCTCCTCCTTGAGTTGCTCCATGGCTTGCTGATACCTGTTCTGTTCCTCCTGGGGAAGATCGCCGAAATCCTGGGGGCTGATCATGTGCCCGTCGCGCAAAGGTGCCAGGCTGTAGCCCGAGGAGGTATGGATCAGGGCGATATCCTGCTCCACTGCCTTTTTGCCAAGCTCCTGGGCGGCACTCTCCTCGCGCTGCTTGAAGGCGTCCGTGATCTCCTGGGCCCGACGGCGGTACTCGTCGTTCTGCAGAGCGGTGGCCAAGGCATTAAGGAGGTCCTCCACGAGACGCTCCATGTCGTGGCGCAGCCCCTGACCGCGGCCGGCGGGAAGTTCGAGGGCGTTGGGCCTGTGGGGGTGGGCGAAGTCCGCCACGTAGCACCAGTCCGAGGGGGGGAGCTGGGATTGGGCACGTGCCCGCAGGGCCTCGCGCACGGCGGTATGGCGGCCAAGCCCCGTGGAACCCATCACGAAGAGGTTGTAGCCCTCGTGATCGATTCCGGTGGCGAAGGCGATGGCCTCCAGGGCCCGCTCTTGGCCAAAGGTCACCGGGATGGGCTCGAGCTCGGCGGTGGTCTCGAAGCTCAGCGCGGCGGCATCGAAGCTGTGGCGGAGCCTTTCGGGCTCCAAGGGCGGGTGAGGTCGGGCAGTGGGCGCGCTGTCGCTCATCGATCAGAGGATTTTGGGCCGCGTCTTTCTTTATGGGAAGTCAGGCGACGATCCGGCGCCAGTAGGTGGTCCGCCAGTAGTACAGGACCGTCGTGTCCGGCCAGGGGTAGGAATCCCCGTAGGCGGTGCCCCTTGTCGGCTCCTCGATGTTGTCCCGGGCGGGATCGATGGGGCGCCACCCCTGATCCAGACGCTCGCCAGGCACGGGGGGGCGGGTCTGGCCTTCATTCCGGCGCTCCGAGGCACCGTAGTCGGCGAAGTTGCGCTGGGCCTCGGCCAGGGAGACCCGGTTGCTGCTGCCGGGCATGAGGGGAAAGCGCAGCTGGGTCAGGTCATCCTCCCAACCGCAGATGGGGCAGGTCTGGTGGAAGCCGGGCTCCCGGTCATGGACCAGGTGGCCGCAACAGGGGCAGGGAAACTTTTCGGGACCGATCATGGCTTGGGTGTGCAGACGGGGGCGCAGGAGGTCATGGGTCGACTATAAACCCAAACCCGCGGCTGGGTCCGCCGTCAGCCCGGGACGGTGGCTCGGCGTTTCAACCGGAGCCCGTCGGTGTTCCCTCAGCCGCGTCCCGAGCGGCGCCGTTTGCGCGGACCTGTGCGGGATGTGCCTGCCTCCGATGGAACCTCGTCCCGTCGACCCCCCTTTTGCCTAGGCTCCCCCTTGGGTCGTGACCCCTGGCGGCTTGCGGGCTGCGCCAGCACGAAGTCGATCTTGCGCTCGTCCAGGTTGACCGCCGCCACCTGTATCCGCAGTCGGTCCCCGAGCCGGTAGACGGTTCCAGTGCGCTCGCCGTGGAGCCGGTGTCCGATGGGGTCGAAGTGATAGTAGTCGTTGTCCAGGGCGGTGATGTGCACCAGCCCATCGATATAGACCTTGTCGAGCTGCACGAAGATGCCGAAGGAGGTGACGCTCGTGATGGTGCCGTCGTACTGCTCTCCAAGCTTGTCCTGCATGTACTCGCACTTGAGCCAATCGCTCGCGTCCCGGGTGGCCTCGTCGGCGCGCCGCTCCGTGCCCGAGCAGTGCTCGCCGATCTGCTGGAGGTCCGACTTGCTGTAGTCGAGGTCGGCGGCGCTGCCACCCGCGAGCAGGTGCTTGATGATGCGGTGCACCACCAGATCCGGGTAGCGCCGGATCGGGGAAGTGAAATGGGTATAGGCCGGGTAGGCGAGTCCGAAGTGGCCCAGGTTGTCCGAGCTGTACATGGCCTGCTGCATGGAGCGCAGGAGCACGGTCTGGATGAGGTGGCGGTCCGGCCTGTCCTTGACCTGCTCCAGGAGCGCCGCGTAGTCCGCCGCGGTGGGTTTGGCCCCCCCCGGTAGGCGGAGGGCCAGCTGGCCCAGGAATTCCCGCAGGTCCGTGAGCTTCTCCTCGCTCGGCACATCATGGATGCGGTACAGGGCGGGTACCTTTTTGCGCTCGAACAGACGCGCCGTGGCCACGTTGGCCGCCAGCATGCATTCCTCGATCAACCGGTGCGCGTCGTTGCGGGTCACCGGGACCACTGCGGCGATGCGCCCCTGCTCGTTGAAGACGAACTTGCTTTCAGTGGTGTCGAAGTCGATAGCACCCCGCTCGACCCGCGCCCCATGGAGAACCTGGAACAAGGCATGGAGCTCCTGCAGGTGCGGAAGGACATCCGCATGTTCGCTCCGCAGGGCCTGGTCTCCATCCACGAGCATGGCCGCCACCTTGTCATAGGTCAAGCGTGCCTGGGAGCGCATGACCGCCTCGAAGAACCGGCTGCGGGTGATCTTTCCCTCCTGCCCGATATAGAGCTCGGCGGTCATGCACAACCGGTCCACCTGCGGGTTCAAGGAGCAGAGCCCGTTGGACAGGACCTCCGGCAGCATGGGGATCACCCGGTCCGGGAAGTAGACCGAGTTGCCCCGCTCGAAGGCCTCCCGGTCCAGGCCGCTCTCAGGCTGGACATAGGCCGAGACGTCGGCGATACAGACGAGGAGCCGCCAGCCCTTGGGCTTGCGCTCACAATAGACCGCGTCGTCGAAGTCCCGCGCATCCTCCCCGTCGATGGTCACCAGGGGCAGGTGACGCAGATCGGTGCGTCCTTCCTTGGCCGACTCGGGCACCTCGGTGCCGAGCCCGGCGATCTCCGACTCCACCGCCTCCGGCCAATGCACCGGCAGGTCATGGGCGCGCACCGC
>Ga0316576_10001914_pt1 | contig 11600 bp, 10 predicted proteins | sample S0NA_FD_203075 | JGI IMG/M metagenome (GOLD analysis project Ga0316576, IMG submission 203075) | Rhizosphere microbial communities from salt marsh grasses in Alabama, United States - S0-2_050615r3r5 | ecosystem: Host-associated > Plants > Roots > Rhizosphere | place: USA: Alabama | collected... | reverse complement strand
TGGACTGGGGGTGGCGGTGTTCGTGGGGAGCCTCTTCCTGCTGGTCCCCGGCGCGATGATCGGCTTCTTCGGCGTGGAGGATCCCGAGGTCCTGGCCCTGGGCGTCCAGCTTCTCCGGTACCTGGCGGTCTCCGGGCTGTTCGTCACGGTAGCGCTGGCCTACACCGGAGGTCTCCAGGGGACCGGGGACACCAAGAGCCCCCTCTACATCTCGATCGTGTCCCAGATCGTGGTCCCGCTGGGGCTGTGCTGGCTCCTGGACTCGACCCGGGGGCTGACGGCCTCGGACATCTGGCTGGCGATCGTCCTGGGGCACGTGACCCGGGCCACACTCTCCGTGTTACGGTTCCAGCAGGGACACTGGAAGGACATCGAGGTGGATATCGGGCAGCGATCCCGGTGACCGTATGGGATCACCCGCGCCCACCAGAGTCGGTGGGGCGACGACTGCCGCGAACACCGACACGCCGAGGGGCCGGAGCCCGGCTCCGGGCCCCGACCCCTCGGCGGCGGCAGCGAAGTCGCAGCGGTGCCAAAGCCTCACTTGAGGACGAACGTCACCTTCAGCTGAACCCGGTACGTGGTGATCTTCCCGTTCTCCACCAGGGCCTGCTGCCCCTGGATCCAGGCGGCGGTGATGTTGTCGACGGTCTCGCCCGCCTTCGTGATCCCCTTCTTCACCGCGTCCTCGAAGCTGGTGGACGAATCGGCGGTGAGCTCGATGTGTTTGGCGACGGACATTTCGGTTTCTCCAGTCGGAGGATGGGAGGTTCTCACGTACGTTGTATCCTCTCCATAGCGGATAGCCTGCGTCAACATGGGGCCACGAGGCGGCGCGGGATCCCGCCGGGAACCGGATGGCGCGGGCCCGCGTATATCCGCCCGACCCGATCCCCAGGAACCCGAGGAATCCCGTGGCGACCCGATACTGGCTGATGAAGAGCGAGGCAGACGTCTATTCCATCGACGATCTCGAGTCCGACGGGAAGACCATGTGGGACGGCGTCCGGAACTATCAGGCCCGCAACAACATGCGGGAGATGAAGAAGGGGGACCGGGTCCTGTATTACCACTCCCGCCAGAGTCCCCCGGCGGTGGTGGGACTCGCCACGGTGGTCCGGGAGTCCTATCCGGACCCGACGCAGTTCGAGCCGAAGAACAAGTACTTCGACGAGAAGTCCGACTCCGAAGACCCCCGTTGGTGGCTCGTGGACGTGGCCTTCGACCGGAAATTCGATGAGCCGGTGTCGCTCCACGACATCAAGGACGAGCCCTCCCTGTCGGAGATGGTCCTGGTGAACAACTCCCGCTTGTCGGTTCAACCCGTGAAGAAGGCGGAGTTCGATCGGGTGCTGAAGATGGCGGGGGAGAAGGCCTGACGCCGGACGGACTCGCGTCCCGCCCGGCGTCGCGCCATGATGGACCTCTCCATCCGTCGGACCCCATTCCAGGTATCGGCCCCATGTCCACGATCCCAGGCAGCGTCACGTCGTCCTCCCCGCTCTCGCCGCTCCGCATCCTGCTCCTGGCCGCCGGCCTGACGCTGTCCCTGGCGGTCCCGTCGTCGGGGCAGACCCTGGCCGACGACGACCCGGTTCTCCGGGCCATCTGGTCCGAGGCCACCGACGGCTCCCGGATCCGGGAGCTTGCCCAGTCGCTGCTGGACTCGATCGGTCCCCGGTTGACCGCCTCTCCCGGGATGGAGCGGGCCCAGGACTGGGCGGTCCGCACCATGGAGTCCTGGGGTGTCGAGGCGGAGCGGGAGCAGTACGGTACGTGGCTCGGATGGGATCGGGGACCCAGTCACGTCGACCTCGTCGAGCCCCGGGTCCGGTCGTTGGAGGGCCGCATCCTGGCGTGGAGTCCCGGCACGGGTGGCGAGCCCGTCGAGGGACCGGCCACGGTACTTCCCGTCATGAGGGGGAGGGCGGACTTCGAGGCCTTCCTTCCTTCCGTGGCCGGGCGCTACGTCCTCCTCGGGAGGGCCGAATCCACCTGCCGGACCGACGCCCAGTGGGAGGAGTACGCGACGCCGGAATCCCTCGAGCGAATGCGGGCCGAGCGAGAGGCCGCCCGGGAGGCCTTCGATGCCTCCATGGAGTCCGTCGGGATGAGCCAGAAGGAGATTGCGCTGGCCGTCGAGGCGGCCGGGGCGCTGGGCGTCGTGACCTCGAACTGGACGGGTGTGCCCGGGACGACCCGGGTCTTCAGCGCCTTCACCCGTGAGGTACCGACGCTGGAGCTCTCCTGCGAGGACTTCGGGCTGGTCCACCGGCTGGCGGAGAACGGCCAGGGCCCCGTGCTGCGCGTGACCGCCGAGGCCGAGTACCTGGGAGAGATCCCGGTCTACAACGTCGTCGGACGGATCGAGGGGACCGAGCTTCCCGAGGAGTACGTGATGCTCTCCGCCCACTTCGACTCCTGGGAGGGCGGATCCGGCGCCACCGACAACGGGACCGGCTCCGTCCTCATGATGGAGGCCATGCGGATCCTCACCGAGGTCTATCCCCGGCCCCGTCGTACCGTCCTCATCGGGTTGTGGAGCGGTGAGGAGCAGGGGCTGAACGGGTCCAGGGCTTTCGTGGAGGATCATCCGGAGATCACGGAGGGTCTCCAGGCGCTCTTCAACCAGGACAACGGGACGGGCAGGGTGGTGAACATGTCCGCCTCGGGCTTCACCGACGCCGGCGGCTCCCTGGCCCGCTGGCTGGCCCAGGTGCCGTCGGAGGTCACGCAGTACATCGACCTGCAGCTGCCGGGAAATCCCTCCACGGGAGGGACCGACCACGCGGCCTTCGTCTGCGTCCCCGCCCCCGGCTTCAACCTGGGCGCTCTGAGTTGGGACTACGGGTCCCACACCTGGCACACCCATCGGGATACCTTCGACAAGCTTTCTTTCGACGACCTGCGCAACAACGCGGTGCTGGTGGCCTCCCTGGCGTATCTCGCCTCGGAGGATCCGGAGCGGGTGAGCCGACGCACCCGGAGCATCGTCCAGGGCTTCCGTGGAGAGACCCGGGAATGGCCCACCTGTCAGCCGGCAGTCCGGAACTCGGCGGATTCTCCCCGGATGCAGTAGGGGCGACGGCTCCGGCCTATCTCCCCGTGGCGCCCCGGGGGTGCCCGGAGGCCCGGCCCCGGCTCTCCCGGGCCCGGTTCCTCAGCCCGACCGCCGGGAGCGGATCGTCGAAGGGCTGGGCCGCCTTCGCCTCTCCCGAACCGGTCGAGGCCGCCGTGGGCCGGGCCATATCGGCGTCACAGCCGGCATCCAGGAACCGCTCGGGTTTCACCGCGCGTTTCCGCTCCTCGGGGTTGAGCCGGAACCAGCGGGCGACCAGGAGGATCTCCGCGGCCTCGTGAGCCGTCAGGCCTGCCGCCCCCCGGCCCGGCGCGTCGAAGACCTCCCGGGTCCGCTCGGCGACCCGCTGCCGGGTGGCGGGGGTCCGGGGCGCCGGCAGGACGTCCGCAACCCGTCCGCCCCGCACGAGATAGAGGCGGCGGGCTCCGTTGTGACCATCCACGGGATAGACGAAGCGAAGGCCCTCCACCTCCCCCCGGTAGGCGGCCAGGTCCTCCTGGAAGCGCCGGAGCCGCTCCATCCGGTCCCGCTGCACCGCCGCGAATTCGTAGTCCAGCCGGCGGGCCGCATCCATCATGGCCTCGTGCAGGAGGGAGAGGGGACGCCACGACGTCCCCTCCACGAAGGCCCGGGCCTCGGCCACCCGCTCCATGTATCCCGCCACGTCGATGCCCCCGGCACAGGGGGCCGGACAGCTCCCCAGCTCCGCACGGATGCAGCCGGGCACCCGCTCGAAGGCGTCCTCGCTGCCGAAGAGGTCGAGCTGGTCGGCGAAGTGCATGGCTGTCGCTCCGGCACAGTCCCGGAGTCCCAGGACGTGTCCCAGGTCCCGGATCGTCCTGGCCACCTGGCCCACCCTGGGGAAGGGTCCGTAGTAGATCGCACCGTCGGTCCCCACCCGGGTGACCGGGAGCACACGGGGAGCCGGCTCCCGGGTGATCTTCACGAACGCGAAGGCCCGCTTTCGCTTGTGTTGTACGTTGTAGCGGGGGCGGTACTCCTGGATAAGTCGCATCTCCCGGACCAGGGCCCCGAACTCGTCCGGGATGTAGTCCCACCGGACTTCGGTGGCTTCCCGGATGATCTCGGCCGGCTTCTCCCCCGGCTCCGCCCTGAAGTAGGAAAGGACCCGACTCCGCACCCGTACCGACTTCCCCACGTAGAGGAGCTCGCCTCCCGGGCCGAGCATGCGGTAGACCCCGGGTCGGTTCTCGGCGTGGGCCCGGACGTGGGCTCGAAGCTCGGGGTTGAGGACGGAGGTCATGGCCAACGGCGTGCCCGGCGGATGTTCGCCTTCTCTTCGGGTCGCCGATTATGCGAGGGCATGGAGACCCGGGCAAGCCCCACGGGTCCCTGATGGTCCGCGGCTTTCGGCTAGGCCGTGGGTGAGGGCGCCCCGGCGAGGAGGAGCGGAAGCACCTCGTCCCTGGACAGCTCTCTCCGTTCGAAGGTGAAGATCCTCAGCACCTTGGCCGTCTGGGACAGGGCGCCGCCGACCCGGGGGAGGTCGAGCATTCCCGAGTGTCCTTGGCCGCCCAGCCGTTGCGTGCGGCCGGACCGCCGAAGCACCAGGAGGTCGAGCTCGAAGAGGCTGGACCGTGCCGGAAAGTCGATCACGACCTCACCGGACTCGAGCCCGAGCTCCCCGGCGAGTCGGTCTTCGACCTTCCGCTTCTCGGGCCCGTCCCCGGCTACCCAGGGGGCCAGCGTCTGGCCGTCCAGGTCGGCGGCGGTGAGTTCCAGCGCGCGCTTCGGGAGGCGCCGCTGACGAAGGGCGGGGATCCATCGGTCTGCGAGCCGCTCCCCTGCCTCGGTGGTGGGGCCGTCCTGGGCTCGGCGGGAGATCTCGTAGAGGAGCTCCTCGTCGGTGGGTCCCACGAGCTCCTCCCGGTCGAGGATCTCCTCCTTCAGGGCCTCTTCGACGATCCGCTTGTACAGGGCGGTGGCCGCTCGAACGCCATGATGCCAGTAGACGTTGCGGAACATCTGGTACCGGGCGAAGAGCAGGGATTCCAGGGCGGCGACGGCCTTCTCGTGAACCCCGACCTCCCAGGCTCCCGTCTCCGGATCCTGGAGGAGCTGGAGGCCCTGGAGAAGCCGGTCCACGTCGACCTCGCCGTAGGGGACGCCGCAGAACCGGGCGTCTCGACGGAGGTAGTCCATCTTGTCCAGATCCAGGCTGCCGCTCACCAGACCCCGCAGGGGGGCGGCGCCGCTCCCCCGGATCATCGCGTGGATCCGCTGGGGCGCCCCGGGGCCCAGGGGAAGAAGGGCCGAGCGGAGCTCCGGAACGTCGAAGAAGCGGGCGCTCATCTCCTCGTGGTCCGCCGGGATGTTGTCCGGCTCGAGCTCTTCCAGGGCGTGGGAATACGCATAGTGCCCGATGTCGTGGAGGAGAGCGGCATAGGGAATCAGCTCCGCATCGACCCATGCCTCCTCCGGGGCGGAGCCCTGGTCCCGGAGGAGTCGGAGGGCCGTCCGGGCGAGGTGGTGGACTCCCAGCGCGTGGTCGAATCGTGTGTGGGTCGCTCCCGGATAGACCAGGTGGGCGAAGCCGAGCTGCCGGATGTAGCGGAGCCGCTGGAAGGCCGGGGTGTCGACGATCCGGACCGCCGTGGAGGTGAGTCGGATGGTGTTCCACAGGGGGTCTCGCACGATGCGGCTCTTGTCGTTCGTCATGGGGGACTCTACCCTGACCCCGCGGTCCCGAGCAATGTCGGGACGGGCCCCTCTACGGGTGCTGCCGCCGCGGGTCCGGGACCCTCGTCCCCGCCCGCCATCCCGGCGCCCGGGCCGGCCCGAGATCATAGACGCGGCGCCGCCGTGCGGATTGCCCGCAACCCCCGTCGGGGCCTTGGCGACGGGGGGCGGTGGAACGGGCGGGAAGGGGGGGAACACCAGCAGGTGGGTGGGGTCCAAGCCTTGACGGAAGACGTGGGTCCTGGGATCTTCCAGGGCTTTGCAACCTCGGCGCCGTGTTCACACCGGCGCCGACTCATTGAAGGCCGGCCAGTGGAGGCCGGTCGATGGAGATAGATGATGGCCGGAACCACTGCACCGAAGACCGCCAAGAAGGGTGGCCGGAAGCGCAAGGGTCGTGGCAATGTCCTCACGGGGTTCGATGCGTCGGTCGAGGAGCAGACCGCACTCGACCAGTACCTCCGGGACGTTTCCCGGCATGAGCTCATCACGCCCGAGATGGAGAAGATCCTCGGGGCCCGGGCTCAGGCCGGGGACGAGGACGCGGTGCAGGAGCTCGCCCGCGCCAACCTTCGGTTCGTGATCAGCGTCGCGAAGAAGTACCAGAACCGCGGCGTGTCCCTCACGGACCTGATCCAGGAGGGGAACGTCGGGCTGGTCACGGCTGCCCGGAAGTTCGATCCGGACCAGGGGGTGAAGTTCATCTCCTACGCGGTGTGGTGGATCCGGCAGGCGATCCTCGCCGCGCTGGCCAACCACGGTCGGTCCGTCCGCGTGCCCCTGAATCGGGCCAGCGACCTCGCCCGGATCTTCCGGGAGAAGGAGCGGCTCAAGCAGGAGTTGGGGCGCGAGCCGTCCTCGGAGGAGCTGGCCAAGGCCACCGACCTCACGCCCGAGCTCGTCGAATCGCTCCAGACCCTGAACGCCGCCGAGATCCGTCTCGATGCGCCCATCGGAGATTCGGAGGATTCGCAGCTGGTGGAGCGTTTCATCACCGAAGAGGCCGCCGAGCCCGAGATCGAGGTCGAGAGCCGGCTGCTGACCGAGGCCGTGACCGAGGCCCTCTCCACACTGGAGGCCCGGGATGCCCGGGTCCTCCGCCTGTACTTCGGGCTGGAGGGCGAGCGGGAGCACACCCTCGAGGAGATCGGCAACATGCTGGGCGTCACCCGGGAGCGGATTCGCCAGCTCCGGGATCGGGCCCTTCGCCGTCTGCGGGAGGGCGCCAAGGGCGATGCCCTGGAGTCTTTCGCCGCATGATCGTGAACGGGTGCGCGTACTGAGCGTGCCCCGTTTCGACCTGGACGCCTCCCGGGTGCCTCGGCGCCCGGGGGGCGTTCGTGCGTTCCGGCCATGACCCGGGGCGTCGTCGCGGCCTCCGGTGGAGGCGGATACGAGGTGCGGCTCGAGGACGGTCGCACCGTACACGCCGTGCTCCGGGGCCGGGTCAAGCGACAGGCACGGGTAGGGGACCGGGTGGTGATCGGCGACCAGGTGGAGGTCGACCGGGTGGAGGGGAGTGCGGGGGAGGGGGAGTGGTCCATCGAGGCGGTGCTCCCCCGGGCCTCCGTGATCACCCGGCAGGGATACTCGGAGCGGCGTCCGAAGGTGATCGCCGCGAACCTGGACCGGATGTTCGCCGTCGTGGCGGCCCGTGACCCGGAACCGCGTCTGGCCCAGCTCGACCGCCTGTTGGTCATCGCCGAGGCGAACGGCATCCCCGCGACGGTGCTGGTCAACAAGGTGGACCTTTCCCGGGCTCGCGAACCGCTGGAGCGGATCCGGGCCTTGTACGAGGCCATAGGGTACCCCGTCCTGGCAGCCAGCGCCGAGAGCGGCGAGGGCCTGGAGGAGCTCAGGGAGGCGCTGTCCAAGGGGACGTCGGCGCTCATCGGAGCCTCGGGCGTGGGGAAGTCGTCGCTCCTGAACGCCCTGGCTCCATCCCTGGACCTCCGGGTCGGTGAGCTTTCCCGGCGGGTTCGCCGCGGCCGGCACACGACGGTCCGCTCGCGGCTCCTGGAGCTTCCCTTCGGTGGGCTGGTGGCCGACACGCCCGGGTTCGGGGACGTGGGGGTGTGGGGGGTTCCCGCCGACGAGGTGGAGGACTGCTTCCCCGAGATCCGGGCGCTCCGGGACGAGTGCCGGTTCCGGGGATGCGCCCACCTCAGCGAGCCGGGGTGTGCCGTCCTCGAGGCCCTGCACGCCGGCGCCATCGCCCGGTCCCGGTGGGAGAGCTATCGGGCCCTGCGCCAGGGGGACGAGGCGGACTGAGGCGGCACCCGGACGATCCCCGGGAGACCGGCTCCCCGGGGTGTCCCGGCGGGAAGGCCCGCTTCCCACCGGCACGGGGCGGCCGGAGTCTCAGGGACCCGCCTCCCGGGTATCCGGGCCATTGGCCGCGCCGCCGGTGGTCGCCGGTCCAGGGGGCGTGGACCGACGGACGGGGACGACCCGGGGGCTGCCGGTGAGGGCATCGAGCTCCACGACCACCGGCCACCGGTAGACCCGGCCCAGGACCGTCGGATCCAGCACGTCGCCCGGAGGACCCTCCGCGGCGACCCGGCCTTCGGAGAGGAGCAGGATCCGATCGGCGAATCGGCTGGCGAGGTCCAGGTGGTGGGTGATCAGGAGGACGGTGATCCCGCATTCCGCCGATCCATGGAGGAGCTCCATGATCGCCATCTCGTGCCGGATGTCGAGGCTCGACGTCGGCTCGTCCAGGACCAGGGCCCGGGGCTGCTGGGCCAGAGCCCGGGCGATCCGCACCCGTTGCAACTCGCCGCCGGACAGCGTCTGCACCCGGCGCTCCGCGAGATCCTGGACGTCACACCGCTCCAGCGCCGCCTGGATGGCCTCCCGGTCCGCACCCCCCTCGGAGGCCAGCGGCCCCAGGTGGGCGTAGCGACCCATGGCGACGAGTTCTCGGGCCGTCATGGGGAAGGGGAGGGGCTCGGACTGGGCCACGGCGCCCACCGCCCGGGCCATGCGACGACGGCTCCAGCTCCCCAGCGGGGCCTCGTCCAGGAGGATCTCCCCCTCCTCGGGGCGTACGGCACCGAGGATGGTCCGGGCCAGGGTCGACTTTCCCGAGCCGTTGGGGCCCAGGACGGCGAAGAGGGTCCCCGGGGGGACGGTCAGGGAGACGTCCTGCAAGGCCGGGATGTCCGCCCCGGGATACCGTACGGTGAGGTTCCGGACCTCGATCCTCACGGGACCCCCGGGGAGGTCCGGTCCGCCCGTGGAGCAGCGGTCATCGCAGCGTGCTCCGCCGGAGGAGGACCAGGAAGATCGGGACACCCACGAAGGCCGTCACCACGCCGATGGGGATCTCCGTGGGGGAGAGGAGGACCCGGGCCACGGTGTCCGCGGCGGTGAGGAACGCGGCCCCCACCAGGAAGGACATGGGAAGGAGGATACGGTGATCGGAGCCCACCACGAATCGGAGAGCGTGGGGAACCACGAGCCCCACGAATCCGATGACACCCGCCACCGCCACCCCGGCCGCGGTGACCAGGGAAGCCGCCGCGAAGGCGATCCGCTTCACCCGCTCCACCTCGGTTCCGAGATAGAGAGCCGTCTCCTCCCCCACGGACAAGGCGTTGAGGGGCCGGGCGAGAGAGAGGAGGACGAGCGCGGCGGGAATGGTGTACGTCGCGGCCACGGCGACGCCCCGCCAGTCCGCGCCAGCGGTGGTCCCCATCATCCAGAGGACCGCACTCCGGATCGTGCGGGCGTCTGAGACCGCGAGGATGAAGGAGATGACCGCCGAGAAGAATGCACCCACCACCACACCCGCCAGAAGGAGGACCCGCACGTCCAGGGCCCGGCCGGCGGCGGTGGCCACCCGGAAGACCAGGACGATGGCCAGCAACGCCCCCGCGAAGGCCGCCAGGGGGAGGGACCAGGACGCCAGCCCGGCCCACCCCAGGGCCAGGGCCGTCACGGCCCCCACCGCCGCGCCCCCGGAGACGCCGAGGATGTAGGGTTCCGCCAGGGGATTCCGGAGGAGCGCCTGGAACGTGGCGCCGGCCAGGGCGAGGCCCCCCCCCAGAATGGAGGCCAGGAGGAGTCTGGGGAGACGAAACTGGAGCACCAGGTCGCGGTGGGTCGGGGTCCCTCCCCCCAGCAGGACCGCCAGGACCTCACCCGGGGTCAGCCCCACCGATCCGACGAAGAGGCCCAGAGGGAGCACCAGGACGGCCACGAGACCGACCGCGGCGAGACGGCGACGCCGGGTCACCGGTCGCGGTCCGGCAGCTCCGGATGGAGGGCCCGGGCGACGATCCACGCCGAGGCTCCCACGTCCGGTCCCGGGATCTCCACCTCGCCGGGGAGTTCCACCACCCGCCGTCCCTCGAGGATCCGTGCGTCGACCCGGGACCCCCGGGTCATGAGCACGGCGTCGACGTCGCGCTCGAGGAGCACCTCGGGGCTGACCGGCGCGTAGAGGGCACCGAGATCGTCCAGGACGTTCTCTCCGCCCCCCACCTCCACGAGCTGAGAGAGGAAGCTCCCGGGACCCGCCGCGAGGGGAGGCGTGCCCCCGAGCAGATAGACCGCCCGGACCCGGGGGAAGGGGGCCACCGCGGCTCGGATCTCCTCCAGCGTCCCGTCGATCTCCGCCACGAGGGTTCGGGCCGGGCCCTCCTCCTGGACGAGCTCGCCCAGGCGGAGGACCATCCGTCGCACGTCCGGGATGCCGTCGGGACGGACCCGGAGGACCGGGATCCCCAGCGTGCCGAGGGTCCGTGCGGTGACGGCGTCCGAATCTCCGGCGAAGGCCACCACCACATCGGGATCCAGCGTCCGGAGGATCTCGAGGTTGGGCTGCAGCCCGCCCCCGACGCTGGGGAGGTCCGAGAGGGCCGGCGCGGTATCGTAGTCCGTACGTCCGACCAGGCGTTCGGCGACCCCCAGGCGGATCAACGTCTCGGTGGCCGAAGGCACCAGGGACAGGATCCGACCCGGGGGCTCATGGAGCCGGACGGTGTCGCCCCCGTCTCCCACCAGGGCGATCGGACTCCCGAGTGAAGAGGGGCGTTCCGGCGAGGTGTCGGCCGACGTTCCCGACGAGGGTCCGTCGGAGGGACTCTCCGATCCACCCCCGCATGCGATCCCGGCGCAGAGGCCCAGGACGAGTAGCCCCGGGACGGCCCGGATGCCCACGGGTCAGGGCGAGATGGAGAGGGGCTCGCAGCTCTCCTCGAAGGCCTTGTACCACGTCCCTTCCCGGCGGTCCAGGGCCATCATCCACCGGGACTGGGTCCCGAAGAGCTCCACCAGGACCTCGCTCTCGCCGTCACCGTCCCAGTCGGCGGACTCGAAGAACCGCTGAGCGCCTTTTCCCGTGCTCACCGGACGGTAGTCGAGGTAACCCATCCGGTAGCCCGAGCCTCCGGCCACCCCCAGGATGAAGATGTCGTACGCCGCTTCGGTGAGGGATTCCCCGACCCGGAGGGCGTCCTGGTAGAGGAAGGTCCCCGCGAAGGCGCCGCGAGGGTCCCCGTCCATGGGAAAGGCCTGCATGTCGGCCCGCATGTCGAGGATGGACCCCGGGAAGGTCGCGCCGGTCTGGCGCACGGCCTGTGCGGCCAGCTCCAGGGCTGCGGTGCGCTGCTCGAAGTTGTGGTCCGGGGCCACGAAGGGGGTGTAGGGTCGATTGCCCGCCACCTCCTGATTGACCGCGATGAAGCGGGTGGCTTCGTTCGCATCCGGGACCATCTCCAGGGGTCCGAACCCCACGGGGACAGGCGAACAGAGCCCCGGCTGCGTCGCGATGCTGTCCAACCGTACCGTCCCTACCCTCGTCCCTTCGGCGAAG
>Ga0316576_10001913_pt1 | contig 11600 bp, 10 predicted proteins | sample S0NA_FD_203075 | JGI IMG/M metagenome (GOLD analysis project Ga0316576, IMG submission 203075) | Rhizosphere microbial communities from salt marsh grasses in Alabama, United States - S0-2_050615r3r5 | ecosystem: Host-associated > Plants > Roots > Rhizosphere | place: USA: Alabama | collected... | reverse complement strand
CTACGGCTTCAAGGGCTCGAGCGCGAACAAGATGGTCGCCGACTGGGACAAGCGGGCCAACAGCTTCCGCAAGCGGGTGCGCAAGTACCGCAAGATCCGCACCCTGCCGATCCGGGTGACCGAGGCGAACCTCAACCTGATCAACCGCGACGGCAACGCGACGAACCTCAAGGCCTCCACGGCCAACCCGGACGCGCAGCGGCGGCTGGCCACCGCGACCCAGATGAACGCGTACTACCGGGGCTTCTCCTCGGTGTACTGGCTGGTCCCCTGGCGTCCTGAGCAGACCGCGGTGTACGTCCAGACCCAGCCCGGCAACCCGGCCCGCGACGCCCTGGCGGTGCTGCAGTCAGCCCTGGCCGGGCACACCTTCGTCACGTGCAAGCAGCGCAAGGGCCTGCGCACCTGCACCTTCAAGTCGCCCACGGGCAGCCGCACGAAGGTGCTGTGGCGCAACAAGCGCACCTCCAAGGTGCGCCTGTCCAGCCGGACCGAGGTCCTGGAGATGACCGGCGCCACGACCACGCTGCCGCGCAAGTCACGGATCAAGGTCGGCACCACGCCGATCGTCCTGCGCTGATCGGACGAGCGAAGGGGCCCGACCACGGTGGTCGGGCCCCTTCGCTGTCTGGGCTGATCGGCGGCTCCGCCTGGTCGCCGGCTCTGCTGATCGGCCGGTCCGGCGCGACGCGGGGTCAGCCCTTGCGCTTGCCGATCTCCTCGGTCAGCTGCGGGACCACGTCGAACAGGTCGCCCACGACGCCGAAGTCGGCGAGCTCGAAGATGGGCGCCTCCGGGTCCTTGTTGACCACCACGACGGTCTTGGAGGTCTGCATCCCGGCCCGGTGCTGGATGGCCCCGGAGATCCCGTTGGCGATGTACAGCTGCGGGGTGACGGTCTTGCCGGTCTGCCCGACCTGGAACTGGTGCGGGTACCAGCCTGCGTCGGTGGCGGCGCGCGAGGCACCGACCGCCGCGTCGAGGCTGTCGGCGAGGGCCTCGATGACACCGAACCCCTCGGCTCCGCCCACTCCGCGGCCGCCCGAGACGACGACCGCCGCCTCCGTCAGGTCCGGACGTCCGCCCTTGGCCTGCTTGACCTGCTCGGTGGTGGTGGCAGCCGTCGCCGCCGCCGACAGGTCGACGGAGACGTCGACCCGTGCGCCGGCCGCGGGGGCCGCCTCGACCGCGACGCTGTTGGTGCGCACCGTGATGATCGGGGTGCCCGTGGTGACCTTCGACTTCACGATCGTGGCCCCGCCGAACACCGACTGGGTCGCGGTGCCGTCGGCTGCCACGTCGACCGCGTCGGTGATGATCCCCGAACCGGTCCGGACCGCCAGGCGCGCGGCGACCTCCTTGCCCTCCGCGGTGCTGGCGACCAGAACCGCCGCCGGGGCCTTCTCGGCCACCAGGGAGGTCAGCAGCTCGGCCTTGGGGGCCACCGGGTGCTTGCCCAGCTCGGCATCCTCGGCGACGTAGACGGTGGCAGCGCCGTGCTCGGCGAGGCCGGCCAGCGCGCCGTCGGCGCCCGGACCCACGTAGACGGCCGACGGCTCGCCGAGCCGCCGGGCCAGTGTCAGCAGCTCGTACGTGACCTTGCGGACGCCGCCGTCGAGGTGCTCGACGAGAACGAGAACTTCAGCCATGTCGGTCTCCTCAGATGAACTTCTGCGCGGACAGGAAGTCGGCGATGGCCATGCCGCCGTTGCCTTCGTCGGACACGATCGTGCCCTTGGCCTTCGGCGGACGGGCGGCGGCCTCCTCGACCACCGACCAGGCGGCTGACAGGCCCACCTGGTCGGGGCTCAGGCCCAGCGCGGCGAGGTCGACGGTCTCGACCTTCTTCTTCTTGGCGGCCATGATCCCCTTGAAGGACGGGTACCGCGGCTCGTTGATCTTCTCCACGACGCTGACGACGGCGGGCAGGGTGCCCTCCACCACGTCGTAGCCGTACTCGGTGACCCGGTTGATCCGCACGGTGCCGCCGTCCACGGCCACCGCGCTGGCGAACGTCAGCTGGGGCAGGCCGAGGCGCTCGGCGACCATCGCCGGCACGACCGACATGCGGGCGTCGGTGGACTCGCTGCCGAACATGACGATGTCGGCGTCGCGGCCCTCGACCGCCTTGGCGATGGCCAGCGACGTGGCGACCGCATCAGAGCCGTGCAGGGCGTCGTCGACGACGTGCACGCCGGCGTCGGCGCCCATCGACAGGGCCTTACGGATCGTGTCGGTGGCCTGCGACGGTCCCATCGACAGGACGACGACCTCCCCGCCGTTCGCCTCCTTCAGGCGCAGCGCCTCCTCCACGGCGTACTCATCGATCTCGTTCATCACGGCGTCCACGGACCCGCGATCCAACGTGTGGTCTGACGGGCTGAGCGACTTCTCCGCCCAGCTGTCCGGTACCTGCTTGATGCAGACAACGATCTTCATGGTCGCGCTGTCGACCTCCCTGTTCGGCCGGGCCGCCGGTCCGGTGGCTCCGGTGGTCTGATTGTCCGATCCGCTGGGCTGTTCCACACCCCGCGCGCCCATGCTACCGGCGGGTAACAAGTGCGGCTGATCGGGCCAATCCTAGGCAGGTGCCGCGCGGCCCCGTGCGGCACCCCGGCCCGCGCTGCAGGGTCGAAGGTCCCGGCCGGGGGTGTCGCCCCCGCTGGCTCCCGGGCGGCCCGGGGGGTTCGGGACGTACGATGCGCGTGCGATGCGGATCCTGCACGTGGCATGGGAGTACCCGCCCGTCCTCTACGGGGGTCTCGGGCGCCATGTTCATGCCCTGGCCAACGCGCAGGCCCGGCACGGGCATGACGTCGTCGTGATCACCCAGGGGCCCGCCGGGGCCGGCCCCGGGCATCCGGAGGAGCCCGGCCCGGTCCGGGTGCTGCGCGCCGCCGGAGGCCCGGCCGGACACGGCGGCGGCGAGCTGCTCGACCACGTCGCCCAGATGGAGTGGGCGTTCGCCTCGTGCGGCGAGGAGCTGTTGTCCACCTGGCTGCCGGAGGTCGTCCATGCCCACGACTGGATGGTCAGCCATGCCGCCGTGGCGCTGCGACCGCTCTCGGGGGCACCGCTCGTGGCGACGATCCACGCGACGGAGGCCGGGCGCAACGGCGGCTGGGTCAGCAACGACCTGTCGACCACGCTGCACTCCATCGAGTGGTGGTTGGCCAACACCGCCGACGCGGTCATCACCTGCTCGGCGGCGATGGATCGGGAGGTCCGCACGCTGTTCGACATCGGGCCGACCACGATCATCCCCAACGGGATCGACGTCGCCGACTGGCAGTGCCCCGCCGACGCCGCCGCCCGGATCCGCGCGGAGAACGCCGACGCCTCCCCCCTGATCGCCTACACCGGTCGGGTCGAGTGGGAGAAGGGTGTTCAGACGATCCTGGCGGCCATGCCGGCGCTGCGGCGCGCGCACCCCGGGATCCGCCTGCTGGTCGCCGGGCGGGGCAGCTACCTGCCGAGCCTGGTCGCCCAGGCCGAGGGCCTCGGCCTCGGCGACAGCGCCCGATTCCTGGGCTGGGTCAGCGAGGAGGACCTCCGCGCCATCGTCTGCGCCGCGGACCTGGTCATCGCCCCGAGCCTGTACGAGCCGTTCGGCCTGGTCGCCCTCGAGGCGGCCGCGCTGCGCGCGCCGGTGGTCGTGTCCCGGATCGGTGGGCTGGCGGAGTTCGCGGCTAACGGGGAGCGAGCCGGGCTGTTCCCGCCGGGCAGTCCCGAGGGGCTGTCCCTGGCCATCGAGGCCGACCTGGCCGACCCGACCGGCGCCCGCGCCCGCGCCGAAAGCGCCCACCGCGACGTCGTGGAGCGCTTCGACTGGGCCCGGATCGCCGAGCGGACCGTGGCGCTGTATCGCAGCGCACGGTCGCGGATCACCGGCGCTGGGGCGGATGGCCCCGGCGCGGTCGCGGCCGCTGGCGTCGAGGACGAGGCGGATGCTGAGGGAGTGAACCGGGCCGGCGGGGGTGGGCTCTCCGGGGACGGGGCCGACCCAGCCGGGGGCGGGCTCTCCGGGGACGGGGTCCGCCCAGCCGGGGGCGGGCTCCACCAGACCGGGGGCGGGCTCCCCGGGGACGGGGTCCGCCCAGCCGGGGGCGGGGTCGGTCCGGTGCCGTGGCACCACGTCCAGCGGCCTCGGTACGCCAGCCCTCCGGGCCGGCTGCTGGATTCCGGTCGGTGAGCCGGACCGGGGCAGGCGTGCGCGGCGCGCTGCCGGCCGGGCTCACCCGCCGACTGGTCGTTGCCGAGGTGCTGGTCGTGCTGGCGCTCTCCCTCGGCCGGTCCGGCGCGTACTCGATCGTCAGCTTCATCGCCGACCTCACCAGCGGGGTTCCCCTCGCCGAGCAGACCGCGACCCTGAACGACTCCCTGGCCCCGGGCCGTCCGCTGCTCGACCTGGTCCGGCAGATCCTGCGCATCGGGTTCGGGCTGGCCCCGGTCGCCCTCGTCTGGTACCTGCTCGCCCGGACCGGCGAGGGCCTGCGCGCGATCGGCCTGGACCTGGGCGAGCCTCGCCGGGACCTCCTGCGCGGGACGGCGCTGGCTGCCCTCGTCGGGCTCGTCGGGCTCGGCGGCTACCTGGTCGCGCACGCGTTCGGGATCAACCTGACCGTTGTCGCCGCCGACCTGCCGGACCTCTGGTGGCGCTGGCCCGTCCTCATCGCCGCAGCGGTGCAGAACTCGCTGCTGGAGGAGGTCGTGGTCGTCGCCTTCGTCGTGCGCCGCCTGACGCAGCTCGGGTGGGCAGCCCCTGCGGCGGTGGGTGCCAGCGCCGGAATCCGCGCCAGCTACCACCTCTATCAGGGCATCGGCGGGATGCTGGGCAACCTCGCGATGGGGCTGCTCTTCGCCGGGCTGTTCCTGCGCTGGGGTCGGGTGATGCCGCTGGTCGTCGCGCACGCCCTGATCGACATCGTCGCCTTCATCGGCTACGCCACTCTGGCCGGAAGGGTCGACTGGCTGCCGATCGGCTGAGTCCGTCGCCGAAGGCATCCCTACGGCGCGGTCCCGGAGCGTCGCCGCGTCGAGGCTTGGTCGGGCATCCCGACAGGGCAACGCTCCCCTCATCCCGGCGCCTCCCCCGCAATCGGACTGCCCCCGCGGCCCCCGGACCCAGCCACGCCAGTCCAATCCGCACCCGGACCCAGCCACGCCACTCCGATCGGGGAAGGGCGCCCGACCCGCGAAGGGGACCCGACCCGCGGCGGGCACCCGAGCCGTGCCGGCGCTCGGCCCACGCCGGGCACCCCCCGCTGGCGGGGCAACACGCCGCCGGTGCTTCCCCTGCGGGACTCCGGGACGGCAGACTCCTGCCATGCCCGACCAGCCGAACGATCCCGCCCAAGGCCCAAGCCCGGTCCAAGGCCCCCTGCACGTCTCCCTCGAGCTCCCCGAGGCCCACAAGGGCGGGGTCTGGGCCAACTTCGCCCGGGTGGCCCACAGCCCGTACGAGTTCACGCTGGACTTCGCCCGGCTGGACTTCTCCACATCCCCCGAGATGCAGGGCGTCGTCGTCGCGCGGGTCAACCTCTCGCCGATGCTGGTCACCCAGCTGATCCGGGCCCTGGAGACCAACTGGGAGGCCTACGCGGCCCGGGCGATCCAGACCGAGGTCGACCGGCCCGGCCAGGACTAGCGATGCGCTAGCCAGCAACGGCCGGTCCCCGGTGGGATGCTTCCCTCGTGGCCCGGTCGGGGCACCGTCGGCCGCGACGAGGAGGTGCGCGTGGCGATCGACGGCGGCCCGGAGCTGGTCCAGTTGCTCACGCCGGAGGGCGTGCTGGTCCCGGACCCGAGGTACCCGATCGAGCTCACCGCAGAGCAGTGGCGGGAGCGCTACGAGCACCTGGTGATGGTCCGCCGGCTGGATGCGGAGGCGACCTCGCTGCAGCGGCACGGCGAGCTGGGGCTGTGGGCCCCGTGCCAGGGGCAGGAGGCCGCACAGGTGGGGGCGGCCCTGGCCACCCGCCCCGGCGACCGGATCTTCCCCACCTATCGCGAGCATGGGATGGCCTACGTCCGGGGCGTCGACCCGGTCACGCTGCTCGGGCTGTTCCGCGGCACCACCCTCGGCGGGTGGGATCCCGACGAGCATGGCTTCAGCCTGTACACGGTGGTGATCGGCGACCAGACCCTGCACGCCGTCGGCTACGCGATGGGCATCCAGCGCGACGGCTCGGACGAGGCGGTCCTCGTCTGCTTCGGCGACGGCGCCTCGTCGCAGGGCGACGTGGCCGAGGCCTTCGTCTTCGCCGCGGTGAACGAGGCTCCCGTGGTGTTCTTCTGCCAGAACAACCAGTGGGCAATCTCCGAGCCGCTGGAGCGCCAGAGCCGGATACCGCTGTTCAAGCGCGCCGCCGGGTACGGGTTCCCGGGCGTCCGGGTGGACGGCAACGACGTCCTCGCGGTGCAGGCCGTGGTCGAGGAGGCGCTCGAGCGGGCCAGGCGGGGTGGGGGCCCCACGCTGGTCGAGGCGTTCACCTACCGGATGGGCGCGCACACCACCTCCGACGACCCGACCCGCTACCGCACCACCGCGGAGGGCGAGGCCTGGAAGCTCAAGGACCCGATCGAGCGGGTACGCGCGCACATGGTCCGCAGCGGGATCGCCACCGCCGAGCACCTGGCCGAGGTGCAGCGCCGCGCGGACGCGCTCGGCGCGCACATGCGCACCGCCTGCCGGGCGATGCCGGACCCGACCCCGCTGAGCATGTTCGAGCACGTGTACGCAGACGAGCACCCGGTCATCGCCCGGGAGCGCCGGTGGCTGGCCGCCTACCTCGCCGGGTTCGCCGACGCGGGGCCCGGGAGCTGACATGACCGTGCTGACCATGGCCAAGGCACTCAACCACGCCCTCGCCGCCGCGCTGCGCGACAACCCGCGCGTGCTCGTCATGGGCGAGGACGTCGGGCGGCTCGGTGGGGTGTTCCGGGTCACGGACGGGCTGCAGGCACAGTTCGGCGACGACCGGGTGATCGACACCCCGCTGGCGGAGAGCGGCATCATCGGCACCGCGGTGGGCCTGGCCATGCGCGGGTTCGCGCCCGTCGCCGAGATCCAGTTCGACGGTTTCGTGTTCCCGGCGTTCGACCAGATCACCACGCAGGTGGCCCGACTCCACGTGCGCTCGTCCGGGGCGCTGTCGATGCCGGTCGTGATCCGCCTGCCGAACGGCGGGGGAATCGGGGCCGTCGAGCACCACTCGGAGTCCCCGGAGGCGTACTTCGCGCACACGCCCGGCCTGCGCATCGTGACGCCGAGCAGCCCGGCCGATGCCTTCGCCATGCTGCGGCAGGCGATCGCCCACCCCGACCCGATCCTGTTCCTCGAGCCGAAGCGGCGCTACTGGGACAAGGGGGAGGTCGACCTCGACGCCCCGCTGGCACCGCCGGCCGACCTGTTCCGCGCCCGGGTGCTGCGCCGCGGCCGCGACGCCACGCTGCTCTGCTGGGGCCCGATGGTGCGCACCTGCCTGGACGCCGCCGAGGCCGACACCCGCGACCTCGAGGTCATCGACGCCCGGAGCCTGGCACCGCTGGACCTGCCCACGATCGTCGAGTCGGTCACCCGCACCGGGCGGCTGGTCGTCGTCCACGAGGCCCCGGTGGTCGGCGGCCTCGGGGCCGAGATCGCCGCGTCCGTGTCGGCCGAGTGCTTCTACCAGCTCGAGTCCCCGGTGCTGCGGGTCGGCGGGTTCTCAGTGCCCTATCCCCCGGCCCGGATCGAGGACATGTACCTGCCCGACCTCGACCGCGTGCTCGAGGCAGTCGACCGGGCGATGGCCTACTGACCGGGCAGAGGAGGAGTTGCCGTGCTGCACGAGTTCCGCATGCCGGACGCCGGCGAGGGCCTCACCGAGGCCGAGGTGCTGTCCTGGCGGGTGTCCGTCGGCGACGCGGTCGCTGTCAACCAGGTCCTGCTTGAGGTGGAGACGGCCAAGGCAGCAGTCGAGCTGCCCAGCCCGTTCGCCGGCACTGTGGTGGAGCTGCTCGCAGACCCCGGACAGGTCGTGCCGGTCGGCGCGCCGATCGTGCGGATCGACGACGGACTGCCCCACGACGCGGAAGCCGAGCCGACCGCCGAGCCGACCCCGACCGCCGAGCCGGAGCCGACCGGCCAGCCGGGGGCGCCATCGGCGACCCGGGAGCCGGCCGCCACCGAGCCCGAGGCGGCCTCCCACACCGAGCCGGCGCCGCCCGGGACCGAGCCGCAGCCAGCACGCGGCGAGCCGACCGGCGCCGGGCAGGGCGCGGTCCTCGTCGGCTACGGGGTCAGGTCCGCCCCGGCGCCCCGGCGCAGGCCCCGGATCACTCCGCACGGCACCGACCACGTCGAGCCCGGTCCGCCCGGGGCGGCCGCCCGGCCGGTCCGGCACGGGGGCCTTGAGCAGGCCCGGGCGGTCGAAGAGCGGCTCGGCGACGGGTCCGTGCGCGCCAAGCCGCCGGTGCGTCGGCTCGCCCGCGACCTCGAGGTCGATCTGGCCCGGGTGATTCCCACCGGCCCGGGCGGCACCATCACGCACGAGGACGTCGAGCGCACCGCGGCTGAGATCGGCACGTCCGAGGTGGTGCCGCTGCCCCACGTGGCCCGGATGATGGCGCGCGCGATGACCGACTCCGCCTTCTCGGCCCCCCACGTCACCGAGTGGGTCGACGTCGACGTCACCGGGATGACCCGCTTCCTGGCGGCCGCACGATCCCGTCCGGAGTGGTCCGACGTGTCGCTGACCCCGCTGACGATCGCCGCGCTGGGGCTGGTTCGGGCCGCGCGGGCCCATCCGCGCATCAACGCCAGCCTGACGGAGTCCGGCGAGGAGCTGCTGGTGCACCGCGGCATCCACCTCGGCATCGCCGTCGACTCCGCGCGCGGGCTGCTGGTCCCGCACGTCCCGGACGCCCAGGACCTCGACCTGCGCGGCATGGCGCGGGCCCTGGCCGTGCTCGTGGAGACCGCCCGGGCCGGGCGCGCCCGCCCCGAGGAGCTGCGCGGCTCGACGATCACGCTGACCAACGTGGGGGCCCTGGGCATGGACGGCGGGACGCCGATCCTCAACCCCGGGGAGGTCGCGATCCTCGCCCTCGGGCGGGTCCTGCCCCGGGCCTGGGTCGTCGAGGGCCGGGTCGAGCCCCGGGATGTGGTCACCCTTTCGCTGTCCTTCGACCACCGGGTGGTCGACGGCGCCCTCGCGGCGCAGGTGCTGCGGGCCGTGGCCGACTTCATGGCCGACCCGGCCACGGCGCTGGCCCTGGGCTGACCGGCGACCGACGACCCGCCGCGCCCCGCCGGGTCCCGAGCCGCCACCGGGCTCGCGCGCCGACCGCGCTCGGGCGCCACCGCGCTCGGGCGCCACCGCGGTCGGGCGCCACCTTGCTCGCGCGCCGACCGCGTGCGCGCTAGCCGGGCTTGCGCGCCTGCAGCGTGTAGCTGGCCGCGAGCCGCTGGGGCCGGTCGGCCAGGCGGTGCTCGCCGCGCTCGTCGGCGACCATCAGCCCGGGCAGGCCGTCCCACGGGATGCTGTCGTGCTCGACGAGCCCGCTCACCTGCAGGCCTTCGGCCAGCAGGGCGCTGACCACCTCGCCGAGACCGTGGTTCCACTCGTAGCTCGTGTTGTGGCGGAACTCGGCCTCGGTGCGCACGTAGGTGCCGCCCTCGTCCCACCGGATCGGCTCGGGATGCTCGAAGTAGGGGTGCTCGACGCGAAGCAGCCCGGAACCATCCGGATCTGCCAGGGACCACAGCATGGGATGGCCCTCGCGCAGGAACAGTCGACCGCCCGGGGCCAGCAGCTGGGCCACGACCCCGGCCCACCTGCGGATGTCCGGCAGCCAGCACAGCGCACCGATGCCGGTGAAGACCAGGTCGAAGCACCCGTACCCCAGGACCCCCGGGGCGGCGTGCACGTCGGCGACGACGAACTGCGCGGGCGTCCCGCTGCGCGCGGCGAGCTCCCGGGCCGCCGCGATCGCCGCGGGAGAGAAGTCCAGTCCGGTCATCCGGGCGCCGAGCCGGGCCAGCGAGAGGGTGTCGGTGCCGATGTGGCACTGCAGGTGCACGCCCCGCAAGCCACGGATGTCGCCGAGCCGGGGCAGGTCGAAGCGGACCACCTCGGACAGGTACTGCGGGTCGGCGATGAGCTCCGCGGCGTGGTAGTCCGGGGACTCCAGGTGCGCGGGGGCGCGCTCGTCCCACTGGGCGAGGTTGGCCGCGTGGTAGGCGACGCCGTCGTCCGGGGCGGGCTCGTCGGCTCCGACCCGGGCCGCGGGAGCGGGCCCGCCAGCTCCGGCCCCGTCATCCGGGGCCGCCGGAGCACCCCCGTCGGCTGCTGTCCGAAGGTCGGCCGGGACGCGCGCGGCCGGCTCGGGGGCTGGGTCTGTCGATGTGTCCACCGCAGCATTCAACCGCGAACCAACGCACTGGGGGACAATGGACGCCCAGCCCCCGACCCGAGGACGCGATGTCGACCAGCGGTGCAGCGCGCCCGCACAGCGGGCAGGCCAACGCTCGACGTCCGCACTCCCGCACCGAGCCCGGGGTCGCCCGGGTACCGCGCACCCGACCGCGACCGCGCCGACGGCGCCGGGGCCCCGGCCCCTTCCTGCTCAGCGTTGCGCTGTTCGTCGGCCTCGCGGTGGCGATCCTGCTGCCGCGCGGCCTCGCCGAGCTCACCCCGCCGGTCGAGACCGGCCCGGACACGGTCACGGACGTGCCGAGCGCCCGGCCGATCGCCTGGTCGGGCAGCCAGCCGCGCTACGGCGTCGACATCTCCTTCCCGCAGTGCGGCCGGACGCTGCGCAACATGCCCGGCGGCTACGCGATCGTGGGCCTGGACGGCGGCATGCCCGACCGGCCCAACCCGTGCTTCGCCAGCCAGTGGCAGTTCGCCACCCGGCAGAGCGGGGCCGCGGTGTACGTCAACACCGCCGACAACGGCCGCGGGGACCCCGTGGACGTGGGCCGGCGCGCCGCGCGCGGCGATCTCGCGGCGCTTCGGGAGCACGGCATCGACCGGGGCACGCCGGTGTGGCTCGACGTCGAGCTGCCGGAGGTGTGGAGAGGCTCGCAGGCCCGCCATCGGGCGGTCATCACCGAGCACATGCGGGTCCTGGCCGAGGCCGGCTATCCGGTCGGGGTCTACTCCGCCCCGGCCCTGTGGGCCGAGATCAGCGGCGGGGCCGAGCTCGACGTCCCCACGTGGGTCGGGATCGGACGGGCCACCCCCGAGCGCGCCGCGGCGACCTGCCAGCGCCAGTCGTTCGGGGGCAAGCGCCCTGCCATCGTGCAGCGGATCGGCTGGGGGACCGACGGCCTCCCGCTGGATCGCAACCTCACCTGCCCCGGCACCGACCTGACCGGGCTGGTCCGGCCGCGCTGAGGCCGACAACAGCCACCGGACCGGCCGCCACACAGGGCCGCAGCCACACGGGCCCGACGTCCCTGGGGCTCAGTGGCCGGGCAGGACCGTGGGAGCGATCCGGCACGCCGGGTCCTCGGCCGCGACCTCGGGGACGCGCGCACCGTGGCGCAGGTGGTCGTAGCGTGGCGAGTGCCGCTGCATCCACCCGTCGACGAACCAGCAGCTCGGGATCAC
>Ga0316576_10001912_pt1 | contig 11601 bp, 8 predicted proteins | sample S0NA_FD_203075 | JGI IMG/M metagenome (GOLD analysis project Ga0316576, IMG submission 203075) | Rhizosphere microbial communities from salt marsh grasses in Alabama, United States - S0-2_050615r3r5 | ecosystem: Host-associated > Plants > Roots > Rhizosphere | place: USA: Alabama | collected... | reverse complement strand
GTCGTGACCGAGGAGCAGGTCGTCGCCGCCCAGCCCGCGGATGATGTCGTTGCCCTGCCGGCCCCAGATCACGTTCCGCCTGTCGTCCCCGAGCAGCTTGTCGTTGCCCTTGGAGCCCTCGAGGATCTCGAGGTCCGGGTCCAGCGTCGTTCCGTGCGTGTCCACGTTGCAGACCCCGGGCAGGAACGCCTTGCCGTAGAACGGCGACCGGTCGGCGGCGGCGACCGGCCCGCCGAGCTGCGCGTGGATCGGGCGGGCGCCCACGCGGGCGAAGCCAGCGATGTCGATGCCCGGCCCCCCGCTGAAGCGGTGCCCGCCGCACGGGTAGTCCGAGACCAGCTGGTCGTTGCCCGCCCTGCCGAGCAGGATGTCCGCGCCGCCCTGGTACGCCGCGCCGGAGCGGGCGCGATCGTCGCTGTAGCTCTCGCTGATCAGCGCGTCGTCGTTTGCGCCCCCGTCCAGCACGTCGGCGCCGCTCCGCCCGCTGAACAGCACGTCGACGCCGCCGGCCCCCACCAGGTGGTCGTCGCCCTCTCCGCCGTCCATGTGCGCGGTGAAGTCGCGCGGGAAGCCGTCCTTGATCGTCAGGCTGTCGTTGCCGTCATCGCCCCAGGCGAGGAGGTAGCGCAGCGGCGCACCGGGCGGGCAGACAGCCGAGCTCGGTGTGCTCTGGACGCAGCGTGGGCCGGCGTGGATCGGCCTGCCCGCCGTCTCGGTGACGACGACGTTCCCGCCCCCGTCGCGCGAGAAGACGAGGTGATCGTCCCCCTTGCTGCCCAGCACGACGACGCCGGTGTCCCTCGGCCGGGCGTCGACGTAGACGAAGGGGAGCGCCGGCGGCGCGCCGAGGCCGCAGGGCTGACCGTTGCACAGGTCGGCGCCGTAGCCGCCGTGCAGCCACTTGGGCGCGGGGCCGGCGAGCGCGTCGTCGAAGGCCGAGCCCACCACCTCCTCGATGCCCGGCAGGGGCTCCTGGTACCCGTCGCCGTCGGCGAGGTCCGCCGCGAGATCCACGGTCATCACCCGGGGTGCGCCCCGTTTGGTCCGTCCGGTGGGGCGGGCGGTGATGAAGCTCGCCACGTCGTGCCCCGCCCCGCCCGAGAGGAGGTCGCCGTTGGTGTCACCCCGCAGCCAGTCGTTCCCCGCGCCGCCGTACAGGTAGTCCACGCCGTGCCCGCCGATGATCAGGTCGTCGCCGCCGTCGCCGTAGAGCTGGTCGTCGAGCAGCCCGCCGTCGACGAGGTCGTCGCCCGGCCCGCCGTGGATCCAGTCCCCGCCGTTTCCGCCCTGCAGGATGTCGTCGCCGCCCTGGCCGAAGATCCGGTCCTTGCCCGGACCGCCGTCGACGAAGTCGGCGCCCGCCCCGGCGCAGATGATGTCGTCGCCCCCGCGCCCGTGGATCCGGTCGGCGCCCGCCCCGCCGAAGATCAGATCAGGGCCGGACGTCCCGACGAGCAGCTCGCCGGCGGCGGTCCCCTGGATCACGGTGTAACGCTTCCCGTCCACCGTCGCCTGCGAGCCGAGCCTGCCCCGCTGAGGGGTCAACCGGTCGCACAGGCCCGGGTCGTCCCCCAGGTCGGTCCCCGCGCTGGCCATCGGGGAGCGCTCGTTCTGCTCCAGGCCGCCACCGCCGCCGATCTCGGCCGCACACCCTGCCAACAGCGCCCCGACGAGGCACCAACAAACCTGTAGCTTGCCCATGCACCCGAGAGCTGCAATGCCCATGCCCGGCGCAACTGGCTGGATCCAAGCGCTGACGGCCGGCCTCGGGCTCGCACTGAGGCAGGCTGTTTGCGGTGTCCACCCCCTCCCTCACCAGGTGTTGATGTTGTCCGCGGCGCGACACCCCGAGGAAGGCGACCCCCCAAGGCCCGGATCTTGTCCAGGTGCGACACGTGTGATTTCAGCCCATTTCACCTGGCGACAGTGCGCACGGTTCATGCAACTCCAAACGGGCGGAGGTGACGCATGAAAAGAACAAAGGCCATCCCCCTCGCCCTTGCCCTGCTCGCATCCTGTGACCCCGGTGGTTCGATGAACGGGCCCGGCCAGAGCGACGCTGCCCCCGGCGGCGCCGACGGGGGCAGCACCACGACCCAGGGGCCGAGCATCGGCTTCGACTCCCAGGGCTGCCTGAACCTCGTCGATCACCGCACGACCACGCCCCTCGCCCCCAGGGGCCGGCTGGTCGTGACCTACTACGACGAGACCCTCGAGGCGACGCTCTGCGAGTGGGACGACGAGAGCGCCGAGTACTGGTGCCCGGAGCCCTCCGCCATCGCCGCCGGCTGCGAGGCGTTCGAGGGCGTCTACTGGTGCCCCAACGCCAGCCCGCCGGCGAGCCGCATCGGCGACCCCCAGGAGATGGGCCTGCTCGACCTCGCGCACCCCGAGCTGGGGGTCAAGCGCTGGACCAACAACGTGGTCCACGAGGCCGAGATGGACGTCTCGCCGGACGGCGCGCGGGTGGTCTACGCCGTGCGGGACTACCTCGACGCCTTCGACAACGGCAAGGGGCAGGGCATCTGGGTCGTCAACATGGACGGCTCGAGCCCGACCCGTTTGACCCAGGGCAGCAACTACGCCGGCATCCCGGCCTGGATCGACAACAACCGCTTCACCTTCGTCGCGGACGACGGCGTCAGCGCGACCGCGTCCAACTCGGGCATGTACCTCTTCGACCTGACCACGATGAAGGTGACGCCTTTCAACATCACCGGCGCCGCCGTGTACCCGGCGGATCCCGACCCCTCCCACGACGGCAAACAGGTCGTGTTCAAGGCGGACGTCAACGACCAGAACGCCTGGGACATCTACGTGATGCAGATCGACGGCTCCGGCGTGCGGCAGCTGACCTCGGGCTACTCGGACCACGACCCCGTCTTCTCCCTCGACGACAAGAAGGTCTACTTCGAGCGCTACTACGGCCCGGGCGCATGGGACCAGTACGCCGACCTGGACCGCTCCGAGCACCCCGAGATCAACCAGTGGGGCATCGTCGAGGTGGACGTGGCCAGCGGCGCCGAGCGGGTGATCATCCCCCACGACCCCTGCGGCAGACACTTCTTCTGGCTGCCCACCGTCTCGCCCGACGGGACGCAGCTGATGTTCATCCACGACTACGTCGACGCCAGCGGCGGCGGCTACCAGGACCTGTGGGTCTCGGACGTGAGCGGCGGCAACGCCCAGAGCGTGCCCGGCACACGCGAGCTCTACTGGTTCGACTGGACCAGGTGATGGAGACCACCATGCGTACTTCGATCGTGCTGCTCATCGCGCTTCTCGGGGCCTGCACCGGCGACATGGGCGGCGTGGCGGACGCCGGCCTGCCCGCGGGCGACGGCTTTGGCCCGGCCCCGCTCCCCGACGGGGTGACGCCCTACGCCGGAGAGTCCGTGGTCTACGCCCACAGCGCGAGCGCGCTCTACCGCGTCGACCCGGGGACCCTCGCCGTCACCGCGGTCGGCGCCTTCCGCTGGCCCGGCAACGCCGACCAGATGACCGACATCGCCCTGGACCGCCAGGGCAGGATGACCGGTATCTCCTTCACCGCGGTCTACTCGGTGGATCCGAAGACCGCGGCCTGCACCTACCTCGCTCCCCTCCAGGTGCCCGGCGGCGGCGGGACCTTCTGCGGCCTGTCGTACATCGCGGTCCAGGCCGCCGACGCCAAGGAGATACTCGTCGCCGCCGCCGCGAACGGGGCGCTCTACGAGATCGATCCGCAGACGGGTCAGTCCAAGCCCCTGGGGAGCTTCGGCGGCGGGCTGGGCGCCAGCGGGGACCTGGTCTCGGTCAAGGGGCTGACCCTGGCCACGGTGAAGAGCAGCGCCAGCGCCACCGACTGGCTCGCCCGCGTCGATCCGCTCACCGGCAAGGCGACGCTGATCGGCGACACCGGCTTCACGGACGTCTTCGGCCTGGGCTTCTGGAAGGACCGGGTCTACGGCTTCACCGACGGCATGCGCTTCATCCTCATCGACCCGAAGACCGGCAAGGCCGCGCTCGCGGCGACGAGCGCAGCGACCTGGTGGGGCGCCGGCGTGACGACGTCGGCCCCGGTGATCGAGTAGGCGTCAGTCCCGGCTCGACCCCGGCTCGAGCCGGAACACCTGGTACCCGTCGTGGATCAGATAGTCTCCCCGGCCTTCGCGCTACCATGGCCCTGGTAGCGGCGGCGGTGCGCTCTGCCACCGGCGACCACGGCTGTGGGCATGCCGCCTAAGCCTATGAAATCAGAAGTCGCAGACCTGGCCCGGTCCTTGAAATACCCCTCATGTGCCCAAGAAGCTGACCACCCTGCTGACACTCGCCCTGTGCCTGGCCCTCGCCGCACCCGGCCGCGCGGCCCCGCCGCCGCTGACCCACCAGCGCCTCGAGGCGGCCCGCATCTCCTGGCTGCCGGCCCGCACGGTCTGGTCCACGCCGGAGGTGCTGCAGAGCCGGCGACAGCAGCTGCTCGACCCCGGCAGCCGCGGGCAGCTGATGAACGAGCTCAAGGCCAAGCCCGGCCTGGCCGGGCCGCAGATCCGCAAGGCGATGTACCACGCGCTGCTGAGCACCATGCGCAGCGACCTGCCCGCGGCCCAGCGCGCGACGATCTGCCAGCAGCTCTCGCGCCAGTTCGGCGAGCTCGCGCGGGAGGTGCGCCGAGTGCCCGGCATGCCGGTGAGCGAGCGGGTCGCCTTCGGGCGGATCATGGTCCGTTTTCTCAGGGACGACATCCTGGTCCAGGAGCTCGCCCGGGAGCGCGAGCAACAGTTCCAGCTCGCGCAAGCGATCCCCAAGACCAGCCTGGGCGTGGAGAGGCCGCCCTCGAAGCAGCGCTCCGCCGCGCCGCCCGAGGTCAAGTGGCAGATCCCCACGCCCGTGGACCCGGCGACGCTCAGGTCGGGGGAGGTCAAGGCCCTGACCTACGGCGTCTCCAGCTGCAAGCAAGACACCATGAGCGCCCTGGAGCGCTACGATCGCCAGGCGCGTCGCTGGCGCCTGGTCCAGAGCCACACCTTCTCCCCGGCCTTCGTCAAGAAGCAGAAGAAGGCGATGGACGCCGCCGCAGACCACCTCGACCGGGTGACTCACAAAATGGTCGGCGGGGTTCCCCGGATCACCGAGGCGATGCTGCTGAGGGCCTTCGTCTGGCCCGAGAGCCCGGTGAAGCTCCAGCGCGTCGTGAAGAACCCGCGGGCGGTCCAGGTCATGGACAGGAGCCCGCTGTGGCAGGTGAACGACGAGGGGCTCGAGCTGCGCCGCACCCCGGGCGGGCTGAAGCTCCGGGCGACCTTCGAGACCACGATCAACAACGACGCCGTGCTGCGCGCGGTCAAGCAGTCGATCGAGACGATGTGGAACGGGCCGATCCGCATCAACGGCGCCACCGACCGGCGGCTGCAGACCTCCGTCCGCTTCCGCAAGGTGGCCCGGGAGGCCGACTTCAGCGAGGGCAGCCTGCGCCTGGTCGAGGGCAGCAAGAGCTGCGCAAGCCGGGACGTGATCAAGCTCAGCCGCTGCTTCACCAGCACCACCCCGGCCCACGAGTTCGGCCACATCCTCGGGCTGCGCGACGCCTACAAGGCGCTCTACGACCCCCGGGCCCGCGCCTTCGTCGAGGTCCAGGACCAGAGGACGCTGATGGGCAGCCACGGCGCACCGGCCACCTGCAACACGATGACCGCGGCCTGCAGGAACCTGCTCCAGCGCAAGGCAACCCCCGCCCCGTGACCGGGGTTGCAGGCCCGGACGCGCCGTCCTAGCTTAAGGCGAGGACAAGGACCGAAGAGCCCGGCTGCACATCCGCTGGGCCCTGATGCCCCGCATCGGCTAAGGAGTAAACATGGAATCCGTCATCGCCCGGGCCCTCCGGGCCAAGCACCCCCCCGTGGCCATCCTCTTCTCGGACGAGAAACCGGACGGGGCGGCGCAGTTCAGCGAGGGCAAGTGGGGCTGCGTGATGTGGCTGCTCGCCGGCGCGATCAAGGGCAAGACCGCCGCCGTCGACGAGCGGACCTTCGGCTGCCTCGGCGGCGGGACCGGCCTCGGCTTCGGCAACCAGTACGAGAACTGGCCCGGCGGCATCGACTGCTTCTACTACTTCCTCTCCACCGGCAACGCCAGCCGCGGCGAGGAGGGGGAGCAACTCGCCGAGCAGGCGCGCCCCGGCATGCGGCGGCAGTCCTTCGAGCACTTCGTCCACGGCGAGCGCTACCTCAAGTCGCCCGAGGTGACCAGGAAGTTCGTCGAGCAGCTGCCGATGACCCGCATCCCCACGCGCTACGTCATCTTCAAGCCCCTCGCCGACGTCGACCCGGAGCGGGAGCGGCCGGACTCGGTCCTGTTCCTCGTCAACCCCGACCGCCTCTCGGCGCTGGTGGCCCTCGCCAACTACGAGGGCCCGACCTGGGACAACGTGATCATCCCCTGGGCCGCGGGCTGCCAGAGCGTCGGCATCTTCCCCCACCGCGAGGCGCGCGCCGAGAGCCCGCGGGCCGTGGTCGGGATGATCGACATCACGGCCCGCAAGTACATGAACCGCCAGTTCGGCGGCGACCTGCTCACCTTCTCCGTCCCCTTCGAGATGTTCCTCACCATGGAGTCCAACGTGCCGGGGAGCTTCCTCGAGCACGAGCAGTGGCAGGAGCTGCTCGACCTCGAGGCGGCGCGCGACGGGGATCAGAAGGTGTAGACGCAGATCAGGAACCCACTCGCGCCATCCCCGGTTTGGCGGACCCGCACCCGGGCCGGCCTGGAAAAGAAGCTCGGGGTGATCGGCGTCGTCGGGGACTCGAAGACCTGCGTGCAGCTCTGCGTCACCGTGCCGTGCTTGATGGTGCGCAAGAGCTGCCACGTCGCCCCGTCCCACTCCTCGACCACGCCGACGACCTCGGCCAGCTTGGGCACCCCTTCTGGCGGGCAGCCGCTGGAGTAGGACTTGACGCGGAGCTGGCACCCCTCGCCGATCTGGTACTCCTTCCAGTCGCCGCAGCCCCCGTAAACGAACCAGTTGGCCGCGTAGGGGCCGGCGGCGGGGACCGCGAGACCGTCGATCCAGTCGCAGCTGGCGATCGTCGCGACACCCGCCGAGCCGGCGACCGTGGGCCAGAGCGACATCGATCCCGCCGGGGGCTGCGCGCTGAGACACATCTCGGCCTTGGTCGTGGTGCCGGCCACCGGCGTGCACACCACCGGCCGGTCAGGGACCGGCTCGCGGTCCAGGGTGATGTCGGCCGGCGCATCCAGAGGAAGGTCGCCCGGCGCGTCTGTCACGGTCACATCGTGACCCACGTCTGTCGGCGCGGCCGCGGCGTCCACGGGGCCCGGCTCCAGCGGCAGGAGCAGGTGGCAGCCGCCGGTGCAGCACAGCAGCAGCCCGACGATGAATATCGATTGAAGGATGTACACAACGCCCGTCCCGACGAGCAGCATAGCCGATCCACCAATGGGCAGACAGCAGCTCCGCGCCCCTCGTGATAGTATCGGGATCCAACGCGCCATGGCCATCGTGATCCAGCACCGCTGCCACGCCTGCGGAGACCAGCCTGCCCGGCGAGGAGCCAGCCGCCGCCCTGCGCGACGTGATCGAGGTGGTGCGCGGCGCGGGCGGCGACCGCGAGGGGCTGCGGCTGCTAGAGGAGGCCCTGCGCCTGCTCGAGCCGTGAGGCGGGCATGGCTCGGCCTCGATGGGCCCGGACCGCCATGTTGCGGTATCATGAAGCAATGCGACGGGAGCTTGGGATGGTGTTGGCAGTGCTGTGCGGTGTCCACGGGTGCACGCGGCGGCATCGGCGGCGGCAACACCAACATGGAGGCCAGGGAGAGCCTCGGCGGCGCGGACGGGCGGATATCGGTGGGGGTCCGCGCCGTCTTCGGCCAGACCGATGCGGCCCTGGTCACGGCCTTCGTCAACCTCCTCTGCGATCCCGAACCGGGCGCGCTCGCGCTGCGCAAGTGACCGACCTCTGACAAACTGCAGGCCGCGGCTGGGGTTTCCCTGACCGGGATCCCATTGAGATCTCCCCCCCCGGGTAGTATAAGAGGCCCGAATCATGGGGTCCCCACGCGGACAGGGACGCGTGGGGTAGAAACGAAGAACCTCCGGGCAACCCCTTCGTAACAAACGAGGTTAGGGACATGACAACGAAGAAGATGAAGATCATCTGGACAAAGACCGACGAGGCGCCGGCGCTGGCGACCCACGCTCTGCTGCCCATCGTCGAGGCGTACACCAAGGGTACGGGCACCGAGGTCGACATCAGCGACATCTCGCTCGCCGGCCGGATCATCGCGAACTTCCCCGACAAGCTCACCGAGGAGCAGAAGATCCCTGACCACCTCACGCTGCTGGGCGAGCTGACCCAGAGGCCCGACGCCAACATCATCAAGCTCCCCAACATCAGCGCCTCGATCCCCCAGCTGCAGGCCGCGATCAAGGAGCTGCGCGAGAAGGGCTACGACATCCCGCAGTACCCGGAGGAGCCCAAGAACGACGAGGAGCGCGCGCTTCAGAAGCGCTTCGCCGTGGTGCTCGGCTCCGCGGTCAACCCGGTCATCCGCGAGGGCAACTCGGACCGCCGCCCCGCGGCGTCGGTCAAGCGCTTCGCCCAGAAAAACCCGCACAAGATGATGAAGCCCTGGCCCGAGTCGGGCTCGAAGTGCCGCGTGGCCCACATGAAGGGCGGCGACTACTACGAGACCGAGACCTCGCGTACGATGGACAGGGCGACCACGGTCAAGATCGAGTTCGTCGGCAGCGACGGGACGACCAAGGTGCTGAAGGACAAGCTCGCGCTCCTCGAGGGCGAGGTCATCGACAGCGCCGTGATGCACGTCGCCGCGCTGCGCAAGTTCTACGCCGACACCATCGAGGAGGCGAAGAAGGAGGGCGTGCTGCTCTCACTGCACCTCAAGGCGACGATGATGAAGGTCTCTGACCCGATCTTCTTCGGCCACGCCGTCTCGGTCTACTACAAGGACGCGCTGGAGAAGCACGCCGACCTGCTGCGCGAGATCGGCGCCAACGTGAACAACGGCCTGGCCGACGTCCTCGAGAAGCTGGATCGGCTGCCGGCGGACAAGAAGGCCGAGATCGAGGCGGACATCAACGCGGTCTACAAGACCCGCCCGCCCCTGGCGATGGTCGACTCCCGCAAGGGGATCACCAACCTGCACGTGCCCAACAACATCATCATCGACGCCTCGATGCCCAACGTGGTCCGCGACGGCGGCAAGATGTGGAACAACGACGACCAGCTCCAGGACACGATCGCGATGATCCCGGACCGCTGCTACGCCGGCATCTACCAGACGATCCTCCAGGACGCGAAGGAGCACGGCCAGTTCAACCCGGCGACGATGGGCAACGTCTCCAACGTCGGCCTGATGGCGAAGAAGGCCGAGGAGTACGGCTCCCACGACAAGACGTTCCAGGTCCCCGGCCCGGGCAAGGTCCGCGTGGTCGACGCCGACGGGGCGACGCTCCTCGAGCAGACCGTGGAGACCGGCGACGTGTTCCGCATGTGTCAGGCCAAGGACGAGCCGATCCGCGACTGGGTCGGCCTGGCCGTGCGCCGCGCCCGGGCCAGCGGCTCGCCGACGATCTTCTGGCTCGACGAGAACCGGGGCCATGACGCCCAGATCATAAACAAGGTGAAGAAGTACCTCCCGGAGCACGACACCTCGGGCCTGGACATCCGGATCATGAAGCCGGAGGAGGCGATCAAGTTCTCCTGCGAGCAGATCCGCGCCGGCAAGGACGCCATCTCGGTCACCGGCAACGTCCTTCGTGACTACCTCACCGACCTGTTCCCGATCCTCGAGCTCGGCACCAGCGCGCGCATGCTCTCCATCGTCCCGCTGATGAAGGGCGGCGGCCTGTTCGAGACCGGCGCCGGCGGCTCGGCGCCGAAGCACGTGCAGCAGCTGCAGAAGGAGGGCCACCTGCGCTGGGACTCCCTCGGCGAGTACTGCGCCCTGGTGCCCTCCCTCGAGCTCGCCGCGGAGTACACCGGCAACCCGAAGACGGCGATCCTCGCCGAGACCCTGGACCAGGGCGTGGCCAGGTACCTGGAGAACGGCCGGCTGCCCTCGCGCAAGGTCAACGAGATCGACAACCGGGGCAGCACGTTCTACCTGGCGATGTACTGGGCCCAGGCCCTGGCGGCGCAGACCAAGGACAAGCAGCTCGCCGAGCGCTTCGCGCCGGTGGCGAAGAAGCTCGAGGAGAACGAGGCGAAGATCGCCAAGGAGCTCCTCGCGGCCCAGGGCGAGCCCGCCGACTTCGGCGGTTACTACGTGCCCGATCGGGTCAAGGCCGACAAGGTGATGCGGCCCAGCCCGACCTTCAACGCGATCATCGACGCGATGTAGCCCGGCCTCCCCGCCCTACCCACTGACCCGCCGCCGCCGCTCCTTCGAGCGCGGCGCCCAGGCCTCGAACCGCGCGCTGATCAGCGCCTCCATCTCCCCGGCGTGCTCCCGATCGTCGGGGACCTCATCCCAGCGCGGCGGGTGCTCCCTCAGGCCGCGGAAGCGCTTGCCGAACAGACCACGGAAGTCGTCGTAGTAGCCCGTCTTCTCCTTGCCCCACAGCGCCTTGGTGTGGACGCCGTGCAGGTAGCAGTGGAAGAACTCGGCGTGCCCGGGGCTCAGGTCGCAGGACCAGACGTGGTTGTGCTTGTTGTCCCAGGCCCGGTGGTCGATCTCGGCGACGATGAGCTCCCGGCCGGTCATCTTGCCCGCCTTGACCTTCTTCACCGACGCCTTGGCCCGCGCGGCGAGGTCCGGGTGCAGCAGCCCCCGCGCCGCGCACCATCCAACGAAGAAGCCGGCGTGAGGATCGGCCCGCGCGGCGTCGATGTAGGCGAAGTAGTCCTGGTGGCTCTCCAGCGCGACGATCAGCGACGGCCGCCCCTTCTGCAGGTGGAAGGTCGGGTGCAGCTCGACGCCGGGACGCGAGGCGAGCGGCACCCGCCAGCGCAGCTCGGCCACCTCGTCCCACTCGAAGCCCCAGAGGTCAAACCCCTCGCCGTAGCCGCGGCGCATCTCGTCCAGGGTCAGGTCCGGCCGGTAGGGCCCGGGCCAGGGCCCGGCGTACTTCTCCGGCCGGAGCCAGCAGTGACAGAGGTACTTGACCAGCTTCCGGTTGACCCGCTGAACGGGGAAGCGGTCGCTGGTCACGTCGGAGGAGAAGAGCAGCTCGACGCCGTGGCGCTTGGCCACGACGTAGCCGTCCTTGTTCGGCTTGGCCGGCTTGTCGGGCTTCGATCCAAGGGCGGCGAGCAGCTCCTGGACCTCGGGATCCTCGGGCGGCTTGCCCATCGCGCGGACGATCAGATCGAGCATGGCAGAGCTCCGGTTCGTGGCCCCGGCGATGGTACCACGGGGCTCCCACGGCTCCACTGGAGTCGGCGCCCGGGTTTGGCTATCCTCTTTCGCGTGTCGAGCGACCCGCCTCCCGGCAGCCCGGCCCTGATCGCCGTCGAGCTCTTGGACGGCAGCCGCCCGCCCCTGCGGCTCGCCGGGCCCGTGGTTCGCCTGGGCCGCTCCCCCTCCGCCGACGTGGTCTTCCCTCCCGATGCGCAGGAGGTCTCCGCGAACCACGCCAAG
>Ga0316576_10001911_pt1 | contig 11602 bp, 8 predicted proteins | sample S0NA_FD_203075 | JGI IMG/M metagenome (GOLD analysis project Ga0316576, IMG submission 203075) | Rhizosphere microbial communities from salt marsh grasses in Alabama, United States - S0-2_050615r3r5 | ecosystem: Host-associated > Plants > Roots > Rhizosphere | place: USA: Alabama | collected... | reverse complement strand
ACGCCATGACCTTCCACGACCAGTCCATTCTGTCCCTGCGTGGGCGTTACGACGGCACGAGGTTGTTCCACGAGCTGAACTCCATGGCGAACGCCCAGGAGGTCAGCCTCTACACCATCGACGCCTCGGGGCTCAACCCACTGGAGGGTTACGACGCGGACTCCGCCTACAGCCGCGACCCCACGGCGTCGTCCCTCGGGGCCAAGGACTACCAGGCCTCGTTGCGCTACATGGCCGAGGGAACGGGCGGTCTTGCGGTGGTCAACACCAACGACGTCACCGCGGGGCTCGAGCGGATCTCGGCGGACCTGTTCAACTACTACTCCCTGGGCTACACGGTGAACGTCCTGAACGAGGATCGCGTCCACCGGATCGAAGTCGAGCTCACCGGCGACCGGAGCTACGAGCTCCGCTACCGACAGCGTTTCGTGGAGAAGTCCATCGAGAGTCGGGTTCAGGATCGGGTCTTCACCTCATTGATGGTCGACATCGACGACAACCCCATGCGGCTCGAGCTCGAAGCCGGAACGCCGGCGCCGGGGAGCGGCACCAAGTGGCTGGTCCCGATCCACCTTTCGGTGGCCCTCGACACTGTGGTCCTGATGACAGAAGGCGATGAGCTTGTCGGGCGATTGATCCTGTTTGTGGGCGCCCGTGACGAGACCGGACGAAGCTCGGAGGTCCAGCGTCAGGAGCACGAGATTCGACTCCCTGCCGCGGAATACGAGACGTCTGGGCGAGAACGCTTCGGTTTCGACTTCCGGTTGATTCTCGACGCGGGCCAGGAGCGGATCTCGGTCGGCGCCCTCGATCCCATCAGCCATCAGGCGTCGTACCACAGCATCGTCGTCGCGGTACCCTGAGGGTTCTCGATTCGAATCTCCGAGCTCTCAATGCCATCGCGATCCGGCTCGCATCACCTCATGAATTTTTGGGGAGTGTCCCATTCCCAGGGACTTCGCTTGCGATGGCATCGAGCATCGAGAGCTCAGAGTTGAACGTTCACTGATGCATCGACATCAGCCGCCAGGCGACCAACCGCTCGTTCATCGCTCGCAGGCGGCGACACAGCAGACGGCAGAGCAGGCCCAGGAACTGCATCGCAGCGTCCGGGTCCATGGACAGGACCTCCTCGAGCAGGTCGCGGCTGATGGAGAAGACCGTGCAGCCGCCGCTGTGGGCGCGCGCGTCGGCCGATCTCGGCTGCTCGTCGATGAGCGACATCTCGCCGAAGACCTCGCCTCGGGCGAGAATCGCCAGGCACTCCTCGCCGGCGCTTGGCACCATTCGCGAAATCCGGACCGCGCCATCGACGACGATGAACAGCCGGTCTCCGGGCTCACCTTCGGCGACGATGAGCTCGCCGGCAGCGAACCTCTCCTCCCGGGAGTAGGTCGCCAGCAGCCGCAGCTCCTGGGCCGAAAGCCCCTGTTCGCGCAGGATGTCGAGCTTGGCGTTCTCGTCGAGCTGGACCGGCCGGCCGGAGCTCGCACCGCGGGTCGCCACGACCTGCTCCGTCGGCATGTCGAAGAGCTCGGACATCTGGCCGTTGGCGGCGCGGACCTTGTCTGCCAGGGTTTGCCAGAAGGACCAGAGCAGGCTGACCCCGAGCTCGCGGTCGTGCTGGATCGCGTTCGCGAGCTTGATGGCCGGGATCCGATAGGCCGAACCGCTGCCGACTCCGAGGGCCGTGGCGAAGCGCTCGAGCCTGTCGATGTACGAGACCTCTCCGAACATCGATCCCGACCCGTGGGTGGCGAGAACCTGAGTGCCCACCGACGTCCGCTTGGTGATGTGCACCGTTCCTTCGCGGATCACGAACAGGTCGGCGCCCGGTTGGTCCTCGCGGTAGATCACCTGCGAGTGCCGGATGGGGAAGGGCTCCACGACCCTGGCAAGGGCAATGAGCTGGTCGTCGGCGAAATGCCGGAACAGACCGAGGGAGCGAAGCTCGTTGGCCCGCTGGAGGAGATTGTCCTGCTCGTTGGCATGGTCGCCGACCAGGCTTGCACGACGCCGGTACGACGCCGCGTTAAACAGCCGAGCCTGGCTGAGGGCGACGTGGTCGCACGCCTTCTGGAGGTTCGCGATCCGGGCACGAACGAGCCCGTCCATGTCCTCGAGCGATCGATGGCAGAGCCGGGACAGGGTCTCCACCCGGCGTCGTTCCTGCTCCTGCTCGCGCTCGGATCGCCAGTTGGCCAGGAGCATGGCGTCGATCGCGTTGTCGAGGGCCGTGTCGTAGCTTTCGGTCTCGATGGCAGCGCGCGAGGTCTCCACGGCGAGGCGGAAGTCGAGGGGGTTGAGGCGACGGGCCTGGAGGAACTCGCCGAGAGCTGTCGTCGGCTCGCCGTGGCGCAGGAAAAGGAAGCCGGCCGCGGTGTAGGCCAGGTAGTTGAAGGGGGTCCTGAGCTTGGCGAGGTCGATCATTTCGACGGCGCGATCGAACTCGCCGCGACGCTCGAAGATGTGAGCCATGCCGAGGGCATGGGAGGCCTCGAGATTACGGCGCTTGAACTCGCGTTCGAAGTCCTCGCCGCTGATCAGCTCCCGGAGCTGGGCCGCCTCCTCGCGAAGGTCGTCACCGTAGGGCGACAGCGAGGCGACCGTCTCGAGGAGGTCGGCGGCCTCGGCAGGACGGCCCGCCCGTTGCAGCCGGCGCGCCAGGGCGACGAGCCGGTCTACCATCGAGGGGTGCGGGTGGACAGCCTGCTCCATCATGACTCTCGGACCTTCAATTGTAGAAAAACCCCGCCGGACCCGTCAATTGACGGTATTTCGCCGTGTTGCCGGCAGCCAAACGGCGCGGGTTTCGTACCATGTGATGATCCCGGCCGGGTTGCCGGGTGCGGCGATCGCTTCGCAGTCTCGAACGGCCGTCGCGGAATGCGAATGGAATCGTTCGTCGTCGCGTTGACCAGGTCGATGCCGGCAGCAGCGACGGCAGAGGGAAACGGGGCTCGACAATCGTGAACATGCGCCTGACACTGAATCTCGTCCTCTTTGGAGTGGCGGCGGCCCTGGCTGCCGGCGCGACGGAGGTGGTTTCCCCCGACCAGGTCGTTCCGGGAAGCATGGGGGTCTGCGTCACCGAAATGGACGGCGGCGAGATCGTGGAGATTCCTCTCACCGTCATCGGAACGGTCGGCCCGTGGACACCCGAGGGCGAGATCGTGCTGGTCCGGCTCGACGACGACCGATTCCGCGACACCGGAATCATTGCCGGCATGAGCGGCTCGCCGGTGATCGTCGACGGCCGCCTGCTCGGCGCGCTGGCCTACGGCTGGTCCTTCGCCAAGGAGCCGATCGGCGGGGTAACGCCGTTCGTGCGGATGGAGAGCCTCGCCGACCCAGTCTCGGGATCGACGGTCGCCGCGGGCGCCGGCCGACCGGCGATGACCGACGTGCTCGAGGCGAGCCGAAACGGTCGTCTCGGCGAGGTCCTCGTCGACTGGCTGCTGCCCGAGTCCGGGGCCGGCCTCCAGCACCTGCCGGTGGCGGTCACTTCGACCGCGTCGGGGATCCCGACGGCGGGAGGTTGGCTGGCGGAGAGCTGGCGCCGCCTCGGCTGGCAGTCGGTCCCGGGCGGCGCCGGACCCGGCGGCGATCCGGGGCCGCTGACCCCCGGCGCCATGGTTGCGGGCGTGCTCGTCGACGGCGATGCCGTGGTTGCCGCCGGGGGAACGGTGACCGAGGTGCGCGGCGACCAGGTGTGGGCCTTCGGTCACCCCTTCCTGGGCGCCGGCTATGTTCGTCTGCCCATGGCCCGGGCACGGGTCGTGACCGTGCTGCCGAGTCAGATGAGCTCCTTCAAGTTCTTCACGGTCGGCGATGTGGTCGGCAGCTTCACGAGCGATCGTTCCCACGGAATCTGGGGCCGGCTCGGCGCGACTGTGCCCATGGTGCCGGTCCGCGTCGGCGTGGATGGTCGGAGCTTCAGCTTCCGGTCGTTGCGCCACCCCAATCTGACGCCGGTGCTGGTGGCCTACCTGGCTCAGGCGAGCCAGGCCGCCCGGGGTCGTCTGTTCGGCGACCAGACGGTGACCATGGATATCGCCGTCGACTACGCCGGCTCCGAGCCCGCCCGATACCGCGAGTCCTTCTCGTCGGCGGAGGCGCCCACCCAGGCGTCCGCCCTCGCAGCCGGCGTCGTCGCCTACCTCGAGACGTCGATGTTCGAGGTTCCCGACCTCGAGTCGATCACCCTCGACATCACCACCGGCGAGCGGACCAGCGGCGCTCAGCTCGTGGATGTCGTCCCGGCGCGACGAGTCGTCCGTCCCGGCGAGGCGCTGCCGGTGCGCCTCAGGTTCCGCCCCTTCCGGGGCGATGAGTTTATCCGGGAGCTGAAGATCGTGGTGCCGGAGGGAACGCCTGAGGGCCGCATCGACCTGGTGGCGGCCGATGGCGCGTCGTGGTCGCTGTACGACCTCGGAATGCGGCCTCGTCGGTCGGGGTCCTTCGCCGATGAGGTCCGGCTCGTCAACAGCCTGGTGTCCTCGTCCACGGTGGTCCTGGCCCTGGAGCGCCAGGAAGGTGGAGTCGCCCTCGACGGCGGGACGGTCACCATGCCGCCGGGCATGGTGGTCCAGCTTCAGTCCGGCCTCGGCGCCAACCTCACGACCACCTCCTATGCGGTCTCGGCCCGGGTCGACGAGGCTCTGGGAATGGCGCTGGCCGGCGCCGTCAGGATCGAGCTCCAGGTTCGGATGGACGCACATGCGGAGGTGCCATGAAACGCGCGATGCTCATCGGACTGTCGCTGCTGTTGGCGGCAGGGGTCCTCGACGCGACCGAGACCAAGCGTTGGATTGTCGACACGGCTGACGAGCTCCTCGCGGGCCGGGGCAACGGGGTCGCCGTCACCACGGCCGGCCAGCTCGAGCCGGTGCCCGGCTGGACGGCCGGGGTCACGCTGGACGAGCCGGTTGTGCTCGCGGGCGGGATCGACCGGGACGGCGCGCTCATCGTTGGGACCGGCCATCCGGCCAACCTCTACCGCATCCAGGGCACAACCGCCGAGCTGCTGACCGCCGTGCCGGGCGAGCAGGTGACCGCGGTGCTGGCCACCGACGACGGCGTGCTCGTTGCCACTGTGGCGCCCGGCGTGCTGTACCGCTGGCACGACGGCCGGCTCGACGAGGTCGGTCGGCTCGGCGAAGGCGGGATCTGGGACCTGGCCGTCTTCGACGGTGCGGTGATCGCTGCGGCGGGATCGCCGGCGGCCCTGTTCCGCCTCGGTCCCAAGGGCTTCCACCGGTGGCTGGAGCTGCCCGACGTCCACGCCCGCTGCCTCGAGGCCACCGGCGACGTTCTGCTGGTGGGGACCTCGGGCAAGGGTCTGATCGTGGCGGTCGATCGTCGGGGTCGGATGTCGGTGCTCATCGACAGCGCCTTTACGGAGATTTCCGACATGGCCACGGCCGGCGACGGCTCGGTGTGGGCAGTCGCGCTGGTGGGCGAGCCCGAGGAGAAGGCCCCGGCGACCAAGAAGGCCGACGCCGAGGACGGTGGCGACGAGGCCGAGGTCACCGTAACCACCCAGGTGGCGAGCGCCGACCTTGACCTGCCCAAGGTCAACGGGACGACGGCGTCCTCCGAGGTGCTGCGTCTGACCCCCGAGGGCGCTCTGCTGAGCGTCCACCGCTTTACCCGCCAGGTCGCATCCGCCGTTGCCTGGGACGGCGAAGGGATGCTGGTCGGGACCGGCTTCGAGGGCGAGGTGTGGCGCTTCGTCGCCGACGGCGGCGCCCGGCTGGCGAGCATCGACGCGGTCCAAGTGGTCGGGATCGTCGATGGGGGAGCGATCCTATTGGCCCAGGGACCGGCGGCGGTGCTGCGTCGGCACAAGGACCCGGACCGGCGGTCCACCTATCGCAGCGACTCCGTTCGCTTCGAACGACCGATGCGCTTCGGTGAGTACCGGGTCGAGCCCGAGATTGACGGGCTCAGGATCCGCTTCCGGACCGGTGTCAGCCACAAGCCCGACATGACCTGGCTGCCGTGGTCGGAATGGCTGCCGGCGGGCGCCGGCAAGGTCCCGCAACCATCGGCGAGGTCGTTGCAGTGGGAGCTCGAGCTCGTCGACGGCGCGTCGGTCGATCGGGTCGAGGTGGCCATGGTCGAGGTCAACCTGCCGCCGATCATCCGATCCCTGACCCTCGAGGACCCGGGCGTGGTCTACCTCGCTGCACCGCCGCCGTCGGGCCCGGTGATCGAGGCTGAGCACCCGGACGTCAGCGGCGTCTTCAGCGTCATCGACGAGAACGACGACCGGCGGGCATCGTCGACGAAGGGCAAGAAGTACTACCGCGTCGGCTATCGCACGGTCAGCTGGAAGGCCGAGGACCCGAACGAGGAGCCGCTTCGTTTCAAGCTCGAGGTCGAAGGACCGAAGGGACTCCGGTTCCCGGTCAAGGACCGGATCGACGGGACTCAGATCGCCGTCGACACCACTGCCTTGCCGGACGGCGTCTACCGCTTCGTTCTGACCGCCTCCGACGCGCCCGAGAACCCCGGAACGTCACTGAAGGCCACGACTCGCAGCCGCTGGTTCACCGTCGACAACACGCCTCCCTCGATCGAGCTCGTCGCCGATGCCGGGGTCTGGTCGGTCACGATCCACGACGAATCGAGCCCGATCCGCCAGGTCGAGTGGTCGCGGGACGGCGACCGCTGGCGGCGGCTGGCGCCGGAGGACGGGGTGCTTGACGGCAGCGACGAGCGCTTCACCATCCGACGGGAGTCGGGGGTTCACCTCGTGGTGGTCCGTGCCGTTGACGAGCACCACAACCGCGCCACCGCGGGTGTTGTCGAGTCTGAGTGAAGGACGTTGTTTCCTTCCTCGATTCTCGGGCTTCGGTTGCCATCGGCAGTGCAATCATGATTCGACAGCTCTGAATTGAAACCCGAGAATCGAGAATGAGGCTCGACATGAAAGGGGTCGCACCGCGATCGAGGCGGCGACCATTGTAGAATGTGCCCGTGGTCCACCACCAACCAATTGCCGTCTACCCGGGATCCTTCGACCCCTTCCACGCCGGCCACGTGGCCATTGTCGAGCGTGCCGCCCAGATCTTCGCACGGGTGGTGGTCGGCATCCTCGAGAACACCGGCAAGGAGTCCCTGTTCTCGTCGTCCGAGCGCCTCGAGATGGTGAGCGAGCTCTACAAGGGCAACCCGGTGATCGAGGTCCGGTCGTTCTCCGGCCTGCTTGTCAACTTCCTCGACGAGCTCGGCGCATCGATCATCATCCGTGGCATGCGGGCGGTGTCGGACTTCGAGTACGAGTTCCAGATGGCCCTCATGAACCGCAGGTTGGCGCCCCAGGTGGAGACCGTCTTCCTGACTCCGAAGGAGGAGTTCACCTACCTGTCGTCGCGCCTCGTGCGTGAGGTTGCGGCCCTGGGTGGCGACGTGACCGGCCTCGTACCCGAGCCGGTCAAGTACCGGCTGGAGGCCCGCTTCCGCAAGGCGACCCACCCGCCGACGCGCTGACGCGCGCGTCCGGGGAGTGCCCGAATGCCCCTGCGCCTCACCGTCCTCGGCCCCGGACACCCGTTCCGGGGCGGGATCGCACGGGCGACCACGGCCCTCGTCCTGGCCTTGCGCGGCCGCGGCCACCAGGTGCGATTCCTGACGCCGCGGCGTCAGTACCCATCCTGGCTCTACCCGGGAGCGAGCGATCTCGACCCCGACGCCTGCGCGCAGGTCGACGGCGCCGAAGCCGTGCTCGATCCGCTCGTCCCGTCGAGCTGGCGAGCGGCCCGCGAGCGGGCGATCGAGCACGGCTCCGACGCCTGGATTCTGCCGTACTGGACCTGGGCGTGGGCGGGCCTGTGGTGGACCCTGCTCCGCAGCGCGACGCGCCCGCCGGCGGTGGCGGTGGTCCACAACCCGGCGGACCATGACGCACGCCCATGGCAACGGCTCGCCGCCCGCCTCGTGCTCGGGCGTTGCGAGGGGTTGTTCACCCATGCCCGGGCTCTCGCCGACGAGCTCGAGCGGAGCTTTCCGTCGCGGCCGGTGTCCCATCATCCTTTGCCCGCGGTCGCCCCGGCGGAGATCCCCGATCGGGCAGTCGCGCGGGAGCGCCTCGACCTGCCCGCGGAACGGAGGGTGGCCGTCTTCCTCGGGCTGATCCGTCCCTACAAGGGCGTCGACCTCCTGCTCGAGGCCGTCGCCGGTCTCCCGGAGAGCTCGGACTGGCTCGTGCTCGTGGCCGGCGAGCCGTGGGGTCGGCTCGGCGAGCAGCTGACACGCCAGGTCGCGAGCCTCGGGCTCGAGGACCGGATTCGTCTCGACCTGCGGTGGATCCCGGAGCTCGAGACGGCAACCCTGCTCGCTGTCGCCGACCTGGTGGTTCTGCCCTACCGCCGAGGCTCGCAGTCTGCGGTGGCGCCGATGGCCCTGGCCGCCGGCGTCCCGGTGCTCACGACTGCGGTCGGCGGCGTGCCCGAGGTGGTCCGGGACGGGGTCAACGGCGCGGTGGCGCCGGCCGGCGATGTGGCCGCCCTCACCGCGGCGCTGGTCGGGCTCGACCGGGAGCGGCTCGCGGTCCTCGCCGCCGGGGCGCGCCGGTCGGCGCAGGAGCTCACCTGGGAGGCCTACGCCGCCGAGCTCGAACGGATGATTCTGCGGGTTCGATGACAACGAAAACGCCCGCGCCTCGGCGCGGGCGTGGTGGATTTTCGACTCGAACTCAGTGGACCAAGCTGCGGATGACCTCGATGGCCTGCGCCTTGTCCAGGTCGTCGCCGGTCGCCAGAGTCTGCACCGGGGGCATGCCGTCCTCGGAGAGCTGGGCGTAGGCGATACCGTCGTCGGTTTCCCAGTACATGAGGACGTCGAGCCCGTGGCCGACCTCGACCTTGGCCGAGGACAGCACCATGTCGGGGTTGAGAGCGATCATCGACGCGTTGCCGAGGAGAACGATGTGGCGACGACGTTTGGTCGTACCGACCCAGTCCTCGACGACGTCGTAGTCGAGCCGGAGGATCTGGAACACGCAGTTGACGAAGTCGGTGGCGAAGACGTGGGGCGCACCCGACTGCGGGTCGATGAAGAGCTTGGGGTAGGCGAGACCGTCGGCATCCTCGATGCCCTCGCAGCCGACGCCGTAGGGCAGGAGATCTTCGAGAGCGACGGGCGCGAACAGGTCCATGGTGGGCGTGCCAACGTCGTCGAGAGGGATGGAGGCGAGGTACGCGCTGCCGTTTTCGGCCACCTCGACGAAGCTCCACCAGACGACGTGCAGGAAGGTGGTCGCGACCTCGACGGGCTCGCCGTCGTCGTCGACCACGGTCACGACCCGATCGATCATGAGCTGCGGGTTGCGGGCGGCAGTGCCGTCGCCACCGGCGACCACGAACGGGCCGCCCCAGGTTCCGTCGGCGCGCCACGCGAGCTCGACCCGGGCATCGAGGCCGTCGCCGTTCTCCCAGACAACGAACACGGCGCCGGTGAGCTCGTCGACTCCGACCTGCACGGAGGCGGCGGCGATGCCGGCGGTTTGCGGGATCAGGGACTCCTCGACAGTGCCGTCGGTGAGCCGTTCCTTGACGAGGAGGCCGTCGTCGGACGGGGCGACCAGGTAGAGGTCGCCGTTCCTGGTCAGCGTCATATCGCTCGCCGCGGCGGCGGCGGCGACGCCGGCCAGGAGGATTGTGATGAGTGTGGCTCGTGCCGCTCTCATGGTCACCCCCTCAGGTTGACCACGGAGGTCAGGTCGGTGGCGAGGAAGACATCGATGATCTCCTCATTGACCCCGACCTCCGGGTAGTACGCGGTGAGCTCGCGCAGGTAGCGACGGGCCCGGAAGGTGTCGCCGCGTCTCACCGCGATCTCGCTCAGAAGGAACAGGCAGTTCTTCGCGACCTGGTCGTCCTCGAAGTCGACGGCCAGGTCGAGGGCTCGTTCGCCGCACTCCTCGGCTCGGTCGAGATTCTCAGCCAGCAGGTGGCCGTAGCAGAGATCCTGCAAGGTCTCGTACAGGTAGTGGTCGGCGCCGAGTTGCTCGAGGGTCGCGCGAGCCTGTTCACAGGTCGCAAGGCCCTCGCTCAGGCGGTCGGTGCACATCAGAACGTAGCCCAGGTTGTCTCGAACCTGTGCTTCAGTCATCCGGTGGTGCCCCTCGAGACCCTGATGGGCCGCCAGTGACCTGACAAACGCCCGTTCGGCTTCCTCGAACCGGGAGCCACGGATGGCCAAGCTGCCGACAAGGTTGAGGCTGCGGCTGGAGGAGACCGGATCGCCGAGCTCGTCGGCGAATTCTGCCGCGCGATCGGCGTAGCTGTGGGCCTTTTCGTCGTCGCCCGAAATATCGTAGGCCACTGCCGTACAGTACGCGGCGTGAAATCGGTTCTTCGGATTCGTGCTGCGGAGCAGAATCTCCTTCAGCTTCGGGATCTCTTCCGCGCCTCGATCGAGCTCGAGCAGCACCGAACAGCGACTGCAGAAGGCGCGGTCGGCTGCATCGGCGTCCCCCTCCCGCTCGGCCACCAGGACGGCTTCCGAGTAGAGCTCGGCTGAGCGCTCGAAACCGTCAGCGGTGAAGGCAGCCTCGGCCGCGCGCACCAGCTCGTCGTAACGCGCGCTCACGAGCCGGTCTCCCGGGAGGCGCGGCGGGCGGCGATGGCGCGTCGATCCTGCTGCTCGCGCCGGACCTTGAACTCGAGGAACTCCATGACCTCGCGTCGCCCCTGCTCGCTCAGCTGACGGAGCAGCTGCAGGGTTTGCATGTCCTCGTGGCTGAGCGGCTTTCGGGCCCCGGACTCGGCGACCGGCTGATTGAAGAAGTCGTTGATGGCGACGTCGAAGACGGCGAGGATCTTGAACAGGTTGTCCAGGGAAACGCGATACTCGCCCTGCTCCATGCGCGACAGGTCTGACTGCTGAATGCCAATCTGGCGCGCCAGCTCGGTCTGGGTGAGGTGGCGTTCCTTGCGCAGCCGGCGCAGACGGGCACCCACCGTTGCGGCCGGGGTCGTCAGCTCGTGAATGTCGATCGACACTGCCGGTTGCCGTTCCTTCCTCGACTATAGTACCATCCCGGCCGCAACGGACGTACTGCGGCCGGGAACGATATATATACAGTGTACGCGGAGGTCGCCGGGGCGTCAAGAGCGCTCGGAGGACCCGCGGCGCCGTCGGACGGTCGGTCGACGCGGATCGAGAAACCACCACAGGAGCACGATGTTTCGGCACCTGACCGCGCTCGCAGGGCTCATGCGGACCCTGATTCGGCACCGATTCCTGCTCGCCCAGCTGGCACGGCGGGCCTTTGCAGCGCGCCAGGCCGGCGCGCTGCTCGGGTGGCTGTGGACGCCGCTGTCGACAGCGGTCCAGTTCGCCCTTTACACGGTCGTGTTCTCGATGATCCTCCAGATCCGGATCGAGCTGGCTGGTACCGATCTTGCTAGACGGGTGCCCGTGGGTTTCGGAGTGTTCCTCATCACCGGGTTGGTGCCCTACCTGGCGATCAACGACGTCATTCTCCGGGCGGCGCGAGTCATTCGCGCCAACGCGACCCTGGTTCAGCGGGTCCGGCTGCCGCTCGAGGTCATGGTGGTGGGAGACATCCTCGGCACCCTGATGCACCACG
>Ga0316576_10001910_pt1 | contig 11603 bp, 12 predicted proteins | sample S0NA_FD_203075 | JGI IMG/M metagenome (GOLD analysis project Ga0316576, IMG submission 203075) | Rhizosphere microbial communities from salt marsh grasses in Alabama, United States - S0-2_050615r3r5 | ecosystem: Host-associated > Plants > Roots > Rhizosphere | place: USA: Alabama | collected... | reverse complement strand
ACACTCCCCCCACGTTCACCACCGTGCTGATGGTACGCCACGGTCAGACCCCCACCACCGGCAAGGTCCTGCCCGGGCGGGCGAAGGGGCTCCATCTCGCCGACGAGGGCCGGCGCCAGGCACAGGTCGCCGCCGATCGCATCGCCGAACTGAAGCGTGTCGACGCCGTGTATTCCTCGCCACTCGAGCGCGCCAAGGAGACGGCGGCACCGATCTCGGCCGCCCGCGAGCTGCGCACCAAGGTGGACCGCGGGCTGTTCGAGTGCGACTTCGGCGACTGGACCGGCAAGGAACTCAAGAAGCTGATGAAGCTGCCCGAGTGGCAGACGGTGCAGAAGGCACCGTCGATGTTCCGCTTCCCGAACGGCGAGAGCTTCACCGAGATGCAGACCCGGATGGTCTCGACACTCGACCGGCTGCGCGGCCAGCACCCTGGCGGCACGATCGTCTGCGTCTCGCACGCGGACACGATCAAGGCCGCGGTCGCTCATGCGCTCGGCACGCACATCGACCTGTTCCAACGGATCGTGATCAGCCCGGCATCGGTCACGGCGATCACGTGGGGCCCCGGTGGTCCCACCGTGCTCGCCGTCAACTCCACCGGTCGGCCGCTCACCGATCTGCAACCATCGTGAGGAGGTGGCGATGAGCGTGTTCTTCGAGTTCGACGACGTGTCGGCATTCACCGTCGGCACGATCGGCCGTCCCGGCGAGCGGACGTTCCTGCTCCAGGCCCGCGCCGACGGCGAGCGGGTGACGGTGAAGTGCGAGAAGCAGCAGACCGCCGCGATCGTGCAGTACCTGCGGCGCGTGCTCGCCGACCTTCCGCCCGCCGACGAGCGCCCGATGAGTGGAGCGTTCGAACTCCGTGAGCCGATCGATCCGGCGTTCGTGCTCGGTCCCATCGGGCTCGGCTACGACCGCTCGAACGACCGGGTGCTCATCCAGCTGGAGGAGATCGCCGAGACCGACGATGCGGGCGAACCGATCGAGGACGACGACCGCGGTCACGTCCGGCTGTACCTGACCCGCGGTCAGGCAGCCGCGTTCTGCGACCACGCCGACGGTGTCGTCGAAGCGGGGCGTCCGGCGTGTCCGTGGTGCGCGCTCCCGATGGACCCCGACGGCCACGACTGCCCCCGGATGAACTGACCGTGGTTGACCGGTTCGACGATCCACTCGTCGACGAGTCCGACGACAGCGACGAACGGGGTGTCGAGCTGCGCGTCGAGGCCGTGCCGGATCCGATCGACCACCTGCTCCGTGGCGAGATCGAGGTCGAGGGGCGGATGCCGTACAGCAGCAACGCGACGTTCCTCGCCCACGTCACGCACGACGAGCGGTCACATCCGGCGATCTACAAGCCGGTGCGCGGAGAGCGCCCGCTGTGGGACTTCGAGCCGGGCCTGCATCGGCGCGAGGTGGCGGCCTACCTGCTGAGTGAGCACCTCGAGTTCGGGGTGATCCCACCGACCGTCCTCCGCGATGGCCCACTCGGTGAGGGTTCGGTGCAGTGGTTCGTGACCGCCGACCACAGCCAGCACTACTTCACCATCCACGAGACCCACCCCGAGCTCCACGACCGGCTCCGGGCGATGGCGCTCCTCGACGTCCTCGCCAACAACACCGACCGCAAGAGCGGCCACGTGTTGCTGCGGCCGGGTCGCGGTGACGAGCCCGACTCGGTGTGGGGCATCGACAACGGGCTGTGCTTCGCGGCGGACTTCAAACTGCGCACGGTCATCTGGGAGTTCGGCGACGAACCGATCCCCGACGGGTGGCTCGAACGAGTCGGACGCCTCTGCCAGGGCGTTCCCCTCGAGATCTCGGCGCTCCTCGACGACGACGAGGTCGAGGCGCTGCAGCGCCGGGCCGCGTGGTGCGTCACCCACCGGAGGTTTCCGACCGATCCGTCGGGTCGCCGCTACCCCTGGCCACTCGTGTGAGCCCGGTCACCGACGGCCTCGACGGTCCCGACGACCAGCTCGACGAGCTGATCCACCGCGCCGATCTCGACGAGCTGGTGCGCATGATCGACAACCGCTGCAGCGCCCGCGACTGGACCGGCCTCCTGCGGGTACGCGATCGGGCGCGTCACGCCGTGCAGACGGGTCGCCAGCTGTGGCCGGCCGCGACGCTCGCCGAGTACCGCCTCGCGCTCCTCGCACCACCCGAGTTCGTCGCCGCCGTGCTGGACGAGACCGACGGGCTGTCGGGCCGCTTCACGATCGGCCCGCTGACCGAGGTCTCGGCGCAGCACCACACCTGGGAGGAACTCGCCCCCGTGCTCGAACCGGGACCCCGGTCGGCGTTCGTCGCCCACGAGCGGGTGCTGCGCGGAGACCGCGTCGTCGCCCCGGACCTCCCTGCGGTGCTCGACCTCCCGCTGGAACTGTACGAGTGGGAGCCGACATACGCGTTGGCCACCTATGGCGACGCCGGTGCGGAGTTCCCGATGCCCGAGCTGGCCGAGGGGTGGGTGGACATCGAACCGGCGCCCGCCGAGGTGCTCGACGACGACGTCGATCTCGCCGTTCGCCAACTCGTCGAGCCCTGGCTCACGGGCTCGAACGGGCACGCCGACATCGTGTGCGTCGAGGGAGACGCCGCCGGAGCGCTCGGCGCGCTTGGGCTCCGGCGAGCTCGGGTCACCGAACTCGACTCCGCGTCGGCGCTGGCCTGGCTGGCCTGGGCCGGCGCGAGCGGCGGCGCTCACGGGCGCCGGCGCGGCGCCGCAGCAGGGCGGTTCGGTGCCTGGTGGACGCTGGCCGCGCTCGGCGACCGGCTCGACGACTGGCCGGTCGCACCGGAGGAACTGGGCGCGCTCGCCCGGGAACTGCGCTGGTACCGCTGGGACGCCCACGAACCACCGCTCGGCTGGCATCTGCAGCTCGTCGTCGAGGACCCCGCCGAGGGCGTCGCGTGGGCCATCCTCGCCCGCGACGCCGTCTGACGACGCCGACACCCGGCCCCCTCACCCACGAAGGGGTGGATGGGAGTCGGTGGCCGGCGGATCGGCCGGGAGCACGGCTCAGCGGTTGTTGAGTGCCTCGAGGAGCTGGGGCAGGACCTTGTGGACGTCACCGACGATGCCGAGGTCGGCGACGCCGAAGATCGGCGCCTCCTTGTCCTTGTTGATCGCGATGATGTTCTTCGAGCCCTTCATGCCCACCATGTGCTGGGTGGCGCCCGAGATGCCGGCAGCGATGTACACCGTCGGCTTGACGACCTTGCCGGTCTGGCCGACCTGGTAGCTGTAGGGCACCCAACCGGCGTCGACGATCGCACGCGATGCACCGGGCGCGCCCTTGAGCGCCTTGGCGAGCGACTCGATCATCTCGAACTTCTCCGCCTCACCGAGGCCACGGCCACCCGCGACGACGACGGCTGCCTCGTCGAGCTTGGGCCCCGAGGTCTCCTCGACGTGCACGGCGGTCACCGTGGCGCCGGCGGTCGAGCCGAGGTCCGGCACCGGGGCCGAGACGACCTCGCCGGCGGCACCTGCGCCGCCTTCGGCCACGAAGCTCTTGGGCCGGAACGCGGCGAGGAACGGACGCTCGCCGGTGAAGGTGGAGTTGACCAGCTTGGTGCCACCGAAGACCGGGGTCTGCACGGTCACCGAGTCGCCGTCGACCGTGATCGACGTCGAGTTCGTCAGCACGGTCCTGTCGAGCTTGACCGACAGCCGGGCCATGACGTCGCGGCCTTCGTAGCTCTGCGGGAACATGATCAGATCGGGGCTGTCGCCGCCGTCGATCACCGCCTTCATGGCTGCGGCCACGGCCACGCCGGGCAGCGCGCCGCCGAGATCGCCGGTGGCGTAGACCTTCGCCGCGCCGTGGTCGCCGAGCGCAGCAGCGACCTCCGCACCATCGCCGGCCATGAACGCCGACACCGTGCCACCGATGCTGCGGGCCTGGGTGAGCAGCTCGAGTGTTCCGGTGGTCGGCGCGCCGTTGGCGGCCTGCGCGAACACCCAGATGTTGTCGATACCCATCAGTGTCTCCTCAACTCCCTGCTCAGATGACCTTCAGATTGTCGAGGAACTCGACGATCTTGTTGAACGCTTCGCCGTCGTCCTCGATGACCTCGCCGGCCTCGCGGGCCGGGGCGTCCTCGACGGACACGATCTGCTGGGCCCACGACACCGATTCGATACCGAGGTCGCTCGCCGTGACGGTCTCGACCGGCTTCGACTTGGCGGCCATGATCCCCTTGAAGCTCGGGTAGCGGGGCTCGACGACACCAGCGGTGACGGAGACGACGGCGGGCAGCGGGCAGCTGACCTCGTCGTAGCCGGCCTCGGTCTGGCGGTCGACCTTGACGGCGCCGTCGGCGACCTCGATGCTCTTGGCGAAGGTGATCGACGGCAGGCCGAGCACCTCGGCCATCTGCTCGGGAACGGTGCCGGTGTACCCGTCGGACGACTCGGTGCCGGCGATGATCAGATCGGCTTCACCGAGCTTCTTCGAGGCGGCGGCGAGCACCTTGGCGGTGGTGAGCGCGTCGGCTCCGGCGAGCGACGGATCGCTCACGAGCACGGCCTTGGCGGCACCCATGGCCAGCGCCGTGCGCAGCCCGGACGTCTCGTCGTTCGGCGCCATCGACACGAGGCTGACCTCACCGCCGCCGGCCGCCGTGACGAGCTGCAGCGCCATCTCGACGCCGTAGCTGTCGGACTCGTCGAGAATGAGCTTTCCGTCACGCTTGAGCGTGTTGGTCGAGGGATCCAGCTCACCGGGCAGCGCCGGGTCAGGGATCTGTTTCACACAGACGATGACGTTCATAAGGATCCTCAAGTTACCGGTGCGTCAACAACCGCCCAAACCCGCGTGACCAAGTGGCCGGCCACCGTTGCTACCGTCGGCCTCTTGCGGATCCTGCTCGTGGTCAACTCCTTCGCCTCGTCGGTCACCGCGCGCAACACGGTGATCGTCCACCGTCGGCTGAGCCGGGGACACGAGGTCGAGCTGGTCGAGACGAACCGCCGCGGTCACGCCACCCGATTCGCCCACGACGCGGCACGACGCGGGGTCGACGTCGTGATCGGGTTCGGCGGTGACGGCACGCTCAACGAGGTCGCGACCGGCATCGCCGGCACCGGGACCGCGCTCGGCGTGCTCCCCGGTGGCTCGACGAACGTGTTCGCCCGCACCCTCGGCTTGCCGAACGACCCGGTCGAGGCCGTCGAACTCCTCGCGAACGGCATCGACGCAGCGAACCTCCGTCCGATCGGTCTCGGGCAGGTCAACGGGCGTTACTTCTGCTTCCACACCGGGGTCGGCTTCGACGCGGCGGTCGTCGAGCGCGTGGAGCAGCGTGGGTCATTGAAGCGCTGGCTCGGCCACCCGCTCTTCATCTGGGCCGGTCTGTCGACCTGGCTGACCGGATACGACCATCGCACCCCACACTTCCGTGTGCACGGCGACGGCGGACCCGACGTCGACGACGGCTACTTCACCATCGTGCTCAACACGAACCCGTACACGTACCTGGGCAACCGACCGCTCGACCTCTCGCCCGCCGCCTCGCTCGACCGCCCGCTGGTGGCGATCACGTTCACCACGATGAACGCGGCCAACATCCTGACCTCGCTCGCCGGCGCCCTGCGCGGTGGCGGGGTGAAGCCGGCGCGTCACCTCGACATCCGCGTCGACGTTCGACACCTGGTGATCGAGCACGACACCCCGTTCCCCTACCAGGTCGACGGCGATGCGCTCGGCTCCACTCGGCGGCTCGAGTTCAGCCACGTGCCCGACGCCGTGCAGCTCGTCTTCCCGACCGTCGACTGACAGGACGCAGTCCGCGCGTCAGCGGGCGGGCGCGGGCCACCTGGGGGCGGCGTCCACGCCGTCTCGCCCGAGCGCACGCAACGCGACGTCGGGAACATCCGTGCACACGCCGTCGACGCCGAGCGCCGCGAGCTCCACCAACCGGCCGGCGTCGTTGCACGTCCACGCGTTGACCGCCAGCCCGGCCTCGTGACACCTCGCCACCAGGACAGCGTCGACGAGCAGCTCGTTCGGATGCACGGCTGCGTGCCCGGCAGCGGAGATCTGCTCGATCGTCGCCGGGCCGACCGGCGACGAGGTGAGGCAGGCGGTGGCGAGATCAGGTGCGAGATCGCGACACGCCGCCACCGTGCTCCACGAGAACGACGAGATCAGCCAGCGCTCGCTCGGTCCGTGGCGTCGCAGCACCTCGAGCACCGGTTGGGCGATCACCACCGGCGCGTGATGGTCCGCGTCGCCCTTCCAGTTCTTGACCTCGACGTTGACGAGCATGCGATCCCCGCAGGCCTCGAGGGCGTCGTCGAGCGACGGCAGGTCCAGGGCGTCGATCTCCGCAACCACCAACGGCAACGGGTCATGGGCCACGAGCAGCCGTCCGTCGGGCGCCAGCCGTACGTCGAGTTCCACGCCGTCGGCGCCCTGAGCGTCGGCCAGCGCGAACGCTTCGGGCGAGTTCTCGGGAGCGGCGTCGGAGGCGCCTCGATGTCCCAAGACGAGCATCGGGCGATCATGCCGCATCGCCGACTCGGAGCCCGTATCCGGCGCCGGATCGCGTGAACGGGTGGTGGCCATCACGTGAACGGTCGATGACACCAGGGCCAATCGACCCTTGCGACGCCACGACTTGACGCCTACAGTGCCAGCCGGCCCGAGCGGCCCTCGCCTCATGTGCGATGCCCCCAACTCACCGGCGGGACACCCGCCTCAGTCACCTTCGAGGAGCACGAACGTGTCGATCCTTGCGTCCAGCCTCACCCTTGGAGCAGCAGACTACGAGTGGCGTGACGACGCCATCTGCCGCGACACCGATCCGGAGTTGTTCTTCCCGGTCGGCACCACGGGACACGCGCTGGTCCAGATCGACCGGGCCAAGGAGGTGTGCGAGGAGTGCACCGTGTCGAAGCAGTGCCTCGACTTCGCCCTCGAGACCAACCAGGACTCCGGCATCTGGGGTGGTCTGACCGAAGAGGAACGCCGCGTGATCCGCCGCCGCCGCGTGGCGGCCGCCCGCGCCGCTCGCGTCAGCTGAGCCCGCTTCTCCGTTCGGAGGCTCACCGAACGCTGGCCAACGTCGATTCGGGTCGCCTCCGAGTCCGGCTCGTCGCTGGCGCTTCCCTCGCCGGCGGGGTCAGTCTGCCGACTTCGTTCTGGTCCTAGTCATCGGTGGGGACGACGAGTTCGATGACCGTGCCGTGGCGATGGGCCGAGTCGTCGGCGAGTCCGACGCCGGCGAGATCGTCGCGAGTCGCAGGGCGGATGTCGATCGTGCCGTTGAGCTCGGTCGTCACCAGCGTGCGCACGATCGACAATCCGAGTCCCTTGACGTGGTCGATGTCGAATGCGGGGTCGACGCCTCGACCGTTGTCGACGACCCGGATCGTGAGCGTTCGGTCACGGTTCGCCAGATCCACCTGGACCTCGCCACCGCCGCTGCCCTCGGGGAATCCGTGATCGACCGCGTTCTGGAGCAGTTCGGTCAGCACCACGGACAGTGGGGTCGCCGTGTTGGCCGGGATCCGTCCGCCGTCGCCGCGGACCGTGAACCGCACCGGCCGATCCGGCGACTGCAGGCCCTCCTCGGCGAGGCGGAGCAGGGGCCGCACGATCTCGATGAAGGCGATGTCCTCGCCGGGTTCGCGTGACAGCGACTCGTGCACCAGCGCGATCGTGCGGATCCGGCGCACCGACTCCTGCACGGCGGCCTTCGCCTCGGGGTTCGTGAGCCGGCGCGCCTGCAGGCGCAGCAGCGACGAGATCGTCTGCAGGTTGTTCTTGACGCGATGGTGGATCTCGCGGATCGTGGCGTCCTTGCTCAGCAACAGCCGGTCGCGCTTGCGCAATTCGGTGACGTCGCGGACGAGCAGCAGCCCGCCGGCGATGTCGCGCCCGGCCCCGTCACCGGAGATGATCGGGACGCACCGGCACAGCAGCGTGACGTCGGCGCCCTGTTCGAACTCCTCGACCACCGGTTCGAACCGCTCGAAGGCCTGCCGGACGGGGCCGTCGTGGAACCCGAGTTCGGCGAGGCGCATCCCGACCGGGTTCGCCTGGATCCCGACGCGGTGCAGTGCCGAGTTCGCATTCGGCGACACGTAGGTGACCGTGCCGGCCGCATCCAGGGTGAGCACCCCGTCACCGACTCGCGGCGCGGCGCTCGAATCGGCGACGCGTCCGGCGAACGGGAACGACCCCGCCTCGATCATCTGGACGAACTCCTCGAAGATGTAGGAGTAGTTGCGTTCGAGTTCTCCGAGCGGGCGTCCGGCGCGGACCTTCCACTCCTTCGACAGCACGGCGATCACGTGGTCGTCACGCCGCACGGGGATGGCGAGCATCCGGGCGTGGTTGACCTCGTCGCCACCGCCGTCGACCTCGATCGCGCCCTCGACGCGCTGACCACCGCTGGCGGCCCGCTCGATGAGCTCCGCCTCGTCTCCGTCCGCCCACGTCCCGACGTAGTCGGTGACGTACATCGTCTGGTTCGTGGCCGGCCGCACCTGATCGACGATCAGCCACTTCCCCTCCGCCGAGCGCACGTAGAGCAGCAGGTCGGCGAAACACAGATCGGCGAGGAAGGCCCACTCGGCACCGAGCCGGTGGAGGTGATCGATGTCGTCGCGGCTCAGTTCGGTGTGCTCGCGAGCAAGTTCGGCGAGAGAGGTCATCACCGTTGATTCTGCCCGAAGATCACGCGTTGCGCAGGTAACCCGCCAACCGGCCGAGTCCGGCCAGGTCGTGGATGTCGCCGTCGACCCACGGCACCGACAGCAGCGTCGGCGCCATCGACGCCAGTTCCGACCGGCGGTCGGACTCGCGGGCGGCCACCAGCGCGACGTCGTCGAAGCGGGTGGCGATCTGCGTCAGCACGCTGCGGACCTGCTTCACCGGTGCTCCGAGCTGGTCGGCAACGGCATCGGAGAGCGGGCCCGGCGCAGCATCGAGCAACGCGACGGCGCTGTCAGCGCCAGCGCGGCTGGCGAGGGCCTCCGGCAGGACACGGTTGGCGATGATCGCGCCGAGACACATCTCCCGTTCGACCAGCGATCGCGCGAGGAACCGCGCCTCGTGGCTCGGGGCGGTCTCGAGCGTGGTGACGACCACGAACGCCGTGCGTGGGTCGACGAGCAGTGCCTCGACCTCACGGGCGCGGCGGACGAACCCGCTCTCCATCGCCTGGAAGAGCACGAAGAAGTCGGCGATGTCCTGCAGGAAGCGCGAGCCGAGCACCCGATCGGCCACCTGGTAGAAGGGCCGTGACGCCACGGTGAACAGCCGCGAGCGGTACGGGACGGTCAGCCAGCGCAGCAGCCGGCTGCCGAAGAACTCGACCATGCGGCTCGGTGCATCGAGGATCGACAGCGCGTTCCGCGACGGCGGGGTGTCGACGATCACCAGGTCGAACTCGCCGCGGGCGTGGAGGTCGTGGAGTTGCTCCATCGCCAGGTACTCGTGACTGTGGACGAATCGGCTCGTGATGTTCTCGTAGAGCGGGTTCGCGAGCACGGCGTCGCGGATCTCGGCGTCCGGCGCCTGCTGGGTGATCAGCTCGTCCCATCCGGCCTTCGTGTCGAGCATCGCCACCCACACCTCGCCGCGGACCTTGACGCCGCTCTCGGCGAAGGCCGACGGTTCGATGCGCGTGGGCGTGTTGCCGAACTCGTCGACGCCGAGCGCGGTGGCGAGACGGCGGGCGGGGTCGACGGTGAGCACGAGCACGCGGCCCTTCTGCCGGGCTGCGGCGGCGATGCCGAGCGCAGCGGCCATCGTGGTCTTGCCGACGCCACCGGAACCGGCGACCAGGATCATCTCACGGCTCGCGAGCAGGTTGTCGAGGTCACCCACGCCGACCACCCCTGGCCGCGGTTCGGACGTGGTCCGGATCGAGTTCGTCTCTGAGGGCGTCGGCGACCAGCGAGACGACGCGCGGTCCGGCGGCGCGAGCGAACAGCTCTGGTACACCGATGATCGGGACGTGGGCGTCGAGTTCGTCGGCTCGATCGATCCACGATCGGAGCCGATCGAGGTGGGTCGCCCCCGTCGCCCGCCGCGACTCCGTCAACCGGGCCGCCTCGAGCACGGTGCGAGCACCGGGGCCGACGGCGTCGACGAGCAGTCCCATCGCCTCGTCGAGGCGGTCGACCACCACCTGCTCGCGGCGGGTGAACATCGCCGGCAGGACGCGGTTGGCGATCACCGCCGATGGGTGCACCCCGGTCTCGGCCCGCAACCGACCGAGCAGTTCGATCGTCTCGGTGACGGGCATCTCCTCCGGGGTGGTGACCACCGCGACCCCGGTCCGCGCCGGGTCGTCGAGGATGTCGAGCATCCATTGCGTCTGGTCGCGCACGAGGCCGACCTGGACGAGGTCCCTGATGACGCGCGGCGCGCCGATCTGGCTGACGATGTGACCGCTCGCTTCCGCGTCGACGACGATCAGGTCGTAGTTGCGTTCGCGCGCCTCGTAGCAGAGCTTGCCGACACCGAGGATCTCCTTGACGCCGGGTGCCGCGTCGGCGACGAAGTCGAACGTGGACGCGAGCGGCCCGATGCGACCGAGCAGCGGGATCCGGACGAACAGCCGGAGGTACTCGCGCAGCGAATCCTCGGTGTTCATGGCCATGGCGAACAGATCTGGCGACACCTCGGTCGGTTCGAACACCAGCTCGCCGACGTCGAACGCGTTGGCGAGCGCGCCCTTCGCATCCATCTCGCACACCAGGGTGCGGCGCCCGTGCGCCGCTGCGACTTCGGCGACCGCCGCCGCGATCGTGGTCTTGCCGACCCCACCCTTGCCGGTGATCCAGAGCAGGTCGAGGTCGAACAGACCGGGGCGGCCGGCGGGGCCCAGGTTCAGCCTCCGAAGCCGATACGGCGGTCGCTGTCGGGTGAACCCAGCTCGACGTAGGCGATCTTCGCCGATGGGACCCCGACGTCCTTGCCACGCTTGTCGGTGATCCACAGCACGTCGGACGCGCCGGCGAGCGCGGCTTCGACGCGCGACTTGACGTCGTCGCGGTCGGCGTCGTCGGCGAGTTCGATGTTGATCTCGCGGGGGGCCTGGGTCACTCCGATGCGTACGTCCACGAACCCACGCTACCCGAGCACCGACACGCCACTACCGTGACGCCGTGACCAGCATCGCGATCCCGCTGTTCCCCCGATTCACTGCGCTCGACGGCATCGGCCCGTACGAGGTGCTGCAACGGATCCCCCACTTCGACGTCACGTTCGTCGGCCACGAACGAGGCGCGGTCCGCTCCGACAACGGCATGCTCGGCATCGAGATCGACGCCACGTTCGCCGAGCTGACGGAGCCGGACGTCGTCGTGTTCCCCGGTGGCGTGGGGACGCGGGCGTTGATGACCGACGACGAGGTCATCGGCTGGCTGCGGCGTGCCCACGCCTCCACGATCTTCACGACGTCGGTCTGCACGGGATCGCTCGTGCTCGCCGCGGCCGGGCTGATCGACGGGCTCACCGCCACCACGCACTGGAGCGCGCTCGACATCCTGGCCCGTCACGGTGCCATCCCGACCGGGGACCGGGTCGTCGAGCATCTCCCGCAGCGGATCATCACCGCCGCCGGTGTGT
>Ga0316576_10001909_pt1 | contig 11604 bp, 9 predicted proteins | sample S0NA_FD_203075 | JGI IMG/M metagenome (GOLD analysis project Ga0316576, IMG submission 203075) | Rhizosphere microbial communities from salt marsh grasses in Alabama, United States - S0-2_050615r3r5 | ecosystem: Host-associated > Plants > Roots > Rhizosphere | place: USA: Alabama | collected... | reverse complement strand
TCGCCTATGTCGTGACCTCGACCAATGGCGGCGTCTTCCAGATCGTCGACGTTTCGAGCCCCGATCTCCCGGTTCTCCGCGGGTCGATGGGGCTCGCGAAGGGGCTGGACGTGGTCGCTCACAACGGTCTGGCGCTCGTCGCGGACGACAACTCCGGCGATGCCGGGCTGCGGATCGTCGACGTGAGCCTCCCGGACGCTCCGATGCAGGTCGGAGGCTACACGCTGTGCGACTCGGTGGGCGGCGTCGCGGCTGACGGTGACATCGTCTACCTCGCCTGTCTCGACGGGTCGATGCACGTGATCTCGATTACCGACCCGGCCATGCCGACCCAGCTCGGCATCTACGATCCGACCGGATACAGCGTCGGGTACGCCGTGGCGATCGATGGGACGACCGCGTGGTTCGGTCACACGGGCGGCTTCAGCCTGCTCAACGTGTCCGACCCCGCGCATCCGGCCCTGATCCAGAAGGTCGACCTGCCGGCGGACGTGCTCGACATCGAGGTCGGCATCGGTGGGAACGTCTGGATGGCGGCCGGGGTCGCGGGCGTCTACAAGGCCGTGTCGCCCGTCATCTTCCTCGACGGCTTCGAGAGCGGCGACCTGAGCGCCTGGACGACCGCGGTCGAATAGAATGGACCGGTGTCGGTGGCCGAGATCCGAAACCGTGCATCGGTGACGCCGGACGAGTCCGGAATCACGGGGGTCGTCCTCGTCGTCGAGGACGACCCCCTGGTCCAGCGTGCGCTCGGCAGGTTGTTCCGGAACGCCGGCCACCGTGTCGAGGTGTTCGACAGCCTGGAGGCGTTCCGTTCGACCGAGCTGCCGGAGGAGCCGGCCTGCCTGGTGCTCGACCTGCACCTGCCGGACGGCAACGGCCTCGAGATCGTCGACGAGCTGCACGCCGCGGGCACGGCGGTGTCGGCGGTGGTGATCACGGCCCACGGCGACGTGCCGACCACCGTGCGGGCGATGCGCAAGGGCGCCGTCGAGCTGATCGAGAAGCCCTTCGAAAACCGCCAGGTGCTCGCCGCCGTCGCCGAGGGTCTGGCCCGGGACGCCAGGACCCGTGCCGCCCGCGGCCGTCGCGACGCGGCCCGCTCGCTGCTCGGGAAGCTGTCGCCGCGCGAGCGCGAGGTGTTCGACCTCGTGGTCGAGGGCCTCGCGAACAAGGTTGTCGCCTCGCGCCTCGAGGTGGCCGAGAAGACCGTCAAGGTGCACCGCGCCCGCGCCATGAAAAAGGTCGGCGCGACCTCGCTCGCCGATCTCATCTTCCTCGCCAACACGGCGGAGCCGGACGAGCCGTGATCGCGGCGCTGGCGGTGCTGGCCGCTCTCGGGACGGTCGATGCGAATCAGCTGGCCGCGACACCGCCGGAGCCGGTGACGGTGAATGAGCTGCTGGCGGCGTCCGGCGCGGTCGCCGCCGACGACCCGGAGCGATCGGGCGAGCTCGCCGAGCGTGCACTCGAGCTCGCCCGCGGCGCGGGCGACCAGCTCGGCGAGGCCCGCGCCCTCAATCGCATGGGTGTCGCGGCGTACTTTCGCAGCGACTATTCGGCCGCGCTACCGTTGTACGCCGAGAGCCTCCGCGTCGCCAGGCTTGAAGGTGCCGACAACGAGATCGCCGATGCGCTCAACAACCTCGGCGTGCTGCACTACATGTGGGGGAGCCTCGATCTCGCCCTGGACTACTATCGGGAGGCGCTCGAGATCCGTCGCAAACAGGGCGACGCCGAAGGTCTGGCCCGCGCCTACAACAACCTGGGAGGCGTCGCCGACGCCGCCGAACGATACGACGAAGCCGTCGACTACTTCAGAGGCGCGCTGGAGCTGTACCAGGAGGTCGGGGACGACGCGCTCGCGGCCAACACGATGAACAACCTCGGGCAGTCGCTGATCCGGCTCGGCCTCCTCGACGAGGCCCGTGAGCGCTTCGTCAGCGCGCACGACATTGCATCCCGCATCGGCGATGACGCGACGCTCGCCGTGGCCGAAGACAACATCGGTCGGGTGCTGCTGGCCCAGGGGCAGCCGACGTCGGCGAAGAAGTCGTTCGAACGAGGTCTGGAGCTCAAGCGCAGGCTCGGCGACCGGCTCGGCACGGCGACCAGCCTGATTCACCTTTCCACCGTCGCGGCCCAAGTGGGTGATCTCGCCGAGGCCGAGAATGACCTGCGAGCCGCGCTCGATGTGGTGCTCGATCTCCACGTGCCGCAGCTGGAGCGGGATATCTACGAGAACCTCGCCGAGGTCCAGGAGCGGCAGGGTGACCTGTCGGGCGCGATCGCGTCGCTGCGTCACTACCACGAGCTCCACGCCGCGATGATCAGTGACTCCGCCTCGCGCCGATTGTCGGAGATGACGGCTCTGCTCGAGGTCGAGAAGAAGAACGCCGAGATCGCCCGCCTGACCCAGGTCCGCGCCGCGCAACGGAACCGCGTCGTCGGTCTCGTCGGCGCCACCCTGCTGCTCGCGATCGTCGTAGTCCTGCTGTGGAGCAGGAACCGCATCCAGGTTCGGGCCGCCCGGGCGATCGCCGACAAGAACCTCGAGCTCTCCAGGGCGCACGACGAGCTGGAGCGCGCGAGCCGCGCCGAGATCGCCCACCTCGCCCGTGTGACCTCGCTCGGCGAGATGACGGCGGCGGTCGCCCACGAGCTCAACCAGCCGCTCGCCGCGATCCTGACCAACGCCCAGCTGCTGGACGGGATGATCCCGTCGGACGACCGGGACGGGGACGATCTGGGGGCCACGGTCTCCGACATCACGCTCGGGGCCCGCCGCGCCTGGGAGCTGCTCCGCAACCTGCGCAACCTCGCCCGACACGGTGAGGTCGAGCGCGAGCGGCTCGACCTCAGAGAAACCCTGGAGGTCGCGGTCGACATCGCGCGCGCCGAGGCGCGCCTGCGCGGGGTCTCGATCGATCTCGAGACCTCCGCCGAGCCGCTGACGGTCGACGGCGACCCCGTACTCTTGCAACAGGTCGTGTTGAACCTGTTGCAGAACGCCATCGCGGTGATGGCCGATGTCGGCGACGACGGTGTGCCGAAGCGGGTGGTCGTGGTCGGGACGGAAAACGACGGCAAGGTCCGCGTCTCGGTCACCGACGGCGGTCCCGCCGTCGACGACGAGGTCCTCGCGAATCTGTTCCGGCCGTTCTTCACCACCCGCGACGACGGCCTGGGAATGGGCCTCGCCATCAGCAAGCGGCTGGTCGAGGCCCACGACGGTCGGATCTGGGCGCGACGGGCCGGCGAGCGGGGTCTGATCGTGGCGTTCGAGCTGCCGCACTCCTGACTCCTCACCCTCAACGCCTCACCCCCTCACCCCATCGTCAGCGCCATCAACGCCTTCTGGACGTGGAGCCGGTTCTCGGCCTCGTCGTAGACCACGCTCTGCGGGCCGTCGATCACCTCGTCGGTGACCTCGCGACCGCGGTCGGCGGGCAGCGGGTGCATGTAGATGAGGTGCTCCTTGCCGAGCGCCATGTGCTCGGCGCCGCAGCGCCAGGTGGGGTACTTCTCGATCAGGGCGAGGCCTTCGGCGTGGTCGGTGGTGTGCATCAGCGGCCCCCACGATTTGGGCACCACCACGTCGGCGTCGGTGAAGGCGTCCTCGAAGCGGTTGGAGATCTCGAACTTGACGCCCGCCTCGGCGGCGTTGGCCGCCGCCTGCTGCTCGATCTCGGGCATCAGCCGGAACTCGGGCGGCACGGCCAGGGTCACGTCGAGGCCGAATCGCGGCATCATCAGTATCAGGCTCTGCGGCACCGACAGCGGTCGGACGTAGTTGGGCGCCGAGGTCCAGGCGACGCCGATCTTCAGGCCCCGGGTATCACCGAACCTCTCGCGAATGGTCATGTAATCGGCGAGGATCTGGCACGGGTGGTAGATGTCGTCCTGCATCGAGATCACCGGTACCGAGGCGTGCTCGGCGACCTCCCTGAGGTACGGGTTGCCCTCGCGGAAGGCGCAGTGGCGGATGGCGATGCCCTCGCCGTAGCGCGACAGCACGTTGGCGGTGTCGCGGGCGTTCTCGCCGTGCGAGATCTGCATCTTGTCGGGCGACAGGTAGATGCCGTGGCCGCCGAGCTGGGTCATGCCGGTCTCGAAGGAGTTCCGGGTCCGGGTCGAGGCGTCGAAGAAGATCATGTAGAGCGTCTTTGACGCCAGCAGCGGCGTCGGTCTGCCGTCTCTCTTCGCCTGCTTGAGCTCGGAAGCCAGCGTGAAGATCTCCTCGAGCTCCTCCACCGACCAGTCCTGCGTCGTGATGAAGTCCTTGCCATGAACGGATGAGGCCATTTTGAAAGCTCCTCATTTTTTCTTTTGGCCTGAGGAATCTGCTGAAGATTCCTCAGGCCAAAAGAAGAAGTCGTCAGTGAATGTCAGGCAGAAGCGCCTCCGGGATGAGGGAGTAGACGGCGGTGGCGGTGACGAGGTCGTCGATGCCGACGTGCTCCTGGGTGGTGTGGGCGAGCTCCTCGAGCCCGGGGGCGAAGCCGACGGTGGGGATGCCGAGCACGCCCATGGTGGCGACGCCGTTGGTCGAGAAGTGCCAGCGCGAGATCCGCGGCCGTTCGGGCAGCACCTCGGCGGCGGCGGCGACGACGCCCTGCACGAGCTCGTGACCCTCCTCGAGCACCCAGGTCGGGTAGTACTTGGGCTGCTGCACCCGGGTCCCCGTCCAGCTCGTCGCGTCGTAGTGCAGCAGCTCGACCTCGGCGTCGCCGAGGTGGGGCAGCGAGCGCAGCTCGGCGAGCGCGCTCTCCTCGGTCTCGCCGACGGTCAGCCGGCGGTCGATGGTGATCGTTGCCGAGTCCGGCACGGCGTTGAGCGAAGGCGTCGTGCAGGCGATGTGCGACGCGATCACCGAGCCCGTGCCGAGAAAGTCGTCGTGGGCGAGCCGGGTGTTGAGCTGTGCCACATCGGTCAGGATCGGTGCCATCTTGTACAGCGCGTTGACGCCGCGGTCGGCGTGGGCGCCGTGGGCGGACACGCCGCGGGTCGTGATCGTCGCCTCGAGTCGACCGCGCTGGCCGCGGAACACGCCGAGATCGGTGGGTTCTCCGAGGACGACGTAATCAGGAACTATGTTTTCGCGTTGGATGAGGTGGAGCATGCAGGCGCCGTCGCAGTCCTCTTCCATCACACTCGCGGACAGGTAGAGGGTGACTGCCTCCGGCCAGCCCCGGTCCGCGAGGAGCCGCGCGCCGTACGCCATGGCGGCGATGGCGGGCAGCTCGTCGACCGCACCCCGGCCCCAGATGGCTCGATCTTCGACTTTGCCTTCGAAGGGGTCGACGTCCCACTGCGAGCGGTCGCCGACGCCGACGCAGTCGATGTGGCCGTCCATCAGGATCTTGACCGGACCCGACCCGATCCGGGCGACGACGGTGCCGAGGCCGTCGAGGAAGGCCTCGTCGAAACCGAGCGCCTCGTACTCGGCGAGGACCCGGCGGCAACGCGCCTCCTCGCGGCCGCTGGTGGCCGGGATCGCGATCAGCTCGCGCAGGAACTGGACGATACGGTCCTCGAGGGAGCGGGCGGTGGCGAGCGCGGCGGCGCCGCGATTGGTGGGCATGGTCAAACCTCCCGGGTTCGCTTGGTTCGGACCGGGGGGTACTATAGTCCCGTTCGGCCCGTCCGGCGACGGGTGAAGGGAACGCCGATGCCGACCACCGAGCAGGTGCTCGCCAACACCGTCCGGCGCTGCCGAGAGCGCGACATCATCATCCCGACCTACCGCGAGATGCGGAACCCGGAGCTGGTGCCCGACGGCATCAAGGCCGAGCTCGCCGGCATCGGGTTGTGGGACCTCAACCCGCGCAACCTGTTCCGCATCACCTGGAAGAACGAGCCGGTCGAGACCGGCGGCGGCTTCGGCGGGGTCAACTTTCTCGAGCTGCCGTCCGAGCTGACCGGGGTCGCCGCCCGGATCATCATGCTGGTCGGAAAGTACTTCCCGACCGGGGCGCACAAGGTGGGGGCGACCTTCGGGCCATTGGTCGAGAAGCTGGTCCGCGGCGCCTTCGACCCGACGACCCAGAAGGCGCTGTGGCCGTCGACCGGCAACTACTGCCGGGGCGGTGCGTACGACGCGTACCTGCTGGCCTGCCCGTCGATTGCGGTGCTGCCCGAGGGCATGTCGCGCGAGCGGTTCGAGTGGCTCGAGACGGTCGGCTCCGAGATCTTCGCCACGCCGGGCTCCGAGTCCAACGTCAAGGAGATCTACGACAAGGTCAAGCAGCTCGAGGCCGAGCGCGGCGATGAGATCGTCGTGCTCAACCAGTTCGCCGAGTTCGGCAACGCGGTCTGGCACTACGCCTGCACCGGTCCGGCGATGGCGGAGGTGTTCGGCGAGCTCGCGACCGAGGGCCAGCGCTTCGCCGGGGTCTGCCTGACCCAGGGCTCGGCGGGCACGCTCGGCTGCGGCGATTACCTGCGCGAGGTCTTCCCCCGCCTCAAGGTGGTCGCCGGCGAGGCCCTCCAGTGCCCGACCCTGCTCTACAACGGCCACGGCGCCCACCGCATCGAAGGCATCGGCGACAAGCACGTGCCGTGGATCCACAACCTGCGGAACACCGACGTCGCGGTCGGCATCGACGATGCGGCGTGCATGGCGCTGCTGCGGGTCTTCAACGAACCCGGCGGGAGGAGCTACCTGTCCTCGGTCGGCGTCGATCGCGAGCTGACCGACCGGCTCGATCTGCTCGGCATTTCGTCGATCGCCAACCTGCTGACCGCGGTCAAGACCGCGAGGTACTTCGAGCTCGGCGCCGACGACGTGCTCTTCACCGTCGCCACCGACTCGGTGGAGATGTACGGCTCTCGGGTGGCGGAGGAGCGGGACGCGCACGGCGACCTGTCAGCCGCCCGGGCGGAGGCCCTGCACGAGCGCCACCTGCTCGGCTCCTCTATCGACCACGTCCTCGAGCTCGGCTACTGGGACCGCAAGCGGCTGCACAACCTCAAGTACTTCACCTGGGTCGAGCAGCAGGGCAAGACCGTCGAGGAGCTCGATGCCCAGTGGTCCGACCCGGATTACTGGACCAGCCGGCTCGGCGCCTGGCGGGACTGGGACGAGCGCATCACCGAGTTCAACGAGCGCACGGGACTGCTCGAGCGGTACCGCTGAGACGGCGCGGCCGACCGGCTCCGGAGTCCCGTTCGGCGCCTCAGCGTGGGTGCTCCGCCGCGTCCGGTCGCGCGCGTCGGATCGCCGAACCCACGACGGGGTATCTGTCCGGGTCGTCGCTCAACGCGGACACGAACCGGTCGTCGAGATCGAGCACTCGCGCGCGGACGCAGGCGCCGCGGCCGATCGCGATCAGGACGTCCCGGCCGTGCCCGAGGCAGCGAGACGAGCATTGGCAGATGTGCGGGTGGTCGAGCAGCAGCTGCGCTCCGAGGCGCTTCGCTTCCCGTGGGTCGGTGTAGCGCACGTGCCCTCTGAAGAACCGGCGCCTCGGCGCTCGGTCGCGGACTCGCGCGTCGACCAGCCCCCACTGATCGACGATGATCCGATTGGAGAAATAGCCGATGGTGCCGATCAAGGTGGTCGCGATGCGGGTGTCCGGCGGCAGTTCGGCGAGGGCCTTCCCGACCCGTGTCCCCTGGCCGACGTAGCGGTCCATCTCGGCGAGGTCCTGCATGTAATAGCGAGTCTCGAGCACGACCGGGCGGAAGCTGAGCGCGACCATCAGCAGCGTCACGGCGGCGAACAGCCCCAGGTTCCGGATCGATCGCATCGCGGCGACCGCGGCGGTCAAAACGACCAGCGGCATCAGGTGGAGCGCCAAACGGTACTCCATGAAGTCGCCGCCGACCTTGATGAGGAAGCTCCAGTACGCGGCACAGGTCAGCACCGTGAAGATCGCCAGCCGCCTGACCGGCTCGGCCGTTCCGCGGCGGGCGGCGACGACGATCGCGACGACGATCGCGACCGCCACGAAGGGGTAGCTTCGCAGGAACCCCCACAGGTAGGCGAACCCGGCGTCGATGTGGAGGGCGTCCGCACCTTTGGCGTAGTACGGGTTGGGGATGAGCTCCCCGTAGTAGGTCAGCTTGAACAGAGCGAGCGCGCTGCCGGCCGCGACGGCGGGAGCGGCGGCGATCGCGCCGCTGAGCATTCCGATTCGCCAGTCGTCGCGCTGCACCGCGGAGAAGACCCCCACGACCGCGAGCGCCGTGACCGCCGGAACCACACCATCGGGTCTGGTCAGCAGCAGGGCCGCCGGCAGCGCCCCGAACGTGAGCAGCGACCCTGCTCGCTGAAGATCGGCCCGCATCAGGGCGACGCCGGTCGCGACGACGAGCAGGGCGAAGAGGTGCGTCTCGAGCCCGGAACCGGCGGTGGCGGCGAAGCCGTGGGCGCTGACCAGCACCGCGAGGATGAGCGTCGCCATCAGACCCCGGACGGCGTCCGGACGACGGCCGTCGCCCGGCCACCAGACGGTCGCCCAGCCCAGCACGAGCGTGCCGAGAAAGCACGCCACGCCGAGCCACGGGGCCGCGACGTGGGGGGCGATCCCGATCAGCCGGACGCCCGCGAGCAGGAGCACCCAGAGGAAGTTGCTGTATCCCTCGACCCTCTCGCCGGGGTTGAACACCAGGCCGTGGCCGGTCGCGAGGTTGACCGCGTACCGGTACGAGATGTACGCGTCGTCGAACTCGACGCGGTGCCGATTCCAGGCGGCGAAAGCGGCGATCACCAGGATCGCGAGAACGATCCAGGCGATCCACGAGGGCCGGCGGTTCGTCGGCGCCGGTTCGGTCACTCGGCACCTTCGTCGAGCCATGCCGGTCGCATCGGGATCCGGACGACCTCGAACAGCGCCGCAACGAGCTCGCCGCCTTCACCCGCGCGGTGGGGGCTGACGAACCGCCACACCACATCGCGCGAAGGGGTGACCTCGAACGCCCGGCCGGCGCAGGTTTCGGTGATCAGCGTGTTGCCGTTGGCCAGGCGGTTCGCGGTACCGCAGTAGACCGAGAAGAAGCTCTCTGGTGGGTCGCCCTGGTAGACCCATGTCGTTTCCAACGTCCCCGGGTCGATCTCGAGCACCCGGCTCGCGGTGCCGCCGCCGAGGTTGTCGAAGAGCAGGATATCGCCGTTGACGAGCGCCGTCGGCTCGTGCTGCCAGCGCCATCCGGCACTCGCGGCCCACACCACGGTCTCGGTCCGTGGATCGAGCACCGCGATGGTGTCGAGGTGCCGCATCGACAGCAGCAGGTTGCCGGGGCGGAAGGCCGGGCCGTGCTCGGCGAGCCGGTCATCGAGAACCTCGATGGTGTTGGTGTGAAAGAGGTCCGGCTGCCTGTCCCGGTGTCGCGGCACGAGACGCCGGTAGTTGTCGGACCGGAGCAGGGCGTCGAGGATCGAGATGCGGCGCTGCTCGACGCCATCCGGCGACAGGAAGGAGACGAAATCGTCGATCACCGTCTGCGGTGGTTCGAGCTCGGTCCGGGGCGCCCGTTCTCGAGTCAGCACCACGATCGACCCGTCCGGCATGAGGTCGAGATCGTGGTGGGCACGGCCGTCGAACCACCAGAGCATCTGCGAGTCGCGGTCGAGCTTGATCATGCCGAGGTTTTCGTAGATCGCGAGCAGACTGCCGTCATCGAGCAGGCGGACCCGACGCCACGAACCGGAGAACCAGGGGTGGGGGTTCGGCACAGGGTTCGGCACCTCGGCGTAGGCGAACGCCCAGCGGTGCACCACGTGGCCCGCCATGTCCATCAGATAGGCGGCCGGCTCGTGTCCCGAGCAGTAGAGGTTGAGCCCGTCGAGTGCACGTTCCGGGTCGTGGACGGTCACGCCGACCACCGGCTCGGCCCGCTGGAAGCCGTCGGCGTAGCCGAGCGCTGCGAGCCGGTCGAGATCCGCGTCGTCGTCGATCGCGGGTTGCGGCGCCCGCATCCAGTGACCGTTCATCCCGTGCTGCCATTCCGTCTGATGCGACGGGATGTCCGGGCGGCTCGCGGCCGCGCCGTGCGACGGCTGCTCGCGCTCGCAGGCGAGCGTCGGCGCCATCAGGAGCCCGATCACGCCGATCAGGACCGGTGCAAACCGGCTCGGCCAGCGACCGATGGTGTGCGGTGTGCCGTCGCCCGTGGTCACGCATCAAGTGTAGATGGCCGGCAACGGCGGCGCCACGACGGTGCACGGGGTCGCGGAATCAGAGCTGGCCGAGGATCTCCAGCGAATGCCGGTCCGCGTGCTCGCCGTGGGGCTCGATGCCCTCGGCGCTGATGACGAAGGTCGCGTGCTCGCCGGCGGTACGCGAAAAGAAGACACGGTGGCGGATGTCGTGGGTGGCCATCTCGAGGCAGCACAGATCGGGAGCGATGTCGGCGACCAGGTTCTCGCGGCACAGCGGACAGTGGAAGTCCCACTTCGACCCCGGCTGGACTCTCCAACCGGGCGGCAGCGAGATCCGGTAGTCGCCGGGCGTGGGGTGAAATCCCATCAGGATGCGATCGCCCCCGTGCCGAGCGACGAGGATGATCGTGTCGTCGGGATTGAGGACCCCGCGGCACTGCGGACAGGAGTACACCATGGGCATGATCAACCTCCAGACTGGGCGCTAGAGACAATATGGGGCCTCGACGGGGAGCTGTCAGGAGCGGGTGCGGTCGGCACCGGCCGTGTACACTCCGGTCATGCAGTCACCGATCACCATCGACCTCGGCTTCCAGGGCTTCACCGAGGTCATCGCCGCGTTCATCGCTCCGACCGGCGACGGCCGGTTCGTGCTCTTCGAGAGCGGGCCCGCGAGCACGCTCGATGCAGTTGAACGTGCGGTCGGCGAGATCGGCTTCGGGCTCGACGAGCTCGCGGCGGTGTTCGCCACCCACGTCCACCTCGATCACTCGGGAGGGGCCGGCGTGCTGGCTCGGCGGACCGGGTGCGATGTCTACGCCCACCCGGCCGGCGTGGCGCACCTGATCGATCCCGGCGCCAAGCTCCTGCCGAGCGCCGAACGGCTGTACGGCGACATGCTCGAGCCGCTGTGGGGCCGCACCGAAGGCGTTCCGTCGCGCCAGCTGAAGGCGGTCGAGCACGGCGCCGAGGTCACCGTCGGCGATCTCGAAGTGCGCGCGTGGCACACGCCGGGGCACGCGGTCCACCACATCGCGTGGCAGGTCGGCGGCGACGTCGTGACCGGGGATGTCGGCGGCGTCCGCTTCCCGGGCGCCGAGCATGTGCTGCCGCCGATGCCGCCGCCGGACATCGACGTCGAAGCGTGGCGTGCCAGCCTGGATCTGCTGCGCGGGCTCGACCCGGCACGTCTTCTGCTCACCCACTACGGCGCGTTCGACGATCCCGGACGACACCTGGACGAGCTCGATGCCCGGCTGCTGTGCTGGAAGGGGATCGCCGAGGAGGTGGTGGCCGGCGGCGGCGACAGAGACCGGCTCGGCGAGCGCCTGCTCGAGCTCGACGAGGCCGAGATCGCCGCCGAGGGGCTGTCCGACGACACCATCGCCCGCTACCGCAAGCTGTGCCCCATGGTCGAGAACTCCGCGGGTCTGTACCGCTACGTGGTGAAGCGAGGTCGGTGAACCGCGTCCACACCCGCGTCCGAAACAGCTTTCAGC
>Ga0316576_10001908_pt1 | contig 11605 bp, 6 predicted proteins | sample S0NA_FD_203075 | JGI IMG/M metagenome (GOLD analysis project Ga0316576, IMG submission 203075) | Rhizosphere microbial communities from salt marsh grasses in Alabama, United States - S0-2_050615r3r5 | ecosystem: Host-associated > Plants > Roots > Rhizosphere | place: USA: Alabama | collected... | reverse complement strand
TCGTCGTACTCGTAGCGGTGGTAGAGGATGCCCCGGGGCGCCTCCACCACGCCGACCCCGGCGCCGGCCCGGGCGGTGACCTCGGCGCGCAGCTCGGCGTCGGCGGGCGCCCCGGCGATCTCGTCGATGAGCGCCATCGCCTCGTGGGTGCAGTGCACGCACTCGACGAGCTGGGCCACGTTGTTCATGAACGGGTTGTGGCAGACCGGGCGCAGCCCGAAACGCTCGGCGGCCTCGGCCGCCGCGGGGTGGAGCTGGCCGGCGTTGTTGTTGAAGCGCGCCAGCGCGCCGACGGCGAAGGAGTCCCGCGACAGCTTGCACCACTTGGAGGTGTTGTTGCCGTCGACGATCTCGTTGGTCATCGCCAGGTAGTCGTCGCGGCCCTTCTCGACGCCGTCGGTGGAGACCATCGCCCGGCCGATGAAGGGGTAGTCCCCCTCGCCACGCAGCGAGACGAACTCCGTCTCCCGCGAGAAGTCCGGGATCTCGAAGCCGGCGAAGATCTCGGCGGTGGCGGCGAGGTCGTCGACGGAGCGCGCGAGGGCGTCTCGCAGCTCGCCCAGCTGCTCCCGGCCCGGCCGGAGGGTCACCCCCCCGACCTGGAAGGCGACGGGGTGGGTCGTGCGGCCGGCGACGACGTCGCAGATGCGGTTGGCCAGGCCCTTGAGCCGCCGGGCGATGTCCACGACCTCGGGCTTGAGCTCGAGCAGGGGGATCGCGCTGGGGAGGCCGAGGAAGTCCGGGGCGGCGAGGAAGAACAGGTGCAGGTAGTGGCTCTGCAGCGTCTCGCCGTGCTTGGCCAGCAGGCGGAGCTTCCGCGCCAGCGGCGGCGGCTCGACGTCGAAGGCGGCCTCGGTCGCCTCGAGGCTCGTCAGGCAGTGGCTGATGGAGCAGATGCCGCAGATGCGTGAGGTGAGCAGCGCCGCCGAGCTGTGGTGCTTTCCCTTGAGCATCACCTCGAAGAAGCGCGGCGTCTCGACGACGTCCCAGCGCGCCTCCTCCAGGCGCCCCTCCTTGACCCGGACGTGGATGTTGCCGTGGCCCTCGACGCGGGCCAGGTGGTGGACGTCGACGCTCAGGTTGACCTTCATCTCAGCACCTCGAAGCCGCCGAAGAAGCGCAGCCGCTCCTGGATCTCCCGCTCGCTGAAGCCCCGCTCGCGGGCGATGGAGAGGAACTCGTCAAGGTTCGCCTCCTCGGCCGGGCCGCGGCAGCCCCAGCAGCCCAGCCCGGCGGCGGGGCAGGGCGCGTCGCAGCCCGCCCTGGTGATCGGGCCGAGGCAGAGCTGCCCCTTCTCGAACATGCAGACCGTGAAGCGCTGCTTGCACTCCAGGCAGACCGGGTAGGCCGGGAAGTGGTAGGGCACGTCCCAGATCAGGTGCTGGACGATCCGCTCGACCTCGCTCTTGGAGACCGGGCAGCCCGGGATCTCCAGGTCGACCTCGACGACCTCGGAGACGGAGCGCACCGGCAGGGTCGGCTTGGGGTGATCGCCATAGATCTCGCGGTTCGCGCGCACCAGGTCGTGCTCGTTCTTCAGGCGGTTGACGCCGCCGAAGCAGGCGCAGCTGCCCAGGGCGACCAGGACCCGGGCCCGCTCGCGGATGCGCATCAGGCGCTCGACCTCGTCGCTGCGCGAGATGGCGCCCTCGATGAAGGCGATCTCGTAGTCGCTGCTCCGCCGGGAGGAGACCTCGCGGAAGTCGGCGACCTCCACGGCCTGCAGGAACGCGTCGAGCGTCTCCTCCTTGTTGGCCAGCTGCAGCTCGCAGCCCTCGCAGCAGGTGAAGTCGAACACCGCGATCTTGGGTTTGTTCGGCTCGATGCCCAGGTACTTCATGGTCAGATCGCCTCTTTCAGGTTCATCACGGACCAGTAGTCGAACACCGGCCCGTCGAGGCAGGTGTAGGTCGACCCGACGTTGCAGCGGCAGCACTTGCCCATGCCGCAGTGCATGCGCCGCTCGAGCGAGACGAACATGCGGTGCATCGGCATGCCGTCCTTGCTCAGCCGGTTGCAGACGAACTTGAACATCACCGGTGGGCCGCAGACGATGGCGTGGCTCTCGTCCATCGGCATCGACACGTCGTCGAGGAGCTCGGTGATCAGGCCCACGGGGCCGGTCCAGGTCTCGTCGCCCCGGTCCACGATGATCTTCAGGTCCACGCCGTCGACCCGTCGCCACTGCTCGTACTGGTAGTCGAAGAGCAGCTTGCTCGGCGCGCTGGTGCCGTAGAGGATCTGCACGTCCTTGAAGTCGGCGCGGTTCTCGGTGACGTAGAGGATCGCCGAGCGCAGCGGCGCGAGCCCGAGGCCGCCGGCGATGAGCAGGATGTTCTGGCCCTGCATCCGCTCCAGGGGGAAGTGGGTGCCGAAGGGGCCGCGCAGGCCGACGCGTGCCCCGCGCTGGGCGCGGTGCAGCACGCCGGTGACGGTGCCGGCCTTGCGGATACAGAGCTCCACCATCCCGCGCTGGTAGGTCGAGCCGGAGATGGAGATCGGCACCTCGCCGTAGCCCGGGACCTCGAGCATGACGAACTGGCCGGGCAGGTAGGTGAAGGTCTCGCGCTCCGCCGGGTCGACGATGCGGATGTGGAACAGCTTCTCCTGGGAGGTGAGTCGGGTGATCGAGGTGATCTCCGCCTTGAACACCTTGTCCACGTGCTGCAGCCGGCTGCGGCGCGTGAAGTCGAGGGGCTCGTTGACCTCGGCCTCCCGGGTCACGTCGTAGGGGTGGAACAGTCTGGCCATGCTCAGTCCTCGTCCTGCAGGTCCTGGATGATGTCTGGCGGGTTGATCCCGGCGAGGCAGACCCGGCCGCAGCGGTTGCAGCCGACGCACATCGGCGCCTCGTGGGTCTCCGCGAAGCCGCGGTGCTGGTGGTAGTAGCGGTACTTCAGCCGCGTCTCGCGCTGCGGGCGAAAGTTGTGCCCGCCGGCGACCCGGGCGAAGTCGACGAAGTTGCAGGAGTGGAGCTGCTTGACCTTGGTCGCGCTCGTGCCGTCCATGGACAGCCGCTCGGTCACTCCGTAGCAGTAGCAGGTGGGACAGACCATGGCGCAGCTGCCGCAGCTCAGGCACTTCTGGCCCCAGCGCTTCCAGACCTCCGACTCAAACTCGATGTCGAGCAGGTTGGAGAGGTTGTGGGCGTCGATGCTGGTCTTGAAGCCGCTGGCGATGCGGTTTCGCACCTCGAGGTAGTCGTGGCGATCCTCGTCGGAGATCTCCCGGGCCTCGACCTGGCGCAGGGCGATGAAGCCGCGGTCCGAGTCGATGGCGACGAAGTAGCGATCACCGAGGTCGGTGAGGAACAGGTCGAAGCCGTGGGTCACCGTGTCCGTGCCCAGCGAGCGGCAGAAGCCCTTCTCGCACGGGTCGTGGTCCAGCCCGACGATGAAGGTGTTCTTGCGCCGCGAGATGTAGTAGGGGCTCGGGAACAGGTCCCGGGTGAAGACCTTGTCCAGCCGGAGCAGGGCGTTGATGTCGCAGGCGTGCAGGCCGATCAGCGCCCTGGGCTGCAGCCGGTAGCGGATCTTCTGCTCCCAGTCGCCGTCCTCGAAGCTGTAGGTCGAGAGGTTCTCGCGGTAGGGGAGGAAGTAGGTCTTGGCCGAGTACTCGGTGGTCTCGTAGTCCAGGTCGAGCTCGTCGAAGCTCTTCACTGGCAGGTACTGGTGGATCGGCTTGCCGTCGGCGTTTGTGCATACCTGCTTGGGCCCGACCACCTCGTAGGTCTCGAGGATCTTCTCGACCAGGCGGCCGAACTCCTCCTTGGGCAGTGTCCGAAAGAGCATGTCGTCTCCCAAACTCAGCGGCGCGTGCCATCGCGCGGAGAGATTTTCCCTGCTCGCGCGCCGGCGCGCAACCCGAAGCGTGATGGCGGGCCTTGCCAAAGGCGGATCGTGTAAACGCCTACAGTCGGTGATGTGGCGTCACGCGAGCTATCGGGGTTTTCGATTGCCGTGGTACGGTTACCCCTGTGCCGCGGCAGTTTCACTTCGACGAGGAGCGCATCACGCTGCCCAAGGGGACCCGGGTCGTGCTGCGCACCGACCTGCGCGCCGGGGACGGCTACCTGTGCAAGGCCGGGACGGTGGGCACGGTGGTGGAGGCGACCTACGACAGCTACGTCGTGCGGACGCCGACGGGCCGGCGCATAGAGTGCCAGCGCGACCAGATCACGATCCAGCGCCGGGACCTGCTGCCGGCGATCGCCCGGCGGCAGCTCGACTTCGAGGCGCTGCGGGAGCGGGTGATCTACAGCGCCGTGGTCGGCTCGGTGGCCTGGGGCCTGAGCGAGGAGGGCAGCGACGAGGACGTCAAGGGCGTGTTCGTGCTCCCCTTCGACGGCGCGGTGGGGCTCTGGGAGCCGGTGGACGAGATCCAGGACCCCGCCTCGGACACGCAGCTCTGGGAGGTGCAGAAGCTCGTCTACCAGGGGCTGCGCGCCGACGCCAACACGCTCGAGCTGCTCTGGTCCCCCCGGGTGAGGGTGCAGACAGAGCTGGGCCACGAGCTGGTCCGCTCGCGCCGCATGTTCGTCTCGCGCAACATCTACGGCACCTTCGGCCGCTACGCGATGAGCCAGTTCCGCAAGATGCGCGCCGCCGGCCGACGGCGGGAGGCGCAGCTGGCGATCGTCGAGGTCATCGCCGACGCGCCACAGCTCGAGGAGCCGGCCCTGCAGGACCGGCTGCGGCGGCGGGGCATCGACGACGAGGCGGTGCGGGACCTCTACCGCTCGCTCTTCGATCGCGGCCTGCTCGCCGAGCGCGGGCTCGCCCCGCTGGCGCGGCTGGTCCGCGGAGGCGAGGGGGTGCAGCTGCTCGAGGAGCCGCCGCGCTGGAAGAACGCCTACAACCTGCTCCGCCTGCTCTGCTCCGGGGCGCGGTGGCTGCGCGAGGGCGAGCCGCTGATCGAGGTCGAGGGGCCGCTCAGGGACGAGCTGCTGGCGGTCAAGCGGGGCGAGGTGCCCCTGGATGAGGTGCTGCGGCGGGCCGACGGGCTGGCCGCCGAGCTGGAGCAGGCCTTCAACGCGACGCGGCTGCCCGAGGAGCCGGACCACGAGGCGGCGCACCGCTTCTTGCTGGGCTGCCGCGAGCGGAGCTTCCGCGAGGCGCTGGCGGCGGCCCCACCGCCGCCGCCCGTCGTCGCTCCGTCGGTCCCGCTCTCCGGCGAGCCGCGCTTCGAGATCCCCGGGGCCGCGCTGCGCGCCTTCCTCGCGCGCTACGGCCACCTGGACCTGGTCGTCTGCAGCCTGGTCGGCTCGCACAGCTACGGCTTCCCCTCGCGCGACAGCGACTTCGACCTCAAGGCGATCCACCTCGCCCCGGCCGCCGAGCTGCTCGGCCTCGACGAGCCCCGGGCGACCGAGCAGTTCCTCGGCGACGTGGACGGGCTGGAGATCGACTTCACCTCGCACGAGGCCCGGGGCGCGCTGAGCCGCCTGCTGCGCGGCGACGGCAACGTGCTCGAGCGCATCCTGTCACCCTACCTGGTCGCGCCGGCGGCGCCGGACCAACGGCTGGCCGAGCTGCGCGCGCTCGCCCTGGGCAGCCTCAGCCGGCGCTTCCACCGCCACTACGCCGGCTTCTTCCGCGGCATGGTCCAGCTCTACGACCGGGAGCGCGGCGGCAAGATCAAGACCCTGCTCTACATCTTCCGCGTCGCGCTGACCGGTGTGCACCTGCTGCGCGAGGGCGCGCTGCTCGCCGACCTCGAGGCGCTGATCGAGCGCTACCCCCACGATCCGGTGCGCGAGCTGTTCGCGCTCAAGGAGCAGGCGGAGCTCGCCACCGTCGAGGACGACGCGCCCTACCTCGCCCTGGTCCCGGCGCTGGAGCGGGAGCTCGATGCGGCCCTCGAGGCCTCGCCGCTCCCCGAGGAGCCGCCGAACCGGGCTGCGCTGGATGACTGGCTCCGGCGCTGGCGGACGGGCGGCGCATGATCTGGCTGCGGCAGCTCGTCGCCGGCTCGGTCTTCGGCTCGTGGCCCGTCCTCGCCGCGGCGAGCGCGACGATGCTGGTGGCCGAGGCGGTCTACGTGCTCTTCGGCTTCGGCGCGGGCCTCATCGCCGTGGGCACCCTGGCCACGGTGATGCCGAGGCTCACCGACGTCGTCGTGCTGCTGCTGCTGGTCAACCTGCCGGTGGAGCTGGTCGTGGTCGCTCGCAGCCGCGGCGAGGTGCGCTGGCGCGGCGTGCTGCTGATCTGCGCCGGGATCGCCCTGGGCGTGCCGCTGGGCACCGCGGCCCTGGGCCTGGGGGACGCGCGCTTCGTGCTCGTGCTGCTCGGCGCGTTCCTGGTCCTCGCCGGCCTGGCGTTCCTGCTGCTGCCGGCGACCGTGCGTCCGGTGCGCTGGCCGCCCTGGTCCGGCCCGCTCTGGGGCCTGCTCTCCGGCGTGCTCGCCGGCCTGTTCGGCACCGGGGGGCCGCCGGTGATCCTCTACTACCGGCTTGCCGGCGCGGAGAAGGCGGCGTTTCGGGGAAACCTGATGGCGGTGTTCCTGCTGATCACCCTGGTGCGTCTGCCCTCTTACGCCGTCGGTGGGCTGATCACCGTCGACCGCCTGGTCGGCGCGGCGATGGTTTTCCCCGCGGTGCTGCTCGGCGCGCTCCTCGGCAACCGGATCCACCTGCAGATCAGGGAGCTGACGTTCCAGCGGCTGGTCGCCGTGGGCCTGCTGGCGCTGGGCGTGCTCCTGCTCGCGCGCTGAGCCGGCTCAGCCCAGGAACAGGAAGGACATGAACCACATCGCGCCGCGGCTCGCGTTCTTGCCGGCAAGGTCGACCTGGGCGCCCTGCATCAGGATGACGCGGTCGTTGAGCTGGTAGGTCGCCCCGAGGTTGAGCACCAGCTTGTGCGCCTGGCTCTGCTCGGCCTCCGGGGTCACGGCCATCTGCCAGCCGAGCTCGAGGCAGGGGGTCAGGCCGATGTCCCGGGGGAGCAGCCAGGCCAGGCCGACCTCGTGGGACAGGCCCCAGGTCGCCACGGCGGCGCGGTCCTCGTCGTCCACGCCCAGCACCCCGCCGGCGGACAGGCTGGCGTCGATGGCGAGCCAGCTCAGGGGCTGGCTCGCGAACAGCACGCCGCTCGCCAGGCCGGTGTAGCCCCGGCCCAGGCCCGCGGCCCGGTCGCCGGTGGGGGTGGTGACGCTGACCGCGAGGGCCAGGGAGGCCTCGCGGTCGTTGAGCAAGCGCAGCTTGAGCCCCACCGGCACGTCGCCGATGCCGAAGGCCGAGGCCTTCTCGTCGGTGGCCGTCGCCTCGGTCCACTCGAAGACCACCGGCAGGAGGAGGCCGATCTCGGCGCCGAAGGCGCGGGCGTCGACGAGCCCGGCGACGAGCCGCAGGCCGAGCTCGCCCCGCGAGGCGTCCAGGTCCCCCTCGCGCACGCCGCCCGATGCGTCGAAGCGCGCGTCGTACCAGCCCATCTCCCAGAGCAGGCCGACCTCGAGCCGGCGCTCGGGCACGGTGTCCGGGCTGTTCACCCGGAGCTTGGTCACCGAGAGGGGACGGATCTCCGCCTGGGCCAGGGCCCGGCGGGCGGGCGAGGCGACGGCGAGGAAGCTCAGCACCACGAAAAGCGATCGCGTTCTCATGACGGCGCTCCTTTCAGGGACGGATCTCGACGGAGTGGGGCGGGGCCCAGGTCTTGTGCTCGTTGGTGTAGTAGAGGTAGGCGCGCGAGGCGGGCCCGGTGTAGCGGCCGGGGAGCTCGGCCACGAGGTCGAGGCTCAGCGCGCGGTGCTCGCCGGGCGCGAGCTGGCGCAGGTAGAGGATCACCTCCCGCGGGCGCGTCTCGAAGAAGGCGATCTCGCCCTTCTCGCGCAGCTCCTTGAGCTGCCAGTCCTGGAAGCGCAGGCCGCCGGGGAAGCCGAGGCGGGCGAGGGTCATCGGCTGGCCCCGGGCCGTGCGGTTCTCGATCCGGGCGGTGAGGCGCACCGTCTCGCCCAGCTTCGCCTGCTCCCGGGAAAGGGCGGTGGTCAGGCCGACCACCGCCTGCGGGCTCGAGGGCGGCAGCTTGACCCGGTAGCTCACGGCGATGCTGTAGGGCATCGCCTCCTTGCCGGCGTGGACCAGGGTGAGCTGGTTCGCCCCGGGGTGCAGGGGCAGCGGGTCGAGGACCAGGGTGTCGCGCTGCCCCGCCTTGTAGTCGATCTGCCCGGCGGGCTTGCCGTTGACACGCAGGCGGATCGAGCCCGCGTGCCGGGTCTGGCGGTTGGCCCGCGCGTTCTCGACCAGCGCCCGCAGGGCGAGCACGGTGGCCTGGGTCGTGCCCCACTGGCCGAAGCCGCCGCGGTGCTCGCTCAGCCAGCGCACGGCGCGCCGCACCCGCTCCGCGTGCGCGCGGGACTTGAGCAGCGCCAGGGTGGCCAGGGCGGTGGTCTCGATCCTCAGCGTCTCGCCCCCGCTGCGCGTGATGCTGTGGTCCGCGTCGGTCCAGGCGCCGTCCTCCTGCTGCATGGCGACGAGCCGGGCCAGGGCGCCCCGGGCGTCGGGCCGCTTCGCGTTGATCAGGGTGTTGGTGGCCAGGGCGAGCAGGTAGGCGTCGCGGGTCTCCCGCGCCAGGCGCGCCTGCTGCTCCACCTCGGGCTCGAGCCCCTGCTCGCCGGCCTCGGTCAGGCTGTAGGTGATGTAGGCGTCGGTGACCTCCTTGGAGGCGCGGCCGAAGCTGTCCAGGGCCCTGTCGTTGCGCTGGTAGCCGCCGCTGCCGTCGCGCCGGCCGCGCAGCCAGCCCGCGGTGCGCCGGATCATCTCCTGGCTCACGCCGTCGTGGACCTGCGCCATGTCCTTGAACTGGAGCAGGCCGTAGGCGGTGAGCGCCTCGTGCCCGGGGTTCGCGCCGAACCACTCGTAGCCGCGGTCCTTGCTCTCGTAGCCCGTGAGCTTGTCGTAGCCGTGCTGTAGCAGCACGGTCGAGCGCTTGATCAGCCCCGCGTCCTCGACACGCTGCTCCTTGACGTACTGCAGGACCATCACGTTGGGGTAGTTGGCGCTGCTCGCCTGCTCGAAGCAGCCCACCGGCTCGCGCACCATGCCCTCGAGGCCGCTGACCATGGTGGCCACGGGGCTCGGGTAGAGCCGAACGCTGCCGGTCGCGCTGCCGGGGATCGCGCCCTCCAGCTCCAGGCGGCGCGAGAGCGCGCCCAGCGCCTCGCCGCCCAGCGACAGCTCCACCGGGAAGCCGGGGGGCACCACGGTCACCTGGCGCGTGAGCTCGTCGGACAGGCCCCCGGCGCGGGCGGCGAAGGTCACCCTGGCGCGGCCGCGCATGCCGTCGACGCGCAGGTGATAGAACAGCGTGCGTCGCTGGCGCGGGCCAAGGCGCAGCCGCTGCGGACCGTCCGGGCGGCCGACCAGGCGCAGCGGCGCGCCGAAGCCAGCCTCCACCTCGACGTCGAGGGGGCGGCCGGTCTCGTTGGTCAGGATCAGCGGGAGCTCCGGGCGGTCCCCGGCGCTGATCTCCAGCGGCAGCTTGACGTGCATGCTGAAGGGCAGGCTGGACTTGAACACCTCCTCGGCGCGGCCGGCGAGGCCGCGGCCGACGCCCTCGGCGAGGATGCGGAACGAGGTGATCGCGTCGGAGACGTGGAAGCGCACCGTGGCGCGCCCATCGCGGCCGGTGCGGACGCTCGGGGCCCAGTGGATGGTCTGGCGGAAGTCCGTGCGCCGGCCGGGCCGGTCGTCCTCGCGGTAGGCCGGGGCGGGGAAGAGGCGGACCGGGGCCCAGCTGGGCGCCTCGGGCGCGGCCTGCGCGCCGCGGAAGGCGGCCCAGCGCCGGCGCCGCTCGCCTCCGGCGCCGAGGCCGGGGCGCTCGCGCCGGGCCCGGGCCCACTGCCTCCGCAGGTGGCGGGGCCGGGCTAGGGCCTCCATCTCCATCATCGGCTCCGGCGGGGCCATGGGCGCTGCGTGCCGTTCGCGAGGGGCGAAGGCCAGCTCCTCTGCGTCCGCCCCGGCGACCGGGGCCGGGGGGGGCTCGGGCGCCGCGGGCGCGCGCCGTTCCTCGCGCCCCGGCGGACGCGCTTCGGGCGGAAGCGGCGGCGCGCCCGGGCGCGCCACGCGGGCCAGCTCGGCAGGCGGCTCCATCTCCCGGGCCGCCGCGAAGGGACGCTCGGCCGGGCCGGCGGGGAGCGCCGGCTGGGGGGCCGCCATGGCCAGGGCCGGCTCGGGCTGCTCGTCGGCGCGCCACTTGCGGCGGCGCGCGACGCGCTCCTTTTGGGGCGGAGGCGGGGGGCTGTCCAGCACCTGGCGCCAGGCGAAGCGCCGGTAGCCGGCCGTCCCCACGAGCAGATCCAGCGCCCGCGGCGCCTTGTCGTTCTTTGGATCGAAGTACTGGTTGGGCTCGTGGATCTCGAAGGGGATCTCCGGCTCCAGGTAGAGCCGGGCGAGCATGTTGCCGGTCTTGTCGTCGGCGAAGCTGAGCACCGTGTCGTCCACCGCCGAGAGCGCGAGCTCGGCGGGCACGGGCTGGCCGGCGCCGTCGGTCGTGCGCACGCGCACGGTGACCTCCTCCCGCGGCGTGTAGCTCTCGCGGTCGGTCTTCAGCTCGACCCTCAGCCCGCTCTCGCGGTTGCGGTAGACCAGGCGCTCGGCGATGGGGTTGATCTGCTCGTCGAACAGGGTGACCCGGGCGATGCCCTGGGCCCGGTTGAGCTTGGCGTCGGCGCTGCGCAGGCGCACGATGGCCGCCCGCCCCGCCGGGACCTGGACCGCGGCGGCGTCCACCAGGCGCTCCCGCAGCAGCGCGGCGACGACGACCCGGCGCGCCGCGGTGCAGCGCACCCGGGCGACGATCGCCTCGACGAGGCCGTCGGGATCGTCGTAGGTGTTGAGCACGCAGCCCTCGGCGCGGACCGCGGGCAGCTCGAAACGGTCGGCGATGCCCTTCGGCCGGGTGATCTCGACGTGGTAGCGTCGTCCGGCCTGGGGCGTGAGCGCCACGCGGCCGAGGCCGTGGAAGTAGCTCCGCAGCCGCGCCACGGCCCGACCGGTCTCGTCCACGACGCGGCCCTCGATGTCCGCCGGCTTGCCCTGGGGGGTCACCGCGGCGAAGTAGACCCGCGTCTCCAGCCCGGCGACCAGCTCGCCCCCCTCGGGGTAGAGGGCCAGGCGCACCTTACGCAGCAGGATCGGGACGCGCCGGGTGATCGACTCGGTGATCCCGCCGTCCTCGACGAGCACCGTGAGCAGGCCGTCGCCGACCTCGATGCGCCCGGGCAGGCGGAAGCGCACCAGGCCGTTGCCCTCGCTGTCGGTCTGCAGCGCGACGCGGGGCAGCGCCTGTCCGTCGAGCTGGGGCGCGGCGGTGAGCGGGTGACGGCCCAGGGCTTCGCCGGTCGGGCGGTGGACCTCGATGGTCGCGGTGACCTCGTCGCCGGGGCCGTAGGCCTTGCGCAGGAACTCGAGCTTCTTCTTGATCCGCGGCGGCTCGTAGCTCGAGACCAGCACCGGCCGCTCGGCGACGTGCCCGTCGAGGGTGGTCACGCGCAGTCGGTGCTCGCCGCCGCGCAGCCCCTCGGGCAGGACCATGTCGTTGGTCGCCATGCCGTCCTCTTCTTCAACGAGCTTGCTCAGCACCACCGAGCCCCGGGGGCTGACCAGCTCGTA
>Ga0316576_10001907_pt1 | contig 11607 bp, 9 predicted proteins | sample S0NA_FD_203075 | JGI IMG/M metagenome (GOLD analysis project Ga0316576, IMG submission 203075) | Rhizosphere microbial communities from salt marsh grasses in Alabama, United States - S0-2_050615r3r5 | ecosystem: Host-associated > Plants > Roots > Rhizosphere | place: USA: Alabama | collected... | reverse complement strand
GACTTCGTCGAGCAGACCCTGGACGTCGCGGCCGTGGTGGAGCAGCCCGGGGCGCCTCGCCCGCAGATCATCCGCGACCGGGTCACGGTGGAGCCGGTGAAGCCGCTGGATCGGGAGATCGCCGCGTTCGTTGCCTGCGTGCGCAGCGGCGAGCGGCCCCTGGTGCACGGCGCCGTGGGCCTGAAGGCGCTCGATGTGGCGCTGCAGGTGCGAGCGCGGATGGCGGCCCGCGGCTGAGCGTCTGGGCGGCCGCCGATCTCAGCCTGTGGGCGCTCGCGGCTCTCGGCGTGGCCGTGCTTCCGGCGCCGGCCGCGCCGCTGCCATCTCGATCGCCATGCGCAGCGCCGCCTCCAGGCTGCCCGGATCGGCCCGGCCGCTGCCTGCCAGATCCAGTGCCGTGCCGTGGTCCACGGAGGTGCGGATGATGGGCAGCCCCAGCGTGACGTTCACCGCCTCGCCGAAGCCCAGGTGCTTGAGGACCGGCAGGCCCTGGTCGTGGTACATCGCCAGTACCGCGTCGGTGCCCGCGAGCGTCTCCGGCACGAAGGCGGTATCCGCGGGCACCGGACCGCGCAGTGCACTGCCGGCGGCGCGCATGCGCTCCAGCACCGGCGTGATGATCTCCAGCTCTTCCCGGCCCAGATGGCCGCCCTCGCCGGCGTGGGGGTTGAGCCCGCACACCAGGATCCGAGGCCGCGCCAGACCAAAGCGGTGGTGCAGGTCGTGCTCCAGCACGTGCAGCACCCGCTCCAGGTGCGCGGCGCTCAGCGCCTCGGGCACCGCGCGCAGGGGCAGGTGGGTCGTCGCGAGCGCGACCCGCAGCCCGGGTGCGGTCAGCATCATGACCGGCTCGGCGCCGCAGCGCTCGGCAAGGAGCTCGGTGTGGCCGGTGAACGGTATGCCGGCATCGTTGATGACGCCCTTGTGCACCGGTGCCGTCACCATCGCGTCGAAGCGCCCGTCGAGGCAGCCGTCGCAGGCGGTGCGCAGGGTGTCGACCACATAGGCGGCGTTGGCCGCGTCGAGTCTGCCTGGGACGACGGCGGCGGCCAGGCGGGCATCACCCGCCACCTGCAGCGTGCCGGGCGCTTGCGGGGACGGTGCCGCCGAGGGGTCCAGCGCGGCGAGGTGGAGCGGCAGGCCGAGCAGCGCGGCGCGGCGCGTCAACAGCTCGGGATCGCAGATCGCGACCAGCTCGGCCGCGTGTGCGGTCTGCGCCACGGTCACGCAGAGATCGGCGCCGATGCCCGCCGGCTCGCCCGGGGTCAGTGCGATGCGCGGCAGTCCGCCGGCGCCGTGCGTGCTGGTCATCTGTCGCCCCGCTCGGTGACGTGATTGGTGTCCCCGCCCCGGGGTCAATAGTCCGTGTCGACGCGCAGATCCACGTAGGCCTCGTCGCGCAGCTGGCGCAGCCAGACCTCGGTGGCCTCCTCGCCCTTGCGCTGGCGGATGGCCTCCTCGGCCTTCATGCGCATCAGCGCGTCGGCGGTCTCCTGCTGCCGCCGCTCGAGCACCTGCAGGATGTGCCAACCGAAAGGACTCTTGAATGGCTGGCTGATCTCGTTCGGCGCGAGCTTGTTCATCTGCTCCTCGAACTCCGGCACCGTGTCGCCGGGATTGACCCAGCCCAGATCGCCGCCCTTCAGCGCCGAGCCGGTATCGTCGGAATGGGCGCGGGCCAGGGTGGCGAAGTCGTCGCCGCCCGTGATGCGCAGGCGCAGCTGGGACAGCCGCCGCTGCGCGTCCTCGTCGGAGACCACCTCGTTGGTGCGTATCAGGATGTGGCGGGCGTGGGTCTGGGCGACCGGCTCGGGCGCATCGCCCTTGATGTCGGCGACGCGGATCAGGTGGAAGCCGCTCGGGCTCTGGATGGGCTCGGAGACCTCGCCCTTGGCCAGGGTCCGCGCCGGCTCCATGGCCAGCGTCGGGACCTCGGCCATCGGGAACCAGCCGAGGTCTCCGCCCTCCAGCGCGCGCCTGCCGTCGGAGTTGCTCGCGGCGACGTCGGCGAAGGACGCGCCACCACGGATCTGCGCGAGCAGCTTGCCGGCCTTGGCGCGGGCGGCGGCGACCTGGGCCTCACTCGGGTTGTCCGGCAGCGCCACCAGGATGTGCTGAAGGCGGACCTCGCGGCGCTCGATCAGGCTGTCGCCCTGCTGCTTGAGGAACCGGTCCACCTCGGCGTCGCTAACGTTGATGCGCTGCAACACCTCCTGCTGCTGGAGGCGCGTCGTCAGGATCTGCTCGCGGGTATCCTTGCGGAAGTCCTCGAAGGGCACGCCCCCGGCCTCCAGCGTCTCTCGCAGCTGCTCGAGGGACATGCCGTTCCTGCTGGCGATGCTGGTCATGGCCTCGTTCAGCGTGGCGTCGTCGACCTCGATGCCGGCGGACGCGGCCTGCTGGAGCTGCAGCCGCTTGAGGATCAGGCGCTCGAGCACCTGCTTCTCCAGCACGTCCTGGGGCGGAATCGCCGTGCCGCGCGCCTGGAGCTCCGGGATCACCATGTCGATGGCCGAGTTGAGCTCGCTGCGCACGATGACGTCGTTGTTGACCACGGCGACGATGGAGTCCAGTGGCTGCACGCCCCCCTGCGCGCCGGCGCCGCAGGGCAGCAGCAGCGCCACGATCCAGAGCGCCCGGCGCCAGCGCCGGACCGGTCGCCGTGGAGGGGTGGGGCTTGGGCTATTCCAGACTATAGCCATAGATCTCGCGCTCCAGGAATTTTCCGATGGGGTTGCCGATGGCGCCCAGACCGGCGAGCTCCACCTGCAGCATGATCGATGTGCTCGCGTTTTCGTCAGGGCGCCGCTTGAAATGGCGCCCGAGCAGCCGGACGCGCCAGCAGCACTTGCCGTACTCGATGCCGGCGAAGGCGTCCATGGTCTGCTCGTAGCGCAGCGAGTAGAGCCAGCGGCCCACGACCTCCACCTGTTTGCCGAGGGGCAGCCGGAAGGACATGTCCGTGTCCTCGTAGCGGTTGATATCCGCGACGCTGTCGTCGGCGCGATAGGCCAGGTTCAACAGCCGGTTCTCCGGATCTCGGTACTCCAGCTGCAGTGTGCGTCGCTGCCATTGATCCTCTTTCAGCTCCGGGTCCCACTCCACGCTGGCGCGCCCGTACCAATGGTTGAACAGGTTGGCCACCAGCTCTCCGGCGTAGGGCGAGCGGGTGCTCGTCTCCTCCGGGCCCCTGATCTGCACCCGGCGGTCCGCGAAGTAGCGGATTTGACCCAGGCTCACCCGGAACAATTCCTCGCCGGTCGAGGCCCGCAGCATCCGCGACGTGATCGCCGCGGTCAGCTGATTGGCGTCACCGATGCGGTCGCGGCCGGTAAAGCGGTTGCTGCGGAACAGGTTCGAGAAGCTGAAGGTCAGCTCCGAGCTGTCGAAAACGGGGGTGTCGGACTGGTCGACGTAGGGCGTGTAGAGATAATACAGGCGCGGCTCCAGGGTCTGCAGCGCCGGCTCGCCGAGCCAGTTGGCGCTGCGCTCGAAGATCAGCTTGCCGTCGAGGTCGAAGGTGGGGATCACGTGGCCGGGCGTGGTCGGTTGGCCGGGCGCGGTCTCGACCAGGCTGTAGCTCGACATGTACACCCTCGCCGACGGGATCAGATGGCCGTAGCTGCGTCGCAGCGGCCAGCGGATGCTGGGCAGGACCGACATGCGCTGGCCGTGGACCTTGTGATTATGATCGAAGTAGTCGTACTCCGCCTCCAGATCCGCGACGAGGTCGGGACCGAAGGTTCGCGGCCTGAGCTGGAACAGCAGCTGCGGCAGGCGCCCGTAGGGCCGTGATGCCGGGCTGATGGTCTCGTCGAGGTTCTGGAACGCCTGCAGGCGTGTCAGCAGGTACCAGCCGCTGCCGAAGTAGGTGACCTCGCCGCGCTGGTTGAGGCGCCGGGCGCTGGTCGTATCGATGTTGTTGCCCAGGTCCCGCAGGTATTGATCGTCGCTGACCACGCTGTAGTCGAGCTTGGTCCGGAAGCGCTCGAAGAAGCGGCCCTCCTCGTCGAGATGCAATGCCCAGCGGCTCGTGCCGTCCTCGTAGAGCGGATCGTGCGGCAGCACCTCGGCAAAGATGGTGCCCGTGTCCTGGTGCGTGAGGTAACGGAATTCGCCACCGAGCATGAGTCCGCGCTTGCTCATGTAGCGGGGAAAGAAGGTCGCGTCGTAGTTCGGCGCGATGTTCCAGTAGTAGGGTGTGATCAGCTCGAAGCCGTTGTTGTCCGACGTGCCGATGGACGGGGTCAGGAAGCCGCTCTTGCGGCGGTCGTCGATCGGGAACTCGAGGTACGGCGTATACAGCACCGGGACGCCGCGGACTCGCAGGCGCGCGTTGGTGGCCACGCCGCGGCCCGAGCGCTGATCGAGCTTCAGCGTGCTGGCCCGCAGCGCCCAGGCATTGCTGCCGGGCGGGCAGGTGGTATAGGTCAGGTTTTCGTAGCGGGACGTCTTCGGGTCGTCGATGTGCAGCACGTCGGCATGGCCGCGCAGATTGATCGGTCCGGCCAGCCGGTAGTACGCGTCGCCGATGCGTCCGCTTTCCTGGTCGATGTTGTATTGGGCGCTGCCGCCGAGAACGCGCAGTCCAGAGCGCGCCAGCAGGGTCTCGCCGTTGGTCTGAACCTCACCGCTGCGGCGGTTGTAGCTGACCGAGTCCGCCTCGATACGCTGGCTTCCGCGGGAGATCTGCACGCCTCCGGTGGCGTTGATGACCTCGGTCTCCTGACGGTAGCTCACGCCGCCGGCATCGATATCGGTGGGTGCGCGCTCGTCCGCTGCGCTGGTGTCCGGCGCCGGCCCCAGCGACGGCGGCCGCGGGCCGCAATACTCCCAGCTCAGTCCCTCCTCGAGCCGCCCCGTATCGCGCAGCAGCGGCTCGCGGTTGACGCCGGTGATGGTTTCGGGGCTATCCAGATAGCCCCGGTCGCGCGTCATGCGGGCGCCCGGGATGCCCGGGGGCGTTGCGGGGATCAGCTGCGGCGGGAGCACCCAAAGGGGCTCGTCGGCCTGGTCCGGCGTCTCGTCGAGGGGGGGCGCTGCCGTCGGCGGCAGCAGGGCGCCGTAGCCGGTATTCGGGCGAAACGGGCTGAGCGGCGCTGGCGCCTCCGCATCGCCGAGCATGTTGGGCGCCGGCGGCAGCTCCGCCCTGATCCCCGTTGCGGGGCGGCCGCCCTCCAGCGGCTGCTCGGACACCGCGCGCTCTTCCGATGCCGTCTCGTCCGGCGAGCTCAAGGCCCCCGCGTCGGCGGCTGGTGCGGGACGTTCGTCCGCGCGCGTCTGCTCGGGCGGTGGCGCATCCGCCGTTCTGTCTTGCGCCATGCTCGCGGTAGCATGCGAGGCGAGGACGAGCCACAGCGGCCAGATCAGGCGAGCGGCCAGACGCAAGCGGCAAGATCGTGGGGCCTGGGTTGGCATGAAAACCGAGGAACTGCGTTGTGCCGGGGCGAGGGGTTGCGACTCGACGCCCGCGATGCTGCAAACCGCACAAGGTCGCACATTCCGAGGGTGGCATCAATTGCTTGGGGAATCTGCTAGCCTGTCGGTCCGTCGGCTCGACCGCAATCGATTGTATCCGGGGGTGTCATTGTCCGATCGTCACGTGCTGCTGCGCCAATGGCTGCGCGGCGTCCTCGGCGGCGCGGAGCCGGTGCTCTCGCCCGCTTCCTCCGACGCGAGCTTTCGTCGCTACTGGCGACTGCACCACGGCGGCGAGAGCCTGATCGCCGTGGATGCGCCGCCGCAGACGGAGAACAGCGCCGCGTTCGTGCGCCTTGCGAAGCGCTTTCGCCGGCTTGGCCTGAACGTTCCACGGATTCTCGCCGCCGATGAAGCGCGCGGGCTCCTGCTGGTCAGCGACCTCGGTCAGCGATCGTATCTGGACGCGCTCGACGCCGGCTCCGCCGACCGGCTCTACCGGGATGCGATTGAGGCCCTCGTCACGATGCAGGCCGCGGCCCCGGCGGACGACCTGCCCGACTACGATGCGGCCTTCCTCGAGCGCGAGCTGCGCTTGTTCGACACCTGGCTGCTCGATGCGCTGCTCGACGCCCGCTCCGAGCAATACCGTGGCCTGCTCGACGAGGTCTACGGCCACCTGATCCGAAGTGCGCTGGAGCAGCCGAGGGTCTGCGTCCATCGTGACTACCACAGTCGCAACCTGATGGTGTGCGACACCGGCAATCCGGGCATCCTGGACTTCCAGGACGCCGTGCGGGGTCCTGTCTCCTACGATCTGGCGTCGTTGCTCAAGGACTGCTACGTGGATTGGCCGCCGGCGCGCATCGACGAATGGACGAGCGGCTATCTCGGGCGCGCCGTCGATGCCGGCGTGCTGGACCCCGGGGATCGGGCGCGGTTCCCGGTCTGGCTCGACCTGATGGCGACCCAGCGCCACCTGAAGGCGGCCGGCATCTTCGCGCGCCTGGCGCTGCGCGACGGCAGGCCGGACTATCTGCAGTACCTCCCCCGGACGCTGGGCTATGTAGTGGATGCCGGCACGCGGCACAGCCTGCTGCGGCCGCTGGCTGACCTGATCGAGGTCAAGGTCCTGCCGCGCGCGGAGCGGGACATGCGGTCGGCGGATCCCGCCGCGCCGTCGCCACGCGGGGTGTCACGGTCCCCGGGTGTCCTGGACTGAGGCCGGGGCCAGCAGGGTGGCCACGGCCTTGCGCGTCAGATGCGAGGCCAGCAACGCCGGCGGCATGCGCAGCCAGTGCGAGCGCAGATAGAGCAGCCAGGCGCTGACATGGGCCGGACGCCGCCGGGGATAACGCGGCTCGAGCGCGTTGCGCATCAGTGCGCACATCAGGCTCCCGGTCAAGGCCGGCGGGCGAAACCGGCGGGCCTCGGCGAGTGTGTCTGATGGAACCGCTGTCCCGAGCAGCGAGCGGGACATCTCCAGCCCATAGTAGAGCGGGCGTTCGAGGTGCAGCCCTTCCGCGGCCTCCAGCAGCCCCGGCCAGAACCCTTCTTCGATGCCCAGCTCGGTCAGCAGCTGGTGAATGTCGAGCAGGTTGTCGAGCCCGCCGGCCACCTCGCCGTCATGGAACAGCTGAGCCATGCTGTGCAGCACCATGTGCCTGGGACTCAGCGTCCGATAGGGCGACAGCGCCAGCGGGACGCTCTCCCGCCAGAGCGGCGCGGCCGGCGGCTTGAGCCGCGAGGTCCGGGGCAGGAGCCGGTGGTGGACGTCCAGCTCCAGGCCGGTGGCGGTGTGCACCAACGGCGGCAGCTCGTGCATCCAGCGCCGATAGTAGCGCTGGTCGTAGGGATCGGTCTTTCTCGCCGTCCAGCCGCTCGCGCATAACCGGGTTTCCGCCGCCTCCAGCTTGTCGACGGGCAGCAGGATATCCAGGTCCGCGAAATCCCGGCCGCGCGCGACCGCCAGCCCGCGGGCGGCATAGGCCGCGCCCTTGAGAAGTACGACCGGCGTTTCTGTCGGGGCCAGCGCCCTTCTCAGCTTGCGCAGGCAGAGCCGCACCCTGGCCTGTGTGTGCTCGGCGAAGAACCTCTGCGCGCACAGCTCGGTTGCGGCCTGCGGCGGGCACTCCGGCAGCAGGCCCCGCTGCTCGAGCAGGTGGCTCAGGCGGGCGCAAAGCTGTTGCGAGCGTGCCTCGCGCAGCAGCAGGTCCCATCCCGCCGGCGACAGCGCGCGAATGCGCTCGGGGTGCCCGAGCACGGTGCAAAGTGTGCTCATGAGCCGTCGGTGCCGGTCAGCCGGCCGATCGCGGCGATGACGGCGTCGAGGTCGCCGTAGCGGATGCTCCAGCATGGGCAGTCGCGCACCAGGGCGCTCAGGGACCTGAAACCGACCGCGCCGAGCAGATTGTAGTTGAAGGCGTTCTGGGACAAGCGTGTGAAGACCTGGCTCTGCGGCTGACGGCCGATCTGCACCGGGCTGCCGGAGACATACTGCGGGAACAGGATCCAGGCAGGGTCCGCGGGCTCGGCCTGCCGGATCAGGCTTGCGGCCGGTGGACGCAGATGGGCGACATCTCCTTTTCGGGTCCGCGTGAAGACCGGGCCGATATCCGCGTCCGGCCAAAAGCGCCGAATCACGTCGATGGAGCGGTTCTTGAGCGGGATCGCGCGCGGCAGCGGGTGCAGTCGGCCGCTCTGATGATCGAGCAGTCCGAATTCGTCGGACAGCAGGCGCCAGCCCCGCGCGATCAGGGCTGCGGTCAAGGTGCTCTTGCCCGATCCCGGCATGGCGGGGAGGATCAGGGCTCGCCCGTCGCGCTCGACCGCGCCGGCGTGCAGCATCAGGTATTGATGCGCGCGGGTGGCGATGCACCAGTTGACCCCCCACTCCAGCAAGGCGAAGGCATGATCGCGTGGAAACGGCGCCAAGGGTCTGCTGTCCTCCGCCTGGAACATCACCTGCGGGGCAAGCAGGCGGCGGGGCAGGGAGCGGTGCCGCAGCGTGACGTTGAAGTGCGCGGGCGAGTCATCGGTGCTGCTGTCGTCCATGGCGGCGCCGTAGCTCCATGTGACCAGTCGGGCGACGTCGGCCAGCGGTGTGCTGAGCTGGATGCTGAACGGACCGTTGAGGTACCGCAACAGGTGCCCGCGCCCGAAAGCAGCCCCGCGGGGACGCTGTCCCGGTCGGGTCATGGCGTGTCCGCGGGGAGCGGCTCGATCAACTCCAGGGTCTCCAGCTGGCTCAGGAGCGCGGCGATGCGCTGCCGCCAGGGGCCGTCATTCGCCGTTTCGCAAAGGGCCGCGAGCTCCGCGCAGAGCGACGCCTCCGACCTGGCTGCACCCGATAACAGCTGCACGACGGCTGCGGGGAGCTCCCCGAGCAGATGCGTTTCGCCGGTCTCGCCGTGGAACAGGGTGTTCGCGTCGTCCCATTGTGCCCAGCACAGGCTTTCGGGGTTGACTGTGCGCCAGTGCATGTGCGGAATGGCCCGGAGCCGCGGGCAAGGCGGGCCGAAGTGGGCTCGCGGCCTCCCCTGTGCCGAGCGTCTCGGGCGTTGCTCGCGTTCCTTGGTGTCGTGCCGGCGCCGCTAGACGAAGCTCGTGAGACAGCTGGCGGCAAGTGCCATGTTGCCCGCCGAGGGCGGGCTGACCACCTGCACCGCGAACGGGAAATTGCAATGGTACGGTGAGGTTGGGTTCGGCGTGGGTGGGGCGGGAGTGCTCGTTCCATCGTATTGGTCGGCCCAGGTCGCACCGGTGGCGCCCGAGAAGTCGATGGTGATGTCGCATTGAGTCGGCTGTCCGGTACCCGTGTCGACCTTGACCGAGCTCGCATCGACGATCGGGTAGTCCGCGTAGTAGAGGTACAGGAACTCGGCGGGCGTCGATGAATAGCCGAAAGCCCAGTTGGAGTTGAACCAAGAGCCCAGGGGATTCGCCGGGGTCGCGTTCGCCTCGCCGACGACGAGAATGGGGTCGCCGTTCAAGTCCAGAAAATAGTACGCCTCGATGAACTGGTACGGGCCCCAGGCCGCGGGCGCCGAGGTGTTGGTGAAATAGGTCCTTTTTTCACCTGCGACCCGAAGGTATCCCTGGCTCGACGCGTTGGTTGGGTCCGGCGGCGGCTGATTGAGCCCTGCCTGCTCGTTGATGGCGCACTGGATCGCGCTGGCCTGCGCGAGGGCCTCTGCGCTGGGGAGTGTGGCGAGGACAGAGCCGGCAGATGCCGCCTTGAGCAGGTAGCGTCGTCTCAGCGAGGGCGGTCGCGAGTCCGGCGGTATGACCTTCATGGGATGACTCCGGGTTTTCGACACGTCGGCCATTTTACAGCCTGAGCGTCTTCGACACTGTTAGGGGGAGGAAAGCAAACAACGCGCCAGCACGGCAAGTTGTTCATTTCGTTGTCTAAGCTACACGGTGGAGACGCGGTCGATAACCTCCCTGTAAAAGAAGCTGACACCTGCCGCCCGAATCTGGCCTTTGCTGCGCGTGCTCAGCGACCGATCGCGCGATGCCCGATATCGGAGCGGTACTGGGCGCCTTCGAAGCTTACCGGGGAGGCCGCCCGATAGGCCCTCGCCTGGGCCTCGCCGACGCCATCGCCGAGCGCGGTGACACAAAGAACGCGACCGCCGTCGGTGAGATAGTCGCCTTGCTGAAGCCGGGTACCGGCGTGGAAGATCTTGACCCCCGCCTCGACCGGCCGGTCGAGCCCCGCGATGCGCTTGCCCTTCTCGTAGTGGCCCGGGTAGCCGCCCGAAGCCATCACGACGCCCAGCGCCGCCTGGTCGCTCCAGGCCACTCGTTGCTGCTCCAGCCTGCCCTTCATCGCGGCCTCGCAGAGCTCGAGCAGGTCGGTCTCCAGGCGCATCAGGATCGGTTGGGTCTCGGGATCGCCCAGACGGCAGTTGAATTCCAGCACGCGTGGGTTTCCGGCGTCGTCGATCATCAAGCCCGCGTAGAGGAACCCGACGTAGGGCAGACCATCCGACTCCAGACCCGCGACGGTCGGCCGCATGATCTCGTGCATGATCCGCTCGTGCAAATCCGGCGTGATGACCGGCGCGGGTGAGTAGGCCCCCATGCCCCCGGTGTTCGGCCCCCGGTCGCCGTCGTCGCGCGCCTTGTGATCCTGTGACGACGCGAGCGGCAGGATCTGGCTGCCGGCGACCATGGCGATGAAGCTCGCTTCTTCGCCGCGCAGGTATTCCTCGATCACCACGCGGTGACCCGCGTCGCCGAAGCGCCCGGCACCCAGCATGTCACGGACCGCTGCCTCCGCGCTCGCCCGGTCCTCGGCGATGATCACGCCCTTGCCGGCGGCGAGGCCGTCCGCCTTGACGACCACCGGGATGGGCTGCTCGCTCAGGTAGCCGAGCGCGTCGTCCAGATCGGTGAAGGACGCATAGCGCGCCGTGGGTATGCCATGGCGCTGCATCAGCTCCTTGGCGAAGGCCTTCGACCCCTCCAGCCGCGCCGCGTCCCGGGGCGGTCCGAAGCAGCGAAGGCCCTGTGTCTGAAAGTGATCGGCGATGCCGGCGACCAGCGGCGCCTCCGGTCCGACGATGGTCAGGTCGATGGCGTTGCCGGCGGCGAATGCGGCCAGTGCATCGATGTCCGTCGCGCCGATGTCGATGTTCTGAACCTTCGGCTCGGTCGCGGTGCCTCCGTTACCGGGTGCAACGAAGACCTGTGTCGCCAGCGGGGACTGGGCGATCTTCCAGGCGAGGGCATGCTCGCGACCGCCGTTGCCGACGATGAGTATGTTCATACTGCGCTTCTGCTCGATGAGTTGGATCGGTTGCTGGTGGCAGCCAGGGATCCGCCGCGGGCGGACCACCCGTGCGTGCCGGCCGCGCTGCGGTCCTGTCGGGGTTGCCGGGCGTTGCGCCGGCCTGCCGCCGGGATGCGTCGTCCCCCGCCGTGGATACCGCCGGCGCGGCGAGCCTGGTATGAAGACGGGCGGCGGCTTTGACCCGGTTGAAAGGCCGGCGTGCGGTTGCCAGCATCCAGCGAAAGACCGGCCACACCAGCGGGGGCACGCTCGGGTTGCGTCAGTCAATCGGCGACGAAGCGTGCACTTTTGCTCAATGCGCTCATCCGTCCGGCGGCTTCTCCAGTCGGAATTTCGCCTCAATCGTGGCACAACTTCTCAGACCGGACCTGGCGCGTGGGTTATTCTCA
>Ga0316576_10001906_pt1 | contig 11610 bp, 9 predicted proteins | sample S0NA_FD_203075 | JGI IMG/M metagenome (GOLD analysis project Ga0316576, IMG submission 203075) | Rhizosphere microbial communities from salt marsh grasses in Alabama, United States - S0-2_050615r3r5 | ecosystem: Host-associated > Plants > Roots > Rhizosphere | place: USA: Alabama | collected... | reverse complement strand
GGTGGAGATGACACGAACATAGGCGTCGCCGGCCATGGCACGAGAGGCAAGCTGCTTGGCCTTGGCCCACTGCTTTGCGCCCTTCGGCACGTCCTGCTTGCCGTCGCAGGCAAACGAGAACTGGCAGGAATTCATGCGGTGGGCGCCTTCATAGACCACGCCGCAGATGGTGTCCGGATAGTTCTTGGACTTGACCCGGTTGAGGATCACGTTGGCCACGGCGATCTGGCCGGCCTCGGGCTCGGAACGGGCCTCGAAATAGATGGCGCGGGCAAGGCAGTCCTTCTCGGCGAGGCGGAAGTCACGCTCCTTGAGGACGCGCTGCTTTTCCTCGCGGGCGAGCTTGAAGCTGTTCTCAAGCTTGGAAATCTTGGGCGCGGCGGGAATGGACACCAGCTTGACCGGCTCTGCCGGCTTGGCCTTGGGCATGTCGCCGAGCGAGGCCTGCTGGACCTGTTGGGGTTCGGCAATGGCAATCTCGTCGCTGATGAAGTCGGATTTGCCAATGCTCGCCACGCGCATCTGGCCATCGAGCGGCATCACGCGGAAGTCCTGGCGGACAGGTTCGTCGAGCAGTGAGCCCTTGGCGGCAATGGCGGTGGCGGGCGACATCACGTCGGCCCACTGGGCGGACGGTTGCGTGTGCGCAACGGAGGCGGTGGCGCGGTTGATCTGGTGGCCCGCAAAGGCGACCGCGCCGACAAAGGCGATGCCGGCGAGGGAGAACGTCACAATTTCTGACAGGGTGATCGACTGATCGACCTCTTCCCTGCGGCGGGTAGCGCGGGCGCGCGACCGCATATGGCGTTCAAATTCTGACAAACTTCCGGGCCTTTCCCTGCGAGGACCGTTTCACACTCACCCCAAGAGTAGATCAAGGGCGTTTATCATAGGTTAACCATACAGGCAAGAATTCCCCTCTGCCCAAATGGTTGACAACCATCCCTTGCTAACCGCCAAAAACGGCAGACACAAGGCAGGATGTCAGGAGTCCTTAACAGCTGCCTGCGCTGCCGCCAGCCGGGCGATCGGCACGCGGAATGGCGAACAGGACACGTAGTCCAGCCCGGTCCGGTGGCAGAAGTGCACGCTGGCCGGATCGCCGCCATGTTCACCGCAAATCCCGAGCTTGAGGTCCGGGCGCACCTTGCGGCCGCGCTCGACGCCGATTCTGACCAGTTCCCCCACCCCTTCGGTGTCGATCGAGACGAACGGATCGCGCTCCCAGATGCCCTTGCGGATGTAGTCGTCCATGAACCGGGCCGAATCGTCACGGCTGATGCCGAAGGTGGTCTGGGTCAGGTCGTTGGTGCCGAACGAGAAGAATTCGGCCGCCTCGGCAATCTCGTCCGCCTTGAGGCAGGCGCGCGGCAGCTCAATCATGGTGCCGCAGAGGTATTCGATCTTCTCGCCCGATTCCGCCTCGACCTTGGCATGAACGGCGGAAATCGACGACTCGATCAGATCATATTCCGCGCGGCTGGCAATCAGCGGGATCATTACCTCGGGAATCGGCGCCTTGCCTGCCTTCTTCTTGACCTCGACGACAGCCTCGAAAATGGCGCGGGCCTGCATCTCGGCGATTTCTGGATAGCTGACGGCGAGGCGGCAGCCGCGGTGGCCGAGCATCGGATTGAACTCGTCAAGTTCGACGATGCGGGCGCGCAGCACCTCTGGGTCGACGTCCATGTTGTCGGCCACTTCGAGGATTTCCTCCTCGCCGTGCGGCAGAAACTCGTGCAGCGGCGGATCCAGCAGGCGGATGGTGACCGGCAGGCCGGCCATGATCTCGAACAGCTCGACGAAGTCGGCGCGCTGCATGGGCAGCAGCTTGGCCAGCGCCTTGCGGCGTTGCTCAGCCGTTTCCGAAACGATCATCTCGCGCACGGCGGCGATGCGCTCGGTTTCGAAGAACATGTGCTCGGTGCGGCACAGGCCGATGCCCTCGGCGCCGAAATCGCGCGCCATGCGGGCGTCGGTTGGCGTGTCGGCATTGGCGCGCACACCTAGCGAGCGGATCTCGTCGGCCCACTCCATGATACGGCCGAAGTCGCCGGACAGTTCCGGCTTGATGGTCGGAATCTCGCCGCGCATCACCTGCCCGGTCGAGCCGTCGATGGTGATGGTCTCGCCTTCGCGCAGGGTCTGGCCCATGACCGACATGGTGGCTTCGTCGTAGTTGACATAGATGGAGCCGGCGCCGGACACGCACGGCTTGCCCATGCCGCGGGCAACCACGGCGGCGTGCGAGGTCATGCCGCCGCGCGTCGTCAGGATGCCTTCGGCGGCGTGCATGCCGTGAATGTCCTCGGGGCTGGTCTCAAGCCGAACGAGAATGACCTTGCGGCCCTGCGCGCGGGCTTCCTCGGCAGCATCGCTGTCGAAGATGATCTGGCCGCAGGCAGCGCCCGGCGATGCCGGCAGGCCGGTGGCGATGATGTCGCGCGCGGCCTTCGGGTCCAGCGTCGGGTGGAGGAGCTGGTCGAGCGAGGCCGGGTCGATGCGCGCCACGGCCTCTGCCTTGGTGATCAGGCCTTCCTCGGCCATGTCCACGGCGATCTTCAGCGCGGCATGGGCCGTGCGCTTGCCGGAGCGGGTCTGCAGCATCCACAGCTTGCCGTCCTGGATCGTGAACTCCAGGTCCTGCATGTCACGATAGTGCTTTTCGAGCCGGTCGAAGATGGCAGTGAGCTCGGAGAAGGTTTCCGGCATCAGCGCCTCGAGCGAGGGTGCGTCCATGCCGGCGGCCGTCCGGGCCTTCTCGGTGATGTTCTGGGGCGTGCGGATGCCGGCCACCACGTCCTCGCCCTGGGCGTTGACGAGGAACTCGCCATAAAGCTCGTTCTCGCCGGTGGACGGGTTGCGGGTGAAGGCCACGCCGGTGGCGGAGGTGTCACCCATGTTGCCGAACACCATGGCCTGCACGTTGACGGCCGTGCCCCAGTTGTCCGGGATGTCGTTGAGCTTGCGGTAGGTAATGGCGCGGGCCGACTGCCAGGACTGGAACACGGCGCCGATGGCCCCCCACAGCTGGGCGTTCACGTCCTGCGGGAACGGCTCTCCGGTCTCGGCTTCCACGTGGTCCTTGTAGCGGGCAATGATCTCGGCCCACTGGTCTGCGGTGATGTCGGTGTCGAGGTCGTAGCCGTGCTCTTCCTTGAATTCGCCAAGCATGTCCTCGAAGTCGTGGTGTTCGACGCCAAGCACGACGTCGGCGTACATCTGGATGAAGCGGCGGTAGCTGTCATAGGCAAAGCGGCGGTCGCCGGAGCGCGCGGCAAGACCCTCGACCGTTTCATCGTTCAGGCCGAGGTTGAGGACCGTGTCCATCATGCCCGGCATGGACACGCGTGCGCCGGAGCGCACCGAGACCAGCAGCGGATTGGCGGCATCGCCGAAACCGGCACCGACCTTGCCACCAACCCATTTCACGGCGTCCGAAACCTGCGCCTCCAGACCGTCCGGATAGGCGCGGTTGTTGGCGTAGAAGCCGGTGCAGACCTGAGTGGTAATGGTGAAGCCCGGCGGAACCGGAACGCCCAGCTGGCACATTTCGGCCAGGTTGGCGCCCTTGCCGCCCAGCAGTTCCCTGTCCTTCGCGGTGCCGTCCGCCTCGCCGTCACCGAAGCGGTAAACCATCCTGGCTGTCGTCGTCATGAATTCTGCCCCAGATACGTGTCGCATCGCTCTGTCTCCGGACTGCCCGGGGTTTGCCGGGCCTCACGGCCCTGGTAGAGGCAATCGCCGGGCCAAGTCAGGAGACTCATCTTTCAGTGCGCCAATTGCACGGTTTCAGCGCGTTTTTCAAGGAATTACTTGTTGCAGCGCACAAAAATCGGTGGATCGGCTCCCGAAACGGGAACATGATCTGCCAGGCAGGCTGAAGTTCCTCAACCCTCGATCTTCGAGAAGTCGGCGACCGCCAGCGTGGCCTCCCGGATGCGGTTCAACAGCTTTAAACGGTTTTCGCGGTAGGACGGGTCGTTGTCGTTCACCGTCACCTTGTCGAAGAAGGCGTCGACGGGCGCGCGCAGCTTGGCGATGTGGCGCATGGCGGCGACGAAGTCTTCCTCGTCCACGGCCTTCTTCGCGTTGGCTTCCGCCGCGGAGACGGCGCGGTGCAGGTCCTTCTCCTCGCCCTTGACCAGCAGCGAGGTTTGCGGCTGGCCGGAGAACTCGCGGCCGTCTTTCTTTTCCTCGATGCGCAGGATGTTGGACGCGCGCTTGACGCCGGCGAGCAGGTTCTGCCCATCGTCGGTGGCGAGGAAGTCGGACAGCGCCTCGACCCGGCGCACGATCATCAGAAGGTCATCCTGGTTGCCGAGCGAGAACACCGCGTCGATCAGGTCGTGCCGCGCACCCTTGTCGCGCAGGTAGACCTTGAGCCGGTCGGCGAAGAAGTCGAGGAGGTCGGACGAGTACATCTGCTCGCCCTTTTGCTCATCACTAACGCCATCGGCCAGGAACCGCTTTAGTTCAAAATACGCGTTGAGAAACACATTGGTCAGCGAAAGCCGCAATCCGCCTTCCAGCACGATGCGGATGACGCCGAGAGCGGCGCGGCGCAGGGCATAGGGGTCCTTCGAGCCGGTGGGCTTTTCGTCGATGGCCCAGAAGCCCACGAGCGTGTCGATCTTGTCGGCCAGCGCCACGGCCTGCGCCACCTTGCCGGACGGCACTTCGTCTGACGGGCCTTGCGGCTTGTAGTGATCGCGGATGGCATCGCACACATCATCCGGCAAACCTTCGGCGCGGGCATAGTACGAGCCCATCAGGCCCTGAAGTTCGGGGAACTCGCCGACCATCTCGGTCACGAGGTCGGTCTTGCACAACTTCGCCGCCAGTTTTGACTGCTCGACATCGGCGCCGATGATCTGCGCGATCTCGCCGGCCAGAGCCTCGATGCGGGCAACGCGCTCGCGTTGCGTACCGAGCTTGGCGTGGAAGGTGATCTGTTCGAGTTTCGGCAGCCGGTCTTCCAGCTTCGTCTTCCTGTCCTGTTCCCAGAAGAACTTGGCGTCGGACAGCCGTGCGGCGATGACCTTGTTGTTGCCCTCGACGATCTTCTTGCCGCCGTCCTTGGCGATCAGGTTGGAGACGAGCAGGTAGTTGTTGGACAGCCCGCCGTCCTTGCCGCGCACGGCAAAACACTTCTGATGCGTCTTGATGGAGGTGATGATGACTTCCGGCGGCACGTCGAGGAACGCCTTGTCGAACTCTCCCATCAGCACCACGGGCCATTCGACCAGGCCTGCCGTTTCGGCCAGCAGCGCCTCGTCCTCGATCAGTTCCAGGCCCTTGGCGAATGCCAGGTTCTTCGCCTCGGCGCGGATCGAATCCATGCGCTCGTCGGTGCGCAGCATGACATGGTGCGCCTTGAGCTTGGTCTCGTAGTCCTCGAAGTCCGACACGGTGAAGGCGGCAGGGCCCATGAACCGGTGGCCGCGCGTGACGTTGGCCGCCTCGATGCCATCCACGGAAAACGGCACGACCTCGGCGTCGAACAGGCACAGGATGGATTGCAGCGGGCGCACCCAGCGCAAGCTGCCCGAACCCCAGCGCATGGACTTGGGCCACGGGAACTTGCGGATGACGTCCGGCACCAGCGTGGCAATCACCTCGGTGGTTTCGCGCCCCGACTTGTCGATGCGGGCGACATAGAACGAACCCTTCTTCGGGTCCTCGACCACGTCGCACTGATCGAGCGTGACGCCGGCGGACTTGAGGAAGCCCTGGATGGCCTGTTCCGGCGCATCGATGCGCGGGCCTTTGCGCTCTTCCTTCTGGCCGGCGGTGCGGGAGGCAAGGCCCGACACGCACAACGCCAGCCGGCGTGGGGTGACGTGGGCTTCGGCGCCTTCATAGGTCAGGCCTGCTTCCACCAGCCCGCCGGTAACGAGCTTCTTCAGGTCTTCACTGGCACGCACTTGCATGCGCGCAGGGATTTCCTCGGAGAACAGTTCGAGCAGGAGTTCGGCCATGGGTGGGGTTCGGCTTTCTTATATCTTCGAATGGGTGCCGTCGCAGAACGGGCCTTTGCCCGTGTGCTTGCAGGCGCAGAAGAACTTCTTGCCTGTGGCGTCCGCCGTCCACTTCATCGGCGCAAATTCGGAACCCTGGTGGGAGCCGTCACAGAACGGCTGCTTCGAGGACTTGCCACAGGTGCACCAGAAATAGTTCTTGCCCTCTTCCACCTCGACAGGGATCGGCGACTTCTGGGCGATAACCGGATCAGTCATTCACGTTCTCCATGGTTGAAAAGAATGTCAGGCAGCGCTGCCGCCGGTGGTCTTAGACCAGGCCTCGCAGCAGCCCTTGGCAAGTTCGCGCACGCGCAGGATGTACGCCTGGCGTTCGGTGACAGAGATGACGCCGCGCGCATCGAGCAGGTTGAACACGTGGGACGCCTTGATGCACTGGTCGTAGGCCGGCAGCGCCATCAGGTGCCTGTCACCCCGGTCGCCTGCCGCCAGCAGCGCCTTGCACTCGGCCTCTGCGTCCTCGAAGTGGCGCAACAGCTTTTCGGTGTTGGCGTATTCGAAATTGTGCCGGGAGTATTCCTGTTCGGCCTGCAGGAACACGTCGCCGTAGGTGATGCGCTCGGCCCCGTCGCGGCCATTGAAATTGAGGTCATAGACGTTGTCGACGCCCTGGACGTACATGGCGAGGCGTTCGAGACCGTAGGTCAGTTCGCCGGAGACGGGGTGGCAATCGATGCCGCCGACCTGCTGGAAATAGGTGAACTGTGACACTTCCATGCCGTCGCACCAGACCTCCCAGCCCAGCCCCCAGGCACCCAGCGTCGGGCTTTCCCAGTCGTCCTCGACGAAGCGGATGTCGTGGTTGTCCTTGTCGATGCCGATGGCGTAGAGCGAGCCGAGATAGAGGTCCTGCAGGTCGTTGGGCGAGGGCTTGAGGATGACCTGGTACTGGTAATAGTGCTGCAGCCGGTTGGGGTTTTCGCCATAGCGGCCGTCCTTCGGCCGGCGCGAGGGCTGCACATAGGCCGCCTTCCACGGGTTCGGGCCAACGGAGCGCAGCGTGGTGGCCGGGTGAAAGGTGCCGGCGCCCACTTCCATGTCGTAAGGTTGCAGGATGACGCAGCCGTGCCCCGCCCAGTACTGGTGCAGGGTGAGGATCAGGTCCTGGAACGATGCCTTCGGGTTGAGGCCGGACGGAGCGGTCATCGGCGGGTGCCACACTTCATGCATACGGGTTGGCGTGAATCGCGCGCGAACCTATTGCGCCTGCGAAGTGCGGTCAAGGCAACTATGAGCGGGTAGGCTGATCCTCTCGCGGACCGGTCAGTCTTCCGGGTAATACACGCCGGTCTCTGGGTCTTGGCGCAGCCGCCGACCCTTCATGGCGGTGCGGTCTTCGGTGCGGACCTTGACCCGCGCCTTGTCCTGCATTTCCGCCAGCTTCCTGGCCACCACGTAGGACACGGCGAGACCAACCCCGGCAATGAGAAGCTTGTAAATCATGTCAGCGGTGTTCCCTGAGATGGTGGTACAGACTGCCCCAGCGACTATAGGCCATAACGAGACCACAAAGCGCGCTCCTCCGCAAGGGTCATCGCTCGTTCAACCGCCGCACCCGCTGCCGTCCCTGCAGCATGGTCAATGGAGCCTTGCACGCGACCGCCCATCAGCTTGCGCAGCGAGAACGCGGACGCCATGTCCACAGTCTTGATGATGACGTCGTCACCAAAGCGTTCGCGCAGCGTGGTGTGCAGGTTGCCGATGCCATCGACCAGGCCCAGCTCGAGCGCCTTGTCTCCGGACCAGAACAGGCCCGAGAACAGTTCCTTTTCGTCGCCCTTCAGCTTGTTCTCGCGGCGGGTGCGCACGATGTCCTTGAAGGCCTCGTGAACGTCAAGCTGCAGCGACTTGAGGTGCTCGACGTCTTCCTTCTTCTCGGGCAGGAACGGGTCGAGCACGGACTTGTTGGTGCCGGCAGTATAGACGCGGCGCTCAACGCCCACCTTCTTCATGGCGCCGGTGAAGCCGAAACTGGCGGAGATCACGCCGATGGACCCGACGATGGAGCTTCGGTCGGCGAACACCTCGTCGCCGGCCATGGCCAAAAGGTAGCCGCCCGAAGCGGCAACGTCCTCGCAAAACACCATCACCTTGACGCCGCTTTCCTCAGAGAGCTGGCGGATGCGGTTGTAGATCAGCGTCGACTGGACCGGCGAGCCACCGGGCGAGTTGATAGAAAAGGCGACCGCTGCGAGCCCCGGAATGGCAAAGGCGGCCTCAAGCGTGTCCTCGATACCGGCCATGGACAGCGACTGGCTGAACGGGCGGTCCATGCCGATGGCGCCCTTGAGACGGACGTGGGCCACGAACTTGCGCTTCCCGCGCACCAGCTTCGTCAGGAAGCCCGGTTGCGGGTTCTTGCCCTTCTTCTTGCGGGTCTTGCGCGGCAGCATGAGGTTCCCCCGGTTGGCAGGTGATCTGGTTGGGCTTGCCGCAGAAGATGGGGCGCTGGCGCGCTGTTCGCAAGTCAGTCGAAATCAAGCGCTTCGCCCTTGCGCAGCACGGCGTCAATTTCGGGCAGAAAACCGCCACCCTCGCCGCCATGCAGCACCAGTCCGGGGAGCAGCCGCAGCGGCGCCTTGGAGCCCTTCGTGCCGCGTACGATGACGCGCGAGGCGGCTTCGTCGCGGCGCGAGCGCATGGGCAGCACGGTGAGGTTTCCGAGCTTCTGCTCCATGGCCGCTAGCAGGCGCGGCAGCGAACTTGCCGGGTGAATGACCGAAACCGTGCCGCGCGGGCGTACAAGCCCGGTCATGACCTTGATCCAGGCATCGAGCGCCCCCGGCTTCAACAGGTGGGCCTGGGCGCGCAGAGCATCGGCCGGCGCCTGCACCGAGGTTTCCTCGAAGAACGGCGGATTGGCGTAGGCGTGGGCGAAGCTGGCGGGTGCCGGCCAGTCCACATCGTCGTGACGCATGCTTTCGGTCAGGTCGCCCTTGAGCACCTTTATCCGGTCGGCCAGTTCGTTTCGCCGGGCATTCTCCTCAGCGATCATGGCGTAGCGCGAGGCAATCTCGATGCCGGTGATCTTGACGTCCGGCACCCGGCTGGCAAGGCAGGCTGCGGCAATACCCGTACCGATGCCGGCCTCGAACACCTGGTCGCCCGGCGCGGCGGGAATGGAAGCCGCCAGCAGCACGGCGTCTATGCCGGCTCGATAGCCCTTTTCCGGCTGCAGCATCTGCAGCCTGCCGCCGAGAAATGCGTCGTCGGACAGCCCGCCCTTGCCGCCGGCCTCGCGCGGTTCGCCCGTTTCGTTGAATTCGTCCAGCATGGCCATTCTCCAGAAGCCATTGGTTCGGATCAGTCCGCCGGAGGGCGCAGATGTTCGCGCAGTCCGGCCTCCGCCAGCAGGCGCCGGGCCCGGTGCTCGTCTTCCGACAGCACCATGACGCGGCGCGGCAGAACACCGACGGAGCCTTCCAGTATGCTCATGTGAACATCGAAAACGGTTGCCGCCAAGCCTTCCTGCTGAAGCAGGTCAACAATGTATGACACCAGCACCATGTCATTTGAGCGTAATAGTTCACGCATTGGCCGACTTTACCGGTTTCCGGGACGGATCGTCCCAAATCAACAACAGTTTATCCGCAACTGCCCCGTGCGGCCACAGAACGCTTGTCGCCTAGGTCCATGCCGCATATTGTGACCGGATGATTAAGGGTTTTCTGGCGGCGGAGTGAATTCGTGGGTGTAGTCGTTCCATTGAGTGCAGCGGAAGCGAAGGAGGCAAGTCTTACGCCTCTGCTGAAGCTCGTCTCGGCTGACATGGACAAGGTTAACGCTCAGATCCTGAGCCATGCGCACTCGCACGTCGACCTGATCCCGCAGCTTGCCCAGCACCTGATCGATTCAGGGGGCAAGCGGCTTCGCCCGATGCTCACCATCGCGGCTGCGCGGATGTGCGGTTATAGCCGGGGCAGCCACCATGTGGACCTCGCCACGGCGGTGGAATTCATGCACACGGCCACGCTGCTGCACGATGACGTGGTGGACGAGAGCGACCTGCGCCGGGGCCGGCGCACGGCGCGGCTGATCTGGGGCAACCAGGCAAGCGTGCTGGTGGGCGATTACCTGCTGGGCCAGGCCTTCCGCATCATGGTGTCGACCGGCTCGCTCGAGGCGCTGGCCGTCTTGTCGGATGCCGCCGCCATCATTGCCGAGGGCGAGGTTATGCAGCTCGCAGCCGCCCACAACACCTCCACGACGGAAGATGCCTACCTTCGGGTGATCAACGCCAAGACTGCAGCGCTGTTCGCAGCTGCGGCAGAGGTTGGCGCAATCGTGGCCGGACGCTCGCGGGCCGAGCGGGAGGCGCTCGAGTCCTACGGGCGCAATCTCGGCATCGCCTTCCAGCTGGTCGACGATGCGCTCGACTATTCCGGCAAGCAGGCGCAGCTCGGCAAGAGCGTGGGCGACGATTTCCGGGAAGGCAAGATCACCCTGCCGGTCGTGCTGTCCTACCGGCGCGGCGACGACAAGCAGCGCGAATTCTGGAAGCGGGTGATGGAGGCAGGCGACCAGCGCGACGGCGACGTGGATCACGCGATCCATCTGATGAACCAGCACGGCGCGATCGACGATACCATCGACCGGGCCCGCCATTACGGCGCAATCGCGCGTGATGCGCTGGAGATCTTCCCGGACAGCGACTACAAGGCCGCGATGGTGGACGCCATCGGGTTTTCAGTGGCCCGGGCGCACTAGACCAGCCGCAGTCCGGTCTCAGACCAGCCTTGTCGGCGCGACCCACCAGCCGGCGTTCGCGGTTTTCAGCGAGACGGCAGCGGCAGCCGCTGACGCAGCATCTTCGTACAATCCGAAGCAAGTGGCGCCTGAACCGCTCATCCGCGCCAGCCGGCAACCGTCGGATGCGGCAATGGCATCCAGCACGTCGCCAATCACCGGCTGGAGTTCGCGCGCCGGGGGTTCGAGGTCATTGCGGCACCGGGCAAGCCAGCCAAGGCATTCACCGGCTGACGGCATGTCGCCCATGCCGTCGCTTGCGCTCTGGCCCGGCGTCAGCGCCAATGCCTTGAAGATTGCTGCGGTCGAAACAGCCACGCCAGGGTTGACGAGAACTGCATGAAGCGGTGGCGCATCGGCCCACGCCTCGATGTCCTCGCCGATGCCCTGCATGCGGCAAGCGGTGGATGCAAGGCAAACCGGCACATCTGCGCCGAGTGACAAGGCGATCTGCGCCAGCCTGTCTTCGGCAATGTCGAGTTCATTGAAATTGATGACGGCCTTCAGGGCAGCAGCGGCATCAGCCGAACCGCCGCCAATGCCTGATGCGACGGGCAGGTTCTTTTCCAGCGTCAGGCGGCAGGGCTTCACCCTGCCCGGGCATTCGGCAGAAAGCGCCGCAACGGCCCTGAGCACGAGGTTGCCACTATCGGTTTCAAGTCCTTCGCCGAACGGGCCAGCGATGGCGAGAGCGGTTTCAACAGCTGGTTCAATCGTGAGCCTGTCGCCGGCATCGGCGGCAAACATGACGGCCGAGTCGAGCAGGTGATAGCCGTCAGCGCGCCGGCCGGTCACGTGCAGGGCAAGGTTGATCTTCGCCGCG
>Ga0316576_10001905_pt1 | contig 11610 bp, 11 predicted proteins | sample S0NA_FD_203075 | JGI IMG/M metagenome (GOLD analysis project Ga0316576, IMG submission 203075) | Rhizosphere microbial communities from salt marsh grasses in Alabama, United States - S0-2_050615r3r5 | ecosystem: Host-associated > Plants > Roots > Rhizosphere | place: USA: Alabama | collected... | reverse complement strand
AGAAGCTGCAGGAGCGGCTGGCGAAGCTGGTCGGCGGCGTGGCGGTGATCAAGGTCGGGGCGGCGACGGAGACGGAGATGAAGGAGAAGAAGGCGCGGGTCGAGGACGCGATGAACGCGACGCGGGCCGCGGTGGAGGAGGGGATCGTGCCGGGCGGCGGCGTGGCGCTGCTGCGCTGCCAGGAGGCCCTCGACGGCCTGAAGATCAAGGAGGACGACCAGAAGACCGGCGCGCACATCCTGCGCCGGGCGCTGGAGGAGCCGCTGCGTCAGATCGCGGGCAACGCGGGCGTGGACGGCGCCATCGTCGTGGACAAGGTCCGCAACGGCAAGAGCTCCTTCGGCTTCAACGCGGCGACGGAGGAGTACGAGGACCTGGTCAAGGCCGGGGTCATCGACCCGACGAAGGTGGTGCGCACGGCGCTGCAGAACGCGGCGAGCGTGGCCGGGCTGATGCTGACCACCGAGGCGCTGGTGGCGGAGAAGCCCGAGGAGAAGAAGGACGCTCCGGCCGGCGGCGACATGGGCGGCATGGGCGGCATGGGCGGCATGGGCGGCATGGGCGGCATGGGCGGCATGGGCTTCTAGCCCCGCCTCCCTCGTTTGACCGATAACCCGGGAGCGCAGCCGCGCTCCCGGGTTTTTTTAGCCCGGGAGCTCGGACCGGTCGGCGACCTCCACCGTCACTCCCGTCACCCCGGGGACCCCGCGGGCCACGGCCTCGATGCTCTCGCTCGCCGCGTGGCGGGTCTTGCCGCGGATCGTCACCGCCCCGCCGCGAGCGGTGACCCGCAGCTCGGATCCCCGCGTCCGCTCGTCCCGCGTGAGCTCGGCCGTGATCAGGGCGGCGAGGGCCTCGTCGACGACCACCGCCCGGGACTCGTCGGTCCACTCGAAGCGCTGGAGCCGGGCGATGCCACACAGGACATCGCAGACCTCGCCGATGTCGAGGTGCTCGAGGTTCAAGATCATGTCGTAGAGCGAGGGCTCGCGCCACTCCACGCCGTAGAGGAAACGGGTCCACTTCTCCCGTTGCCCGTCCACCTGCTCGATGTGCTGCACGGCGGCGCGCTGGTCGACGCCCAGGCGCTCCATGGCCGCCGTGACCCGATACTGCATCGGCGCGACGACGCGGACCCGGAACACGTTGGGGATCTCGGACAGCAGCAGGTGCCCGGCGTGGCCGTGGTAGACGAAGCTGCCCCGGGCGGCGTGCTGGAGCAGCGCCGTGCGGATGAAGGCGAGGTACATGTCCCGCTGGTGCGAGAAGCGTTCGAAGAAGCTGGGCGGACGCCCCATGGCCTCGGCCAGCTCCTCCTCCGAGACGCCGAACTGCTTGGCGGCGTCGACGATGATCTCGCGGCTGACGCAGGGGATGTCGAGCCGCGACGCCACGCACTCGGCGAGGTCCTTCCCGCCGCTGTAGGTCCCCCGTGAAATCGTGATGATTGGCATGGTTCCTCCCGACGGCGCCTACTTCGACCCTTGCATCATGTTGAGGATCAGGTCGCGCAGCTGGCTGATCTTGAACGGTTTGGCGATGAAGTCCACGGCCCCGCTCTTCATCGCGTCGCGCGCGGTCTCCACCGTGGCGAAGCCGGTGATGATGACGACCTTCGTCGACGGGCTGTGCTGCTTGACGAAGTGCAGCACATCCAGCCCGTCGGGGCCGCGCATCTTCACGTCGGTGACCACCACATCGAACTTCGCCTCGGCCAGCCGGTCGACGGCTGCCTGGCTGTCGGTGTGCGTCTCGACCTCGAAGCCGACCTTCTCCAGCGCCGGCTTCAACCGCTCGCAGACGATGGGCTCATCGTCTATGAGCATGATTCGGCCCTTGGTGCTCATCCCCTCGCCTCCCTTGTGCAGATCTCGCAGCTCCTAGCGCTGCTTCATCGCCTTCTTGGCCGCCGCCTTCACCAGCTTGTGGACCTCCTCGAGCTGGAACGGCTTGCAGACAAAGCCGAACGCGCCCACGATCTCTGCCTCGTTCGCGACCTCGATGCTGGCGTACGCGGTGATGATGATCACCTCGGTCGCCGGGCTGTGCTCCTGGACGTGCCGGAGCACGTCGAGCCCCGTCGGGCCGCTCATCTTCAGGTCCGTGACCACCACGTCGAAGCGCTTCTCGCCCAGCCGTGACAGGGCCTTCGTGCTCTGCGTGAACGTCTCGACCCGGAACCCCTTCTTCTCCAGGTGCTCCTTGACCCGGTCGCAGACGATCTCCTCGTCGTCGAGAACCAGCACCTCTGCCGTGCTCACTTTTCCTCTCCTTCGCCTGGAGGCGGGGGGACCCCGTCCTCCTGATCCAAGAACTTCCGCGCGTACCGCTCCACCAGGCTGTCCCCGCGCAGCAGGACGTCCAGCTGCCTGGTGAACCCGATCAACCGACCGACCATCTTCAGGCGGACGTCCATCACCTCTCGGGGGATCTTCTTGATCCGACCATAGATCAGGTCCCCGGCGCTCTCCACCACGAAGTCGTTGGCCTCCAGCACGAGCCGCAGAAGCTCGACCCTGCGCGAGCGCCGGGTCATCTCGGTCACGCCCCCGGCGAACCGGAAGTAGATGTAGTTGTCGTTGCGTACGTCGCCGAGGTAACAGTCGACGACGTTGAAGTGGTAGCCCAGGTGGAGGCTCAGGTTCAGGTAGTCCTCCGAGATGATCGCCACGTTGGGCGTAACCGTCATCTGCGTCAAGGCGGCCGAGCGCGTCGCGCTGGACATGAACCCGTCGAGGTCCATGTCGGCCGGCTCCGTGGCCCAGACCCCCTCCCCGGTCAGGCCCTGGAGCAGGGCCCGAAGCGGCACCGAGCGGACCTCGTCCAGATCGACCTCCGACCCGGCGCCGCGCGGGGCGAGGCCCCCGCCCACGTCCACCAGCACGAGGTCCAGGGGGATGTCGAGGAGCAGACGGCGGACGTGGCTGCTCGCCGAGGGTCGGAAGCGAAAGCCCTCGGCGAAGTGGGCCACGGCCTTCTCGTGGGCGAAACGGATGATGTCGTGGTAGGTGACGCAGCCCGACGGCGCGAAGGCGGCCGCCCCGGGGTCCTTGAGGTTCAACGGCGCCGCGCGGCGCAGGATCCCGCGCAGAACGTGGAACTCCTGCGTCTCCTCGAACCGGTCGCCCTGGAGCAGTCGGTGGCGCAGGAGCTCCCGGACCAGCCCGCGGTAGACCACGTTCTCCTCGGTGTCCACCGTCACCTCGGCGCCGTTCTCCAGGATCGTGGTCGCCTCCCCCGCGTCGACGATGGTCGGCACCCGGTGCTCGCGGGCGATGGTCGCGAGGTGCCCCGTGGGTGTCCCCACGTCGGTGATCACCGCCGCCGCGCCGGCCACCAGGGCGGAGAGGCGCGGGGTCGAGACCCGGGCGACCAGGACCGGGTCGACCGGCAGGGAGGTCAGCGCCGCGGGGTCGTCGACGATACAGACCGTGCCGGCGCCGATGCCCCGGCAGGCGACGACACCCCGGTCCCGCATCAGCACCGGATACTTGCCCAGGGTCTCCGGCAGCGCGCGGTCGGCCGGGGAGCTCTGGACGGCGAGCGGCCGGGCCTGGAGCAGCACGAGCTGTCCCTGCCCGTCGACGGCCCACTCGACGTCCTGGGCGCAGCGCGCGTGGCGCTCGATGCGCAGCAGCAGCGCGGCGATCTCCGCGAGCTCTGCCTCCGTCAGGCACGGCCTGTCCCGCTGCCCCGCCGGTACGGCCACGCGGTGGATGCCGCGCTCCTCGGCGAGGGTGAACAGCTCCTCCTTGCGCCCGACGACGGAGGAGACCACGGGGTGCGGCGGCTCCCGCGAGACCTCGTACCGATCCGCGGCCCCGATGCCCTCGACCACCGTCTTGCCCAGGCCCCAGGCCGCGCTGACCAGCAACACCTCCCGCTCCGGCCGGGCCGGGTCCAGGCTGTAGGCCACGCCGCTGGTCCGCGCCGGGACCGTCCCCATCACACCCACGGCCATCAGGCCGCGCGTCGGGTGCAGCCCCCGCCCCAGGCGGTAGCGCATCACCTCGACGGAGTACATGCTGGCGACGACCTCGCGCCAGGCGTCGACGACGTCGGACGTGGACACGCCGAGGAGCGAACGGTACTGCCCGGCGAAGCTGTCGGCGCCGTCCTCGCCCAGCGCGCTGCTGCGGACCGCCACCCGCGCGTGCCCCTCCCGGGCCAGCCGGCGCGCGGCCTTGCGGATCGCCCGGGCGATGTCCTTGGGCAGGGCGGCGTCCATCACCTGTCGGACAAGGGCGCGGGAGCGCCGCTCCAGCTCCTCGACGTCGGGGGCCTCGCCCACCCACTCGGCTCCCCGGTCGATCCCCGCGCGCTGGAGGAAGCGCTGGCAGGCCCAGGTGGTGACCACGAAGCCGGGGGGCACCGGACAGGAGAGCCAGCGGGCCAGGCCCGCGAGGCGCGACAGCTTCTCGCCGGCGAGCTCCGCGTGTCCCTCGTCGAGCTCCTCGAGCGGCACCACGTACTCGCCCTCGGGCGCGACCAGCCGACCCTCGACCACCGCCTGCACCGCCGTGCGGGCGCGCTCGAAGGCATCCTCCAGCTCGCGGTACCGATCGTCGGTGATCGCGTTCAGGTCGAACACGGTGTCGCGGACGGCGCGCTCCAGATCCCCGGCCAGGGTCGAGAGGTACTGGCGGTCGAAGATGTACTCGCCGCCGAGCTTCTCCTCGGCGCTGGCGATGAGCTCGAGCACGCGGTTGTTCTGCGCGAGCAAGTCACGGAAGGTCCCGAGCTTGCCGCGGATCACGTCTCGCGGGTCCTCCCGCTCACGGCGGCGACGCATGCGCGTCCACCAGCTCAATGAGCTTTCCCCTTGAGACCGAACACCAGGCCGGTGAGCAGGCCCATGACGATGGCGACGACGACGACGAAGATGCCGTAGAGCAGCCCGCGCGTCTCGGCGAGGGAGGTGATGAACCGGGCCAGTCCGACCTTGGCCAGGCTGAACGAGCGGCTGGCCAGGCGCGCGCCCTGTTTCCCCTCGAACCCGAAGACCTCGACGCGGTAGGTGCCGATGGGCGCCCGGGCGGGGATGTGGCACTCGGCCTCCAGCTCCAGCGCACCGGCGACCGGCCGCAGCTTCACCGCGCCCTCGCGCTGGACGTACATGCCCTCCGCCTCCTTCAACTTCGTCAGCTCGCCGAAGTCCGCGGCGGCCTCTCCCTTCGTGCGAGCGGCGAGGGCCCGGTACCCCACGCCTAGCTGTCGCCGCACCTCGAAGGAGGCCAAACCGGCGAGCGGCGCCGAGGTGCTCGCCAGATAGAGCGCGGGGAGATGCTCGAAGGTCACCTCGGCCGTGTTCATCCAGAGCACGCCCCAGACCTTGCCCTTCTTCTTCAGCTCCAGCTTCTGGTCCTCGCCCCGGCAGACCACGGCGACCTTTCGCCCCGGGGGCACGGTGCCGCGGATCTTCACCGTCGTGCCGTTGAAGAACAGGCTGACGTCGACGTTCTTCGGCTCGAGCTGGATCGTCGCGGGCGCCCCCTGGGCCGGGCCCGCCATGGTGAGGAGCGTGAGGAGCGCCGCTGCCCTGTGCCGGATGTGTCTCACCTCAGTGCCCTCCCTTGTAGCTGAGCAGGATGTCCGGCTGCAGCAGCAGCCCGAGCAACATCTTGCCGGCGACGACCAGGACGATGATCGCCATCAGGATCTTGAGCTGGTCGGCCTTGAGCCGCTTGCCGACCTTGGCGCCGACCTGGACGCCGATCACCGACCCGATCAGGAGCAGGAGCGCGAGGACGACGTCCACGGTGTGGTTGACGTAGGACTGGAGCAGGGTGACGTTGATACAGGTGAACAGGATCTGAAACAGGCTGGTCCCGACGACGACGTGCATCGGCATCCGCAGCAGGTAGACCATCACCGGGACCATGATGAAGCCTCCGCCCACGCCCATGATCGCGGCGAGGACGCCGACCAGGATGCCGAGCAGCAGCGGCAGCAACAACGAGAGCGAGACGTTGGAGCGGGGAAAGCGTGTCTTGAACGGCAGCGCCCGGACCATCCGCGCGTAGATCGAGGGGCGCGGAGGGGGCGCGTCCGCCGGGGGCGCGTGCTGCTTGCCACGCAGCCCGCCCAGGCTCTCGAAGAACATGTAGGTCCCGATGCCGCCCAGCATCACGACGTAGGTCACGGTGATCAGGAAGTTCGCCTCGCCAAGCTGCCGCAGCAGCTTGATCAGCCAGACGCCGACGGTGCCTCCGCCGACGCCGCCCAGCAGGAGCAGGATCCCCATCTTGAAGTCCACCGTCCCGGCCCGGGCGTGGGCGTAGGTCCCCGAGGTGGAGGCGGCGACGATCTGCGCCGAATCCGAGGCGGCGGCGACGGTGGGTGGGATTCCGATCATGATCAGGATCGGCGTGAGCAGGAAGCCTCCACCGACGCCGAACAGCCCGGAGAGGAAGCCCACCAGCCCGCCCAAACCGACGAGCACGAACAGGTTCACGGCGTTCTTGGCGATGGGAAGGTAGATGCTGAAGTGCATGCGGCGGTCCCCTCTAGGACGGTTGCTGGCGGGGCAGAAAGACAGAGAACGTCGTCCCTTTACCCACCTCGCTGGTGACGGTGATGCGCCCGCGGTGCTTCTCGATGATCCCGTAGCTCACCGTGAGGCCGAGCCCCGTACCCTGGCCAACCTCCTTGGTGGTGAAGAACGGGTCGAAGACCTTGTCCAGGTCCTCCGCGGCGATCCCCTTGCCGGTGTCGGAGACGTCCACGCGGACGAAGCGCTCGTCGTCCTCGGTGGCGGTGACCCTCAGCGTGCCCCCGCCGGGCATGGCCTGAATCGCGTTGAGGAAGAGGTTGAGGAAGACCTGTTGCAGGTTGCGGGGGTTGGCCCTCAGCCGCGGGAGGCTCTCGGCGACGTCGATCTCGAGCTCCACGGAGCCCAGCGTCGCCTCGTTCTGCACGAGCTGCGCCGTGGAGAACAGGACCTCGCGCAGCGAGACGTCGGTCAGCGGCATGCGCTCCTCCCGCGTGAAGTCGAGGAGGTTACGCACGGTCCCGCTGGCGCGCTCGACCTGGGTGTAGACCTGGTTCAGCATCTTGAGCTTCTCCTCGTCGGAGTAGTCCTCGAAGCTCTCGATCAGCGCCTCGGTGGTCAGGCCGATGTTGTTGAGCGGGTTGTTGAGCTCGTGGGCGATGCCGGAGGTGAGCGTGCCGATGGCCGCCATCTTGCGCGACTGGAGCAGCTGCTCCTGGTTGCGCTTCAGCTCCTCCAGCATGTGGTTGAAGGCCATGGCCAGGTTCGAGAACTCGTCGCGGTACTTGCGGCGGGGGTAGATCGGAGAGTAGTCCCCCGAGGCGATGCGCTCGGTGTAGCGCATAAAGCGCCCGAGGGGCCTGACGATCTGCTGGGTCAGGAAGCCGGCGATGTAGAGCATGATGGCCAGCATGGCGACGAGGGCGACGACCGCCACCAGCGTGGCCGTGTGCATCTTGGCGTGGATCGAGAGCCGCTCCTGGTCCACCATCTCCTGCGCCTCGGCCAGCAGCTCCGAGCCGTAGCGGCGCAGCTCGCCCTCGATGTCGCCCTCGAGCGCCTGGGCCGCCGTCTTCCCCCGACCCAGCGCGGCCCTCAGCCGGGACAGCGCGCCGATGTAGCGGTCGAGGTCCTCTTTCATCGAGCGGAAGTGCTTCTTGCCCACCACGCGCTGCATCTCGGCCGCGTAGCGGTTCAGGTAACGCTCGGCGGTGTGGACCTGGTTCAGGGCGTCGACCAGGTTCGTGCCGTAGAGGAAGAAGTTCTTCTCGTAGCGGCGGGCGTTCTGGATCTCGAAGGCGAAGTTGCCCGCCCGCTCCAGGAACTGCTGGCTCTCGCGCATGGACGAGATGAAGAGCACGCCGGCCAGGGCGACGCCGCACATGAGCAGGAAGCAGATCAGGAAGGCGAGCGCGATGCGGATCCGGATGCTGAAGCCCGGCCTCTCGCTCAGGGCGCGCTGGGCGTCGGCTTGCTCGGCTGTGGGCTGTGCTTCAGGGCCGTTGGAGGTGTCCGTCATTCCAAGCACCTACGCCGGCAGGCTTTCGCGTTTGCCCCATCGATGCAAGGAAAAACTTTTCACTCTGCCGACCGAGCCGCGTGACAGGCGCCTGTCAGATCCCATACTTGTGCCGGGTGCAACCCGGCCGGCCCCGCCGGCTCAAATGGACATAGAGAAGGGAAGGGACCGACATGACGACAACCGCGAGCTACGGATACACGAAGACCCTGAGGGGCGTGAGCTACGAGCAGGCGCTGGAGCGCGTGACCGCGGCGCTGAAGGACGAGGGCTTCGGCGTGCTGACCGAGATCGACGTCAAGGCCACGCTGAAGAAGAAGATCGACGTGGACTTCCGCAACTACAAGATCCTCGGCGCCTGCAACCCGCCCCTGGCCCACAGGGCCCTCTCGGGCGAGCCGCTGATCGGCCTGCTCCTGCCCTGCAACGTCACCGTCTTCGAGGAGGACGACGGCACGATCAACGTCTCGTTCATCAAGCCCTCGGAGATGTTCAAGATCGTGGACAACCCGCAGGTCGGGCCCATCGCCAAGGAAGTCGACGCCAAGCTGGTCCGGGCGATGGAAAAGCTCTAGCTCCCACCTTGCGGGCCAGCGCGACCACGGTTTACCGTGGCCCGTGCGCGTTCGGGCCGCCCACCTGCTGCTGCTCCTGCCGCTCGGCCTGATCTTCGATCTGGCCTACTCCCAGCGTCCCCTCTACGACGGCATGTACAACAGCTACCTGCTGCACGGGCTGGCCTGCGCCGGCGAGGGGGACCTGGCCGCGGACTGGACCGCGGGGACCACCGACCCCTTCCCGCTGGTCAGCGCGCTCGTCTGCGCCACGGCCCGCTGGGGCCACCCTGCCCTGTTCTACCTCCTCCACGCCCTGCTCCTGGCGGTCTACGTCGCCAGCCTGCTCGCGATCTTCGTCTCCGTCTTCCGCGTCACCTCGCCCGCGGTGCGCCTCGCCTTCGGGGCCGGCTGCGTGCTGCTCCACTCCGTGCTGCTGCGGGATCTCGTCAGCTGGGCCAGCGGTGGCGACTGGGGCTGGTACCTCCAGGCCGGCCTGGCCCGCCAGTACCTGCTCGGCTTCTTCTTCCAGCCCAGCCTCTTCGGCGTGCTCAACGTGGCGGCCATCGCCCTGTTCCTGCGGCGCCGGGACGGCTGGGCCGCGGCGCTCGCCGCGGGCTCGTCTCTCGCCCACTTCAGCTACGCCCTCACCGCGGCGAGCCTGATCCTCGCCTTTGCCCTGTTTCGCCTGCGGGAGGACCGCGGCGCTGGCGCGGCCCGCCCCGCGCTGCTCGTCGGCGGCGCGGTGATGCTGGCCTCCGCGCTGCTCGCCGGCCTGCGCTTCCGTCCCTCCTCCCCGGCGACCTTCTCCCGGGCGCAGGCGCTGATCGCCACCGAGCGCATCCCGCACCACGCCCTGCCGGCGCGCTGGGTCCACGAGAGCATCTGGATCCAGGCCGCGGCGCTGGGCCTGGGCCTGCTCGCCGCCCCCGCGCTCCGCCTGCTGCTGCTCGTGCCCCTGGGGGTCGGCGCGGCGCTCACCGGCCTGCAGATCGCCACGGGCAGCAACGCCCTGGCCCTGCTCTTCCCCTGGCGCGTCTCCACCCTGCTCGTGCCCCTGGGCTCCTCGATGGCCCTGGGTCGGGCCACCGCCGCCCTCGAGGGCGCGAGCCGTCGGGCCGCCTGGAGTGTGGCCCTCGCCGGCGCGGCGCTGGCGCTCTTCGCCGCGGTCCACGCCGCCCGGCAGAGCGCGGCCGAGCACCGGGCCTACGCCCGGGACCCCGACCTGCCGATGATGCGCCACGTCCGCGCCGCCCGCCGACCGGGGCAGCTCTATGTGATCCCGGTGGGCCTGCAGCGCTTCCGCATCGAGACCGGCGCGCCGACCCTCGTCGACTGGAAGACCCACCCGTACCGCGACGTGGAGGTGCTCGAGTGGTACGCGCGTATCGGGGCCGCTCGCCGCCTCGAGCGGGCCAGCGGACCCGCGCTCTGCGCCGCCGCCAACGACCTCATCCGGCGCCACGGCGTCACGCACCTCGTGCTGCCCGCGGGCAAGCCCTGCGCCTGCGCGGGGCTGCGGGAGCGCTACCGCGATCGCCGCTTCGCGATCTTCGCGGCGGCTCAGGGCCCCGGGCGGTAGCTGGAGGTCAGGACGTGCGCAGCATGGCGGCCACGGACGCGATGCGTTCGATTCGTCGACGGTGGTCCGTCTTGTCTTCGTGACGGAGCGCGAAGGTCCGGGCCTCCTCCTCGACGAGTGCCCGGGAGGCGTACCCGAGCACGACCACGACGTCGCCCAGCCGCCAGCCGTGGGCCTGCCGGACCAGCAGGGCCTGGTACAGCTGGCGCCGGGTCACAACGCCGCGGCAAACCAGCCACTCCCCGATCCGCAAGGGAGCCTGCCGGGCGGGCGTTACCTGGGCCACACGCAGCGTCGGTCGCTCACCAGGGGGAACGATCCGCTGTACCGGTCGTGCCGCTGCAGGTTTCCTGAGTGGGATCGTCGGTCGTTGGCTCGCCATTGGTCCCTGTTTCTCCGTTCATCGTCCCCTCGGGGATCGCAGCGCAGATCCTGCGCCTTGAGCCGCCAGCGGGATCCCAAAGCGAACGGCCTGTGACCTGAGGATGCCGCGCTTGATCGCGGACAGCGCCTGGGGCTTGCCGTTGATCTGCAGGGGAATACCCAGACTGCGCGCCTCGACCCGAAGCAGGTCGCGCTCGAGCGCGCGGGGTGACCTGAGCCTGCCGTTGGCCCGCAGGGGAATGCCTCGCCGGCTCGCATCGACCCGAAGCAGGCCTGACGCCAGGGAGCTCAGCGGTCGCTGGTTGCCGTTGACCTGCAGCGGAACGCCGGCGCGGCGAGCTTCGAAGCGCACCACGTCGCCAGCAAGCGCACGGGCAGAGCGGGCCCTGCCGTTGATCTGTAGCGGGATGCCTCGCCGGCGCGCCTCGCGCCTGAGGACAGCGGTCTTGACCCGTTGCGTCGTGCTTCCCTCGAGCGCGGACGCCCGCGCCGACCAGGACAAGGACACGGTCCGTGCCGCGGCCGGGGACGACAGGGCAAAAAGAAGGAGGATGGGTGCGAAGGTCAGGGGTCTCATGTGGGAGCTCCTTTCGTCGTTTCGGGAGGCCGGGGCGCAGCGGTGTCAGCGGGTTGGACGGTCCCGCGACGCCCGGCGAGGACCAGGAACAGGAGGAGGAGGAAGAGGGGGCCGACGACGGCGCGGTCTGCGCCTGACCGGGCGCCGGCGGCCATGGCGCAGCCGTTCGAGGTGACCGTCGAGTCGCTCGCGTCGCCCGCGGTGACGCCGTCCGCGGCGGCTCCCGAGTCCACGGCTGGCGCCGCCTCGGCGTCGGCCCCGCCGAGGTCGACGGTCGGGCCAGCGTCAGCGGGAAGCGCGCTGTCGAGCGCCGGACCGTCGCCTGGGCCCGCGTGCGAGTCCGGGGGCGGCGCGCCGGCGTCGCAGGGCACGGCGACGTGCTTGCACGCGTTGTCCTTGCAGGTGTCCTTGGTGCAGGGGTCCTTGTCGTCGCACTGGGCGTTCTTGGTGCAGCAGCCGGCGATGGCGGCGTGCTTGCAGGCGTTGTTGTTGCAGGTGTCCTTG
>Ga0316576_10001904_pt1 | contig 11611 bp, 9 predicted proteins | sample S0NA_FD_203075 | JGI IMG/M metagenome (GOLD analysis project Ga0316576, IMG submission 203075) | Rhizosphere microbial communities from salt marsh grasses in Alabama, United States - S0-2_050615r3r5 | ecosystem: Host-associated > Plants > Roots > Rhizosphere | place: USA: Alabama | collected... | reverse complement strand
CGGACGGGCTGGCGATGAAGCCGAGCACCAAGGTCGTCAGGGTGATGCCCACCTGGCACACGGACAGCTGGGTGGACAGCTGGCGGTGCGAGGTGAGCACCGACCGCGCCCCCGACTCCCCCGCGTCCACCGCCTTCTGGATCGCGGACCGGTCGAGTGCGACCAAGGAGAACTCGGCCGCGACGAAGAGTGCGGTGCCGACCGTGAGGACGACGCCGACGAGGAGGAGCAGCCACGCGGTCATGGTGTCCGCCATCCTACGGTGGGGGCGGCATCCGGGATGTCCCGGAGCCACCCCTGAGAAGGAGCCCCGGTTCCGCCCGTGGGCGGATCCGGCCGGGCCGAGATCCTGCAAGGATCGGGGGCATGACACGACAGGTACAGGCATGACCACGACCGCTCTTCCGGGAGACGGCCGGATCGAGATCCGCGGGCTGACCAAACGGTTCGGGGGGTTCACCGCGGTGGAGGACCTCTCGTTCGAGGTCGACCCGGGCCGGATCACCGGCTTCCTCGGCCCGAATGGCGCGGGGAAGACCACCACGCTGCGGATGCTGCTCGGGCTGGTGCACCAGACCCACGGCACCGCGACGATCGGGGGCCGGCGCTACGTCGACCTGCCGGACCCCCTCGGAACCGTGGGGGCGGCACTCGAGGCGACGAGCTTCCACCCCGGGCGTAGCGGCCGGAACCACCTGCGCGTTCTCGCCGATGCCGCGTCCATCCCCACCTCGCGGGTCGACGAGCTGCTCGAGCTCACCGGAATCCCCGCGGCGGCACGAAAGCGGGCGGGCGCCTACAGCATGGGGATGCGCCAGCGGCTCGGGCTGGCCGCGGCCCTCCTCGGCGACCCCCAGGTGCTCGTCCTGGACGAGCCCGCCAACGGGCTGGACCCCGAGGGCATCCGCTGGCTGCGGGGCTTCCTGCGCCACCTGAGCGGCGAGGGCAAGACGATCCTGATCTCGAGCCATCTGCTGCAGGAGGTCGAGCAGACCGTCGACGACGTCGTCATCATCGCCGACGGCCGGCTCGTGCGGTCCGGCGCGATGGCCGACCTGCACGGGCGTGCCGGCGCCATCGTGCGCACCTCCGACACCGACGCCCTGGCGGGTGCGCTCCGGGTCGCCGACGTGACGAGCAGCCCCGGGCCCGACGGGTCGCTCGTGGCCGACACCACCGACCTGCGGCTCGTCGGGGACGTCGCCCTGAGGGCCGGTCTGCCGATCTACGGACTCGAGCCGAAGCGCGCCGACCTCGAGGCGCTCTTCTTCGAGCTGACCGAGGGCACGAACCGGAACCTCGCCGGCCCGGGCGGCCCCGACAACCCGGGTTCCGCCACGGCCCCTCCAGCCGCCGGGTCCCCCGAGAACGGGGCGACGTCGTGATCCCCGCGGTGCGCTCGGAGCTGCGCAAGTTCTTCACCACCCGCCTCTGGTGGGGCATGGCCATCGCCGTCTTCGCCTCGGCGGCCGCCTTCTCGGTGCTCTTCGGCTTCGTCGTCAACAACCCCGAGGCGGCTGGGGGGCCCGGTGGGGGGCAGGTCATCGGCGACGACACCCAGGTCGCCAACACCGTGTACACCGCGGGCATCAGCGTGGGCTACCTGCTCCTCATGACGATCGGGATCCTCGCCATCGGCGGTGAGTTCCGGCACAAGACCATCTCGGCGACGCTGCTGGCGACGCCGAGCCGGGTCCGCGCCATGCTGGCCAAGGTCATCGCTCTCGTCCTGATCGGGGTCCTGTACGGACTCATCAGTCTCGCCGGCTCGATCTCCGTCGGCGCGGTGGTGCTCCGAGTCATCGACCGTCCGGCCTTCCCCTCGAGTGAGCTGCTCCGGACCCTGGCGCTCAGCCTCCTCGTGCTCTCGGTCTGGGCGCTCATCGGGCTCGGCATCGGAATCCTCATCCCGAACCAGGTGGCCGCGCTCTTCATCGGCATCGCCCTCGCGTGGATCGTCGAGCCGCTCATCGGCGTGCTCCTCGGGATCTGGGAGTTCAGTCGCGAGTACATCGCCCCGTACCTGCCGACGAGCGCGACCAACGCGACGCTCAACTCGATCTCACAGAGTGCCTCGGAGGTCCGGCTGGAGTGGTGGGGCGGGGCGCTGGTGCTCGCCGCCTACGCCGTCGTTCTCGCCGGGTTCGGCATCTGGCGCACGGTCCGCCAGGACATCAGCTGAGAGCCGACGGGCGGCGCCCGGATCCCTACGCGCCGGTCGCCGCCCACCCACGACCGCTTGCCGTCGAGGGCTCCGGGACCTGTGGTCCGGAGATACGCTGGAGTCTGTTGTCGACCCGCCCGCACGCGAGAGAGCCGAGAAAGAGGCGCATAGCCCGTGGCCGAGCAGTCCCCGTCCAGCGATCCCCTGACCACCTTCGGGCCCAACGAGTGGCTGGTCGACGAGCTGTTCGAGCAGTACAAGCGGGACAAGAACAGCGTGGACCGGGCGTGGTGGGACTTCTTCCGCGACTACGAGCCCGGCGAGGCCGCGCTGACCCACGAGAAGGCGGTCGACGACCGACGCACCACGGGCAACGGCCGCGCCAACGGCACCACGACCGAGCGCCCGCAGCAGAAGCGCCGGACCGCCGAGGGCAACGGTGAGGCTCCCGGCGCTGAGAAGGCCGCTGGCACGAAGGAGAAGAAGACCGGCGGCGCGAGCCGCAAGACCCGGGCCAAGGAGTCCACGGACCGGGCGTCCGGTGACGGCAAGGGCTCGGCGACCGGGACCAAGGCGAAGGCCAGGCCGGCGGAGCCGACCAAGGCTCCGGAGGAGAAGCGCAGCGCCGGCGCGGCCCGGACCACCGCGAAGGAGAAGACACCGGCCGAGGAGCGGAAGCAGGCACCGGCCGAGGACAAGCAGAAGGACACGGGCGGGGCCGCGGAGAAGTCGACCGGGCCGATGCCGCGTGAGCCGCAGGCGCCGAAGGCCACCGGGCCCCTCGCCGACGCCACGCTCACGCCGATCCGGGGCGCGGGCGCCCGGGTCGTGTCGAACATGGAGACCTCCCTCGAGGTCCCCACCGCCACCTCGGTGCGCGCCGTTCCCGCCAAGCTGCTCGTCGACAACCGGATCGTCATCAACAACCACCTGGCCCGCAGCCGAGGCGGGAAGGTCAGCTTCACCCACATCATCGGCTTCGCCCTCGTCAAGGCGATCGGTGCGATGCCCGAGATGAACCGCGGTTTCGGCCACGACGAGAAGGGCAAGCCGGTGCTCGTCGAGCCCGCGCACGTCAACCTCGGCCTCGCGATCGACCTCGCCAAGCCCGACGGCACGCGCCAGCTCCTCGTCCCGTCGATCAAGGCCGCGGAGACGATGGACTTCGCCCACTTCTGGACGGCCTACGAGGAGATCGTCAAGAAGGCCCGCGGCGGCAAGCTGACGGTGGAGGACTTCCAGGGCACGACGCTCTCGCTCACGAACCCCGGCACCATCGGCACGGTCCACTCGGTCCCGCGCCTGATGTCGGGGCAGGGCGCGATCATCGGCGTCGGCGCCATGGACTACCCGGCGGAGTGGCAGGGAGCGAGCAACGAGACCCTCAACCGCAACGCCGTGAGCAAGATCCTCACGCTCACGAGCACCTACGACCACCGGATCATCCAGGGGGCGCAGTCCGGTGACTTCCTGCGCATCGTCCACGGCCTGCTGCTCGGCGAGCACGGCTTCTACGACGAGATCTTCGAGTCGCTGCGCATCCCCTACGAGCCGATCCGGTGGGTCCAGGACGTCTCGGCGAGCCACGACGACGACATCAACAAGGTGGCCCGGGTCCAGGAGCTGATCCACGCCTACCGGGTCCGCGGCCACCTCATGGCCGACACCGACCCGCTGGAGTACCGGCAGCGGCGCCACCCGGACCTCGACATCACCCGCCACGGGTTGACCCTCTGGGACCTCGACCGGTTCTTCGCCACCGGTGGGTTCGGAGGAGAGCCGTTCCTCAAGCTGCGCAAGATCCTCGGCATCCTGCGGGACTCCTACTGCCGCACCGTCGGCGTCGAGTACATGCACATCCAGGACCCCGAGCAGCGCGAGTGGATCCAGCGGGAGGTCGAGGTCGGCTACCACAAGACGACCCGCGAGGAGCAGCTGCGTATCCTTCGTCGGCTCAACGCCGCCGAGGCGTTCGAGACCTTCCTGCAGACCAAGTTCGTGGGACAGAAGCGGTTCTCGCTCGAAGGCGGCGAGTCCGTCATCGCGCTCATGGACCGGGTGCTCTCGCGCGCCGCCGAGGACCGCCTCGACGAGGTGTGCATCGGGATGCCGCACCGCGGACGGCTCAACGTGCTCGCCAACATCGCGGGCAAGTCCTACGGTCAGATCTTCCGCGAGTTCGAGGGTCGCCAGGACCCCAGGTCGGTGCAGGGGTCGGGTGACGTCAAGTACCACCTCGGCACCGAGGGCGAGTTCACCGCCGAGTCCGGCGCCAGCACCAAGGTCTATCTCGCGGCGAACCCCTCCCACCTCGAGGCCGTGAACCCGGTGCTCGAGGGCATCGTCCGGGCGAAGCAGGACAAGGTGAACCTCGCCGGTGAGGACTTCACGGTCCTGCCGGTCCTGCTCCACGGCGACGCCGCGTTCGCCGGGCAGGGTGTCGTCGCCGAGACCCTCAACCTCTCCCAGCTGCGGGGGTACCGCACCGGGGGCACCGTGCACGTCGTCATCAACAACCAGGTCGGCTTCACGACCTCGCCGAGCAGCTCGCGCTCCTCGACGTACTCCACCGACGTCGCGAGGATGATCCAGGCGCCGATCTTCCACGTCAACGGCGACGACCCGGAGGCCTGCGTCCGGGTCGCCGAGCTCGCCTACGAGTTCCGCAAGGAGTTCCACAAGGACGTCGTCGTCGACCTGGTCTGCTACCGCCGACGCGGACACAACGAGGGCGACGACCCGTCGATGACGCAGCCGCTGATGTACAACCTCATCGAGGCCAAGCGCAGCGTCCGCAAGCTCTACACCGAGGCCCTGATCGGCCGCGGCGACATCACCGTCGAGGACGCCGAGGCGGCGCTCCGCGACTACCAGCAGCAGCTGGAGCGGGTGTTCGTCGAGACCAAGGAGGCCCTGCGGTCCGCGGAGCAGGAGGCGCAGTCCGGCCGCCCCGCCGACGCCCACAGCGGGCTCGAGCCGCCGTCGGCGCAGGCTCCCTACGCCGACCGGACGACGCACTCCTCCACCGAGACCGCGATCTCCACCGAGATGCTGCACCACATCGGCGATGTGCTCAGCGACCCGCCGGAGGGCTTCGAGATCCACCACAAGCTCCGCCAGATGCTCGAGAAGAGGACCCAGAGCACCCGCGACGGGGGCATCGACTGGAGCACCGGCGAGCTGCTCGCCTTCGGAAGCCTCCTCATGGAGGGCACGCCCGTCCGCCTGGCCGGCCAGGACAGCCGGCGTGGCACCTTCGTCCAGCGGCACGCGGTCCTCATCGACAAGTCGAACGCCTCCGAGTGGACCCCGCTGCTCTACCTCGGGCACGGCCAGGCCCGGTTCTGGGTCTACGACAGCCTGCTCTCGGAGTTCGCGGCGATGGGCTTCGAGTACGGCTACTCCGTGGAGCGGCCGGATGCGCTGGTCCTCTGGGAGGCCCAGTTCGGTGACTTCTTCAACGGCGCGCAGACCGTCGTCGACGAGTTCATCTCGAGCGGTGAGCAGAAGTGGGGCCAGCGCTCCTCGGTCGTCCTCCTGCTCCCCCACGGCTACGAAGGGCAGGGTCCCGACCACTCCTCGGGGCGCATCGAGCGGTTCCTCACGATGTGCGCCGAGGGCAACATGACGGTCGCGATGCCGTCCACTCCCGCGTCCTACTTCCACCTGCTGCGTCGCCAGGCGTACGCGCGGCCGCGGCGTCCGCTCATCGTCTTCACCCCGAAGTCGATGCTGCGCCTCAAGGCCGCGGCGAGCAAGCCCGAGGACTTCACGGACGGCAGCTTCCGACCGGTGGTCCCGGACCGCCAGGGCGCCACCGAGGGCACGGTGACCCGGGTGCTCATCGCCGCGGGCAAGGTCGTCTACGACCTGGAGTCCGAGCGCGCCAAGCGGGAGGACACGTCGACGGCCATCCTCCGGCTGGAGCAGTACTACCCCCTGCCCGCGGCGGAGCTCGCGGAGGCGCTCTCGGCCTACCCGGACGCCGAGGTCGTCGTCGTGCAGGACGAGCCGCGGAACATGGGTGCCTGGCCGTTCCTCGCGATCAACCTCCCCGACGCACTCGCCGCCAACGACGAGACCCGGACCCTCAGCGTGGTCTCGAGGGCACCGTCGGCCTCACCCGCCGCCGGGTCCACGAAGGTGCACCAGGCCGAGCAGGCCGATCTCCTGGCGCGCGCCTTCGACCGCTGAGCGCCGGCGTCGACCGGGCCTCGGGGTGCCTACGCCGCCCCGAGGCGACTGCCGGGTAGCCTCGCAGCGTGTACTTCACCGACCGCGGCATCGAGGAGCTGGCGGCGCGGCGCGGCGACGAGGAGGTCAACCTCGGCTGGCTCGCCGAGCAGCTGCGGACGTTCGTCGACCTCCACCCCGACTTCGAGGTGCCCGTGGAACGCCTGGCCACCTGGCTGGCGCGGCTTGACGACGAGGACGAGTGACGGCAGGACATGGCTGACCCGCGGAACCGGGACCCCGGCGGCCCCTCCATCGAGTTCCGGCCGAGCTTGAGCGCGCAGGTGGTCCCCGACGGCCCGCGCGACATCGCGCTGGTGTTCATCGGCGCCTCGCTCGTGGCAGGCGTCGGCGACCCGAAGGGCCAGGGCTGGGTCACCCGGGTCGTCGGCCGCACGAGCCACCCCGACATCGAGCTCACCGCCTACACGCTGGGCGTTCGCGGCAACACGTCCGCCGACGTGTTGGAACGGTGGGAGAGTGAGGTCCCCGCGAGGTGGGTCGGTCGCACCGAGCGTCGTCTCGTCATCTCGATCGGCACCAACGACATCGTCTCGGGCATCTCGCTCGCGCGGCACCGCCTCAACCTCGCGAACCTCCTCGACGACGCCGCCACCCAGGGTGTCGGCACGTTCGTCGTGAGCCCACCCCCGAGCGACGACGAGGAGCTCAACACGAGGCTCGAGGTGCTCGTCGACGCCCAGGCCGACGTGTGCTCGCGTCGCGGGGTGCCCTTCGTCGACAGCTACCAGCCGCTGCTCGGCCACGACCAGTGGCGTACCGACCTGGCCGCGAGTGCCGTACCCCACCACCCGGGACAGGCGGGCTACGGGCTCATCGCCTGGCTCGTGCTCCACAACGGCTGGAACGAGTGGCTCGGGATCGACTGACGGGCGTGCCGCTGCCGGAGGGTCAGTCCCGGTCGGCGGTTCCCACGAAGTCGCGCACCAGGTCGACGAACCGGTCGGGCTCGTCGAGGTGCGGGAAGTGCCCGGCGCCCTCGAAGAGCTCGACCCGGCAGCCTTCGATGGACTCCGCGGCGGCCAGCGCGTGCCAGGCGGGGATCATCCGGTCGCGGGTACCCCACACCACGAGGGTCGGCAGCGGCATCTGCTCGGGGAGGTAGTCCAGCGCGCTGATGGTCTGGCCCCCCGGGTCGAGGACGGCCCGGGTCGTGGCGAGGAAGGCCCTGCGGGTGTCGGCGTCACCGAGGGAGGTGAAGCCCTGCCAGATCTCGGCGATGTCCGACTTGGCCCCCACGCCCAGCCCGCCGAGGGTCCTGCCGGCGGCAGAGACCCGGTCGCGGACCCAGCGCGAGGCGATGACGGGGAGCACGAGACCTGCCGTGGGGAGGGTCGCGGCCCGGAGCAAGGGGTTGACCTCCCTCCCCAGGCCACCGGTGGCGACCAGGACGAGGCGGTCCACCCGGTCGGGGAACAGGTACGCGAACTCCAGCGCGATGCCACCACCGAGGGAGTGCCCCACGAGGGTCACCCGCTCGACGTCGAGGCGGTCCAGCAGGTCGCGCAGGGTGCCGGCGTGCGCACCGAGCGAGTAGTCGCCCACCGGCTTCTCGGACTGGCCGTGCCCGAAGAGGTCCGGGACGAGGACCCGGTAGTCGTCGTCGAGCCGGTCGACAAGGTGGGCCCACTGGCGCTGGGACCCGAGGATCCCGTGGATGAACAGGACGACGGGACCGGTCCCGCTGTCGGTGTACGCCAAGGAGTGACCGCGCAGCAGCACCGAGTGCTCGGCCGGAGGCTCACTCACAACCGCGGCCCCGGTCTGGTGCCGTTCGTCCACAGCGTCCACGCTACCGTCCGGTAACCCCCGGACGGTACGTGACGTGGCCGGAGCCACATCGCAGCGCCGGCGGATCGGCACGTCCCGCCCTCGCCCGCCTCCGTGCATCCCCCTCGAGGTTGCGCGACATGCCGATGGCCGCGGCCTCCGATCGGCATGTCCCGCACGGTCCACGCAGCCCCGGCCGGGGTGCGGTCGATCGGGTGGAAGGCCGCGACACCGGCGAGGTCAGGAGACGGTGAAGACGACCTTCCCGGAGACGGCACCGTCGACCATGCGCGCGAAGCCGTCACGGGCGTCGGCCAGCGGCCGCACGGAGTCGATCTCCGGCTCGATGCCCGAGGCGACGACGAAGCGAGCCAGCCGCTCGAGCTCGTCGCGGGACCCCATCGTCGATCCCACCACCCGCAGCTGCTTGAAGAAGATCTTGGTGAGCTCCGCCTTGGGGGGCGCGTCACCCGACGTGGCGCCCGAGATCACCACGGTGCCACCCGGGCGGAGACTGTTGATGCTGTGCGACCACGTGGCCGCCCCCACGGTCTCCATGACGGCGTCCACCCGCTCGGGCAGCCGCGCCCCGCTCTCGAACCAGCGCTCCGCCCCGAGCCGCACCGCGGCCTCCCCGCGGGTCTCGTCCCGGCTGGTGACCCAGACCCGGATACCCGCCGCCGACCCCATCTGCGCCACCGCCGTCGCGACCCCGCCGGCGGCCCCCTGGACCAGCACGGTGGACCCGGGCTGCACCTGCGCGTTCGTGAACAGCATCCGATACGCGGTGAGCCAGGCCGTGGGCAGGCAGGCCGCGTGCTCCCAGGACAGCTCGGCCGGCTTGGGCACGAGGTTCTGCCGCGGCACGACCACGGTCTCGGCCAGGGTGCCGTCGTAGACCTCGGACAGCAGCGACCGCCTGGGGTCCAGGGTCTCGTCCCCCACCCACCCCGGCGACGCGACGACGGCGTGCACGAGGACCTCCTCGCCCTCGTCGGTGGTGCCGGCGCCGTCGCACCCGAGCACCATCGGCAGCCGGTCGGCCGGCAACCCCACGCCTCGGAGGGACCACACGTCGTGGTGGTTGAGCGCCGCGGTCCGCAGCCGCACCGGCACCCATCCGACGGGCACCTCCGGGTCGGGGCGGTCATCGACCTCGAGACCACTCAGCGGGTCGTCGGCGGACTGGGACTTCGCGTAGACGGCGAGCATACGGTCGACACTACCGACCGGCGACCGCGAACAGTGACGGTGCCGCACGGTGCAAGGCGTCGCGCCAGTCGGGCAGGGGGTCCAGCCCGTGCTCGTGCCACATGTCGTGCCCCAGCACACTGAAGGCCGGACGGGGCGCCACGAGCGGGAACTCTTCGGTGGTGATGCTGTGAACCCGGCCCGGGTCCTGGCCGAGCTCCTCGAGCACGGCACGCGCGAGGCCGTACCAGCTCGTCCGTCCCCCGTTGGTGCCGTGCCAGATCCCGAACGGGGCTCGCTGCTCGACGATCCGCCGGATGCCCTGGGCGAGGTCCACCGTCCACGTCGGCTGCCCGACCTGGTCCCCGACGAAGGCCAGGGTCTCGCGCTCGCCGGCGAGCCGGGCCACCGTCGCCGGAACGCTCCGGCCGTGGGCTCCGTAGAGCCACGCGGTGCGCACCACCCAGGTCCGCGGGCACTGCGCCCGGACCGCCCACTCGCCCGCTGCCTTCGTCCGACCGTAGGCCGAGCGGGGGCTCACCGGGGAATCGGCCGCGTACGGCGTGCGGGCGTTCCCGTCGAAGACGTAGTCCGTGCTCACGTGGACGAGGCTCGCGCCGACGCGGTCCGTGGCGCGGGCCAGGTTGGCGGCACCGATGGCGTTGACCGCGAACGCCGCCGCCTCGTCGGACTCCGCGGCGTCGACCGCCGTGTACGCGGCGCAGTTGACGACGACATCGTGGTCTGCGACGTGCTCGGCGCACCCTGCAGGGTCGAGGATGTCCAGCTCCGGGAGATCACCGCGGGTCACGGCGTGCCCACGCCGTTCGAAGACCGCACAGAGATCCGTGCCGAGCATCCCTCCGGACCCCGCGACGAAGACCCGCGCCATCAGCGGACCACGACCCGCTGGGTCTGCGCGTACCTGGCCTCCGTGGAGTGCTTCATCGGCCGCCACCACGTCTCGTTCTCGCGGTACCAGTCGATGGTCGCGGCGAGGCCCTCGCGGAAGCTGCCGTAGTGCGGCTGCCACCCCAGCTCGGTCCGTAGCTTGCGGGAGTCGATGGCATACCGACGGTCGTGGCCGGCACGGTCGGTCACGTGGTCGAAGTCGTCGGCGGTGCGTCCCATCAGGGTCAGGATGAGGCCGATGACGTCGCGGTTGCTCATCTCGCCGTCGGCCCCGACGAGGTAGGTCTCCCCGGCTCGGCCCCGCTCGATGATGGCCCACACGGCGTCGTTGTGGTCGTCGACGTGGATCCAGTCGCGGACGTTGCGGCCGTCGCCGTACAGCTTCGGGCGCACCCCGTCGAGGATGTTGGTGACCTGCCGTGGGATGAACTTCTCGACGTGCTGGCGCGGACCGTAGTTGTTGGAGCAGTTCGACAGGGTGGCGCGCAGTCCGAACGACCGTACCCACGCACGGACGAGGTGGTCCGAGCCCGCCTTTGACGCCGAGTACGGCGAGCTCGGCGTGTAGGGGGTCTCCTCGGTGAACCTCGTCGGGTCGTCGAGCGCGAGGTCGCCGTAGACCTCGTCGGTGGAGACGTGGTGGAACCGCACGTCGTGTCTGCGCGCCGCCTCCAGGAGGGTGAAGGTGCCGACGAGGTTCGTCCGGATGAAGGGGCTGGGGTCGGCGAGCGAGTTGTCGTTGTGCGACTCCGCCGCGAAGTGCACCACGACGTCGCTACCGGCCACCAGGCGCTCGACGAGCGTCGCGTCGGCGATGTCGCCCTCGACCAGCTCGACCCGGTCAGCGACGCCCGCGAGGGACTCGCGGTGCCCCGCGTAGGTCAGCGCGTCGAGGACGGTGACCTCGGCGTCGGGTCGCGTGACGATCGTCCGGTGGACGAAGTTGCTCCCGATGAACCCGGCCCCACCGGTCACGAGCACCTTCATGCGGGCAAGGCTACTGTCCGGCGTCGGCACTAGGCTCAGGATCCATGAAAGGCATCGTCCTCGCGGGAGGCTCGGGCACCCGGCTGCATCCCATCACGCGGGCCGTCTCCAAGCAGCTGATGCCGGTGTACGACAAGCCGATGATCTACTACCCGCTGTCCACGCTGATGATGGCCGGAGTCCGCGACGTCCTGGTCATCACCACCCCCGAGGACCGCTCCCAGTTCGAGCGGCTCCTCGGCGACGGCACGCAATGGGGCATCGAGCTGTCCTACGCCGTGCAACCGCGTCCCGAAGGACTGGCCCAGGCGTTCCTCATCGGCGAGGCGTTCA
>Ga0316576_10001903_pt1 | contig 11613 bp, 8 predicted proteins | sample S0NA_FD_203075 | JGI IMG/M metagenome (GOLD analysis project Ga0316576, IMG submission 203075) | Rhizosphere microbial communities from salt marsh grasses in Alabama, United States - S0-2_050615r3r5 | ecosystem: Host-associated > Plants > Roots > Rhizosphere | place: USA: Alabama | collected... | reverse complement strand
GTAAGACCGGACATAATGTATCGATACTGTCACTGGGGGGTATGTTTGATACTCGAAACAACCAGATTCTTCTTCGTCAAGCTGTCAAGTGGGGTGTCACGTACTGGGATACTGCCACCTATTATAACAGCTGGGGCAGTGAAGAGGGATTCGGAAAGTATCTGGCAAAATATCCACAAGATCGTAAAAAAATATTCTTGGTGTCAAAATCGCCCTCGAAGAAAGTATCAAAGATGAGCCAATATCTTGATGATTCACTGAAGTTTCTAAAAACCGATTATCTGGATCTCTATTTCGTTCATGCAGTAAATTATGTGGAAGATGAACTCAATGATGATACCCGAAAATGGGCTGAAAAAACCAAAAAGGATGGTAAAATCAAACTATTTGGTTTTAGTACGCACAGTAATATGGCTGATAATCTGTTCAGGGCTTCAAAACTAGACTGGATCGATGGTATCATGACCACCTATAACTTTCGGGTCATGCATGAACTCAAAATGAAAACAGCCATAGAAGCATGCTATAAAGCCGGAATCGGTCTCACGGCCATGAAAACGCAAGCTTCAACAACACAGGTTGATACAGGTCAAGAGACAGATGCCAGTAAACAGCTCGTCGCTCGTTCAATAAAAAAAGGTTTTACTGAAGAACAGGCAAGGCTGGTTGCTGTTTGGAAAGATCAGCGCATCGCATCTATATGTTCACAGATGCCCAGCATGACGCTTTTAAAGGCAAATGTTGAGGCAGCAACCAATGGCGATCTATTGTCAAAAACTGATACAGAACTCCTGCAGGAACATTCTAAGTCAACGGCCCATTCATATTGCGCTGGCTGTAAATCAATTTGTGAAATGACCATCCACAATCAGGCACCCATTGGAGATGTGATGCGTTATCTTATGTATGCCCGCGCCTACAAAGAGTCTCGATGGGCCAAGGAAGAGTTTGAGCGTATCCCAGATGCTGTAAGGGAGAAGATGGCCAGAATTGATTATACAGAAGCGGAAAAAGCCTGTCCTAATCGATTGGCCATCGGCAAGTTGATGCGCACGTCACTTATTGAACTTGCCTAACCCATTGTTTTGATTCACCACAAGGCATGTAGGCTAATTATCGAAAATCACATAATCCTCGTGATATCATAATATCATATCGCAAGTCAGACCTGATTTGTTTTGTAGACAGAAACACAATCTTTGACAAATCCGATTTTTGTAAGGTAGTCTACATAGTTCACAACCAATGCCAGACCTGAGATAAGAAAACAAATCTATGAATCGCAAATGCATTGTTTAACCCAGCTAAATTTTTGAGACCTTGGATTCTTTAACACAGCTTACAGTAGGTGCCGCATTCGGTGAGGTTGTCCTTGGCCACAAGGTCGGTCGAAAAGCTATGTTATGGGGAGCTTTCTTGGGAACGCTCCCCGATTTGGACATTCTTATTCCTCTTGGTGGACCGGTGGATGACTTTGTTTACCATCGAGGATTTAGCCATTCCCTGTTCCTTCTGGGCTTTTTATCTCCGTTGCTGGCATGGTTTATCACGAAAGTACATCCCGCCACAAGGAAGCATTTTAAAAGATGGTGTTTTCTGACATTTCTGGTTCTGGAGACCAGTGTGCTTTTAGACCTGTTAACCGTATATGGTACACAGATTTTATGGCCTTTGGATACCACGCCCTTGGCTTGGCCGATCTTTTTCATCATTGACCCTCTCTTTACTTTACCTATTTTACTGGGTGCCTTGGCAGCGCTGGTGCTAAGAAGAAGCTCATCTTTGGGGCATCGGCTGAATATGATAGGATTGGTTCTAAGTATGGTTTACTTAATCTGGGCTTTTGGCGTCAGGGAATTTGTTGAAGACAGGGTTAGAGATAAACTTGCTCACCAACACGTGCCCTATAACAATCTCCTCTATACCCCAGCGCCGTTTACCACCTTTCTATGGCGGGTAGTAGGCATTGACAAGGGCCAATATTTTGAAACCTATTTTTCTCTATTCGATGGCTGTACACCGTTATTCATAAACCATTATCCGAGAAATCTTGAGTTAATGCGAGGGTTTGAAAAACATCCACCGGTGGTCAAACTTCGGTGGTTTACCCGAGGGTATTATGCTTTTAAAAAAGTTGGGAAACATATCGTAATGATTGATCTGCGCATGGGATTGGAACCCGATTATGTTTTCCAATTTAAGATTGGCAAAGTAAGTAATCCGAATCACATACCGGTTAAGGATGAAAGACTGAAGGCTCGCCAGGACTTGCGACGCCTGGATTGGATCTGGAAAAGAATCTGGAATCCCATACCTCACCTTGAGTAGACTTGATAACTATTTCAATTTAAGTATCATACAATATATTGGGATGCCATCAGCTTTTATATAAAAGACGGTGCTGTTGGTGTGGGGTATAAACCCTTGTCTGAATTTTATCTTTGGCCTGTAAGGGGAACTTAATCAAAGCGTTTTAGTCCAATTCTAATCTTTACGTCGGTCTTGTGCTTCAAAAATACTTATTTGTTCCATTTAGCGAATGAAAATGTAGCTTTATTATCACTCACCATATTATAAAGCCTTGTCTACAAGGTTATGGATAACACGATGAAAAACTATTGGAAACCTATTATTTTAAATAACAGCGCGGGAGAACATCGCAAAGTGGGTTTTGAATTTGAGTTTGGAAACCTGACAGTCAGGGAAACGGCTGAAGCGATTCAAAACAGCATGGGCGGTAATATACAGGAAAAAAATCCATTTTATTTTAAAATTACTAATTCTTCTATTGGCGATTTGAAAATAGAAAGAGATGCTGAGCTATTGAAATCTGTTAAGTACAGGAAGGTTTTGAGTAAAATAAATGTTGACTTTAATCTCGATACACTCATTCGAGATATTGAGCAGGGTATCGATAGTTTAAGCAGTTTTCTGATACCTTGCGAGATAGTGACGGAACCGCTAAAATTTAAGGAATTTTCAAAGTTAAACGAGATTGTAAAGATATTAAATTCTCTTAAAGCAAAAGGTACCCAGGATTCAATTTTTTACGCTTTTGGCCTTCACATGAACCCCTCTGTACCCGATCTGGATATAAAGACAATTGTAGCTTATATGCAGTCCTTTTTATTGTTGACCGACTGGATCATAGAAGATTCTGGGATAGATTTTTCCCGGCGTTTTTTTACAAGTTTTATAGATCCATTTCCAAATTCATATGTAGAAAAAGTACTTGACTCTAACTACAATTCTACTGTTGAAACATTCATTAATGATTACCTCGAATTCAATCCGAGCCGAAATCGTGCTTTGGATTTGCTACCTGTATTGTGTGAGATTGATAAAGACAGGGTATTGGCTGGTGTAAAAACAGAGGATCGTTCCCTGGTTAATGGACGACCAGCATTTCATTATCGTTTGCCAGATTGTCGAATTGGTGACATGGAATGGTCCATAGCAGATGAATGGAACCGATGGTGGTATGTGGAGGCTATCGCTTCGGACAACAAGTTGAGAGTCAAACTGATTGATCTTTGGAGTAAAAATAAGAGGCGATTTTTAATGACCAGAAAAAAAGAATGGATTGATACTGTGAAAGATTTTTTAAACCACAATATTACAACACCTGATATCCTTTCATGAGTCTACGCCCCATAATTGGAGTTACCGGTCCAAATGAGGGAGGCCTGTTCGCCTGGATTATGACGTGGTTGGCACTTAAACGAAAAGGTGCAAAACCCATACGAATTACTCCTAAAACAAATACAAAAATGTTTCGGTTACAGGGTCTGGTTCTTGGTGGGGGCAGTGATATCGATCCAGAAAATTATGGGGAAGAACTTCTGATAATAAAGGAATCGGTGAAAGAACAACCTCTTAAAGACAAAATATTGGGGGCAATTTTATTTCTGATTCGTATGATTTTCAGTGTAAAAATATCACAGCCGGAAAAAGATGTTGATCGTGATCGTTTGGAAAAAAAGCTCTGTCTTTACGCCCTTGAAAATCAACTACCTGTACTAGGTATATGCCGGGGAGCACAATTAATCAATGTGGCATTGGAAGGGACGCTTTATCAAGACACACACACTTTTTACAAGGAAACACCTAATATCAAGACAATTCTTCCCAGTAAGAAAGTTCAATTGACAAAAAAAAGCAAGCTTGGAAAAATATTTGATGTCGACAACTGCTTGGTTAATTCACTTCACGATCAAGCTGTTAAAAAGTTGGGTTTAAATCTTATTATAACTGCCATTGATAATAATGATATTGTTCAGGCAATAGAACATACTAAACATCCATTCATGATCGGAGTTCAATGGCATCCTGAATATTTACCCCATATAAAACTTCAGCAAAGATTATTTGAATCTTTAGTTGAAGCATCTAAAAAAATTTAAACAAAGTAGTACAAAAATATAAAAATTTAAGAGCAAATATATAAATGATCCGGACAGTTATAAGTTCGTTCCACTTAAAACCGCTGATAACTTCCGATTAAGCGTTACGGATACCTGCAATTAGAAACAAGTATCAAGAGCCAGATTCTTTTGTGATACCTCAAGGCCATATCACCAAATGATAGCGGATGTACCAACTGTTGTTTAATCTTTTGTTGAAATCATCCATACATTTTGATACCATTCATATGGCTTATAAATATAAAAATATCATATAATTGTGTTCATTTCCGAGTGGAACTGCCTAGGACAAATCTGATGAGTGTAGGGACTGGGTCGAACAAGGGCTGAATAATCATCTGTCTACTTCTTCATATCCTGACCGACCACTTCCAGCAAATCAATGATGAAGAGAAGGAAACCATGTCATCTAAAAAAACGATTTTAGAAAGCGTCTTGCTCAAAGAACTCATTGCGATCCGGACGGATACTCTCTGGCGAATGCTGTTTTTGTTCCAGCATGGTCAGCTACCGGATATCAATGAAGAAGGAGCAACCGGCAAGTTAGACAACAAGGGGGCGATCTTCATTCCAGGTGGACTGATCTATCAAGATGTGGACGAGAAGCAGATATCTTATGAACCCTTTGGCACGCTGAACCAAGGTGATTTTCGGGAAAAGATCCGCGCGTGTATGAAATACGACAATGCCACTCTGATGTTTCCGGATGGACTGGCCAACAGCATCAATTTAGACAGCGGATTTTTTACGAGAGCCGCACGACGCATCTACACCTTAAAAGCAGCAGCATTTAAACGGAAAAGAAAAATTGGTCGCAAGATTCCTATCGATATCGATTCCAACGACATTATCCGCAGTCACTGTCCGAGCTACATTGATCCCCCCTACGGAGCAAGAACACGAATCAGCACGTGTGTCTCCATCGGTTTAACTGATCCCCACATGTATTTCGCTTATTGCAAGGCGGAATTTAACCTGTCCAGACAGGGTTTGAAAACTTTTGCGGCAAAACTTGATACGGCTCAGGAAGTGTTCAAATCAGCAGACGGAACAGTGCTATATTCGCCTTATGTAGTGGTTTGTCATGATACGCGTTATAAAGAAAACAGTCTGACTGGATTGATTAGAATATTGGGAATCGGGAAATTTGGAGAATTCAGCACTTTCTCTTTTGAAATGGTGGACAACCGGCTTGCTGGAGAAATGAAACGAAAAAAAATAGACTACGGAAAGGAACATATCTTCGCTGAATTCGACAGCATCACTGTTCTGGGGGTGTTAAGGACTTATAAGCCAACGAATCCAGGCAAACGTTCTCTAAAATATCGACTTGACTTGGTCTCACATGAAAAAGATGTAGATATCGACCTTGATCGAATTGCAGGCCGAGCCCACGAACGCTATAAGATCTAATTGGCAAAAACTTATATCTGACTCTATCCCTAAACAACTCAGGATAAGAAGTATTCAAAATGTGGTTCAAACCATCCTACAAATCGCCATTCTTACCACGAGAACAGTCTGCTAAGACACAAATGTGAATTCTTCAGTTCCGAAACAATAAGATAGGCCACCATGCTCTTAAAAACATTCTCTTGTTTACATGTTGTCCTGATTTAAATGGACACCCAAGATATGGGTTGAGTGTTTCTGAGAATAAATCTTTGATACATCCAACATAAAGCTTTCAGGTAAATCTGAGATATCTGCAGTCCAAGTATCAACTGCTTGATTTTTTTGAGATACCTCAATACCTTACCACAATTTACGTCTGAGTTTTGTTTTCGACAGAAACACATTCTTTGGCAAGTCCGATTTTTATAAGATCAATGTATCACAATCCTGAAGGTCGCAAGATAAACTACTATATATCCAACTTTTAGACTATAGATCACTAAACACCTAATGAATTCAATTCCTTTGCGAATTCATCAATCAGCAATCACTTGTGGCTGATTCGATAGATAACCCCGGCCCGATCATCGGAAACCAGTAAAGCTCCGTCGGGCATCACCAGGACATCCACGGGTCGCCCCCAAGCACGCCCGTTTCGAAGCCATCCTTTGGCGAAAACTTCATGACTGATCGCCCGATCTCCGCTGAGGCGGACCAGAACGATTCGGTAACCAATAGGAGTCGTCCGGTTCCAGGAACCGTGCTCAGCGATGAAAATCTGTTTTCTGTAAGGGGCCGGAAACATAGTTCCAGTGTAAAATCGCATACCGAGTGCGGCAATATGGGGGCCAAGCGCCATGGCCGGCGGCGCGAATTCGCTGCATTTTCGTTTGGCGCCGAATTCCGGATCCGCGATGGTTCCCCCATGGCAGTAAGGAAAGCCAAAATTCATGCCGCTGCGGGGTGCGCGATTCAACTCGTCAGGAGGAATATCATCGCCCATCCAATCACGTCCGTTGTCCGTTAACCACAGCGCTTTAGTTTCCGGATGCCAGTCAAACCCCACTGTATTACGTACACCGCGGGCGAAGATCTCCAAATGACTCCCATCAGGATCGATACGCGTGATCGATGCATAGATCTCGCGATTTGGTTCGCAAACATTGCACGGTGCCCCCACTGGCACGTAAAGCTTGTCATCTGGGCCGAAACGTATGAATTTCCACCCATGGTGGTGATCCTTTGGAAAACTGTCAATAATGATTACCGGTTCGGGCGGATTTTTCAGCCGTGACTCGATAGCATCGTACCGCAGCACGCGGTTCACTTCGGCAACATAAAGGGAACCCTTCCTGAAGGCCACACCGTTGGGCATATCCAATCCTGCTGCAATGGTGATGACGTCGTCCGCTCTGGCGTCTTGGTTGCGGTCCAAAACCGCGTAGACTTTGCCTGCCGAGCGAGTACCGACAAAGAGCGTGCCGTTATCTCCGAGAGCCAGCGATCGCGCATTTTCAACATCATCGGCATAGATGTTTATGAAAAAACCCGGCGGGAGAGTGATATCCCCAAGATGAACACCTTTCATATTCCGCGCGGGAGCACATGAAATTCCCTTTACCATCAACACGAAAAGGGCACAGATTGTCAAGAATGCAGTTTTGTTTTTCGTAACCTTTATCATATGGTCTTCATCCATTGACCTGGCCCCACTTTTTGTACCATCTTTTAAGTTAGGATTTGTGAAATATTTTCTTTTGAAGACAATAACCAAAAAGGATCAAAGTGTAAAGTCATTACAGCTTCTAGTGCGGGTGGGCGATAGCCAATACTGCTATGCGGTCTTACTGTATTGTATTCCTGTCGCCACTTTTCAATAATCACCTTAGACTCAGATAACTCAAATATAATTGAACTTGCGATATTCAATCGTCAAATTAAAACTTTTACTTTCTGCAATAAAGCAATGCTCAACATAATTTCGAAAACTTTATATTTTCGGATATCATAAAGGCAAAATCCTTATTAGGATTTGCTTTTTTTGCATTTTTGTAAGAATTACCATATATAAAATACAAATGGAGAGATCTGACCTGTCATCTTGGATAGCTGTCTGCAGTTTGACAAGATCGTTTTTTGCAAGATAATCTCAATGTATCAAAGGTCAGTAATATTTGGTCTTCTGTTAAGAGGTTGAAGGTTTTGACAAGTCCAAAATTCGTGAGGTAATCTCTATATCTTTAAGATCTACATCCAACCTTCAAAAAAAATCCATAATTGAAAGGGTTGCACAATATGCAGTATAGATATTTGATTTCAATTGGCTTGGCTAAAGAGTTTTTGTGTATTTTTGAATTTATAACGATTTAAGAGGAGGTTGTGTATGCAACAGACGGATAAGGAAAACTACTGGAACCCCTATATTGCCGGTGCCTGCGCCGGGCTTGTGCTGGTGCTCTCGGTCTGGTTCACCGGTAAATATTTTGGGGCATCGACGTCCTTTGTGAGATCGGCGGGGTTGATCGAAAAAATATTTAGCGCCGAAAGAGTAGGCCGAATGGATTACTTTGTTAAGACCGTTCCCAAGATCGAGTGGCAGTGGATGTTTGTTCTCGGTATATTGATCGGTGCCTTGGTAGCCTCCAGATTGTCAGAAACTTTTAAGCTTCAGGCGGTTCCGGACATGTGGCAAGACCGCTTCGGTTCCGGCATTATCGGCAGGGCAATCGTTGCATTTCTCGGCGGCTTGGTGGCCATGTTTGGTGCACGCCTGGCTGGCGGCTGACCGTCCGGCCACGGGCTGAGCGGTCTGGCTCAGCTGGCGGTTAGCGGGTTCATCGCGCTGTTTTGCTTTTTCATCGGCGGAATCGTGAGCGCCAATCTCTTGTATCAGGGAGGTAAAAAATGACAAGTCAGCTTATTTACGGTCTGGTTACCGGGATTCTGTTTGGCTTTTTTCTGCAACGGGGGCAAGTGTTGCGATACGACAAGCAAATTGGTGCTTTGCGCCTGATGGATATGACGATTTTGAAGTTCATGCTGACGGCAATTTTTGTCGGCTGTGTGGGGATCTACCTGCTCAAGGATCTGGGTTTGGTCAAGCTGTCCATAAAATCGACGGTTCTGGGGGCCACGATTATCGGCGGCCTTATTTTCGGTCTGGGATGGGGTCTTTTAGGATACTGCCCGGGTACATCCATGGGCGCTATCGGTGAAGGACGTTGGGACGGTCTGTGGGGTCTCTTGGGCATGCTGGCAGGGGCTGCGGTTTATGCAGAGGCCTACCCTTTGATGAAGCGAACCGTCTTGACCTGGGGTGACCTTGGCAAGATTACCCTGCCGGGAATACTAGGGATAAATCACTGGATTGTTGTCCCAGTTTTCGTACTTACCGGAGTAGGACTATTTTATTGGTTCGAAAAAAAGAACCTGTAAAAACCAATTTCTATGAAAGTTGCTGGTTAGATAAATAAAGTGAATCGAAGATTCATTAATCTATCTGCGTAGCGTAATATTTTCTGGATTTACAATTTTCAATGTATCTCCAATATAGCGCAGAATTGTGATACCTGCGATTACGTACAAATATCAAGCGCCTGAAAGTTCTGAGATATTGTAATACCAAATCACCAATCCATCAATTTCATGAAATTAAGTGGTAGATAGGTTATGAGTATCACATGGGGTTGGATTCATTAGATATCTGGCCTTTTTGCAAGATAACAAAGGACTAAGATATCCATACAAATCGTGTTGTACTACTAAGTAATTTCAATTAAATATTACCAGCGCCCTGAATGTTCAGCTTCTTAAATTCATTTTTCCCACTTGAAAATAATTGAGTTGTTTCCACCTGTCCGATGATCTTAACTAAAGGGTTGTCGGACATTTTTTTTGACAACCGCTTCAGCCATCAGGCTAAATATACTCACACCTTAATATAAAAATTGGTTTATTAAACTTTGCTATATTTTTGGTTATTTTTATTGAGTCTGTTAATAAGGTCTTGTTTTATGCTCTGTCATCATCGCTATTCCGCTAGATACTTTTTCTGAACAGCATCATCTATCAATAGATTAACAAGGTTCCACAAAAGGGGAGCTCCATCAAACACCGGCTGCATTCTATCCATCACCTGGTGGCGTTTTATATTATTTTTTAGCCAAATTTGCCCTCTTGTAAAATAATTTTGCAAAAACGCTTGAAAGCGATCCAAGGCATTTGCATATTTTGATTCAGAAGTATCCCTGTTTTCAAACTCATCCCATAACGCACGAAAAGATCGAGACTGGTCCGGTGGGAGGATTTTGAAAATTCGTTCAGCCGCCTCTTTCTCCCTTTTGGCTTGATGCTGCCGATTTTGATGGTCATAACAGTATGTATCACCAGCATCAATTTCCACCAGGTCATGTACCAGCAGCATTTTAACTACCCGGCACAGATCAAGTTCCTGATCCTGTGCATATTCTGAAAATAAGAATACCGCCATCGCAATATGCCAGGAATGTTCAGCCGTATTTTCTTCCCGGGATTGATCCGTCAAAATCGTCTTCCGCGTTATTTTTTTGAGCTTATCGATTTCAATCATAAATTCGAGTTGTTGCTGAAGACGTCGGATCTGGTTGGGTATCAATTTTTGATTTAATCTAATGGATATCGACTCCATTACTTCCGAGGGACTCAGCATGTTGAATATCCTTAACAATTGAATGTTGAACTTAACATTGTAATACATACAATCGAAATGTTGGAATAGTGGAAATATATGACAAGAATGACAAATGTATTTCTGATACCCTACCAAGTCAAGGTTACTCTTAAATTTTATACAAGACGGTTATAAATTATTAAAAACATCCGGAACTCTCATTTAGTTCGAACATAATCTTTCACAAAGTCCAACGATTCATGTCGGCTTTTATAGCGAATTTTTGAATAGATTGTTTTACAATCTTCAAATCCCAAACGGTCCACAAGTCTATTGATCTAGGTTTCTTCCGAACTGTGAGGCGCGGGATCGCTTTGGTCTGGAAGCCTCTCTTCTGTTTGTATCAGCTTGGTATAAATCAAGCTTTTTGCAGCCAATACATTGGCAAGTTCTTCTTTAATCGGCAGACCCATGGAATAATACAAAGTAAGTATATCCCCGGGTCCCATATTGCGTCTTTTGCATTTCAGTTTTTTGAAAACCGGCTGCATCAGATAAACAACCCGTATATTCTGATTGCCTTTTAAGTCGCCTACAAGGCATCGGTAAAGTAGATAATGGATGTAACCGGCTTCCACATAAATCTTCTTTGTTATGTCCAGATTTGCGATGGCTCCGGCTCTCAATACGGACCGAAGATTTGAACGTTGGGCATCTGCGCTTGCAAATATTTTTACGGATTCGATCACCTGCCTGAAATCTTTTTCGATACTACGGGCATAGTAGTTGATCAAAGCACTAGTGGCTGTTTTTTCCGCCAAATAGACAGGTTTTAAATGAGCCAAATTTAAGAGTTCCAAAGGTGTCATACCTGCGGCAAAATGTTCATGGATTTCGAGAAGTCTTTCCAGATAAGGTTCAATTTGCAATAGCTTTTTTCCCTCCTGGTGAAGTCTCCTGGCCTCTTTACACATCAATCGCTCAAACTCGGGGAACCCAATATCAGTCTCCATCAAATATTGAGAAATTGAAAGGTTGCCGTTGAGCATGTCTGTGAATTTTGGATGTGAGGGTTCTTCCAGCACAATGATCTCGTGCTCTTCCATCATTTGGCGAGAAAAAGGAATGGTTTCAACACGATGAGAT
>Ga0316576_10001902_pt1 | contig 11613 bp, 9 predicted proteins | sample S0NA_FD_203075 | JGI IMG/M metagenome (GOLD analysis project Ga0316576, IMG submission 203075) | Rhizosphere microbial communities from salt marsh grasses in Alabama, United States - S0-2_050615r3r5 | ecosystem: Host-associated > Plants > Roots > Rhizosphere | place: USA: Alabama | collected... | reverse complement strand
AATTCCTCACCCCATCCTTTAGCACCCCAGGAGGAGGATTTGTTTTTTAAAATTTCACTGGCCGAGTGGTCCCTGAACCGGCCCCTGTTCAGTGGAGAGATGAAAAACCTGGATTTTCCATCCTACGCCAAGGATAAATTCGATATCCATGCTGTGGAATATGTGGATCAGTTTTTCCCTTCTGCCGACCTGGACTACGCCAGGCAACTGCTTCAGCGTACCGAAGATATCGGGGTGAAAAATGTGCTCATCATGATCGATACAGCAGGAAGCCTGGGGATTTCAGACGAAGCGAAGCGGAAGGAAGCTGTCGAGAACCACTACAAGTGGGTCGAGTGTGCCCATCTCCTGGGCTGCCATGCCATACGGGTGAATGCCCGGGGGGACAGGGATGCCTCAGCTGAAGAGGTAGCCTATAATTCAGTCAGGAGCCTGCGAACCCTGGCACAATTTGCAGCCGATTACGGGCTCAGTGTCATTGTGGAGAACCACGGAGACTTCTCTTCACGTGCAAGCTGGCTGGTCGATGTGATCCACAGGACCGGTATGGTGAACTGCGGTGTGTTGCCTGACTTCGGAAACTTCATTGTGGACCGCCGTGAAGGCGGGGAACGGTATGACCTCTACCTGGGAATGAAGGAACTGATGCCGCTGGCAAAGGGGGTCAGCGCGAAATCACATAATTTCGACGAAGAAGGGAATGAGGTGGATAAGGATTTTTTCCGACTCCTTCAGATCATTAAGGATGCGGGATTCAGGGGATACATCGATATCGAATATGAAGGCAGGGACCTGAGCCCGGACGAGGGAATCAGGGCCACCAAAGAGCTTTTAATCAGAGCGGGGAAAGCAGTGACCTGATTACGCTTCGTTGCTTTTCTGAAAAATTTCGATGTTCCTGGCCAGTTTTTCTACCAGGAGTTCACGCGATTCTTTTGATGCCCATGCCATGTGGGGTGTGATCAGGATTTTGTCCTTGTCAAACAGTTTCAGCAATGGATTATTCGGATTGATCGGTTCCTGTTCCATCACATCGGTGCCGGCCGCACCGATCAGGTTGTCGTTCAGGGCACGTGCCAGGTCTTTCTCATTGATGATTCCGCCCCTTCCCAGATTCAGTAGGATGGCACAGGGACGCATCAATTTCATCTTCTCGTAGGTGATCAGGTCCCTGGTCTGGGAATTCAATGGTGCATGGATGGTCACGACATCTGAGCTCTTCAGGAGGTCGTCGAGTTCAAATCGTTTATAACTGATGTGGTTATTTCTGCCGGTCGTGGAGTAAAAGACCACCTCCATGCCAAAGGATTCAGCAATGCGGGCCACCTGTCTGCCGATGGTTCCCAGTCCGATGATGCCCATCCTTTTCCCTTTCAGTTCCCAGAAAGTTTCCCGGTGATGGGTGAAAGAACCGCTGCGGGAGTAGGCTCCGCTCTTGACATAATTATCGTAATAGAATGGTTTGTTCACCAGGTACAGCAACATGGTGAAGGTCAGCTGCGCCACACTGTCGGTCGAATAGCCCGCTACGTTCCTGACTTCTATCCCGTTGTTCTGGGCATAATTGAGGTCCACATTATTGACGCCTGTCGCGGCAACACAGATCAGACGGAGGTCAGGGAGCTGCTTCATCACCTCCCCGCTCATCTGCACTTTGTTGACGATCACGATCTCTTTTCCCCGGCACCGTTCCACCACCTCCTCCGGTGCGGTTTTATCGTAGGTTTCAAGGCTTCCCAGTTTGTGTAAAAGTTTCAGGTTATCGACTTTCCCGATGGTCTCCAGGTCTAAAAATACGATTTTGCTCATCCCGCTAACAATATTAGATTGTAACACGCCGTACAGAAATTGGTTCAATGAAAAAGGAGTTTGCCGCGCTTTGGTTAAGGAACGTTAAAGGGGTCAATATTTTGAAAATATTGGATTACATTTATTGTTATGTCTGCCCGGGAATTGCTATTCGCTGCAGTGGCCTTGCTGCTGTTACAGGTTTCTGTTGCGGGCCAGCAGGCAGATTCCTCTTTTCTTTTAACAGGGATCGTCTTCAGCGAATCATTCAAACCGCTTCCGGCCACACACGTCATCAACCTGAACAACCGGCAGGGCTACATCACCGACAGCCTGGGGATCTTTCAGATGCGGGCAGCCCAATCCGACACCTTGCTGATTCTCAATATTTCCTATGAGGACACACTGGTTCTCGCTGCACAGATCAGGGCCTTCCCTCAGATTATTCTGAAAAGCAGATATTACGAATTGGAAGAGGCAAGGATTTTTGAATGGGGATCGACCTACCAGGATTTCAAGGAGGCCATAGTGGAGATGCCGAATCAGGAATCCCTGGGCGAGTCGATGGGACTTCCCCGGCAGGACCCCGACTATGTGCCGCTGGAAATGGATCCACATAAGGTGAAGAGTCCTGCTTTTCTGATTGCCTCACCCATCTCCTTCTTCTACCAGAACTATAACAAGCACGCAAAGTCAGCACGGAAGGTTTACTGGCTGGAGAAGGACAGGGAGAAGATGGATCTGTTTGCCGCGATCATCAACGCCGAGAATCTCTCCTCGGTTACCGGTCTCACCGGAGATGATCTGTTGAAATTTCAGACCTTCCTGAACAACCGGATGCAGTGCGATTACCACTGTACCGAATTACAGCTCTACACCGAGATCTATGCCATCTGGGATCGTTACCGTGAAATAGAAGGCATGGAATAACTGCCCGCATTGATTCCGGGACCGTAAAGAAAGCCCCTCCCTGCAAATAGCCTGAAACGGGACCGGGGATCCTAAATTACCTGCTGCTTTTCTTTATCCCAGAAAACCTGTCGCTTCTCCCGTTGTGCAATCGTGGCCATGGCCGACGTGATCCCCTCTTCAAAGGCCTGGTCGATGTTGCAGCTTGGCTGACAGCCCTCCCTGATGCACTCCAGCCATTCCGATATGTGCAGATGTGTGGTATCCACCCTTCTGCCACCACGGTAAGTATAAAGCAGCCCCCTGCTGGCAAAATACTGTTCTGTGGCTGTAGCGACCGCATCCACATCTTTGCGGCCGGGTATGTAGGTATAGATCGGGATATTCGGATCGATCAGCCCGCTGGCGATTTGCTCTTTGTAGCGCGTACTGTTCCGGCTGGCATAGACCGATATGGTATTGCCCAGTTCCATGGAACCGTCATGTCCCATGATGACCTTCCCACGGTCACGGTCATTGGCCAGGGTGGCGCTGTACATCAATGTGAAATCCAGGTCGGGGTATTCCATGACGGTCTGCCATACATCGGGCACCTCCCTGATTTCATTGACATAGAACTCAGGCTTGTTGTAATAATAGACCCCTCCGGAGGCCACGACCGAGGCAGGGATCCCCATGCCCAGGATCTGATTCATGGCATCGTATTCATGGGTGAGCAGGTCCCCGGAGAGTCCGGTACCGTAATCCCACCAGCATCTCCATCGGAAAAACCTTTCCGGGCTCCACGGGTGTTTATCCTCACAGGGTTCCTCGAATTGTGTCCAATCCACGGTCCTCGGGTTGGCATCCGGATGGATGTCGTAGACCCATGCGCCGTTGGGAGAGTTTCTGTTGGTGCATACCTCCACCAGGTTGATTTTTCCCAGTAACTGCTTATCAACAGCCTCTTTAGCCTTGATGTAGCTCTCAGTTTGCCGCCCCTGATGTCCGAGCTGATAAACAACGCCGCTGTTTTTCACGGCATCCCTTGTTGCATACACTTCATCGAGGGTCCGGGTAAACCCCTTTTCCGAGTAGACATGCTTCCCGGCCCTGGCAGCATCGATCACCATCCTTGAATGCCAGTGGTCCGGAGCGGCAATGATCACCGCATCAATGTCACTGGCGGCCAGCAGGTCCCTGTAGTTGGTGTATCTCCTGGGCTTCTTCCCGAGGTTACCATCCGTTCCCTCCCTGCCCCTGTTGGCTGCGGCGAGCATGGCATTCTCTGCGTGAACATCGAACAGGTCACAGACTCCGATGATCTCTATATTCAGGTCATCCTGCTGCATGAAGTTTTCATAGCGGGTGTTGCCGGAATCTCTTGCAGCGGCATCCTTCCATCCCTGGATGGTCTCCGGTGTCACGAACCCGGCAGCCTGCATCAATTGTGTACCCCGGATCCCGTATCCAATGATTCCCAGTCTGAGCGTGTCACCGTCATGCTTATACGGGGTGAAACTCACTCCGCCAGAACTCATGTTGAGCTCGTTTGCCAGCCTGTGGCTGCGTATGTGATCGAGCCGTTGTTTTCTCCACGTCCCGTAGGCGATGGCGCCGAGGACGGGAACCGTGGCCAGCCCTTTCAGTAAATCCCTTCTGTTCATGGAGTTGCCATTGGTGTGCTTCTCTTTTTCAGCCATTTCTTTAATCCCTGTTTTTGTTAAAAATGAATCGATCTACTCCGATGGTCGTCCACGTGGGAAAAAGAAGGATCACCCAGAGTGTCAGTAGTTCAATCAGGTTTTTGTTGATCCATAAATAGTTACCTTCACTGGGAATCGCATAGGTCACCCCGAGAATGGGCGGATGAGACAGATAATAGAAGGCCAGAAGGATCATGCCGGAGATGGTGGCCACGCGGGTAAAGAGACCGAGGATCAATCCTGCCCCGATCAGCACGAGCCCCCAGACATTCAGGAAATCAACTATATTCATGAGTGACGGATTTCCCGCCATCGACTGGAACATGCCATCGAATACCCCCCCTGAGTCCATGAGGTACCCGAGCGAGGACCAGTTCGGATTGAGTAACTTGGTGATTCCCTCATACAGAAAGTGCCAGCCGACAGCCACCCTCAGGATCACGAGGGACCATAGTTGCCAGGCAGAGTAATTCTCATTATTCATCATGATAAATTCTTAGATTGAATGGGATATGGATCAAAAGCAGCCAATTTAACAATAATGAGATAAATTCCAGTTTAATTTCTGTTGCTTTTCATCTTTTTAGTGATTTCCAGCTGATTCTTATGGCCGGCCCGGCGGTACGAAATAGAATCGGCAAATGTCCTGACCAGGGCGAGTCCCATTCCTCCCGATCCGGGTGCTGCCGGATCACTGGGCGGGATGTTCCTGTAATGGAGCGGATCAAACGGAACACCGTCATCGGACAGTTCGATCAGGATGGTCCCTGAGTCAAGTTTCACCAGGACTTCAACCATGTGGCTCCCCGTGTCCTGATACCCATACCTGACAATGTTGGAGAACAATTCTTCAATGATGAAGCGCACCTGGTTGAATACTGAACCGGGAATTTGCCACCGATCAGCCAGCATTGAGAGGTCCTTCCTGATGGAGGGTATTTGCTGGATATCTGCCGCATACTGAAAACGTTCCTTCATGTCAGCGTTCCCTGATCAAATCCACGGGATTGATGCGTGCCAGCCTCAGGGAATGGTACATCACGGCGATCCAGCTGAAACCAATCAGGATAAGGGCACTGGCCGGGAAGATCCAGAGGGGGATCTCGATCCTGTATTTGAAATTCCTCATCCACTGTTCCATGAGCAGATAGCTGGCAGGGACCGACAATCCGGCCGACAGAAGCGCCAGCCAGAGATAATAGACCAGTTCCGGCAGAATCAGCTGCCTCATCCCGGCCCCGTTGATCTTCCTCAATGCTGCCGATTTCAGTTTGCGATGCATGAAAAATCCGCTCAGGGCGAACAATCCGAATCCGGCAATGACGATGGACAGTATGCTGAAGGCGATCAGGATATTCATCTGCACCAGTTCATCTTCATAAAGTTCTTCGATCAGGGTCCTGGAGAACCTGTAATCCAGCGGGAAGTTGGGGAAGAGTTCCTGCCAGACAGTTCTCAGCTGGGCGAGGGCGGGTTCAGGATCCCCTTCGGGAAGAACGGAGAAGCAGAAAAGCCAGGTATACTTTGGAAAGATCACCATCGGCAGCACCTCATAGTCCAGGCCGGAAAGATAGAAGTCTTTCACGATCCCCGTCACAGGGCCGGGCCAGATGAATCCAGGATAGCTGAAATGCAGGGTCAGCTCACTTCCGAGCAGCTGTTCAGGGTTCTCCGTGATCATCTTTGCCGCAGTTTCATTCAGAACATAATACTCTGTAGAATCGAGCGGATTGTAATCTTCGGGGAAATCGGATCCCTCCAGGATCTCAGTTTCGTAAAACCTCAGAAAATCCTCATCCACCGGAAAGAGAAAGAGCTGCCTTGAACCCTCGTCGATACCGTCGATCTCAAAGGTGTTGGCATCCATGGTCTGCCCCGTGGGCTCCTCCATACTGGCAGTGACCATCCGGATATGGGGGCTTTCCAGCATTTTTTGTTTGAAAAGCGGATATTGATCGATCACGGAGCGGTGAAGGTCAGGAATATGGATCGCCTCGGGATGCGCTGCGCCGAGCTGTCTGTTCATCGCAAAGCGGGTCTGCTTTGTGATCATGAATAGGTTGGAAACCAGGATGAATGTAATGATGAACTCCAGGATGATCACAGCGCGTATGAAAATATTTTTCCCGGTTGCGTCAGGCTGACCTCCCCGGGTGGCGGAGAGGTACCTGAGCTGCAGATACCTGTAGAGCCTGGAGGTCGAAATATAGGCCGTCAGTACTGCACTGATTGTCATCAGGGCCACCAGCAGCCCGAGTGAGATACCGAAGATCTGAAGGTCCTGGAACATATAGTTCCCCCCGATCCGTTCAATCGCGGGCCTCATGATCATGGTGAAGAGTACCCCGATCACCAGGGATATGAAGCCGACCATTGAGTTATAGATCAGGAATTGATGGAAAAAATCCCGTTTCCCTGCACCCATTTGCCATTGAATGACCAGTTTTTCAATTTGAAGTTGATTCTGAGAGAAGGTCAGCAGGGTGAAATTGAACCAGGCCAGCAGGAATACCAGCATACCCGAAACCATGAGGATCAGAACGGTCCGGTAGCGGACGTTGGGCTGAATCTCTCTGGCCTTATGCGATTTGAGGTGAATATCTTTGAGCGATTGCAGTCTCGGGTTGATCATCTCCTGATCATCGGCATCCAGATTTTCCGCCAGGAATTCCCTGATGTTGTTTTCGACCTTTTCAGGATCCGACGACGCCGAGAGCTTCAGGTAGGCCCATGCGGTTCCCTTATAGTCCATTGGATCGTCGAATGAGGTCAGAACGGAAATCCGGAGATGTGAATTTCCGGGGAGGTCCCTGATCACTGCTACCACCGTGTACAGTGAAGGACGGACCTCAAACTGGGGAATCATTTCAATGGTGGCTCCCACGGGATCCTTCTGGCCGAAGAATCTCCTGGCGGCTGATTCGGTCAGAATGGCTGTATGGGGTTCTGAAAGCAGCTTTCCGGACGATCCTCCGATCACCTCGGGCTGAAAGATCTCCAGAAATCCGGGATCACAGGCATAGGCATATTTTTCATAGAAAGATTGGTTGGCGATCCTGAAGGCGGCTTTGCGGAACGGTGCCAGTCTCCCTGCATGGTCTATTCCGGGCACCATATCGGTAAACATCAGTTTATTCAGGGTCGTACCATGGAGGATCCGGGCCGTATGTCTGTAAAAATTATCGTCGATCTCTTCGAATGTCAGCCTGTAGATGGAGGTGTATTCGGGAAAACTGCGATCGAATCTGAGATGCCATGCCGACCACTGGATGGTGGACAGAAAGGTGGCAATCCCTACCGAAAGTCCCACGATGACCAGCACTCCGTAAAGAAGATTCTTCCTGAGCTTTCGCAGAGTAATACTGAGGTGCGTCCCTGTCATGGCTGAATCCTAGGCAGGGTAAATATAGTCATTCACCTGCTGAAACTACCAGGATAGGATGTAAAATTGGAGGGCCCGGACTGGCTACAAATGCACATCCAGATAGTCCCTGATCAGCCTCATGGCATCCAGCGCGTCGCTCAGGATCATGTGAAAACTCATGAATCCATGGATCATGCCGCTGTATTCCACATGGTTTACCGGAACCCCGGCCGATGCAAGCCTCTCTGCATATTCACGCCCCCCGTCCCGGAGGGGGTCACACTCTGCAGTGATGATCAGGGCAGGGGGAAGATCCCCGGTAAGGTCTGCACTGAGCGGGGAAAGGTAAGGGTTGTCCACATCCTTCACCTTTCCCATGTATTCGCTTCTCACCCTTTCCAGGAAGGACTGTGTAAGCACATATCCCATATTGGCCGATTCGGCGAAATAGCGTCTTGAGGGAGAGTGTGTCTCCTCAAATGTAACCCCGGGGTAGATCAGGACCTGGCACCTGGGTTCCGGCAGTTTGCGGTCCCTGCATACCAGGGTCATTACAGTGGCCAGGTTGCCTCCCGCACTGTCCCCGATCACACAAATTCTCGAAGTATCGGCCCCAATCTCCCCACCATGCTCCTGAAGCCAGCGGAGTACCGTGAAACAGTCATTCACAGCAGCCGGAAAGGGATGCTCAGGAGCCAGACGATACTCCACCGAAACCATCATGCGTCCGGTAACCCGGGCGAGCTTGCTGACCATGATATCGTATTGTTCCACACTCCCTGCTACAAAACCCCCTCCGTGAATGAACATGAGGACAGGTTGTTCTCCGGTCAGGGATTCCTTGTCGGGATAGTAGATCCGCACCTCCACTTTCTGATCCAGATAGGTGAGCAAGGTATCGACCACCCTTTTCTGGGATGATGTGAACATCCTGATCATCCATTCCGAGGGCATCTTATGCGACTCGGGATCTTCCAGGATCTGATTAATCCTCAGAAGGAGGGAATAGGCTGCAGGCTTCAGGTAGGTGCCGGGTTCAGGTGTTGCATACTTTTCCCTCTTCCGTTCACTGGAAGGTACATATTTTTCCTCCCTTCCGCTGGTGCAGTTTCCGAGCAGGACCAGGAGAATAAGTATGGTCAGCGACGATCTGATCATGTGATACCAAGTTCGCAATTTTGAATCAATTCTCCATGGTCCGGGCCGGGATATTGAGGTGAAATCGCCGTTGAACCTTTGGTGTTCGCAGTTCACGTCCCCAATGTTTCACTTCACTGATATTTTCTCCTTTTAATAAGTTGATGCCTTGATTTTCTTTATTTTAAACGACATGATACAGCGCATGTTGTCTCTTCCCAAAATTGTTATCCCCGTCCTGTCTCTGATGCTGTGGGGCGTTGACCCGGTGATGAAGGCGCAAACAGCCTCATACACCCATCCTGTTTATGAGATGCATTTTACGGCATCAGCGAGTTGGGAGCAGAAGCTCAGCCGGGATCATCCAGAGGTCTTGCGGGTCACCAATCGCAACCGGAACATGGAAGTATTCCTGAGTTTCTTCCCGGGATGCACCCAGCCGGAAGAGCAACTGCGAAAGATCTCAGGACAACGTGGTCTTATCTGTCAGGATGATCCGTTTGATACCGTGCTGAACGGAAGGCATTCGGTTCTGATGAGGGGTGTCTGCCTTCAGGGAAGGAGACCTTTCCACAGGATGATTACGGGGATCCCAGGGAAGGATGGACTCTATGTGATGGAAATTTGCTGTCCGGAAGAGTGTTATGCCAGCCACAGGAAGGAGATGGAGTCCATCCTGGGCAGCCTGGTCGTCGGTTCATGAACCTGAATGAGGGATACCTGCTGCAATCAAATGGCCGGTGGTCCTGAAAATAATCATCCCGTCCGTGATGGCCGGGGTAGAGAGGGAGATTTCACCCAGTGGAATGACCTTCAGTTCGCGATATTCAGTGCCCGCTTCCACGATATGTACCTCGCCCATTTCACTCACCAGGTAAATCCGTCCGTCCGCTGCAACAGGAGAGGCGATAAAGCTCTCCGGGGAGACGGTTTCCCTGTAGAGCAGCTCACCGTTGCTGGCATTGAAGCAGCTGAGGTTTCCGTTCCACCTCATGTTATAAAGAAGATCCCTGTACACCAGCATGGTTTGCATATACGCTCCTCCGCGTTCCTCATACCAGACGATCGCCGTGTCCTGGCGTCCGGATCCGGGATACCTGATCCTGCCTGAGGCATCACTCCGGATGGCCAGTATGGGACTTTGCCTGCCATGGGCGCTGTTAAAGAAGAGGAGGTCGTCATAAACCAACGGTGTGGGGATGGGTACATCACCACCTCCGGACATCCGCCAGATCTCCTCGCCCGTTTCAAAGTCGTACCCTCCACGGTGCTCGTACCCGTTTACAGCCACTGCCGGTCTGCCAAGATGAAAATAGAGATTGGGGGTCGCCCAGCCGGGCCAGTCATTCCTCTCCTTTTTCCAGAGTATATTCCCCGACTGCAGGTCAAGTGCAGCCAGAAATGAATTCTCCTTGACATCAGCCTGGATGATCACCCTGTCCTGATAGAGCAAAGGAGAGCTGGCGAACTCCCATTCTGCCCAGTCTGCACCCCTTGCGGAAGACATCAGCACTCCGAAATCCCTGTCCCATAAAAGGTTCCCTTCAAAGTCGTAACAATAGACTCCTTCGGAACCAAAAAAGGCGACCACATGGGTTCCGTCAGTGGCCACGGTAGGATTGGCGTGGGAAGATTTCGGATGGCGTTTGACTTCCGGTACACCACGGTGTGCGACCCGTTCCCAGAGGACCTGGCCTGTGTTTTTATCCAGGGCAAGGATCATCCAGGTCAGGACAGATGCTTCCTCAACGGGCTCCCCCTCGCCGTAGATTCCCGTTTTGATACCTGCTTCTCCCGACTCGCCGGTGGCGGTCGTGATGAATACGGTATTATCCCAGATGACCGGAGAGGAGAGGCCAAGTCCCGGAACGGGGACTTTCCACAGGATGTTCTCCATGGTCTCCGTGTTCCAGGATTCCGGCAAATTCGCCCCGTCGAGCCACCCCCTTGCAAAGGTTCCCCTGAAGGAGGGCCATTGCCGGCTGGTGGTGAATGTTTTCATGAAAGCAGCCTTCTCCTCCGGATTAGCGGTAACCTGTTGACTTTCGGCTGATTGTCCGTTACAACCTGACAAAAAAGCTAGAAGGAGGGCGGCGAGAAGTGAGGCCGAAAGGGTGTGCGCAAATTTCATGCTTCCTATGTCATTTTTTTGCAATGGCGATGAGACGTGACGCTGTTCTGAAAATGATGATTCCCGGAGCGATGCCGGGTGTGACCAGTGAGGGTTCACCCAGCGGGATCACGGTCAGCAGTTGATATGATTTTCCCGCGCCAATAATATAGGTATCGCCTGCCTCAGAGACCAGGTATATTTTTCCGTCTGCAGCCACGGGAGAGGCGACAAAACTGGAAGGATGCACCGTTTGTTCATAGATCAGCGATCCGGTAGCCGCATCCATGCAGGATAGGTTTCCGTTCCAGCGCATCTGGTAAAGAAGATCCTGATAAACCAGTACAGAGGACATATAGGCGCCGCCCCGGTCCTTGAACCAGGCGATACCCGTCCCTGCAACATCTTCATCTCCTGGATATTCGAGGGTTCCCGAAGCACTGTTTTTGATGGCCATCAGCGGCGCATGCCTTCCGTGAGCACTGTTGAAAAAGATCAGGTCTTTCCAGACGATGGGGGTGGGGATGGGGATGTCGCCTCCACCTGCCATCTTCCAGATTTCTTTCCCTGTCTCCAGATCATATCCTCCGCGGTGCTGATACCCGTTCACTGCGACCCTT
>Ga0316576_10001901_pt1 | contig 11618 bp, 17 predicted proteins | sample S0NA_FD_203075 | JGI IMG/M metagenome (GOLD analysis project Ga0316576, IMG submission 203075) | Rhizosphere microbial communities from salt marsh grasses in Alabama, United States - S0-2_050615r3r5 | ecosystem: Host-associated > Plants > Roots > Rhizosphere | place: USA: Alabama | collected... | reverse complement strand
GCACGGAATCGAAGGGGGCAAAGGCCTGATCCACGTCATCGACCAGGAGCTGTGCATCCGGTGCGGGACCTGCTACGAGGCCTGCCCCGAAAAGTTCGGCGCGATCAGCATGATCCACGGGGCCGTACCGCCACCCATTCCCACGGAGGAGAGGACCGTCGTCAGGAAAGGCGGAAGCGGGGGGTAGGGGACGGCGGCTACCTTGTTGTTTGGGCGAGCTCCTCACGGACGACCCTGCGGAGGGTGTCCTCCAGTGGCTCGACCCCGTGCTCCACGTACTCCCGCAAGGCGTCGTTGATCATGGTCTGATAGTTCCCGCCCCCGGCCGCGTGGGCACGCTTCCGAAACCAGTCCAGGAGATCGGTGTCCAAGCGGATGGTAATGCGGGTCTTCCCTGGTGGAGTCGCAACCACAGCTCCCCGCTTCGCCATCCTGAAATCGTATTCGCCTTTCATGCTCGATCCTTGTACTGCCTTCTCTCCGACCGTGTCGCTTTCCGCACGGAGATGATTCTGATGCGGTGTCCCCGACAGGTGTAGACCACCACCAGGATCCGGTTCAGGGCATCGGCGCCGATGGTCGCAAACCGTTGCTCCTCACCATCAATGTCGTCGACGGTCAACGCCATCTCGTCGTGAAACACCTCGACGGCATCAGCGAAATCCACGCCGTGTTTGGATCGGTTCGCTGCCGCTTTCTGCGGGTCCCACTCGAAGTCCCGGTGCAAATGTATGTACATATGTACACCACTGCAAGAGGGAGACCCTTCGGCGCTGTGCAGACGAGACACGGGAGACCGCGGGGCGACACGGCCGTGTGCCACCGCTCCGCCCGGATAGATTCTGCGGCAGGGGGAGGGGCGCCTCCATGGCCGGATGGAGATGGAAGAATAGGATGCTGAGGGGCAGCGGGCTTCCCCACCCCCTCCAGGCACATTCCACCGCGACTCATGCGTCGGAAGGGCCCTGGAAATGCCTATCCTCCGTGGATACCGTACGACTATGAGAGTGAATCCCGGACTGCGTGCGATTGGCGGCTGAAGGGCATCTCGGGCAGCGACTGATAACAGCCCGAATGCCGAATCTGGCCTTCGGCTCGCAGCCTCTCGGGTAAGGACCCGGCGTCCATCCCAGTAGCTGGCAGGGAAGTGAGCGTGAAGTGGCGGAGGTGAAATGAGAGTATATTGTCTGGGCTGCGTCCTCCTTCCCCTCTCAACGAGTGTCTTCCTGGGATCCGCCAACAGCAGATCCCGGAGAGATGGTATGAAGTGTGGGCGGCGTATCTGAAGGAGAAGTACCCTGACGCTCCACGTCTCGTCGTCGCTTTCCATTTGTATCCTGCACGAATCCACGGGGGGATACCGGGCGCGGATACCCTGTCGTCTGCGCTCCGAGAGGCTGTGGAAGGCCGTCGGGCCGACCCCCCGATGGAGGCCGTGATAGATGACCCGCTCGCGTTGGGCGGAAACGTCCTTCTCTCCGGGGACGAATTCGCAGGACTCTCCGACGGTTCCCGATTTGAGCGATCGCAGGCGTTCCACCTGAGGCTTCCGCAGTCCCCGGGGGATGATCCATCTCCATGCAGTGGGTTTTTCGAGCGACTCGACCACGGCGGTCTTCAGCCGGGCGTTACTGGGGGCCACTGGCTCGCCGCGGAGGAGGCGTGGTCATAGTTTTTCGTGGCGGCATCTGGCATCTCGCCCGTGAGGACTTCGTCCTGGCATGGGACTGCCGAGGAAGTTTCGAGTTGTGGTTGCCAGGGGGCTGCCGCACGACGAGCCAGTCCCGTATCTGCTTCCCAGGTCCCGCAATTCCAATGGTGAGAAGTGGTTAGTCACGGTCCTGGGCTCTTCCCCTCCAGCGCACCCCGGATTCCCGCTTCCACGGTTTGGACTGCTCACCCGTCTACAGGCTGGTGAAACGCTCGGACTCCGACGGTAGTCCAGAGGCAAGGGGTGGGCCACCCCGTGGAGTCTCCATCGGTCGGTCCACCGAAATGCAGTCCGGGATTTCGGGGCTCCCTGGCCAGGTCATCCCAGACATTGGCGCTTCGTCCGGTCAGCCCCCCCCAGCCGGCTGGCGCATGATCCAAGACTGGAGAACGTTATGACGGCGTCATGGTGGAGATTGTTCTCGATCCTCCTTCTCGCGTTCCTTCCTGCGGGGCTATTTGCGCAGGGCACCGGAGAGGAGGAATGCATGCGGTGCATGGACTACAACAGCTGCGAATCCGTGTACCACGGGAACTACACAGATTGTGATGAGAACCCCTGCGCATACAAGGGAGATAAGTGCGAATGGCACACAGCCTTCAATTGGGGTGCCTTCCGTGTGGAGACCAGGGACCCGGCTGGGACGTTGATTCTCCTTGAGGAGGTGTCCGCGGAGCGATTCGCGCTCTGGAACTGCTCGGGCGATCTCTTGATCGTTGCTGACCGGGATGAGGGAGGGGCGTTTCAGTTCCTGGACCCCACTCACTTTCGCCTGAACCTATCCATCACCGAGGCGAACCGACCGGAGGTGACCCTGTTTCCAATTGACCTTCAACCCTGAAGTACCAAGTCTCTACTGTTCCGACCGCGGGGAGCCCTTCTGTTTCTTCTGAGATTCTTCTACCACATGAATGAAAGGAAGTCAGGTAGATGGTTCAGCTGAGGTTAGCGTTTGCACTCGGAATCACCTCCCTTGGGGGAGCCGGGTGGGTTTCTGGGGCCTCCGGCCAAACGGCGGGGCTTCAAGAACTCTGGTGTTCCAAAGGGAGCCCGGCATTCCTTGAGTTCACTGCCGTCATGGGTGCTGGATTCGCTCCCGACGGAAGGGTGTGGGTGTCCGACTCGCAGGGCTCCCTATTGGTCTATTCCGAGACTGGCAGCGTCGAGAGGGAGATCGGCCGGAAAGGGGAGGGCCCCGGGGAGTTTGATGCTCCGAGGTTCATTCGGGCTACTCCAGAGGGTGGAGTTGTAGTCTTTGACCTTGGCCGGAGATCCCTTGAGTACTTCGACACGGCCGGGAATTTCGAACGTCGTGTCCTCCTGCCCTCCACGGTCCTGAACCCGAAAGGGATGGTGGTCTTTCCTAATGGGGATGTGGTCGTCAGTGGCGGTGTACCCACGGACGAAGCCTCCCTCCACCAATACACGTCGGATGGCAGGGAGGTTCGAGCATGGTGGCCGGACCCTGAGCCAGTCGGACATTCCAGGAGCGACTTCTACAACGCCCGGTATGTCGCTGGCGGGCCTATCGCTCGGACCCGGAGCGGCGACCTCCTGTACTCGGTATCGGCCCCACACGCCATCTACCGCTTCTCAATTGGGGATACCGTTCCAATTCTGATTGCCTCCGACCCGAATCTTCTCGTGTCAGTCCTCGACGACTTCGAGCGTACCTTCGTGAACGATGCCGGCGAGCGGGTGATCCAACCGAGGTGGTTCTTTGACCAGAGCCGTGCCGTTTTCGAGCTGGGCCACGGGACGATCATAAACACGGTGACCTTCGAGGATCGACCCGTCACGATGTTCGAGGCTTACACGGTGGAAGGGCGCCTGATCTCGAGAACCGAGTCAGACCGGCCCTATTGGGTCTGGGACGCACTGCCGTCCGGGCGTGTGGCTGCCTCCTACCAGGACCAGGACACCGGTGAGCATGTCTTCTGTCTCATTCAATACTCGGTCCGTTGAGGTGGAGGCCGGGGCATCAAGCCCAGGTGGTGACCAGGATTCATACCGGTAACGCTCGGGCCCGGGAAAAGTGCTCAACACTCGCTCGAGTCGCCCCTGACGATCGACGACGCCCACCTTCACGTCGAAGCGATAAGGGCCTACTCCACCCGAATACGCCAGGAAATCTGGCCATCCGACCACCGCGAACGTCCCGTTGGGGCCACAGTCGAGTGAGTAGGGGGGCATCGAAGCTTCAGGACCCTGTACAAAGAACTCATCGAGCAGCGTCCCCTTGGTGTCCCATTTCGTGATTCTGTGGCGGGCGAAGTCGTATGCGACCACCGTATCGGATCCACAAGTGTCAGCCCATCCCATCCCCTCGAACTCTCGGGGGCCGCCTCCTTCTCGTCCAAACTTCGTGATGAAGTCCCCGGAATTGGAGAACACCCTCAACTCCTTCGCTCCACCGTCTGCGATGACGATCAAGCTGTCTTGAATGGACATTGCACCGCGCACGTCATGGAACGTCACCGCCACTGGTCCGTCCACGGTGCCAATCTCCAGTGTAGGCACTTCCGAGAGCCTCCAAGAGGATTGCCCCGAAGCACAAATGGGGTTGGTCAGCGACACCGCAGCGAAGCCCGCAAGCACAAAGGCGGATTTCATGTTCCCTCTGTGGGATAACAGGGCAGGCTCCACTCACTCGGGTATGAGTTCGCATTCCTGCTCGAAGGGGTCCCCACCGGAGACCAAGTTGCACTTGTTGATCTTCCAGCAATCTTCGCCGCAGTTACAGACCCAATTCTCCATTGTGGATCATACCATGAAGGGGGGGGCATTCAAGGGCTTCCACAGGGTTTGGAGCGCCTGGGATGACGAACATGACTGCTGCAGCGGCAACCGTCCCAATCGCTGCGACTCCGGAGAGCTTCTTCGGCTTCCTCGGCATTGTGCCCTCCTTGTGATGGGAAGAACTCCTTCTTCTGCGAACTTCTCGGCCGGGGTGCTGTCTCGGTTGAAGATTCACGCCGGCTTCTCGCCTTCCCCTCCTCTCTTCCTGAGCAAACGCGGGCTGTCCTCCTCGCGAAGGTTCTGGGTTCTCGCCCCCCCCAAGGCCCTCTTCCTGAGGCGCCGCCCACGCGCACCCCAGAAGCTCCTTGCTTCTAGAGATAAAGACGCCGCTTTTTGGGTCCGCGTGCAAAACGACGGACTGGTTCCCTCTCTTTGCACGACCAGCTCATGGCCGGCGTCCTTATTGTGAGAGGGCAATCAGAGGGAGCTGGAGCCATGGCTCGTCGGAGAGTCACTCACAGCGCCGAGGGAGGGGGGCAGGAGCCGCCGAAACTGTCTCACTCTTGCTGGTGGGCTACAACCGGGGGGAGGAGCCCCTCTTCGCTCTGGGGGTGAGGTCCCCGGTCCTCATCCACCAGAGTACCTGTGATGGGACCCGAATCGGCGGGAGCCACGGACAGAGGAGGAGTTGATCAGGCCATCATCCATCAGGGAATGTGTCCATTAGATCGGGACGGAGATGGTCCCATTTGGTCTGACGACGTACACCAGGTACTGGCTCTCAACCGCATCTACGCAGGAGTCTTCGCAGAGCTGAAAGTCACTGCCCGACCGTTCGTCTCGTCCACAATTCCCCAGCACACTCACGGGCTCGTAGGGCCCTTATTTTGCCTTTCCTTCGCTCGCCTCTCCCTAGGGAACGCGTTGCCCTATGATGCCTATCCCTACTCCGCCACGAAGTAGCACATCCGGGGGGGAGGCATCTCAAAAAATCACTCCGAAGGTCACCTGGGCCGGTTCGGTCTCGCCCATGATGCTCGTGGGGAGGGCTTTTCCGATTCCGATCTCGAACTGTTGATATTTGATCCCCAGGCCGATGGCCAGGCCAGGGGGCAGGCCCGGCTGACCCGCACCGTAACCGGCCCGGACGGAGATCTGATCTGCCCGCCCTGCCACAAACTCTGATCCCAGGTAGAGAACGGGGGATCCTGGTTTCCTGACCCGTTCCTCCAGTTCCACCGTGGTCCAAAACTCCATGTCTTCCCGGTCGAGGAAGTGCGTCAGGATGTCGTATGCCACCGCCGCCCGGAGCCGTGTGGGCAACGGGTCCGCCTGCTCCACGTTGATGATCTGGAGGTCGGGGCCCGCGTGGGCGACCATCAGTCCGATGCGGAGCGGTACGCTCGGAAGGGGGAAGGCCAGGAGTCCGGCATCCACAAGGTAGGCCGTTCCTGCTGGGCCCGAGGTCGGGCATTGGCCGTGACAGGACATTTGGGCCCGGTACACCTTGAAGTTCAAGCCCGTGTCCAACCACGGGAGGATCTGAGTCGCGAATGATACGATCCCAAGGTGGTCCCGGTTGGAGATGGTGCCCAGCACGTTCTGGTAGTCGTCTACGAAATCCTGATCCCCCAGGTCGAGGAATTGGTAGGAGAAGGTGAGGGTACCGAGGGGTTGTCGCGCCAGGATGAGGGAGAAAGCCGTTGCTTCCCCCACGATGTCATTCCTGCGGAAGATCCCCAGCCGGTTGCTCTCGATCCGGGCCAGGCCCGCCGGGTTCCAGAAGGCGGATTCGGATCCTTGGAATGCCGTGACGGCTCTCCCCATCCCAACGGCCCTGGCGCCCATCGGGATAAGGAGACGAGCCGCCCCTTCCCAGGACCTGGGCTCGGCCGAGAAGATCCCCGCCCTGTTCGCTTCGATGGTTCCCGGGGGATACCCCCTCCAGGGTCCCTGCCCGTGGAGTTCCTGGACACCGGTGACGAGTCCCAGCGTGAGGATACCGGCAAGAACCGAACGTCTGAGACGGTCAGTCGGCGCCATTTCGCGGTCCCTCATCCGGTACTGAGAAGTCCAACCTCCTCAAATGCCCTCTCTTCCGACGCCAATCGGGAAGGATCTTCACCCACAGGTCCAAGTAGACGGGTCGTCCCAGGAATTCCTCGATGTTCTCACGAGCCGAGGCATCGAGATCTCGAATGGAAGACCCCCCTTTTCCAATCAAGAATCCTTGTTGGGAGTTCCTCTCGACGAAGACACAAGCTTGGACGTAGATCGGCTCTTGCTCTTCCCTGAACTCCTCGATCTGGCCAAAAAGAAGACTGAATAGGGAATCTCCTGAGAATACGCTTCAAAGCCCACTTCTCTGACTATCTCGGCTACGAAGAATCAGACGGGGTCCCTGGGGATCTCGTCTCGGGGGTAAAGAAGGGGCCCCGGTGGCAGCACTTCTTCCAGCCGCACGAGAAGCGCTTCCACACCCTGGCCCTCCAGAGCTGAGAGAGGGAACGCCTCCCCCCTCAACCTTCGACTGGCCCACTCTGAGAGACCCGTCACCTCCGAATCCGAGCTCAGAGGCTCCCCGATGAAGGCGTTCATCAGGGTTGATTTTCCGGCGTTGGGGCGACCTACGAGGGTGAGGTACCCTGTTCGGGTCTCGGTGGCGCCCTGGGCCGCGGCTTGCTCGGAAGAAGACATGCCGGGAAAGATGACCGGGGCCGGGAGGGGGCGCAACGAAGGATGCGGACCTTCCCGGGAGGTCCGCTCCCTCCCTCCCAGGATCCCGCCTCAGCGCTCTGATAACCATGGAGGATGTCCTCAGGGGTGATCCGGATCGGAGGTGTCGTGATGGAGGGAATATGTGGGAAGGGGAGGGCACCTCTTCAAAATACACGCCCCCCGAGCACAGAACTCGAGGGGCGACAAGGGAGGTTGGCGGAGAGGTACAATCCATAAGCCCACCTCCGCTTTCACGAGGCAGATGATATGCTCTCCTGGAATCACGGCGGACGGTTCAGCCTCGCCGCCAGCGTCCGCCGAAACCACCGACCGCACCGGTCTCGAACGCCTCATCCGCTACTGTGCCAGGCCGCCTTTTGCCCCCGACCGTGCCCACCTCGTCGGTGGCCGCTCCGATCCGATCCTCTACCTCCTCCCGGGGCCCGACCTGGCCGGCCGCCCCGCGCTGCGTCTCCACCCTCGAGTTCCTGACCCCATCCTCTCAAACGATGGAGTCTCCGGCAATCAGCGTGACTCAGTCCCTTCTTGAGATTCCGGCAGAGCCAACGGCTAGGCCGAGTCCGTCCTCTACCTCCAATCACATTCATATTGCTCACCGACATCGACAAAGATCTGAGCCGTGTCGGCTTGCGAGGAAGAATCCGTGATCTCGACCCAGAGATAACTGGATTCGGAAAGCTCCCCGTAAATCGTTTGGCTGGAGCCTGTAAGGGCGCCCCACCAGTCGTAGGAATACGGCGATACTCCCCCGGACGCCCAAGCTTGCCAGCCACACTCCTCATCAGGTGCCACCTCCTCATCACCAGTGATGGATGCCGATAGGGGGGGCGGGGTGATATCGACGGTTACGTAGAGGGTATCTGAGGTCCCCAGGGATTGTTGGAGCACATTATACACCTCCGCCCAGACCTCGAAATCGGAATCCTGCCAGGAGACAGATACGTCATCGCCACGGCAGGGGTATGAGGGATAGTTGACTGGCCCGTACCCGACCGGCCCGTCCTTGCTAGTATGGGTTTGGATATAGTAGGAGCCAGCAGCCAGTCCTCCTGAGAGACAGGTGTAGTAGAAGTAATCTCCACCCGTTGTCACGCTGTCTGAGCCGCTTATCGAAGCGCTCCCAGTTATGAGTGCGAAAGACGGCGTAATCGGAGCAGTTGGTGATTCCTCGGCGGGATCTCGCGAATCCCCGCACGCCAGGAAAAAGAAGAAAATGCTCAGGATCGTAGCAAAGCGTAGGTACATGACCGCCTCCAAGTGTGGTCGCCCACCAACGAATAGGTGCTTCCACAGACATGCAATGGGGGCGCCGAGCCGACACTTCTATCCCTCGCCGTCCGTGGCAACGAGTAAGTCGCCGGGGGGCACCGATGGAGGATCCGGACGCGGGCTGTCTTCCTATTGGAAGTCTGGTCCTCCTCCCCCCCGATGGCCGAACCAGGGCGCCGCCCGCTCGCATCCTTGCTGATTCCCACCAACTCTCTCCAATGACGGATTTCATGAGCAAAGCGTGGCATGAGGTCCGCGGAGACCCTCGGCCAGGGACGCGATTCCGGGACTGATGCCACGGTTTTGAGCTGGGCTTCGTCTTTATTTGGGTGTTTTGTTGAGGGCCCAGTGTCGTGGCGGGAGGTTCCAATCATAGGATCGACTGTGGGTGTCCTCGGGCGGATGGCGCTTACTGGAAATCAGGGATCATTCCTGTTGGACGGCGGAAAGCTGCGGTGGGATCCGCTCGGGATTCCTTGGCCCCATGCCGGAGACGCTCTGGGGGAGGTCGGAGGCGCGACCGCGTCGGGGAAGGCAACCTCCCTCGCCACCGGAGACTCTCTCATTCTCCTCGATTCAGATGGGATCGTCCTCCCCATGCCTTTTGGACGCTTCTTCGAGGAGCTCGTGTTCGACTGGCCCGAAATCATGCCTTGCCGGAGAAGCCACTGTTGATTCATACACGCTCGTCTCTGGCCGGAGCACTCGTTCTTCTGTGCGCCTGTGGTGACCCTGAGTCCCCAGCCATTCCCGGGCTCGAAGTTGAAGAATGGGAAGCCCACTCCATCGCGAGCGACGCTCGGTTCGTGGACGTGAGGGATATGACCCTCATTGACCATTCCCTGTGGGTCCTCGACGGCGCCCCTCCTTTCCTCACCCGCATCTCGCTGGAAACGGGAAAGGCCATCCACCTCGGCCAGGAGGGTGAAGGACCCGGTGAGTTCCTGGCCCCGTGGGCCATTCAACCGAAGACGGATTCCTCGGGCATTCTGGTGTGGGACTTCGGAGTCTACAGGGTGAACGAGTTCGACCTGGACGGCACGTATCAGGGTTCCACGACCATGAGTCAGACCGGTCGGATTCTCGCTCGATCGGACTTCAGAAAGGTCTCCTACGCGGACCCATTCAGGGTCCGGTCCACTCCTGAGGGATATCTCGCGGGCTCCTTCGACCGCAGGCTCGACCATACAGCAGACTTCTCCCTGGGGGTGATCCGACTCTCAGGTCCCAGCCTCGATCCCGGTCAATTGGTGGTCAACATGGGTGCCCTGATGGTCCCTGGTGTCGAGAGCATGACAGAGTGGGCTCCCGTGCCCTTCTGGGATGCCTGTGCCGGATATCTCACAGTCTGGAATCCGGCCTCCAGGGTCGTCACTTGGATTGGCCCGAACCGGAGCCCTCAAGCCCAGGTTCCGTTTGACCTCCCTACAGGGGAACTCCAGACCGAGGACATTGAGAGGTATCTGGAACAGATGGCCCGCCTGGAGCTCGGTCCCCAGTATCGCAATCACGGAATTGACTTCTCCACCATGGCGCCACAAGTCCAGGGCCGGTTTTCTGCCCACCGGCCGCTGGTGACGGACCTCAGATGCCAGGATGCGGACGCGGTCTGGCTCCGGCTCTTCAGCACGCGTGATGACCCACTTGGGAGGGCTTCAGAGTGGATCCGCTTGGGGAGAAATGGCTCAAAACGTCATGTCAGGACTCCGAGTGGATTCTCGCCCCTTGTCTTTACCTCCGAAGGACACTTCGGACCCCTTGAGCTCGTTGAAGGCGATCAGGCCATCGCCCGACTCACTCCTCCCGCTACTCGATTCTCGGACCCCGGTTAAGAGGAGACCCACCATGCGTCGCAAGCTCCTGTTTGCCCTGATTCCCTTGAATTGCCTTCTGGCAATTGCGCTCCTCGCCCGGGTGGCCGACACTCAGGTGATCCCCCGAGGCCTTTTCGATTGCTGCAAGGACGTCGGCGAAGCGGGTTATTGTTGTGACAACTGCTGCTGGTTCATTCATAGCTGCCGCAGTGATGATGACTGCCAGGGAGTGGTGAGATGACGAGCGGCCGGTGTACGCGGGAGCAACTCCGGTGAGGGCACCCAGGCGCCGAGGCTTCTTCTGGGAGGTCTCACGCTGGACCATCATCCTCCTGATTGTACCGGCGTGCGCTCAGATCCTTGGAGGACCCCCGCCGGGCGAGAAGTGGTCCCTGTGGGAGGGAGTCTACCTCTTCACTTCATGGGTCGGACTCTTTCTCCCCTTTGCGGCGTTCGCCGGGGGGATCGTCGGGTCTGCCCGGCTGAGTCCGCTCCGTTTAGCCGCCTCTGGACTTGCCGTCTCCTTCGTTTCGTTTCTGCTTCTCGGGTTCGCGTCCCCTTACTCCGAGTACAAGTCAGTCCAGGAAGCCGGGCGGGACACCGCGATGCGGTTTCCGACCGGACCCACCACAATCGGGGGTCTCCGGGAGCTGCGGGTCGAGGTCCTGGAGTACCCCGCGGAGGAGTTCGGGTACTCGGCTGAAGATCCATTGGATTCACCTCCCAATTGGATCGACTTTCGAATCCATACGTCCTTTGTCCTTTCCCTGTTCGCGATCCTGGCCGTCTTCCTTGGCGCAGTCACTGCTGGTCTCACATCTGGACTGTCCCCTCCTGCCCGCCGAAACGCTCGCTGGGCCATCGGTCTCGCCTCCGGCGTCCTCTTCTTTGTGGTGGAGGCGATTGGAGGGGAATGGGTCCGAGCCGATCCCCTGAACTCAGGCCTCTTCGCGGCCTGGGGACCTCTGCTCCTGCCGGCCCTGGAGTTTGGGGCTCTCTACCTCCTCCTCCTCAAACGATCCCGGACGGATCCCACGCTTTTCAAGGGATTTCCGTCTAATGGTTGACCGTGAGCGTTTCCGGGAAGGCAATCACCAGTACTTCGCCGAGGTCATCCGAGACTACGGGAGAGTGGTCAAGGCGGTTTGTCTTTCCTACGCGGAGTCAGAAGACGACGTGAGTGATCTGATCCAGGAATGCTGGACACTCGCTTACGAGAAGCGCCACAGCTTCCGAGCAGAAGGATCCTTTGCTGCCTGGCTTCACCGGCTCACACGGAACCACTGCACCGACGCCTACCGGAGCAGGACATCTCGGAGGCAAGGGCTCGAGAAGTTCGCGGCGAT
>Ga0316576_10001899_pt1 | contig 11628 bp, 10 predicted proteins | sample S0NA_FD_203075 | JGI IMG/M metagenome (GOLD analysis project Ga0316576, IMG submission 203075) | Rhizosphere microbial communities from salt marsh grasses in Alabama, United States - S0-2_050615r3r5 | ecosystem: Host-associated > Plants > Roots > Rhizosphere | place: USA: Alabama | collected... | reverse complement strand
CAGTAACCACAAGCCGCCGATCATGAACCACAGATTGATCCACTCCCATTGCGCCCCGGCAAAACTGCCAAACAGGGAGCTGTCCCGCATTTCGCTGAGTGTCTGGCTCAATCCAAGCCGCATCTTGATGTCATCCATGGGAGTGGCCATGGTCAGTGTATCCAACGTCTGGTCAGCAGACAGGCCGGCGCCAAACACATGAACCAGTGTATCGCTAAGGCTGAGACCAGCGCCGGGTACCGGCCAGAGTGACAGTTCCAGAGGAAAGGAAATCAGCAGCACCACATAACCGGCCATGGCCGGGTTGAAGGGGTTATAACCCAGGCCTCCGTAGAGTTGTTTTGCAATCACGATGGCAAACAGGCTGCCGATGACAGGAATCCACCACGGGACCAGAGGCGGGAGTGCCAGTGCCAGCAGCACCCCTGTGAGCAGCGCGCTGCCATCCAGCAGCGTGGTCACGGGACGCTTGCGCAACATCAGTACTATGGCTTCGGCTGCCAGGGCGCTAAGGCTGGCGAGCAGGATATTGATCAGGCTGCCCCAGCCGAAAATGCAGCAGATATATGCGGTGCCCGGCAATAACGCCAGCAGCACACGCTGCATCATCGCCGGGACGCTGTCAGATGCCGGCAGGTGCGGTGAACTGTAGGTTTTGAATTCCATTATCCAGTGCTGTTGTCCTTGTTCTTTTGCTGGCGGCGTTTATCAGCTGCGGCAATCAACTGTTGTTGCTCTGCAGTCAGGTTGTCGACGTTTTTCGGCGCCGTGGCGGCCAGTTCCTTTTTGCGTTTCACCCGCTCCAGTGCTGCCTGTATGGTTGCCTTCTTTAATTCGCTGCTGCCGTCATCCCCGGTGAGTGCCTGCTTCTTTCTGGCCATGCGTGCCTCGCGCTCCTGTTTGATGCGGTCGAGGCGGCTGAGGCGCGCCTCGTGCCGTTGCCGCGCGAGGTCGGAAGCCAGGGTGCGCTTCTCGCGTGCCCAGATTTCTGCCTTGGCATGCCGATAATACTGCACCAGCGGGATGTGGCTTGGACAGACATAGGCACAGCAACCACACTCTATGCAGTCAAACAGGCTGTAATCCTGTGCGGCGTCAAGATTATTACTGTGGGCATACCAGTACAGTTGTTGCGGCAGCAGCTCGGCCGGGCACACCTCGGTACACTTGCCGCAACGGATACAGGGTTGTGCCGGTGGAGGTGCCGGCATTTCCTTGCGGGTCACCGCGAGTATGCAGTTCATGGTCTTGGTAACGGGGATATGGTCGTCGCTTACGGCATAACCCATCATGGGGCCACCAATCAGCAGGCGCTCCACGTCTTGTGTATAGCCGCCAGCGCAGGCAATCAGGTGACTGACCGGTGTGCCGACCAGAGTTTCGAAGTTCTGTGGTCGCAGCACACCTTCGCCGGTCACCGTAACGATGCGCGACAGCAGCGGTTGCTGCCTGATAACCGCGTTATAGACCGCCGCGGCGGTGCCGACGTTCTGGCAAATGATGCCGATGTCCGCCGGGAACCCCTGGCTGGGCACTTCCCGTCCGGTGAGTATCTTGATCAACTGGCGTTCACCGCCGCTTGGGTAGATTTCCGGGACCCGTGTTATCGTGATGCCGGTTTCATTGTTTGCCGCCAGTACCGTCCGCAGTGCTGTCTCGGCTTCCGGCATGCCGTCTTCAATGGCAATGATGCAGTTCTGCGGCCGCACGGCATGTTGCAGGACCCTGACACCCTCGATGACCTCGGCGGCACGTTCCTGCATCAGCCGGTTGTCACAGGCGATATAGGGTTCGCACTCGACGGCGTTGATCAGTAGCATTTCGATCCCGTCTGTGCTGCAACCCAGTTTGACGTGCGTGGGGAACCCGGCGCCCCCCAGCCCGACAATGCCTGCCCCGCGGATGTGGTCACAGAGTTCATCTGCTGGCATACGGGTATAGTCAAGCGCCGCTGGCCTTGTGTCGCGGTATCGATCCAGGCCGTCGGTTTCGAGGACGATACAGGGCGCACGCAGGCCGGAGGGGTGGGGAACCGGGCGTTCTTCAACAGCAATGACTGTGCCGGAACTGGAGGCATGCACGGCGGCACTGATTTTTCCGACCTGCCGGGCGATCAACTGGCCCTTGTAAACTGCGTCCCCCGGCTGTACCAGGCATTCCGCCGCTGTCCCTATGTGCTGCTGCAGAGGTATTGTCAGGAGCGGCGGCACGCCAGCCGGCAAAATCGGTCTCGCCGCAGTAAGTTCACGGTGACCTGTCAGCTTCAAACCGCCGTGGAAGGTCTCGAGGTGGTCGAATGAGACGCTGGCCGGGCGACGGAAACTGGTAGCAGAATCAACCATGTCGAGCCTTCAGCGGCGCCTGATCCGCCGGCATTGGCCACACCCAGTTAGCAATCGTGGGTTGCAGCGGGACGACGTGTATGCACTCGACCGGGCAGGGTGGTATGCACAGGTTGCAACCGGTGCATTCATTGCGGATAACGGTGTGCATTTGCTTGGCAGCACCGACAATGGCATCCACCGGGCAGGCCTGAATGCATAAAGTGCAACCGATGCAGAGTTGTTCGTCAATGACCACCACGGTTTTTTCGGAATGCTCGCCATGCTCGGGATTCAGCGGTTTCGGATCCTTGCCCAGCAGGTCTGCAAGCGCCTGGATGGTGGCTTCGCCGCCGGGCGGGCACTGGTTGATATCCGCTTCACCTGCCGCGATCGCCTCTGCATAAGGACGGCATCCGGCATAGGTACACTGGCCGCATTGTGTTTGCGGCAACAGGGCGTCGATCTGGTCAACTACCGGGTCACTGTCGACGTGAAAACGAATCGCCGCATAGCCAAGCACCAGTCCAATCAGCGCCGCAAGTATTCCCAGTGCAATTAACGCGGTCAGCATGGTATCAAGGCTAGCAATCCGAGCATTAACTAACAGTCATCAGCCCTTGATCAGCCCGGAAAAACCCATGAAGGCCAGCGACATGAGACCGGCTGTTACCAGTGCAATGGCGGAGCCCCGAAACGGGACCGGGACATCGGCTGCCGCAACCCGCTCACGAATCGCTGAGAACAGGATCAGCACCATGGAAAAGCCGACCGCGGCACCGAATCCGTAGACCGCTGACTCGATAAAATTAAAGTGTTGCTGTACGTTCAGCAAGGCCACCCCGAGCACGGCACAGTTGGTCGTGATCAAGGGCAGAAAGATCCCCAGCACCTTGTAGAGCAGTGGGCTGGTCTTGTGCACCACCATCTCCGTGAACTGCACCACAGCGGCGATCACCAAGATAAAGGTCACGGTCCGCAGGTACTCAAGCCCCAGTGGTTCGAGTAGATACTCATTGGCGAGGTAACTGCAGATGGAAGACAGTGTCAGAACGAAGGTGGTTGCCAGCGCCATGCCGGTTGCCGTATCGACACTGCGGGATACACCCATGAACGGGCACAGGCCGAGGAACTTTACCAGGACAAAGTTATTGACCAGCACGGTGCTGACCAGAATGAGGGCAAGTTCAGTCATTGCGCTAGCGGCTCGCCAAGGCCTGGAGTTTTTAATATCCGTATATTCAACAGCATAAGAAACCTACTTAACGCGCATTCCGGGTTGTGCGCCTGCATCGGGATGCAGCACGAACAGCTCGCTGCCCCCCGGGCCTGCCGCCAGCACCATGCCCTCGGAGACACCAAAGCGCATCTTCCGCGGGGCGAGGTTCGCGACCATCACGGTTAATTTACCCTCCAGTGTCTCGGGCGTATAGGCGGACTTGATTCCGGCATAGACAGTACGGGTCTCACCGCCGATGTCGAGTGTCAGCTGCAGCAGCTTGTCAGCACCCTCGACATGCGCCGCGTGTGTGATACGAGCGATACGCAGGTCAACTTTTGCAAAGTCCTCGTAGCTGATGGTGTCTGCAATCGGATCCTGCTGCAGCACAGCACTTGACGCTTTTGCGGCGGCTTCAGTGCTGCCAAGACTTTCTTTCGATTCATCCAGCATAGCTTCGATTTTCTCCCCTTCAACACGTGTCATCAGCGGCTTGAATGCAGTAATGGTGTGGGCACTCAGGGGTGACTCGATGGCATCCCATGTCATGGCCGGCAGATTCAGGAAGCGCTCCACCTCGGCCGCCATTACCGGCAACACCGGCTGCAGGTAGGTCATCAGAACGCGAAACAGATTCAGCCCGACGCTGCAGACAGCCTGAACGGTTTGCTCCTGGTCTGGCTGCTTTGCCAGCACCCAGGGCTTGTTGGCATCGATGTACTGGTTGGCCCTGTCCGCCAGCGCCATGATCTTGCGCAGGGCGTGACCGAATTCGCGGTTCTCATACTGCTCGGCAATGTCATTGCCCTCGTCTACAAAGGACCGATACAGCCCGGGCTCAGTGCATTCGTCCGCAAGGCGCCCTGCAAAACGCTTGTTGATAAAACCGGCACAGCGGCTGGCAATGTTGACAACCTTGCCCACCAGGTCGCTGTTAACGCGTGCCACGAAATCCTCGAGGTTCAGGTCAATGTCATCCACGCCGCTGCCAAGTTTGGCTGCAAAGTAGTAGCGCAGGTATTCCGGGTTGAGGTGGTCCAGGTAGGTACGTGCCTTGATAAAAGTACCACGCGACTTGGACATTTTCTGGCCATCCACGGTGAGAAAGCCGTGTGCAAAGATTGCCGTGGGGGTACGAAAGTCCGCACCCCTGAGCATGGCCGGCCAGAACAGGGCATGAAAGTTGATAATGTCCTTGCCTATAAAATGATACAGCTCCGTAGTCGAAGCACGGCCCCAGTAGTGTTCGAAATCCAGCCCCTCTGTCCGGTCACAGAGGTTCCTGAAGCTCGCCATGTAACCGATCGGGGCGTCCATCCAGACATAGAAAAACTTGTCGGGATGTCCGGGGATCTCGAAACCGAAGTAGGGTGCATCCCTGGAAATGCCCCATTCCTGCAGGCCCTCACTGAACCACTCTTCTACCTTGTGGGCGACTTCCGGTTGCAGGTGACCAGCCTTGATCCACTGTTTCAACATGTCTTCGAAGTCGGTCAACTTGAAGAACAGGTGCTCGGTTTCCCTTTCAACGGGTGTAGTACCGGAGATGGCGGACACCGCATTCTTTAACTCGGTGGGGGCGTAGGTGGCGCCGCAGACCTCGCAGTTGTCGCCATACTGGTCCGGTGCACCACAGCGCGGACATTCACCCTTGATGAAGCGGTCCGGCAGGAACATGTTTTCCTGGGCGTCATAGGCCTGCGTAATGGTGCGGGAGGTAATATGGCCGCCAGCCTGATTGCGCTCAAATATCAGCTCGGAAAACCTCCGGTTTTCCTCCGAATGGGTCGAGTGATAATTGTCAAAGGCAATGCCGAAGTCGGCAAAGTCCGCCTGGTGTTCCTGTGAAGATTGTGCGATCAGCGCCTCCGGGGTGATACCCTGCTGGCGGGCGCGCAGCATGATAGGCGTACCATGTGCATCATCCGCACACACATAGAGGCAGTGATGTCCCCGTAATTTCTGGAATCGTGCCCAGATGTCCGTCTGGATGTACTCCACCAGGTGACCGATGTGGATGGGTCCGTTGGCATACGGCAGGGCACTGGTGACCAGGATCGTGCGCTTTTCTTGAGTCATTCGAGGTTGTCGGGATCAAAACCCTGAAACATGTGTGAATTATCGGTCGCTAAGTATGCCATAGACCTGTCGCCGTTGTGGCATACAGGCATACCGGAATTTACCCGGTGCTAGGACGTTGCCTGCAAGATCGTGTACAATGCGCGGTCAATTTTACCGGCCCTCAGGCCGGCACTGGATTTCCCAAGGAGCATAGCAATGGCTGATGTAACCCAAGCCCGGATTGAAGAGCAACTGGCGACCTATATTGATCCATACCTGGAACGTGATCTGGTGTCTACCAAGTGCGTCAAGGACATCAAGATTGATGGCGACCAGGTAGAGGTTTCCGTGGTGCTGGGCTTCCCTGCCAAGGGTTATCATGATGACCTGGCGGCCCGGCTGAAAGCACTGCTCGAGTCCATTGAGGGTATCAACAGCGCCACCGTCAATGTCTCCACCAAGATAGCCGCGCATTCTGCCCAGAAAGGTGTCAAGCACATTGAGGCGATCAAGAACATCATCGCCGTTGCCTCCGGCAAGGGTGGGGTGGGCAAATCCACCACCGCCGTGAACCTGGCACTGGCGCTGTCGGCCGAAGGTGCGAATGTGGGCATACTGGATGCTGATATTTACGGGCCGAGCCAGCCACGCATGCTGGGGGTAAACGGTAAACCGGAATCTACCGATGGAAAGACGCTGGAGCCCATGAACAGCTATCACCTGCAGGCCATGTCCATTGGCTTTCTCGTGGATGAGGAAACACCGATGATCTGGCGTGGTCCGATGGTCACCCAGGCGCTGCAGCAGTTGTTGAATGACACCAACTGGAAAGAACTGGACTATCTGGTGATCGATCTGCCACCGGGTACCGGTGACATCCAGCTGACATTGGCACAGCAGGTGCCGGTCAGTGGTGCCGTGATTGTCACCACGCCGCAGGACATTGCCTTGCTGGATGCGCGCAAGGGGCTGAAGATGTTCGAGAAGGTAGAGGTCCCGGTACTGGGTGTAATCGAGAACATGAGCATTCATATCTGCAGTGAATGCGGTCATGAGGAGTATATCTTTGGCCGCGGCGGCGGCGAACGCATGTCGGAGGAGAACAATGCCAACTTCCTGGGTGCATTGCCGCTGGACAAGCGTATCCGTGAAGAAACCGATTCCGGCAAGCCCACAGTAGTGGCCGAGCCCGATTCCCGCATCTCGCAAATCTACCGTGAGATTGCCCGGCGTACCGCTGCCAAACTGTCGCTAAAGACCAAGGACTACGCGGCGCGCTTCCCGCAGATCGTGATCCAGAACGATTAACCATTCACCCGGGTGGCACGGTCCTGCGTTGCAAATAGGCTCGGAATGCTGATCTATCACCATACACACACCACTTCCTCGCCAATATTCGCCTGGTCTTCCGCTCACCCGAGCGATCGTTAAAAGGATAATTGCCAGAGTGGAAGCGCTGAATCATGTCGATTAAGTCGGACAAGTGGATACGCCGGATGGCCCGCGAGCACGGCATGATCGAGCCATTTGAATCGGGTCAGGTTCGGGAAAATGCAGCCGGCCGCATCGTTTCTTACGGCACTTCGAGTTATGGCTACGATATTCGTTGCTCCGACGAGTTCAAGATATTCACGAATATCAATTCGGCCATTGTCGATCCGAAGAACTTCGACGCCAACAGCTTTGTCGATATAAAGGCGGATGTCTGCATCATCCCGCCGAACTCGTTTGCGCTGGCGCGAACGGTCGAGTACTTCCGTATCCCGCGCAACGTGCTCACCATCTGTCTTGGTAAATCCACGTATGCGCGCTGCGGCATCATTGTCAATGTCACGCCGTTTGAGCCGGAGTGGGAAGGGCATGTCACACTGGAATTTTCTAACACCACACCACTGCCGGCGAAGATCTATGCCAATGAAGGTGTGGCGCAAGTGTTGTTTCTGGAGTCTGATGAAGTCTGCGAAACGTCCTACAAGGACCGTGGCGGCAAGTACCAGGGCCAGAAGGGAGTGACCCTGCCGAAGACCTAGCAGCATTTACGATCGCAACGAAAGAACACGCAACGATAAAAAATAGTGGAGGTTCAGGCTGCGATCGAGTGATTCCTGCTAAATCTCTGAGATCTGCAGGTTCGTGACAGGGCTTGAGCTTCACAAAAGAAAGTCTTTGTTCGAGTTCTTTCCTGGCCAATAATTTCAAACTAAACTGGAGTGAACCAGGTTAGCGATCGTTTTCCTCGTCCCGCAGCGAGCGGCTGAAGTCTTCCAGCTCGCTTTGGTATTCCTCGTCATCGCCGTCGCGTCGCCAGATCCGGACCGGCAGAAAGTGCAGCGCCGGAGCGAACCAGATAATCGTTTCCTGGTCGATGTCCTTGCGCAGTCTCGCGACCCTGACGGTCCTGAAGGTGCCTGCAGGCAGCTCCAGGGTTTCCTTGCCGGTAACCCGGTAACGATATTCCTTGAGTGTGCCGCCATCGGCGACCGTGTAGCTGACATCATGCCTGCCCTGATCAAGCGCAATCATCATGTCCAGTTGCGTAGCCAGTTTGTCGAGTGTTCCGGCCGGGATAGCCATTTTCCAGTGGCTTCCGGCGACATCGTTTTCAACCGTCATGGACTGCCAGTCAAATGCCAGGTTGGCCACGCGCTCGCTGTCACCACTGCGCTGATAGTGATATTGCCGTGGTCGGACTCCAGTAGCAGTGATTTCTCCACGACTGCTTTCGTATAACTCGTTACTGGTGAACCACGCGATCCAGGGGTTTGGCCAGCTGCGGAATTCGTACCGGTACCGTCCCTGTTCATCCATGTGCAAGGCGATGCTGGCGCTGCCGATGCGCAGGCCGTGCTGCTCGAGTTTGTAACTGGCCTTGAAATCCGGCAATGACCTCGCCATGGCTGCACCGGTCAGCGCCAACCCGGTGAGCAACAGCAGTGATAGGGTGTGTGTTTTCACCAGGCAGGCTCGCCCGTATTCGCAGGCAGTTGCCGTGGTTCTTTCAGAATGGCGCCGTCGAGCAGTGCCTGTCCATGGTCGTTAACTGTGAGCCGGCCTTCAGCAAACCAGCGGATGGCCAGCGGGTATAGCCGGTGTTCCTGAGTCAGAACACGTGCCGCGAGGCTGGCAGCGGTATCCTGTGGGTATACCGGCACGCGAACTTGCAGCACCACTGGTCCGCCATCCATGTCGGCGGTTACGAAATGAACACTGGCACCGTGTACCTTGCAACCGGCGTCGAGCGCACGCTGGTGGGTATTCAGTCCGGGAAAATCAGGCAGCAGTGAGGGGTGGACATTCAGCATACTTCCGCGATAATGAGCGACGAAATCCGCACTCAGGATGCGCATAAAGCCTGCCAGAATCACCAGCCCCGGTTGATAGCGGTCAATGGTCGTCTGCAACGCCTGGTCGAATGCATGCCGGTCCTTAAAGAGGGTGTGGTCGATGCTGACCGTTGCGATGCCTGCCTGTTTTGCCCGCAGCAGACCGGCTGCTTGCGGACGGTTACTGATGACGGCACGGATGTCCAGTGGCAGCTCGCCGCGGCGAACGGCTTCAATGATGGCCTGCATATTGCTGCCGCGGCCGGAGATTAGTATCACAACAGGGAGAGGAGCCGTTACAGCTTCAGTCATGGACGCGCGTTCCTTGCGGGCTGTCATGAATCCGGCAATATGCGACTAGCCCTGATACTTGACCACGGGTACGCCTTTGCCCTGAGCCACCTGGCCAATGACCCGGGCATCTTCGCCAGTGCTGTTCAAGTGTGCCAGCGCCCGGGTGGCGTCCTCTTCTGCAACACACACAACCATGCCTATGCCGCAATTAAAGGTGCGGTACATCTCTCGTGTTGCAACGTTGCCGCTGCGCTGCAGCCAGTCGAAAACCGGCCCCTGCTGCCATGTGCCGGTGTCGATGACTGCGCAGGTGTTTTCCGGCAATACTCGTGGCAGGTTCTCGGACAGTCCGCCGCCCGTGATATGGGCGAGCGCATGCACCGTGACCTGCCCAAACAGGGACAGTAATGGCTTGACGTAGATGTGCGTCGGCGCCAGCAGCCACTCCGCCAACGGCCTGCCGTCGAGGTCATCCGCCAGGGTGCTGCCGCTGACCTCGATGATCTTGCGTATCAGCGAGTAACCGTTTGAGTGCGGGCCTGAAGAGGCGAGGCCTATGAGGGTGTCGCCAGGCCTGACAGCGCTGCCATCCAGGATGGCGGATTTCTCGACGATGCCCACACTGAAACCCGCGAGGTCATAGTCTCCCGTGGCGTACATACCGGGCATCTCCGCTGTCTCGCCCCCCACCAGCGCCGCACCGGCAAGTTCGCAGCCCCTGGCGATGCCATTGATGACGGCCGTTGCAACCTCGAGGTCGAGCTTGCCGGTTGCATAATAGTCAAGGAAGAACAACGGTTCTGCGCCACTGACAACGATGTCATTGACACACATCGCGACCAGGTCAATACCAATGCTGTCATGCAGCCCGGCTTCTACGGCCAGCTTCAGCTTGGTGCCGACACCATCGGTACCCGAGACCAACACCGGCTCGCGGTAGCGCTGCAGGGGTAGTTCAAACAGTGCGCCAAAACCACCGAGTCCGGCCAATACTCCCGGACGGCGGGTTTTGGCGACTGCCGGTTTGATGCGTTCGATCAGCTCACTGCCGGCATCGATATCAACACCGGCATCCCGGTAATTTAATGCGTGCTTGTTATCTGGTACGCTCACGCGCGGACTCCCCCGATCGGCCGGATTGTGCTGGGTCGCTATGGTAGCGGCCGCCTGTAACCGGTGTAAACTGCAGAATGAGTTTCTGCCGGCGGGCATGGCGGTTATGGCCAAATTCTGCAGATACCCGTATGCTTTACGGCAATTCTCAAGCAGATGTGATAACACATGGATAACTATCAACAAAACTCTACCTGGCTGGTCGCACTTCTGTGTCTGCTACTGCTGTTGCCGGTGGTAACCGCAGATGCTGCCACCCAGGAGCTGTTCGACGCCGAGGTAGAGGTGCCGAACCAGACGGCGGGTGTGCGCAGCCGCGCACTGGGTACTGCGCTGCAGGAAGTGCTGGTGCGGGTCGCCGGTCAGGATGCTGTGCTGCAGACTGCCGCGGCGAAGCAGCTGCTGGCATCGCCCGATACGCTGGTACAGCAGTACCGCTATTTCAACGAGCCCGGCAGCGAGCCGCCACTGCTGAAGTTATGGGTGCGTTTTGACGGTGAGGCAATCCGCAAGTCACTACAGCAGCAGGGTCAGTCCTACTGGGGTAGCGAACGCCCGGATACACTGGTGTGGCTGGCTGTGGAGGATCGTGGCAAGCGGTACCTGGTTTCCGCGGATGATGGTTCCGATGTGCAGCAGCAGATTGCGCTGGCAGCGAAACAGCGAGGTCTGCCCATCCTGTTTCCATTGATGGACCTGGAAGACCAGTCACAGGTACGGTTCAGTGATATTTGGGGCGGTTTTTTTGAAAACGTAATGGCGGCATCCGGTCGATACAATCCGCAGGCTGTCCTGATTGGACGACTCAACCGCAGCCCCTCCGGTGGCTGGTCGTCGCGCTGGCATCTGCAGGTTGCGGGCAAGCCGTACGCCTGGTCTGACAGTCGCGAGCAACTGGAAAAGCTTGCACAGCAGGGGATTGATGATGCCGCAGACAGACTGGCCTCACGGTTTGCTGTCGTACACAGCGGCGGCGACCTGGACAGTGTCCGTATTTCCGTGTCCGGGGTAGATTCTCTCAACGACTATGCGCGGCTCAGTGCCTATCTCAAGGGGTTGACTGCCGTGGTTGACATGCAGGTGGCACAGGTTGCGGGTGCGGAAATTGACTATACATTGAAGCTCAACGGCAGCCTGGCTGATTTGACACGGACGGTCAGCATCGGCACCGTACTCGAGCCCGTGCAGTCCGATACGCCGGGCAGTTATCGTCTGCGCCAGTGAAGCCACGCGATATACCCAACCTCATCACGGCCTTCCGCTTTTTGCTGGTGCCTCCCGTTGTCATGCTGCTGTT